>Ga0315905_10006049_pt1 | contig 12303 bp, 15 predicted proteins | sample LakEriMetagenome_5_FD_203522 | JGI IMG/M metagenome (GOLD analysis project Ga0315905, IMG submission 203522) | Freshwater fungal communities from buoy surface, Lake Erie, Ohio, United States - Buoy 4 MA121 | ecosystem: Environmental > Aquatic > Freshwater > Lake | place: USA: Lake Erie, Ohio...
AGGATTCTAGTCTTTTTGGTCATTGCTTTGTTAGTACATATCGTGATAAGGTGTGTGGTATGTAATCTGGTCAGTGCCAGGTACATACAACTCAAATGTTGCAGACCTACCTTTAAGGATCGGCTTGCCGGTGTATTTGTACACAAGCTTAGCTAACCAAATAGGATAGTCCCATACACGGTAACCCTTTCTCATATACTGGTATTTAAGAAACAGTAATGAGTAAGTATCTCTGGTATTAATCCATTCGTATGTATTATACGTTGATACTATGTAAGTAGTCTTTTTAAATATCTTCATGTTGATTTGATTTATACTTTTAATGGGGTCAAATCTGACCTCTCCTTAACATAGTAGTATATATAACTATATAGTATCTATGTTAAGGGGTCAAATATGAGCTGTCTAAAACACTTTGTCAAAATAACGCTGATGGTATACGTAATACTCACGAGCCGGGAAGCTAGCTAGCCACCAACCTATGAATAAGGTGTACACCATGAACCAACCCTGTGAGTGGATCACTACGGTGTATGGATTAAAGAACATACCTACTAATGATAGTAGTAAGAAGAACATAACAAATGCAGTTATGTAGATGCTAACAAGGATGAATGATTTCATTTGTATAAGGTTTTATGAATGAGTTAGAATTATAGCTATCTTATCCGCACCAAGGTGTGGGTTAAGAAGGGGTTTACAAAAGATGAAAGAAGTGAGTGATAGTTTCCTACCACTCACATATTCACACACAAACTGTTGAGTTTCAGGCAGTTAGTATGTGATGACAACAATAACTTTGGAGTTGTATCCAGGTGCTAGTCTAGCTAGTCTAAGCTTTAAGTTAACAAAGCGTAGTTTCATGTATGCATACCAGTTGCGGAATACTTCCCAGGTATGAAACATAAGAGTCTTAGATCTTTTCATAAGAGTCATAAGTTTAAATGGATGGATAAATGGTTTACAATGTCTAGTGTCCGTCCAAGACGCCACATGTTGACAAGATAACAGGCTGACAAACTGCCAACCTGTTATCATTACTATTACAGACTGAACTGTGTAGTAAGTGGACTGCCTTCTGTGCTGGTATTAACCAAGCATGCATCGTCCAAGATACCGTCTGGGATTAAGAACGCCATGTTACCCTTTGGGTCGATGTCCTGCTGGCAGCGGTAAAATGAGGTGTCGTCCCCGAGAACGCTAATCTTGTTAGATTTAGAGTTTAGAACGATGTCTAATTTAGATAGACCTGTGGCTTTCTTGAAGCCTGCAATAGAAAGAAATGTAATCTTGCTCATGTGATTAGAGTTTTAAGATTTGAAAATAAATTTAACTGCTGGATATAAGGGGGTATGCGGCAGCTTCGGGAAGGGGTGGGGTTGTTTACCGGGGTGGTACTTACAACCTCTAACATAGTGGTCACCAATAGGGGGGTCTATATATAGGTGTATAGAAGGGGGGGCTTATTAACAAATGTGTAAAAATAAAAAATAGAAACTTGGATAATTATATTTAAATTTGTTAAGTTTAAACTTATTAAGTATATTGTAATATAAACCAAACAAAAATGATACACGTATGCAACATACACTGCCATGTACTAGATATAGAAAAGGCAGAACTTATGGGTCTAGAGGACAAAGGGCAATGGATGTCTTTTGCATTTCACATGGACGTAGTGGTGGCTTGTAAGCTCACATCGCTAGAGGAGGATTCTTTAGTTTATAATTGCACCACGATTTTTACAGAGCACGGGGATACATATATTATAGACACTCCGTATAAGACATTTCAGAAAATGTTTGTTGAGCACCATTCTGAGGTTAGTCCTACAGAAGAGGATAACAATAGTGGAGATTTAGATTTTTAACCATATAAATAAAACCAACATGTCAGAAGAAAAAGTATTACAAGAGGAGCCGAAGGTTCCTACAAAAGATGAGCTAATTGCTTTTATTAAGGAGCAAGTTGAGGTGAAGGCTGCACAGCTAGAGCTTCAAGATCTTAACACAAGATTAGCTGTTGCTAGAGCAGAAGAGTTAAAGGCTCTATCATTTATTGCTCAAATTACACAACAAGGCGGGGCAAAACCAGAAGGCACTCCTCACACAATCACCCAGGAAGATATGGATAACAATCCAGAGCTTGCTGAAGAGGGATTAAGTGTAGGGGATGAAGTGATTATTCCTAGTGCCCCACCTGTAGAAAAGCAAAGATCTTTAAAGAAAGACAAATAGTTATTCTATGAATGTAGTCTATAAGCTAAAGGATTATTCAGTGACGTTTCCTTTTGAACGTGAACATCCGAAAGAGCTTAGATGGGATAATAGATACAAATTGTATATGCTGACAGAACATGAGACATGTCAAGGCATGTGGTTCTATGAGAAGTCAGTGTTATTTGGAGAGATTATTACATCATGGCAAAGTGCCAATGTACTACATATAGATAGCTTTACGGTGTTACCAAGCCATAGAGGGAAGGGATTAGGATATGAAATGATCTCTTCCCTTATGGATTGGGCTAAAGAAATGGATCACGAGTATATTACAGGAGAAGCTCGTCAAGGAGCTAGCTGGCATATATTTCAGAATCTAGGAGCAGAGCCGGTTCTTTTACATAAGGATTGGAACAAGACAAAAGAAAATTACATGAGTTTTAAAATCACATTATAATGGCACTAGTTAATCAGGTGGATAAAAGAGTGAGAATGACCACTTGGCAAATTGTCAAATATCAAATACTCACACATTGTTACCTCTTTGATATACAGGTGAGTGAAGCAGATCTAAACTGCCTGACACTACTTGCTATAGAAGGAGAGCAAGAACTTACACATTTTTGTAATAAAGCATATGACAAGAAGATATTCTCTAGTACACAGTCTGTACGTAACTGTTTGACAAAAGCAGAAAAGAAAGGACTTATTAAGAAAGAAGGAAAGAATAAGAAAAAGATCTTTATCAATCCTGATCTTAAACTACACTCACATGGGAATATACTATTAGATTATAAATTTTTAAGCGTTGAAGCCTAAGAAGTCTAAAGAGATTATTCCTGTTGTAGCCAAAGAGCTTGATATATCAGAGCAAATGGTATCTGATGTAACATCATTCTATTGGCAAGAAATAAGAAAGAGTTTGTCTAGTCTTAAGCATAGTAGAATACACATCACTAATCTTGGAGACTTTACAATCAAGCATTGGAAACTAGATGATAAAATAGATAAGCTAGAAAAGTTTAAAGAAAACTTTAGACAAAAAGGCTTACAAGAAATTGTCACTAGATTTAGAACAGATGAAACACTCTTTGACCTAAAAGCTATTAAGGTGCTTATGGATGAAGAGAAACAAAGAAAAGATTTTATAAAACTTCATAAAACCAAAAGCAATGAGTCTAAGAGAGAACATAATAAAGATATGGAAGAACAAGGGCCAGATTCTGGAGGGAGTAGCTAATTCCATCTTTAAGAAAGAGGATGTAGAGGAGATTGCCCAAGAAAGAATGAACATCTGTCAAGGATGTACACTGTACGACTTTGTTGGTACAGGTTGCTTAGCACCAGGAACACAGCCTTGCTGTAATCAAGATAAAGGAGGTTGTGGATGTTCACTGGGATTTAAAACCAGAAGTCTTTCTTCAGATTGTCCTCTAGGTAAATGGAAAGCAGTGTTGACACAGGAAGAAGAAGATATGGTTAATCAGAAGTTAGGAATATAAACACTAAACATATGAGCATTTTGAGATTCACCCCACAAGACCACAGTTACACAAGTATTAGTCAAGAAGATAATACAAAATGGATATCAGTTACATCCTTTATTAGTAACTTTAAACAACCATTTGATGCAGATAAAATAGCTGAGAAATCATCTAAGTCTAAGAAATCAAAATGGTACGGCATGACGCCTGAAGAAATTAAACAAGCATGGTCTAATGAAGCATTACGTGCAACAACATTAGGTACATGGTATCATAATTGTAGAGAGTCAGATATATGTTCACTAGAAACAATAGAAAGGCATGGTAGCACTGTGCCTATTTTTAAACCGATTGAGATTGACGGTACTAAATTTTCTCCAAACCAGAAGCTCACAGATGGTGTATATCCTGAGCACATGGTTTACTTAAAATCTGCAGGACTTTGTGGTCAGTCAGACTTAGTAGAAGTGATTAATGGTGTAGTACACATTACAGACTACAAGACTAACAAAGAAATTAAGATAGAGGGTTACACCAACTGGGAGGGAATAACAACAAAGATGAACTCTCCTGTAGCTCATTTAGATGATTGTAATGTAAATCACTATGCTTTACAGCTTAGCTTGTATATGTACATTATTCTCAAGCACAATCCAAGACTTAAGCCTGGTGTTCTTACAATTCATCACATTCAGTTTGAAGAAGTGGGTAAAGATAAGTTTGGTAATCCCATCACCGCTCTTGATACAAATGGTGATCCTATAGTTAAGGATATTGTTCAATATGATCTTCCGTATCTAAAATCAGAAGTGATTAGTTTGTTACATTGGTTAGAAGATAATAAAGATAATTTAAAAGCTAAGCACTAATGGTATTAAATCACAATATAGATGTTATGAAGTGTTTAGTGAGAGTGTCTCATTTTACACACAATCCAGAAGATCATGATAAGTATCACAATGCTTACATATTTGGTATTCAATCAATAGCTGGAAAGATTCTTACGTTTCACATTATGACCGATTATGGTATGATGAGAAGTAGAGTGCCACTTAGTGAGATATTTCTAAAAGAACCAACTAATGATATTCCATTTCATTTTAAACAATTATGGGATTGTTTTAGTGAGAACGTATCAGTAGTTAGTTATGACTATCTATGTGAAAGAAGATGTCAAGTAGTTTTAAAGGACGGAACTAAAGTTTGGGCTAGTTATATTTTCACTGTAGATTGGTATAGTAATGCTTATTCTGATGAACCTAGTGATTACAAATGCGGCCATATTTTAGTATCAGATGATGGTTATCTTTTATGTCAACCAAACAATAGAATATTCTGGAAAGATTCTAATTGGATTACAAAACCTTTTCCATTTGATTTAAAACAAATAAAGGTGGATGAAGTGCTTCCTTCTGTAGAAACTATTTCTGATAGATGGGTGAGTGAAGATAGTGATTCTTATTATTACGATATAAATAAAGAAGACTAATGTTATTAGTAGAAACATACTTATCAGAATCCCCAGGAAAAGGCTTAGGTTTATTTGCTAAACACTTTATTCCAAAGGATACAGTGATATGGCAGTTTGTTGAAGGCTTTGATATAAAAGTGCATCAGGAAAAATATGAAACACTAACTGATGTACAAAAGAACTTTGTAGATACATACTTCTGGAAAGAGGGTGATTACTTATATTCTTCTTGTGACTATTCAAACTTTCAGAATCATAGTGATAATCCAAACTCTATTGGTTTAGATGAAGATAAAATGGTAGCTTCAAGAGATATTTATCCAAATGAAGAAATACTAGTGTGCTATGAAAGCTTTGATGATGATTTTGAACTATACAAAAACAAATTAAAATGATAAGACTATTTGATATATCTAATGGTAAAGTGATTCCTAGTGAACACTGTTACACATTAAAGTTTTTAAAAGACATTATGGATGAATATGGTGATGAATCTGTAAAGGTGTACACATATTTATTCTACATGACTTGTCCTAATCCAGATATGAACCCTTTCTTTGATGTACCTGAAACAGACAAAGAAGAAATAATCCTCACTGAAGTGGATGGAGATTTCTCTACAGAAGATGATCTTATAGTGAATGGACTACGTATGTGTAAGAAGATGTATGAGACTCCTACATATAGAGCATATCAGGGTATAAAGATTGCTTTAGATAACATGGCCGGCTTTATGGCTACAGAAAAGGTAACCTCTGGTAGAGACGGATCTGCTACAGCTATTCTTAGAATTGCAGAAAGATTTGACTCTGTTAGACAAAGTTTTAAAGGGGTGTATAGAGACTTAATGGAGGAACAACAATCACAAGTTAGAGGAGGCCAAAATTTAGCATATGACCAATAGTAAAAATATGAAAGAACCAAACAGAGAACGTAAACAAGAAATTAAATACCATGTAACCCTTAATGATGAACAGAAAGAAGCTAGACGTTTGATTATAGAAAATCAGATTGTGATAGTAACAGGTAGAGCTGGATCTGGTAAGTCATTAGTATGTGCATTAAGTGCACTAGATTTCTTAAATAAGAAACAATGTGATCACATCTATATTACACGTGCCACTATAGAAGTGGGTAATTCATTAGGATACTTACCGGGTAGTTTAGAAGACAAGTTTAATCCTTATTTAGAAGCATTCCAAGAAAACTTAATTAAGTGTGCTGATAAAGTGAAGATTCAAACAATGGTAAAAGATGAGAAGATTGTAGCTTATCCAGTACAATTTATCCGTGGTAAAACTATTGATGATATTCTTGTTGTAGAAGAAGCACAAAACTTAAGTAAGGCTGAAATGCTTGCTATTTTAACTAGACTAGGAAAGACAGGTAAGATTATTGTTAATGGTGATAATGAACAACAAGATACTAAAGATGGTACAACAGGATTAACTTATGCTATTGAACTATCTAAAAAAATAGAAGGTATTAAATGGATCAAGTTAAAAGAAAATCATCGTAGTGATTTAGTAGGACAGATACTAAACTATGAGTATAATAAATAGGCTTATTGTAGAGTGACGAAATTGGCAAACGTGCCCACCTGTCTCGTGGGTGTGGAGCAACTGATAAAGTCCACATGGTGGTTCGAGTCCATCCTCTACAGCAAAAGGTTAACTGGAATAAGCATCTTATTATGCATAAATCGGTTAGAAATGCCAGTTGTAAAAGCAGATGTCCACGCACCCATCTTCTGCTTTCCTAAAATATTAAATTATAAAATTATGAAACAGGAAGTTTACACAGATTATGAAAACATCAAAGAGTTTGCACCTATATCAGATGTAAAAGATGAATTTATGCATGATTGGACATTTCATTTTAATCCTTATACAGGATTATGGAACGCTATTCCAAGAAACTTATACAGTGCTTATTGGAGTAATTATGATATAAAAGGAATACTACGTAGTAAAGATATCAATACACTCTTGTATCTACTACATAGAGGAAAGGGTGATATTAATGCTGTTTATAAACTAACTGACAGTGAAAACAAGTAATGTATAAAGAAATACCTACATACGAAAATGGTACATGGGATGTAACCACCTTCTATACAAGGGAAGAGTTTAGAGACTTCTTATTGTCTATTTTTAAAGAGCCAGGTAAATACAACTTTAATGAGACTAGTAAAATTTTTAATGAAGAAGGACGTAAGTTTCAGAAACAAGGATTTTATTGTGCAGCTCCAATAAAGACCAAAGATTTTATTGCATACTGGGACGATCAAAAAAGAAAATGTCGTAACGGTATTATTGTAAAAGATGGTGATGAAAAGTGGTTTGTAAGTAGAGACTACTATATGTGGTTAAACTTCTTACCTATTTATGATAAAGAAGAAAAGAGGTTTGACTTTGCTAAGGTGAGGGATGCACAATATCACATGGCTCTATATGAGCATTTAGCTGAGATGCATTATAAACATGCAATCATTCTAAAGAAACGTCAGATAGCATCGTCTTATTTTCATATGGCTAAACTAATTAACCAATATTGGTTTGAAGAAGGAGCTGTATTAAAGATTGGTGCTTCTTTAAAGGATTACATTAACGAGAAAGGATCATGGAAGTTTCTTAATGAATATAAGAACTTTTTAAATGAGCACACTGCTTGGTATAGACCAGCAGAGCCAGATAAGGTGGGGGCATGGCAGCAACAGATTAAAGTGAGAATTGGTGGTCGTGATACTTATAAAGGTTTGAAATCTACGATCAACCTATATTCTTTTGAAAAAGATCCCACACATGGTGTCGGTGGTCCTGTAACTTACTTTTTTCATGAGGAAGCTGGTATTGCCCCCAAGATGGATGATACATACGGTTTCATGAAGCCAGCATTAAAGTCTGGTCACATGATTACTGGTCAATTTATTGCAGCAGGATCTGTCGGTGATTTAGATCAGTGTGAACCAATGAAAGAGTATATCCTACATCCAGAAGAGAATGGCTTCTATGGGGTAGAATCTAGCCTTGTAGACAAAGATGGAACAATTGGTATCACAGGTCTATTTATCCCAGAACAGTGGTCTATGCCGCCTTATATTGACCAATACGGCAACTCTAAAGTGGAAGAGGCATTAGAAGCTTTAGAAAAAGAATTTGATAAGATGAAAAAGGATTTAGATCCGGCAGCTTATCAGTTGACAGTTTCACAGCAACCAAGATGTATTGAAGAAGCTTTTGCTACACGTAAGGTGAGTGTATTCCCTCCACACTTGGTAGCTAAACAAATGCAACGTATTCAGGATAAAGAATATTCTGTAGAATATCTTGAACTTTCTAGAAATGCTGAAGGAAAGATTGTAGACAAGCCGTCTAGAAAAACACCTATCATGGATTTTCCTATATCTAAAAAGACAGAAGACAAGGAAGGTGTAATCTGTATTTACGAAAGACCACACAAAGATCCTACATTTGGGATGTATTATGCTTCTGTGGACCCTGTTGGAGAAGGAAAGACTACTACATCTGAATCACTGTGTTCTATATACGTATATAAGAATCCAGTGGAAGTAATTAAGGATGAGGGCAATGGAAAAGTAAAAAATGAGATTGAACGTGACATGATTGTAGCATCATGGTGTGGACGTTTTGATGATCTGAATAAAACACATGAACGTCTTGAGCTTTTAATAGAATGGTATAATGCCTGGACTATTGTGGAAAATAACGTAGCTTTATTTATTCAATACATGATATCCAAGAAGAAGCAACGTTACTTAGTACCAAAAGACATGATTTTATTTTTAAAAGATATTGGTGCTAACAGAAACGTGTTTCAGGAATATGGGTGGAAAAACGTAGGCACATTATTCAAAGGAAATGTACTATCTTACGGTATTGAATTTTTAAAAGAAGAACTAGATCACGAGACAAAAGAAAATGGTGATATCGTAAAAACTGTTTATGGTGTAGAACGTATCCCAGATATTATGTTACTTAAAGAGATGCAAGCTTACAGAGATGGACTAAACGTTGACCGATTGGTAGCATTTTGTGCCCTTATAGCGTTTGCAAAGGTACAACAGAGTAACAGAGGATTGTCTAAACGTGTAGAAGTTACAAAAGAAAACTTGGATAACTCCCAGAAATTTAGTAAATTAAATTGGAGCCCCTTTAGACATATTGGTGGTTCTAAAGGTGGTGGAGGTATGTCAAGAGCCCCTCGTAATCCCTTTAAAAATATGAAATAATATGGAAAACAAAGAGCTCCACACAGAAAAAGTAAAGATCTTATCTAGATTGGTTAAAGAAAGCTCTCTAACATTTGAAGAAGCCCTGCTTCTTTTAAAGGAAGAAGAGAAAGAAGAACAGCCTGCATCTATTGGAACTAGTGGATATGGCACCTTAACAGTTGGAAACTATCCTCCACTTGGAACTTGGAGTACTGGTACTAACACTAGCACCACCTACGTTGTACCTCCATCTTTTATTTCTATGTCAGGCAGCACAATTACTAATATAGCTGACGAATCAGCAGACCTAAATAATTAAATATCATGCAGATATACAATGCTCTAGATCTTAAATCTGGGAAAAAGGCGGATTATAACAAAATGGGTACACTTACCCAGCCTATCCAGTTTATAGCTGAAAAAGAGAAGGATGAGGAATGGAGAGCATGGAACCTAGATTGGTTAGAGTTCCAAGGTATGAAACAGCTTAGACGCAATGCTCGTAGACTTATGAAGAACTACAAGCTTGCTAAAGGTATTATTGACAAGGCTGACTATATTGTAGAAGAGGACAATGAGATGGCAGATCTTATTGACACACTTACTAAAGAAGATGAGTCTGCATTAGAACTTAAATTCTATCCTATTATCCCTAACGTAATCAACGTGTTATGTAATGAGTTTTCTAAAAGAAGCTCACGCATTATGTTTAAAGCGGTAGATGATATCTCATATAACGAGATGATGGAAGAAAAGCGTGCTATGGTAGAGAGGGTTTTACTACAAGACGCTGAAAGGAAGATGATGATTGAGATGATGAATATGGGTGTAGAGCTTGAATCTGAAGAAATGCAGAAAGCTTTAGCTCCAGAAAATCTACAACAACTTCCAGAGATTGAAGGATTTTTTCGTAAGGATTATAGATCTATGATTGAAGAGTGGGCTACACATCAGATGTCAGTAGATGAAGAACGCTTTAAAATGCAAGAGCTTGAAGAGCGTGCATTTAGAGACATGCTTATTACAGATAGAGAGTTCTGGCATTTTAAGATGAATGAGGACGACTATGATGTAGAACTTTGGAATCCATTACTTACATTTTATCACAAGTCTCCAGATGTACGTTACATCTCTCAAGGAAACTGGGTAGGAAAGATGGATATGATGTCTGTATCAGACGTTATTGACAAGTTTGGATGGATGATGACCGAAGAACAAATGGAGTCCTTAGAAGCCATTTATCCGGTAAGATCTGCAGGTTATGCTGTACAAGGATATCAAAATGATGGTACATACTATGATCCTACTAAATCTCATGAATGGAATACACAAATGCCTTCATTGGGGTATAGACAATATGCTTCTTTGTATGACACTCAATTTGGTACAGGAGATATTGTAGAATGGATTCTTGCTGATTCAGAAGACACTGTAGACTTTGGTAAGTCACATTTACTACGTGTATCTACAATTTATTGGAAGTCTCAACGTAAGATTGGTCACTTGACTAAGATTACAGAAGAAGGAGAAATTATTCAAGATATTATTGGTGAAAACTACAAAGTGACTGATAAGCCTTTGTACAACACTTCAATTTATAAGCAAAAGTCCAAGGATAACTTAATCTTTGGTGAACATATTGACTGGATCTGGATTAACGAAACTTGGGGAGGTATTAAGATTGGGCCAAATAGACCTGCTTTCTGGGGTATGAATAATCCTGGAGGTATCAATCCTATTTATCTTGGTCTTAACGGTGGTAAACCAGGTCGTGTTCCATTCCAGTTTAAAGGAGACGCTACACTATACGGTTGCAAGTTACCAGTGGAAGGTGCTGTATTTGGTGATAGAAACACCCGCAGTATTTCATTGGTAGATCTAATGAAACCATACCAGATAGGTTACAATATCGTGAATAACCAAATAGCTGACATCCTTGTAGATGAGCTAGGCACGGTTATCATGCTGGACCAGAACTCTTTACCACGTCACTCTATGGGAGAAGACTGGGGTAAAAATAATCTGGCCAAAGCCTATGTGGCTATGAAGAACTTCCAGATGTTACCGCTTGATACAAGCATTACTAACACTGAGAATGCTCTTAACTTCCAACACTATCAAGTGTTAAATCTAGAACAAACTAATCGTTTGCTTTCTCGTGTAAATTTAGCTAGCTATTTTAAGAACCAAGCGTTTGAAGTGATTGGTTTGAACCCTCAACGTATGGGTCAACAGATTGCTCAGCAACAAACAGCTACCGGTATTGAGCAAGCAGTTAATGCTTCTTATGCACAGACAGAGCAGTACTTTATTCAACACTCAGATAACTTGATGCCAAGAGTTCACCAAATGAGAACTGATTTGGCTCAGTATTACCATTCTAAGAAACCTAGTGTACGTCTTCAGTATATCACTGGTAAAGATGAGAAGGTTAACTTTGAAACAAATGGTACTGAATTACTCATGAGAGACTTAAATATTTTCTGTACAACAAAGACTAACTCTCGTGCAGTTATGGAGCAACTCAAACAACTTGCTCTTAATAACAATACTACTGGAGCTTCTATCTATGATTTAGGAAATGTTATTAAGTCTGAGTCAATTGCTGAACTTACTGGTGTACTTAAAGATGCAGAAAAGAAGAGCCAATCAGCTAAAGAGTCTGAAATGCAGCAGCAACAAGAGTTACAGAAGCAAATGATGGAGTCTCAAGAACGTCAGAAGCAAATGGATCTTGAATTTAGAGCTGGACAAGCTGATCTTGATAGACAAACACAGCTTACTGTGGCAGAGATTAGAGCTGCTGGATATGGAGCTGGTGTAGATATTAATCAAAATAAGATGTCAGATTATCAAGATGCTCTTGAAGGTATTCGTAATGAACAACGTTACCAA
>Ga0315905_10006050_pt1 | contig 12302 bp, 6 predicted proteins | sample LakEriMetagenome_5_FD_203522 | JGI IMG/M metagenome (GOLD analysis project Ga0315905, IMG submission 203522) | Freshwater fungal communities from buoy surface, Lake Erie, Ohio, United States - Buoy 4 MA121 | ecosystem: Environmental > Aquatic > Freshwater > Lake | place: USA: Lake Erie, Ohio...
AAGCCCGACGAAAGGGGAGAGCGAGGTGTCGCCTTGGTAGCTGTGAGTTCTTCCTTTCGCCGGGGCAAGCCCGACGAAAGGGGAATCGGCAAACGGGTCGCAAACCCATTTTACGGTTGATTAGTCCTCTTCGCCTTCTTCGTCTTTCTCTTCATCTTCGTCTTCTTCGGCTTTGGTGAAGACGAACGCAGCGCGGATCGGCGGGGGCATCGGCGAGTTTGCTCCTCGGACACTTCGCCACACAATGTCGTTGAGGATCAGATCGTCGGCCGCATCGGGGATCGAGAAATCCATCTGCTCAGAAACCCCCGCACCCCAGGCCAATGCTTGGTTGGTCGCGGTGATGTCCACGCGAGGTGCCAAGGCTTCGTAAGGGGTCGTGTCCGCTTTGGAGTCAAAGGCGTTGAACATCGGGCGAGCGGCCGCATCGAATTGTGTCATCGGCTCGAGACCGAGAATCAACTCCATGGTCCGTAGCATGCTCGAGGTCGAGTACATCGTCGAGTCGACAGCTCCCCGGCGGATATAAGGACTGATCGCTAGGGCGACCGAACGGTGGGCGTCGACGTGGTCACTGCCGTTTTGAACGTCGTCCTGGATCACGAAGATCGCGCACTGAGGCCAAAACTTGCTCTTGGTGATCGCTTCGACCACCTTGCCCAAAGCAGCATCGTTTTGCGCGACCATGGCCGTCGGGGTCAATTTACCAACCCGGGTTCCTGCGGTGTGGTCGTTGCCCAAGTGCATGGTGATGAAGCTCGGCAAATTGTCCTCGGCTTCGAATTGCTTCAAGCGTTTGGCGAACGCCTCGGCGCGATCGAGGTCGTTGTAGTCCAAATCGTAGGAACGGTAGTTCGGATCGAAATGGCCTTCGAGGACCGGGATTTTAGCCCGCGATGGTTCACCGGGCTTCGAACCGTTGGCGATGAACTCCCCGAAGCTAAAGTAGGACTTGCCCGCCTTGGCACATTGACCCCAAAGGTAGCCGCTCGAAGGTTGTCCGATCTTGGTGGCTCCTTCGGCAGGGTAGGTCAGCTTGCCTCGGCTCTTGCCGTAGGTCAAAGGCCAAGTCTTTTCGACGAAGTCGTTGGCGTAGGCAGCCATGGTCCACTCGTGGCCGTCAGCACTGACTTCGCCGTCGACATAGAGGTTATCCAAAAGGACAAACTGGTTGGCAAGCGCATGGTGATTGGGGGTGACTTGTTCGCCGAAGATGCACAGCGATTGCTCGCCGTTGCCCTTGGCGATGTCGCCGAAGACTTGGTCGTAAGTGCGATTTTCTTTGATGATATAAAAGCAGTGCTTGATGGGACTTGCGTCACCGACCTTCGAAGGAATCGGGTTGTTATCGCTGCGACCCGTTGTGTCGACTTTCGAGTCGGCCTGAAGGGGCGCGGTTTGGAATGCGATCCGGGTCATCGAGGCGAGCTCATCGGGGCTCGGGGTCGGTATCGCACTGAGCGTGCCTTGGAACAATCCGCCGATGTACTCGTTCAAGCTCTTGGGGGATGGTTTGGCGGGGTTCGGTCCATACCGATTGTCCTTGCTGGACATTCCCTTTCCATTGGTCACAAAAATCTGATCCCCAGCTTTCGAGAATTTGACGTTCGTCGGATACCAACCGACAGGGATGAATCCCAAGGACCGGGATTTCTTGGGCTCGGTCAAATCGAACATTGCAAGGTTGTTGTTGCACGAGTTGACGGCGACCAAAACGCGTTCGTCGGGAGAGACCGCGATGGCCGAGGGAGTGCTACCGTTTTTGGCGGCTGGATACAGTGCGGTGGCCAGTACCTCTTGAAGTTCCCCGGTGGTTCGATCGAAAATCACGACGCTGTTTTCATCCGAACAGGCCACTGCAAGCCGGTTGGTGGACTCCAGGAGAATCATCTCGGTCGGATGCGACTTGGTCGTCCAAGTCGCTTCGATTTTCCAAGTTGCCAGATCGATCACCGCGATCTTCGCTTGGCCCCAGAGGCTCACGTAGAGTTTGTTGTTTTTCGGGTCTTCCAGAAGCGCGTAAGGATAGCTTTGTTCGGGTAGAGCGAGAATTTCAGCCGGAACGATATTGGCCTTTGGGTTTTCAACCTTTGGATCATCGGCTTTGGGAGCTTCCGGTCGAACCATTAGGCTCATCGGGTTCTTGATCCGCTTGATCGAGTTGCCTAGCAGACCCGATGCATAGAGGGTCTGGCTATCTTCGGACAACAGAACGCTCGATACGACGAACTTGTCGGTCTTGGTCGCCAAGGTCAGGACGCTCGGAGGGCCCAGGAAGCCTTGATCGTAAGGGAAGATGTAGACCTTTTCGTCCTCGCCCCCTGAGGCGATGAGGTGTTTTCCATCGGCGCTGAAGTCTAGACCATAGAACGACTGAGGGATCGGGGTACGGGTGATCTTGTTAAGCGTCTTGGGCTCGATAGTTATGATCTCGTGCTCACCGTAACCGCTGTGGAGAATTGCTAGATCGTTGCCGCTGGGATGTGTCAGCAGATGGACAGGGAAATCCCCTAAGCTGACTTGCTTGCCCTGGGGGCTGATGGTCCATCCGTTGGGAAGCAAGACACTTCCCGATGCATTCAAACCGGGCAATTTCGCAAGGGGGTTGTCAAGCCGGTTCGCTTGAACCGGAGCTTCCTGGGCCAAGGTTCCCGGGAGGTTCGAGGCCAAAGCCACAAGAGTGGCCAAGAGGGTTTTTCTGAAGTGGACTAGCATTTCAACACATGGAGATCGAGTGGGGGCAAAGGTCCTATCCAAAACGGATAACATAGGGGCAATTGTAACTCCCCTTGGCCAGCAGGACTGGCCTCGGGATGTTCAGATTGCGTTAGGGTTTCGAGTCGGACCAAGGCAAGTAGGCTCCAGGCCACTGGGCTTGTGTCAGCGGAACGGCGCAAGCCCAATACCGTCAAATCGGGACATTGATGAAGTTGCATTTCCTGGTAACGGGAAAATGATAGCGGAGCAGCGCAAGCTGCCCGGTGAGTCAAAATATCCAGTAGTTTCCTACGTGTTCGAACGTGGAACACGACACTTGACCCGACACCGGAGGGCTTGCGCCCAACCGCTTTCAAAAACCCCTCGGCATGCGCCGAAAACCATTCAAATCCAATCTTTCCTAAAATGATCCAAATGTCGATTTGACGGTATTGGGCGCAAGCCGTCCGGTAATGAAACACTGGGAAATCGCAGGCATTCGACGACTCACGGGACGCCTTGCGTCGTTCCGCTTCCAAGAATTCAAATCCATTGAGGCAAAAGACACCGGAAGCAAGCGAGCGAAATCACACAAAAACCTATCGGAAATGGTTCTTTGGCTTCTGGAATCCGGGGATTCTTTGAGGAAAAACGGGTCCTTTGCGGCTATACTCTACAGTGCTTTTCTAGGTACCTTTGGCATGTTCCTTCAAGCCGCATCTGCTTTCCGTCAAGAATCGGAGTCCTCGGGATGAGTGAAAATCAACGACAAGCGATCCTCCTGCCCGAATCGTTGGGCAAGCAGCTCCAAGCCTTCCGGGGGCATTTAAGACGCACCAAGGTGATGGAGAGTCTAGGGATCGCCTGCCTGGGCGTTCTTGCTGGGTACCTTGCCGTTTTCCTGCTCGATCGAATGATCGATCTGCCGAAGCCGGGACGCTGGATCGCTTGGCTCGTGGCATTCGCAAGCGTCGCGACGATCCCTGTCTGGGTCGAACGCTGGATCTTGCGCTACCGAACCCATGCCTCATTGGCCCGCTTGATGACCCAAAAGCTCCCTGCGCTCGGTGACTCTTTGCTCAGCGCGATCGAACTGGCTTCCGATCCTCAAGAGCAAAAGCGATCCCCGGCCCTATGCCGAGCTGCGCTCGATCAGGTCGCCCAGGTCGCTGCGAGCAAGGATCTGACGCAAGCTGCCCCGGAGTCCCGGCATCGACGCTGGTGGACCTGCGCCGCGCTTGCCGGTGCCTTGACGGTCGCTCTAGGTTTGCTTTATCCAAGCGCTTCGGCCAACGCCTTTGCGCGTTTCGCCGCACCCTGGAGTTCAATCCCTCGTTTCACTTTTACGCAGTTGGAGAAAATCCCTACCGAGTGGATCGTGCCTCACGGCGAATCCGTTTCGCTCAAAATTCCACTGGTCGATCAATCTCCTTGGAAACCTGCGTTGGCGAACCTTTGGTTGCCGGGTCTTCCCAAGATGGAAAGCACCCGTCAGTCGGACGCTTACCAATTCGATCTGCCTCCGATGATCCAACCGACCAAACTCACTCTGCGGATCGGAGATGCAACCCCGACGATCGAAGTCATCCCCACAACGCGCCCCGAACTGGTCGCAGCAAGTGCCAACGTTCGACTCCCTGAGTACCTTCAACGCTCCGAAGCCCTGACCAAAGACATTCGCAGCGGCGGACTGACCATCGTCGAGGGGACCTCTTACTCGATCAATGGAAAAGCATCCCGCGAACTTTCCAGCGTCACCCTCGATCGGCAAGCGATGCGCGTGGCCGACGCAAACTTCGACTCCGAGGAGCTCAAAGACTCAACAACCTCGGCCCACGAAGTCCAATGGGTCGATCGCCTCGGGCTCTCGGCCAAAAGCCCCTTTCCGCTGAACATCATCGTCCGAGCCGACGAAGAGCCCACCATCTACGCCGAGGGAATGCCCCGGGCCAAGGTCCTCTTAGAGACCGAACAGATCCAATTCCAAGTCCACGCTTCGGACGACTTCGGCGTCAAGCAAATCGGCCTGGAATGGAAGACCGCCGAAGGGGCCGTCGCATCGAAGAAGACCCAAGGCGAACGGATCTTGATCGCCGGTGGAGCCACGGCCGAGAGACTCGATGCCGATGCAGTCTTCCAAGCTAGCTCGCTTGGCATCGAACCCCAAGCGCTCGAAGTCCGACTCTTCGCCGAAGACTTTCTCCCCGGACGCAACCGCGTCTATTCCAATCCTGTCCTGCTGATGATCCTCAATCCCTCGGACCACGCTCTGTGGATCCTCCAGCAATTCAACCGCTGGCAACGCGAAGCTCTCGAGGTTCGCGATCGAGAAGTTCAATTGCTCGATACAAACAAAAAACTCTACGCGATGTCCGAGCAAGAACTTGCCACTCCCGATGCGATCAAACAAATCGAACAGCAAGCCGCCGCAGAGCAAGCCAACGCAAGGCGCCTAGGGAACCTCACCTCGCGCGGCGAGGACCTGCTCCGACAAGCCGCTCGCAATTCGGAAATCGGCGTAGGGCACCTCGAAAAATGGGCCGAGATGCAGAAAATCCTCAAGGACATCTCCGCATCGCGAATGCCCTCGGTGGCCAACTTGCTCAAGCAAGCGGCCAAGAACGGCCAAGCCTCAGCCAACCAAGAGCCACCCAAAGATCCACCGAAAATCGCTGGCGTCAACCGCAGCGAACAAAGCGGCTCTGGGGATCAGAAATCCGAACAAGATCCCGACAAGAATCCGATCCCCAAAGCCCCACGCGTGGTCGACGCGGAATCCTCGCAACAACCTCCGAGCCAGAACCCCGAAGAGGAACAAGACGCAAAGAAAAAGAAACCGAGCACCGGACGACTCGGACTCCCCACGACAACCCTGGCCGGTGCGAAACCTTCGTCGAAGTCTCAGGAAGATGCTCCCGAAGAACCTGAGGAACCTCAAACGCCCGAAGCCATCCAGAAAGCCGTCGAGCAACAACTCGCACTCCTCGAAGAATTCGACAAAGTCTCCGACGAACTGAATAAAGTGATGGCAAACCTCGAAGGAAGCACTCTGGTCAAACGCTTTAAAGCCGCTTCCCGCGAACAGATCTCCGTAGCCGATGCGGTAAGCACCTCGGTTCCGACCGCCTTTGGAATCAGAGCCAAACGCCTCAAATCCGAGGACCGTGAAAACCTCGAGCAGCTTTCATCGAGAGAAAACGTCGCCCTGAACAACGTCGGGCAAATCATCGATGACCTCGAAGCCTTCCACGAACGTCGGCCGATGGTCAAGTTCCGAGATGTTCTTGATGACATCCGCAAAGAAGATCCCCTGGCTGGCCTTCGGAAAATCACCCAGGAAGTTGTCGAGCAACAAGGACTCACCATCGCCGAGGCCGAGTACTGGTCCGATGCCTTCGATCGCTGGGCCGAGGATCTAGTCGATCCAGCGTCCAAAGGCCAATGCCCTGGAGGCAAATCCAAAGGCTCGCTTCCACCGTCGATCGTTTTGGAAGTCATGCAAGTCCTCGAGGCCGAAATGAACTTGCGGGAACGAACTCGCCTTGCCGAACAAGCCAAAGCGGCCGCTCCAGACGAACAGTACCAAACCTCCGTCAAAGAGCTCGTCGGGACCCAGAAAGAACTCCGCGATCGCATCGTCGTCGTAGGTGAAAAAATCGAACAGCTACCCAACGGTTCCGAAGAGTTCGCCAAAGAAATCGAACTGATGCAAATGGTCGAATTGGCCATGAACGACGCGTGGTCAACCCTCAAGCGACCCGACACTGGAAAAGCGGCCGTCGCGGCAGAGACCGAGGCGATCGAATTGCTCCTGTCGAGCAAACGGATCAACCCCAAGAGCAAGGGTGGAGGAGGGGGGGCAAACCCAGGCGGAGGCGGTTCTGGAGATACCACCGATGCGGCCATCGCAATGGTCGGACCTGGCATCAACGAAAAAGAGATCCGACAAGACCACGGAGTCGAACAAGCAACAGGGACCAGTGGCTCGAGCCTTCCTGAGGAATTCCGCTACGGATTAGACCAATACTTCGAAAGGATCGATCGACGCTAATGGCGCTGTTGATTCCTACAACACGTTTCTTGCGAGCCTTCTCAAACCGACCCGGGGTTCTGGGGATCCGTCTGGGGCTCTTACTGGCTCTTGCGATCCTCGCGACCGTTGGAACAAGCACAAGGCTATGCGCCCAGAATGCCGTTCCAGCCATCCGATTGCAAGCCATACAAATCGCTGGAGCCAGGAACGCACAACCTCTCAACGACCGCGAAATCACCGCCCGAAAATGGGTCCGGGGTCTGATCCAACAAGAGCTCAACGCGGTCCAATCGATTTGTAAACTCAATCCTGCGCAAGCCAAAGAGCTCGTCGATCTGATCGAAACCGAATGGAAGTCCAAGTTCGCTTCGGTTTTCCGAAGCTACTCCGAAGCCAACCAACGCGGTGGCGTCGACTTTGAATTCCGAGTCGAAACCGCCGTGAAAACGTGGATGCGCGAAGTCGATGCCATCAACGAAGAACAACGGACCAACTGGAACTTTGAACTCGAAAGCCGCAACGCCCTTCGACGTCGGATCGTCATCGGGAAAATGGTCAGCGACGCCGAACGCAAGTTCGGACTCAGCGCCAAACAAATGAAGGAAGTCGAAACCCTTCTGCAAGAACGCTGGAAGGAAGCTTGGTGGGTCATGTACCGAAACGGGACCACCCCTGAGACCAAGTTCGCTTGGATCAGCACGGCTTTGAGCGACGCGCAAAGAACCGCAGGGGCCGATACTTCAGCGGGCCGGCAAGAATACTACACCTCGGGCGGCTCGACCGATCTTCCCTCCAAGTCGCTGGCAGAACGGTTTCAAATCGCCGACGTTTCAAGCGATGAATCGATCCAACTTCAAACGCCTCCCGCTGCACCCGCAAAGCCTCAGCCGTGATGCTACTACCACGATCCTTCGTATTCCCAAACCCACGCCCCATCCGAGCCCTCGTTGTGGACTCTCGGATCGCACTGTTCGTTTGGATCGTTCTCTCGTCGGCCTTCAACAGGCTCGATGCACAGCAGGCCCCCGCACAGCCCATCCTCGCCATCGAGATCACTGTCAATGCCCAGGATCCAGTGGTTGCCCCGGGCAATACACCCGACAGAAACAATGAGAAACCCGAGCTTTCCTCTGGGCAGAATAAGTCCGACAAAACGGGTAAGGCCGATAAAATCCCACGTGCGTTCGACCGCAACCGTCCCGAACCCGAGGAAGAGCCCGAAGCGCCCAAGAAAAATGCCATGGTCAATTTCGCCATGGATCCCGACCGATGGTCTGACGTCATCTACAGCCAACTCGGCGGCTCGGAAGCCACCTTCGAACAACAGCAACGCAGACGCGTCCGATCGACCGTCAACCGCATCGAGCTGATCTGCGGGATCGATGAGGCCACACGGGAGAAAGTGCAAGCGACCGCAGAATTAGAAATCCAAAGGTTCAAAACCGAGGTCATGGCCCTGGCGGCCCAAGGCCCACGCAATCCAACCCAGGAAGAGTACTCCGAATTCTATAACAAGGTGTTCAAGCTGACCGAGCGTTTTCGGGTGCAAGGCCAACCGCCCAACACCAAAAAATTGCCCCTCTGGCAAAAAGTCCTTTTCAGCAACCTGAGCGAACAACACAAACAGGAAATCGAAAAGGACAACCAAAAAAGAGCTGAGTATCGCCAGCAAGTCGCACGCATCGAAGTCCTCATGCGTATCTCGCGCCGATTGGGACTGACCTCCAAGCAACGCGAAAAACTCGAACCCTATACCGCCTCGAATACCGAAGCCTGGAAGTCGCTCGATCAAGCTTGGCAGGCGCTCCAGCAATTTCCTGAAAAAGAAAAACGGGAGATCTTCTCTCCTGAACAAATTCAGGAACTCAAAAAGCCGCTCGAACAGTCCGATGACCTTCAACTCGTGATCCGTGAACTTGGCGATGATTTCTAAACGTCTCTGCTCGGCAATATTATTGGCGCTGCTTGCAACATCGCTTGCAACATCGATCGCCACGGGCTCGAAAGCTCTGGCGCAAAATCCTCTACGCGAAAACATGTTTCAAGGACAAGCGGTTCCTAGAGACGTGCGAGAGATGTACGAGCGCGGTTTGACTTGGCTCGAAAACAACCAAGATACCAATGGCCGATTCAAGGGAGGCGAAAGCGGTCCTGGTGTCACGGGGCTGGCCACCATGGCCTTCCTAGCCTACGGCGAAGACCCCAACTTTGGCGTTTACTCCGATACGATCAAAAAAGGAGTTCGATCGATCATCGAAGATCAGAACGCGACGACCGGATACATCGGATCGAGCATGTACCACCACGGATTTGCTATGCTCGCATTGGCCGAAGCCTATGGAGCCCTCGACGAACGCCGCTTATGGGATGGCGTCTCGAAGAATGAGAACAAGCATCGCTCGATCGGCAAAGCGCTTGAGCTGGCCGTTCGGACCGCGATTACCAGCCAAAACAAAAACAACGTCGGCGGCTGGCGTTATTCTCCCGATTCGACCGACGCGGATACCTCCGTCAGCGGCTCTGTCATGGTAGGGTTGCTCGCCGCTCGCAACGCAGGCGTCGAAGTCCCCGACAAATCCATCGATCGAGCGATCGAATACTTCACCTCGATGACCTCTTCGAGTGGACAAGTCGCTTACGCCGGTGGACTCGGCGGATTCGACAACTCTCCGGCTCGGGTCTCGATCGCAACGCTTGTCTATAGCGTTTCAGGACGCAAGGACCTTAAGGAATTCAAAGCCACCTCGTCGTTCCTGAAGTCGACGGACTCGAATGAAACAAGCGACCACTACGGCGAATACACGGCATACTACAAAGCCCAAGCCCTCTTTCAATCCGATATTGCCGCTTGGGAAAAATGGAACAAAAACCTCATCCGTGAATTGAAAGAAAAACAGAGAGCCGATGGGCACTTCGACGGAAACTACGGTGCACCGGTCGCGACAAGCATGTCGCTGCTGGCTCTGGCTCTGAATTTCCGATTCCTACCGATCTATGAACGCTAAACGACCGATGGTTATGAAACTCTATAGCTCTTTGGCCTTCGCCTCGTTTGCAAGATTGGCATCGTTTGCCTCGCTCGGCTCATGCGGCTCCCTCGGCTCATTCTGTGTCTTGCTTTGTCTCTTGGTCGCTTGCCCAGTCGATCAAGTCGATGCGCAGCAGCAAGCCGATGCTCAGCAAGCCGACGCTAAGCAAGCCGATGACTCGCTAAGCGTCCTGAGGATCCAAGGTGGAGACACGTACCGAGGAAAACTCGCGGCAAGTCAAAACCCTCAGCAACTCCTGTGGAACTGTCCTAGCTTCCTAGAGCCCATCGCGTTTCCCTGGGATGCTCTTCAACTGGTCCAAGTCCAAGATTCATCCGGTGATCCAACCGAAAGCAACCCGTTGGGAAAGAACCCCTTTTGTGCCGAGCTGAAAACAGGGGAGGTCGTCAGTGGCGAGCTAGTCTCGATCCAGCCCGATCGTATCGAACTCGATGTTCCGCAATTAGGAAAAGTTTCACTTGCTACCGAGAACCTCCGGTATCTTCTGCGAATCATCCCCGGTGGATCGCAAGCCGTCGAAGTTCTCAGCGCTCAAGACTGGGAGCAGGTGCTCCCGGCCACACGAAACGGGCGAGCCACCAAGTGGTACCTCAAGGCAGGTGAGATCTCCACCGACACCAGCGGCACGACCATCTCGCAATGGGCGCAGCTTCCAGAATTGGCCACCATCGATCTCGACGTGGCTTGGGACCAAGCCTCCCCCAATTGGTGGATGACACTTGGTGAACCGCGCCGCATGGAACTGCAGGTCCGTAAACTCCAGAACAAAAAACTCCTCAACGTGACGCTACTCCTCGAGAACTCGGCAGATGCCGACGTCACGACGATCCAATTGCCCTACGAGGAAGATCAATCGATCAAACTCCGCCTGCTTTGCGATGCCACCAAAGGGGTCTACGTGTTGATGAAGGACAATCAGGTTCTCGGAAGACTCAAGGGAAACATCAAGGAACGGTTCGTTGGACGGACGAAAGTCAGCTTTACCAACACGGCTTTAGGTGTGCTCACGCTCAGGGATCTTCGCATATCCCGCAACGCCTTTTCCATCCCCTCGGAAGCCGCTGAGGTCGAGCCGAATCGACCTGCCAACGGACAATTCGAATGGATGACCAAAGCCCGTGGGACCTTTTTTGGGAGTATCCTCAACGCTCCAGCCGACAATGAAGGCCAAGGTTCCGTCAAAGTCCAAGGCATCGCGCAGACGCCGATCACTTTGGGGTTCGAGGAGATCGAGCGGATTGAGTTCCCGCTTGAAACCGCGCTGCCAAACCAAGTCACGACCGTCGAATTGACCAACGGGTTGCGATTCGCCTCGAGCGCCATTCAGAGTCGAACCGAATCGTCCTTCGAAGGAATCGACATCGATGTGGCTGGGAAAAAGCTGCCTGTAGCGCTTACGCAAATCAAAAGAATCTCCAAACGCCCGATGCCCATCATCGAGGATCCCCAACCCAAAACGATTGCCGAGGCGCAGAAGATCGTCGTCCAACGCTTGATCACCGATGACGCGGTCTCGACCGGACGCATTGCGAGCGTCTCGCAGCACACCCCAAGCTCCAAAACATTCACTTGGCTCGCAAAGAACGCAGTCGCTCCCGCTGCCCTCAATCCGCGGGCCGATGGAGCCATCGAACCGATGTTGATCCAACTGGCCGGATCGACCCAGAAACGAACGAAACCCAACGAAAACTTGGCCAACGTTCGAACCGATACCCCGCCGAACGAAAATGACGTCGGACGGCCACTTAAGCCCGAGGACCCTAGTCTGTTCCTTTTCTCGGGTGACTGCTTTCCAGCCATGGTCCGCCGGGGTGACGCCGAGGAGTTTTTCTTCGAGTCGACCCTGTTTCCTAAGCAGTCGATCGAACAAGCCTTGGTTCGCGGTGTTCGGTTTGTCGATTACCGAGGGGTCGACAAGATCGATCGCGCTACGCGATTGCGGTTGCTGACCCTACCCCGTGTTCAACGCAACAATCCGCCGAGCCACTTGGTGGTCTCTCGCGATGGGGACTTGCTCCGAGGAAAACTGATTCACTTTGACCGCGATCAACTGGTCGTCGATGTACGAGGCGAACAACGAACCATCTTGGTCAAAAACATTGCTGAGCTGATCGCTCTGGACCCTGCACCGAAGCTTGAGCAACCCAACGATCCGACCGAACCGGCTCAACCGACCGATCCGGCGCAATCTGCAGATAGCGCCGAACCGCAAGTACCTGCCCCAATTGCGTCGAACGACGTCTACCAAATCATCCTTGAGCAGGGCGCTCGGGTTTCGATAGTCCCCGAGTCGGTCGACGCCGAGGAGCTCAAAGGCACCCACCCGCAGCTCGGCGAATGTTCGCTACCTTGGAGCAGCGTGGTGCGGATCTCGCTCGGCGATGCGATCGCCGTCGACGCTTCGCAGAATCGATATGGCAAGTGGAAGCTACAGCATGCCCCAGACCCCAAATTCGTTTCCGAATCCGAGGGGGGAAATGATCGGCCAAACGACACGCCTCAAATGCGGATGATCGGACAAG
>Ga0315905_10006051_pt1 | contig 12302 bp, 10 predicted proteins | sample LakEriMetagenome_5_FD_203522 | JGI IMG/M metagenome (GOLD analysis project Ga0315905, IMG submission 203522) | Freshwater fungal communities from buoy surface, Lake Erie, Ohio, United States - Buoy 4 MA121 | ecosystem: Environmental > Aquatic > Freshwater > Lake | place: USA: Lake Erie, Ohio...
TGCCCCACCCACACGCCATCCCCCCCCTCTTTGGCCCTATCCCTGCCAAGCACTCGACTAACACGCGATGCGATCACGTACGCAAATCCCTCGATTGAAGCGGCATGTAAGCAGCTCAGTTCCACACGCTTACGTTAAGCATTCTCCTCTTCCCACCCATCCGCCTGCGCAGAGCTTCTCGAGCGCGCTGGCACTGAGAACAAGGTCAAGGTTGAGACCAAGGCCGGGGGCGACGTGAAGGTGGAGGCCAACTTCATCGCCACCGCCGCCAACCAGATCAGGTCTGCCCTCAAGGCCTCCGCTACCGTGCAGGGCGTCGACCTTGAGCTTGACACGAACGACTCCGGCGACACCAACATCAACGCCCAGATGGACAACCTCATTGACGGCCTGAAGCTCTCGCTCGGCACCTCCGTCGGCGCTGGCAACAAGTTGAATGACCTCTCCAGCCCCAAGATCTCGGCTGAGTACAGCACCGGCGCCATCAATGCGGGCGTCTCAAAGAGCGGCGACAACGTGGACCTTTCGGCCACCTACGCGGTGAATGACGACATGTCGGCTGGAGTCTCGACCAGCTACGACACTGCCAGCGGCTCCCTCGGCGACATCAACCTCGCCGCGGCTTATCGCGCGGGCGCTAGCTCTGTGTCGGCAGTGATCAACGGGCTCAAGGGCGACAATGTTGGCATCACCGCGCAGCACACTGTTAACGATAACCTGAATGTGGCCGGCCACTTCTCCACTGCCGACTCCAAGTTCTCGCTCGCTGCTGGCTACAAGATCGATGGCGACTCCCTGGTCAAGGTCAATGCCAATTCCGACGGCTTGGTCAACGTGGGCTACGACCGTCAGATCTCGGAGAACACCAGTCTGAATGCCGGCATGGAGATTGATGCCAACGACTCGAGCGCGCGCAAGATCGGTGTGTCCATGACCTGCACGGTCTAAGTCAATTTCACCATTCTCTTTGTAGTATAGTCTCTTAGCCTATAGAACCACCTTTGTACGGAAGCAGCTGATCACAGCGCCCTACAATGTACACTTAATAAAAATGGGGAAAATCTCTCCTTCTTGCTCCCTTCTCTTTCTTTCCTTTATCTTTTTGTTGCTCTTTCTTTGCTTATCTTTTTGTTTCACACCTACATTTATTCCCTGCAACAGCGAGCCAGACCTCAAAAAATATTCTCTTTCCTTTCTCCCACCTCTCCCCCTTTTCTCTCCCTTCTTTCTCTTCTCTCCTCTCTCTCTCCTTCCCCTCCCCTTCCCTCCTTCCTCCCTCTCTTCCCTCCTTTCCCTCCTCTCCCCCTTTCCTCTTTCACACGCAATTTTATTCTTCTGGGGTCATCGCGATTTGGAGGTGAATAGAGCCAGAGACGACTTCATCTCTGCCCTCGCGCGGCTCGAGATCATACCACTTGTCGATGACCTCACCTATTTCCAATTCCAGGAGGGGAATCACTATTTCCCCTAGAAAGTCGTTGCTACCAAACTGGTCATGGTCGTAGACCTGGACCTTGAGCGGCTCGTCGTTGCCTGCCGGTAACGTCATCTTTAGTGTTTCGTTCCATTTGGGACACAGCGTCTTCTTGATGACCTTTGTCTTAATTGGCTTCACTCCACCCACATGTGCAACAGCAAACGGATCCGATGTTCCACCGCTGTCTGCAGCCTTGAGGTCGCGAGCTTCAAGCGCAACAACTTGAAGCTTGCGCTTTGGAAGCGGGGGAGCAGGTGGCGTGATTCCTTGCAGCTCCATCGTAACCCGAACCCTCAAATCTCCCGTAGCGGCACCGAGCTTCTTATTCGCTCCGGTCAGAGGGAGCCAATCGTCAAGAACTTTGTCCGGATTCTCGAGGAATACTGTCAGGTCGAGAGCAACCGCGCCCAAGAGCTCGTGCTTGCTCACCTTGTTGTGGTCGTATACCTGCATGAGCAACTGCCCCATTTCGCCTCTTGTCGCGATTCGGAATGTCTGGTCCCACTGCGGGTCAATACAGTTGTTGTCAATCACTTTCGACTTGTGCCTCTTCTTGTCTGCAGCGCCTTGTACCACCAGAGTGACGTAGGGATCCGAATCTCCTCCTTTGTCGGCTGCTAGCATGTTGCGTCCAGCAATCAGGTCAACCACAATTACGCGCGTAAATTGCTCACGGTTGCGTCGTGATATTTTCAAATGGACACTCCCCAGGTTACGTGGCCTTCGTGTGACCCTCAGATGCACTGACCCCGTGATACCTTCCTCCGGGCCTCGCAAATAGTCGAGCCCACGTTCCACCAGTTCATGCAACTTATCACTCAATCTGCTCAAGACTTGAAAGACACCTTTGACCTGCCGCGGCTCTGGCCCATCGAGGGAGTCTGCCTCAGTCGACGCAGTCGCAGCAGTTTGCGCAGTGTCAGGAGCTTTGTCCACATCTTCCTTGCGATCTCCCTCCAAGACTGCCCCCTCAGGCTTTCCCGCCCCTGAAGACTGCGGTACAGCGACCGACTCGAGCGTTTGGGCAGTCAGCGTTTTGGGGGCGCTTTTGGCGTGCTGGGGTTCGTTTTTGTATCCCAGGTCTATCCACTCATCTATGCTCGAATTCGGCTGCAATGACCCAATCTGCACTTTCGCACGACCCAAAAAGTCGTTCATACCGACAAGATCGTAATCAAAGACGTCGACGAAAATCTCTTGAGGATGCGTGTCCAATGATTGTACAAACATCTCATTCCAAACGGGCTCCAGTGTCTTATAGATAGTTTTGGTATTTTGGCTTTTGAGACGCGAGTCGCCTCCGCAAAATGATACAGTCGCAAACGGATCTGAAGTCCCCCCTCTGTCTGCAGCCTTGATGCCTCTTGCTTCAATAACCTCAATGACAACCTCTTCAGACTCCTCCCGCGTGTCATCATCCATCGACGACAGCGGATACCACTTTTGCTCTACTTGCCCGTTGACAATGGCATCTAAAGGCAGCGACACGCGCCCCAAAAAGTCATTGCCGCCCAGGATATCGTCATCAAAGACTTCCAGGACGAAGGTCTTGGCAGTTTCTTCTAGATCCAACACGAACCTCTCGTCCCACATCGGCGTCAATGTTTTGTCAATGACTCGTGTCTTCCACGTGTTGGTACAGCGAGATGAGCCCCGAAATTTTATCACTGCGAAAGGGTCGCTAGTTCCTCCCCTGTCGGCAGCCATAAGACCCGTCGCCTCAATCACATGAAGATCAATTTCTTCAGGAATCACACTGCCTTGTGCCCGCCTCTTCACCCTGAGTTCAACCTCGCCCTTAATCGCACCTGTGGAGTCTTTTTGGCCGTCCTTCTCACACAGCTCCACCCACAACTGCTTTGCATCTTCAGAGATATCGGTCAAGGGCAAAAATGCACGGCCCAGAAAATCATTACTTCCGAATCTGTCGTAGTCGAAAATGTCAATGATCAAACTCTTGGCGCCGCGCTGCTTCGTAAGGACGAACATTTCGTCCCACACCGGGTTTAAGGTTTTTTGGACGACGCGCGTCTTCGCGGTCTCCCCACCCTTGTTCCCACTCCCGCCGTGGAAAGTCACAATGGCAAAGGGGTCAGAAGTGCCTCCACTATCAGCGGCATGAATTTCACGCGCTTGAAGAACCTCAAGGACTATTTCCTCTGGTGCAACGTCCTTGAATCTCTTTTCCACCTTAAGCGTCACCTCACCACTTACAGGTTGGGGGTCCCACTTTTCTGTGACTTTGAGTCCGAGTTTCACCATTCCGCTCACCGACGCTTTATCTGCCCCAGCGCGCAATTCGAACCAGTCTTCGAACTCGTCGCCCTCGGCCACGAGGTGGAGCGGAAGAACGACGCAGCCCAGAAAATCATCGGGGTTCGGGCCCAAATCGTGATCCCAGATACTAAGCGTCAGATACTTGCTTGAACCTTTGAGAATGTCTGAAAAGCTGGTGACCATAGTGCTGTTGGACATGTTTGAAACATGAGTGGAGGCAGACTTGATTCGATCAAGCAATGCCTCTTGTTCTGGCTTCATGGACATTTTCCCTGCATTTTTCTTGCGTGCCTTCTTCCAAAGGGAGCGGCATTTGGTCTTCTCCTCTTCAGCGCGCTGTTTTGGGAAGAAGCCGAGTTGAAACCGAAAGGTTTCTCGCCACTTCGGCTTCAGAGTCTTCTTTTGCACGGAGCTTGTAAATTTCTGCGTTTCCACTTCCAGCGTTGCGTAGGGGTCCGAGGTACCACCGCGATCAGCAGCCAGTATACCTTTGGCCTCAATCAAGCGCACGAGAATCTGCAACTCCTGGTAGGGACTTGCAGAGGTGTCCTCAGGTTCACGCCTCCCCTTAACCAAGGGCAGTGTCATCTCGCGCACTTTACCGACGGCGAGCATACTTGCGTCAAATTCCACCTTGCCCAAAAACCTGGGCGCTTGCTTTGGCATATTATCGAAGAGGGTGATATGCAGTTTGCTTTCACGTCGTATCGTGTCGAAGATACAATCCGTGTCCCATTGCGGGTCGTGCTCGCCTGTGACGGCACTCGCAAGCACTTTACGGCCATCGAGTGATACGAGCGCAAACGCGTCAGGCTGCTGGTCTGTATCGAGCCTTGCGTGAAGGTTTTGCGCACCCGCCAGAGTCACTGTCATAGAATTGAAGGTTGCGAGGGCGAGACGGATGAAGGGAGGGTGTGTGTGTGTGTGTTAGAAAGAGAACCAAATGCATTCAACTGACCATGGTGGTGTGCGCACATTCTCTTGTCCCCGTCCTGTTTGTTTCCCACGCGTACGCTTTCACGCACAACACATGATCATACCTTCGAGCTCAGTAGGTCGAGCTTCCTTAAGAACTTTGACTCGTTGCAATTGGAGCAAAACACTGGCAGGTTTTTCGGGCTTGCTCGAGGTTGTTTGGCTAGAGTCGTTTTTAAACCGCGTCATTATCTTGAGGCGCACTTGCCCGGAGACGACGTCCTTGCCACGGGATTCAGTGCGCGGCTCGAGATCAAACCACCTTGAAAAAGGTATGTTTGTGTCATGTGCGCACAGAGATGCTGGTGTCATATGACACAAACATGAACATATGTATGCGCAAGGCATACGAGTACATGGATCCTACATGCATGATTGTTCGCAGTAATCTCCGGACAAACCTGTCGCAAGTTTCTTGGGGCGCAACCAGATTCAAGGGCAGCACCACCTGCCCTAGAAAGTCATTGGTGCCAAAGGTGCCCAAGTCGTAATCCCAGACCTTGAGCTCAATGCACCGAAACGCCTTGAGGATACAACCCAGGCACACCCCACGCACGCACGCACGCAAATATGCACGCACGCACACACACACACACACACGCAAATACGCACGCACGCACGCAACGTGACAAAGGAAAATTTAAAAATTTCTGTTAGCTACTTTCACACACAATCGGCACGGTGCGATGTAAGTGTGACAAAAAATGGATAAGTTGCGTCACGAGTGAGCATGGATGTGTTGTGTCACTCGTGACAATGCAAGCAAGGCACCTTTGCTGCGATTGAGCCTCTACTTTTTTGGCCACCTTCCCTCTTGACGAGTTCATAGCTCAGGAGCACATTGCCCTGGCTCTCAGTTGTTCCCTCTTGTGCCAATGCATGCCACTTTGTGGGAGGATCTTCCGAGTGGGTGTAATGCAAGTTCAGCAAGGATAGGTCTAGGGTGAATTTCCCAAGCGAATCGTCTTTGCCTATCACATCCTGGATATGTTCACGAGTACGGGTTGCATTGTGGTGCCTCAGTCTGACTTGCAATGTATCAAAATATTTTGTGGTGAAACCTTTTATCATATATTTGTTGTGAAATCTTGTATCATATGAAGATTTCACAACAAACCTTGACGACACATTAATGATGTATCGTCTAGAATCCACAGCATCCTTCATTACAGCATTCACACACACACACACACACACACACACACACGCATACATATATGCACGTTCGTGAGCGCGTGCATATCCATGCACAAGTAATCAGGATTGTATGTATCAAATCAAGTGTATATACTTGAATGCCTTCGTGTGTGCGTGTGCCCCGAGAACTTTGGGGAGGGGGTCCGAGGGAGACCTTGTCAAAAACTTCAATGGTGAGCATGTCTTTGCGCTGTTTTTCGCGAATGTTGATTTCAAAGTGCTCATTCCATTCAGGGTTCAGCGTCTTCTTGATCACCTTTGTCTTTTTGCCGTTGGCAATTTCGCTTCCCACGTGAATACGCACATACGGGTCGCTGGTCCCTCCCGAATCGGCCGCAATCAGGTCCCTGGCCTTCAACACGCTGATATACAAGACAGCCGGCGTATTCGCGTCCTGGAGAGCTTTATGGGCCGCATTCTTTCGTTCTTCCTCTTCATCGCTGATCGCTGCGAGAGCCGCGACACCATGCTGTGCTATGTCTTTGAAAACATCTGGCCGTGAAATTTTGTTCAAAACCTGGGAAGAGGCCTCTTTCAGCGAAACCTTTTCGTGTTCGACGAAGAGGCTTCCATACGTGCCTAATACAAACTTGAAGGCCTGGCCCCACTTTGGGTCTAGCGTCTTCTTTTCCACCCTTGACTTGTACTTTTGCTTCTCTAGCTCAAGCGTGCAAAATGGGTCAGATGTGCCTCCTTTGTCGGCAGCCGCAAGACCCTTGGCTTCAACAAGCTGCACTATCATTTCAACTTCTTCGTCGTCTCGATTTATTTCGCGATCCGATAACTCGATCCACTGCTCCGTCTCTGGGCCAAGGGCTTCGAAATACTCTCCTTGCTTATTCTTCTTGGGATCTCCTAGCGCAAGAGACTGCACAGGAATGCTGCTCAAGCCCAGATTGTCCTTGCCGAATTTCAGTCGGTCGTTGACTGCCTCCACGCGCAGCTTTCTGTCACCTACCTTGTCGACCAAGAGAGCAAACTCCTCATCCCAAATGTGCGTGGTCCCAGAACCTATCTCGGTAAAGGCCTCGGTGAGGATGTCTTGATTGTTCTCGTTCTTTCCCATCCCAATGACCCCCGCCGCACTTCTTAATGCAGAAAGGAAGCCGCCGGCCTTCTTGGCCGGGGAAGTTGCCGCCTTTCTGACACCTCGCTTCTTAGCCTTGGGCGCGGTAGTAATCCAGATGTAAGGAGCTGGCGCATCCTTGGCACTGGCTTCGTCTATAGGGATGTCGCGAGCTTGTATCACTCGCACAATTATAAGCTCGATGCTCTTGCGCTCAAACTCTTCCAGCGCTCGGCGCTCGCGCTCTTGCGCCTCGCGCTTCAGCCTCGCCAACTCCTGCTGCCGGATAATCTCCCCCACAACGTTCACCACACTCTTGACCACGGTCGCGGCCGTCGCTGCTGTAACCTTCACAAGCGCATCTTGGTACAATTGGCGTTGTCTCGCACGGGCTATCGCTGCTTGTTTCGCGTCAGTCTCGTAGTCATACTCCATGTCAAGGGCTCGGAATTGGGCGGCAGGTCGCAAACTAGGACGGACGTACTCATACATTTCGGCCCCCGGCTCTTCCTTCTTGCGCTTACTTTGGCGCGCAAGTTGTGCCTGATTCTTAAGCGTTTCTGCGCCCAATACAGGCTTCGTTCTCATTTCGGTATCCTGAGACTCAACTGCAGTGTCTACAAAAAAACTGGTCGTTGCATTGAGTGGAAGCATCTCTTTGCAGCCCAAACGTCCAGTGACGTTGGCATTGCAAGTCTGGGCTGCATCAAAGAGATGCTTCGTCACTGCAAATCCAGCGCCAACGGGTGGATTGTGTGTCACAAGACGGCTGATTCGAGGCGACTGATGTACAGAAAACTTCGCAATTCCCGCAGCCTCCCGCCAACTTCGTGCCGCCGATACTGCAGGTTCCAGTCCCTCTATTTCAAACGGCGCTTCGCGGCCCCTTTTGTAGGTATCTGAAGGGTGACACTGGCCTAGTCGCTCCGGCGATTTTGCCTCAAAGCCAACAGACAGCCGACGTGGGCTCCGCGGGGTGCGTGCCCGAAAATTGTGCGCCTGTGTATCCGCAGCAATTTATTCGGGACTTTGGCATGTATTCGGCCAAAGACATCGAGTGCATCCACTGATACATGCAGGAGTATGCAAAAACAGAACAGACATACACATACCTCGTGGCCCCCGTAGAAGTAGGTTTCCGGTCGAGTCGAAGGGAGGGCAATCGGCATCTCAATGGCCCCACCCGCAAGCAGCACGGTTTGCTGCTCCTTCAGTGCCCTGATCTCTGCCTCGACCTGAAGTAAAGCACCAAGATGAGCTCATTCAATCAAGCATTTTAGCCCAACAGTTGATCTCCTGCAACTGTTTCATGCCTCAGGAATACGACATCAAACCACACAAATGCCGGGATTTACCTGATGACTGATGGGACACGCCTGCAGCTTGGCAAGATGCGCATCTATGTCTGGAAGCCGTTCCCAGGGCCATTCTCTATTCTTTTCACTGCTACTTAATGGCAATTTGACATGATCGTCGTAGGAGATTTTGCGAGCCGGAGACTGCAGTGATGACTGTGTGTTTGTGTGTGTGTGTGTGTGTGTGTATGTGTGTGTGTGCACGCGCGCTATCACAGAGGTAATATTTGTGTTGTGTTTTCGTCATTACCACACCCACACCTACCGGATTCCACAGCGGTATCGTAGGGGGGTAAATTCTCAAGCGCGGCGTTTCCGGCCGTCTCGGTGCCTGTCTGACATAGTATGGATCACACGATATATGGTCACACGATCATCACACGATATATGTTCCTGTGTTCCTGTCGATTTGATATGGGCTTATTTATGTGCACGCAATTCAGTCTCATGTGCTGGCAAGTACGAACCATGCCCGTAATTGTCCAAACTTGTTGGTACACCTCTGGCAGCAGGGGCTTCGGGAGTTGATAGTTGATTTGCTTCTCCAAGTTGTTGATTTGCTTGTCAAGAGGCGGGGCGCGAGGGCCTTGCGAGCTACTATGCGGACGGCTGCTACTAGCGCCGCTGCGCGCCGTTGCCACGCGCTCCTCTTCATTTCGCAAAAAGTGAATGCCTTTCTTACTTGCCCTGTCGTCATCATCTTTTGCGACCACGGTGTTGGCCGGAACCTTTTCAAAAAGATCGTTGCGCTCATTTAACCACTCGTTTGAGGGTACGCGTTGAAATGTCAAGCCGTCGAACCCAAGGACCCTGCTCTCAGTCTTTTCAGGTGGAGGCGGAGACTCTTCAAGGCTTCTGCCGCGAAGGGAGCGCGGGAGGCGCACGTCGCCAGAGCTGCTAATCAACGCTTGAATCCCCTCATGTACTTCCCCCAAGGATGCGACCGCAAGCTGCTTGATCGCACTAAAACCCCCACCTCTTTTGTACGACATGCCATTTGGTTTGTCAACTCTGATGGTCTTGGGAATAACTTTGATGGGCTCTCGAGTCGGAGTATCTTGTTGCGCACCCGAGTTGCACGCATGCGCCGTCTCTGCGCCTTGCGCAATGCTGGAATTTTTGATAATTCCTCGCCCCGTAGTGCTGCTGCTTGCACTTGAGCCAGGACTCCGTCCCCTCGAAGATTTTTCTCGTTCTGTATTAGACACGGCGCAGAGCAGTCAAATGCTGAGGCTCTCGTGCCGCCATGTCTAGCAAAACATGTCTATGAGTCTAAAAAGAAAGAAGAACATGATTGCCTCGATTGGAAATGTGAAAGAAAAATGCTGATTAACAAAGAATCCAACCCCTACAAAAGGAGTTGGGATGCTCAGACCTGATCCTATGCTTGCCCGTTGTGCAATCGACAACGACTTGCTTCCTGCCTGTCGTTGCGCCCCACGGAAGCCATTTGGCGTGGACGGGGGCAAATGTTCTGCATCTCCTCGAGTGCTTGCTTGAGGCGTTGACTTGGAGTCGCGAGCCTGTCCTCGGGGACCGTTGTCGAGTTGCACGTTGGCCAAGGCCACATTTAGACTCTGGCCGTTATCCTGTCATACGAATGCGATAGCGTGCAGCCCGTGGGGTTTGCGCAGGTGTGAGCATGGTCGCACGACTTCGATGGCCCATCAGGCTAGAGATCAGGCGCAGGCAGGCAGGCAGGCAGGCAGGCAGGCAGGCGCGCACGCACACACACGCACACAAGCGCGGCACAAGCAAAGCGTTCGAAATTACCAGCAGCACCCACACGCGATTTTCAGGGAGACTTTGCTTTATCCTACCCAAGCTGCCATGCATCTCGTCTGCCCGCAAAGCACCACCACGTCAAAATCAGCGCACGTGGGAGCACAGGCAAATGCGCGATGCCGGATGCCACCGGCGCCAACCAGCATACCGTCGGCGTCGTGGATGCGCACACGGCTGCCCACCAGCTTCTGCGTTTCGAGCTGCGAGGCCAGAGTCGACATGCTGCGCGCCGCGTGCGAGAGGTCCACTGTCCAGCCGCGCGGCAGATGCTGCAGGCAAACCGGGTCTAACACGGCTCTCTCACCCGCAGAGTGTTTTGAGTTTGTGAGAACTAATTATTGACAGGAAACTGCCAACACTCATTTTTTAACGGTCCCACGCAAGGAGGGATGAAGGCGTCGTTGCGAGCCCCGCCCTCCCGGCAGGAGGCGTGTGACGGTAGCGGGGACGGGAGTTGGTCGCCGCGAATTCTGCCCGACCTTCCGCAGGCGCGCACACCGCGGCCGCCCCAGACCCCGCTGCCCCTCCGCCCTCTCTCAAGCCGCCTCTCTGGGTCCTCGCCGCGCCCGCTCTTTGGGTCCTCGCCGCGCCCGCTGTCGGCACGGGCTCCGTCGTCGTTGTACGATCACTCGCCCCCGTCTCAACGCCCAGTCCCTCCGAGCGGGCGAAGCATGAGACTCTCGCGGCTGCAGCGCCCTGCCAGCGCGGGGGCCGTGCCAATGCCACCCCACGCCCCGAGGAGGGAAGAGCTAGAGCGTAAGGCGCAGCTGTGCGTGTCCCCGGGTCCGCGCACGGTGCAAACGTGCGGCTCCAGATTCGGCGGCAAGGGGAGCCCGGCGGAGGAGGCAGACGCGGTGGTCAACGTTCTGCGGAAAGAGGCCTGGGACCTGGTCGAGGGCGAGAAGTACGAGACGGCCATTGGCAAGTTGAGCGCGGCGATTGAAATGCAGCCATCAAACGCAGCCCTATTTGCGAGCCGAGCGTACGCGCGCCTCGAGTTGGGCCTCGTGGAAGGAGCAGTCGAGGACTGTGAGACTGCCATATCTATCGCGCCAGGTATTAGAAAGGGTGCTGAGTGGGCGCCGTCTCGAGATTTTAGTCTCGAGATTTTATGCGCATGCGACTGTCACAAGCGAACTTGAACAGGCTTTTCAAGTGTTTTCTGTTGTTTTCATGCATTGCTGCAGCCCTACATGCCCATCGCGTGCATAAGGATAAGACTGCGATCAATTTGTGTCTCGGACTCAGTGTTCTCTGGTCTTTGGCCTGTGCAGACGACGTGAACGGATACCTCAGGATGGCTTCGATGTGTGCCACCGTTGGGAAGCACTCTCGTGCTATCGGCAAACTGCGTTTGGGCCTAGAGCGGTATCCTACCTACGCTTGCCTGCTGTCTTGAATCGTTGAAGCAAGAGTGTTAGATTCAAAGCGTTTTCTTGCAGCTTTGAGTTGTTACAAGTTCCCGGTTTGAGTGAGATCGATCCCGTGCGCAGATTCCCTGGTCATGAAGAGTTGACCAAGGTGCTGAAGGAACTGGAGGCTCAAGAGTCCTCGGAACAATTTGAAAGGTCTTGCGAAGGGTCAGCCACTGACTCCCTGGGGCCGTATTTGGACGTTGCTGCTGGGGCTGTTGAGGAGGCGGTGGATGCTGCAGCTCACCAGGCAGTGGCTATGCAGGAAGACTTGGGACAGCATGTGTTTCCTGTGGATCCTGGCCTCGGTGCAGACGAGGAAGAGGTGCAAATGGACATTCGTGTGGACTTGGCAGCAGCGCAGTTGCAGTCTGCGGAAGCAAAACAAGAGGGGGCATCGGAGCAAGATGGGGAAGGCAGATCCGTGCCGCTCGAGATGCAGGCCCAGCAGCATCAACTGGAAGAACGCGGGGAGAGAGGGGAGTATGATGTTCAGGGCGAGGCACAGATCTTAAGTCTTTGCGAAGAAAGTGACAACGATTCATGCCCCATGCCGCCCCCACTTCCTGCAGACGACGATGACGAAGGGTCGCGGCCTCCTACCCCTTACGAAGGATCACGCCCTTCTACTCCTCCAGTGCGCCTTGATGCGTCAGAGAAGAACGGGACCATGCCGCCCCCACTTCCTGCAGACGACGATGACGAAGGATCGCGGCCTCCTACCCCATCACGCCCTTCTACTCATCCAGTGCGCCTTG
>Ga0315905_10006052_pt1 | contig 12302 bp, 11 predicted proteins | sample LakEriMetagenome_5_FD_203522 | JGI IMG/M metagenome (GOLD analysis project Ga0315905, IMG submission 203522) | Freshwater fungal communities from buoy surface, Lake Erie, Ohio, United States - Buoy 4 MA121 | ecosystem: Environmental > Aquatic > Freshwater > Lake | place: USA: Lake Erie, Ohio...
GTGCGACTGAAAGATCGTGTGTGTGTGTGTGTGTGTGTGTGTGTGTTTGTGTGTGAGTCTCTCTCTCTCTCTCTCTCTCTCTCTCTCTCTCTGTGTGTGTGTGTGTGTGTGTGTGTGTGTGTGTGTCTGTCTGTCTGTCTGTCTCTCTGTCTCTCTGTCTCTCTCTCTCTCTCTCTCTCTCTCTCTGTGTGTGTGTGAGTGTGTGTGTGTGTGTATGTGTGTGTGTGTGTGTGTGTGAGAGAGAGAGAGAGAGAGAGTGTGTGTGTGTGTGTGTGTGAGTGAGTGTGTGTGTGCGTGAGTGTGTGTCTGTGTGTGTGTGTGTGTGTGTGTGTGTGAAAGTATGTAGCTGCATCAGCTCTGTGCACCTGCAAGATCGAGCGTGCATGGTGGTGCGTGTATGGTGGTGAATATTAGAAATATTATTTCTGCAATTTTTTGTTTCATGATCGATGCCATATTCCGGGGACAGATTCGTTACAATTGGGTGGCAAATTTTCTCAGTCCGCATGCTTAGGGTTTAGAGTTTAGGGTGTAGGGTTTAGAGTTTAGGGTGTAGGGTTTAGAGTTTAGTGTGTAGGGTTTAGAGTCTAGGAGGGTGTAGGGTTTAGAGTTTAGGGTGTAGGGTTTAGGTTTCTCTTGTGGTTGTGACTGTGGTTGTGACTGTGCATGAGCGTGGGTGCACAAGAGCTCAAGGTGGTAAGTATAGTTAGTGAATGAGCATATGAAGTCATATGACTTTAATATGGCCTTCATTGCCCTGCAGTGCGTGGACGACGTCTATATTTGAGTATATGTGAATGAGTGAACGAGTTCGCGCGGTACGTGCGCATACATTAAACTAAACTACCAACTACTACAACTATTGGAGTTGGTCTTGCGCGCAAGCGTGCAAACGCTTTTGGTCTCCACGCGAGTGAGCGTGCGTTGCACAGCACGGAATTCACTGAAGCTCGCAATCAGAGGCGTCATACTGGTGTGGACGTCATCGTTTGACACACACACAGGAGTCGATGACACGCCACCTGCAGACCGGCGAGCGTGGCCGGGGCGAAGGCGTCCACGCACTGCAGGGCAATGAAGGCCATGGCACACAGCACACCAGTCGAGCGCCTGCACACGACAGCACAGCGGCATGGCGAACGCAGCACACGGGCACATGCAAAACGGAGCCTCAGCGCACGTCATGCGCCTCACGACCGAGGTTCGTGTGCCACCTCCCCAATCAAACGAGGCTTGACAATGAGGGCAGGCGCATAGCTCCCAAGTATCCCGCACTTGCGTCATTGCTCTGCCCGTCGGATCGCGCACGCAGATGCTCTTTTAGGTTAGGCTCCACTTCTGACACGTGGGAGTAATCCTGCGCCTATCGTAATCCTGCGCCTATGAACAATGCTCGCGCGCCCACAGCCGCGCCCGGACCAAAATTTTCATGCATGCATGTGCGGGCCTGCACGCGCATTCTCCCCATCTCAGCCGGCAAGTGTGATCAGCAGAGACCGCATTGTTCAACGCGGCCTCGTCCGCCAGGACCCTTAAAAGTCCCCAGGTCTAAACTTCCGCTGGTTTAGGCTTACCGGGATTGGAGAGGGGAAGAAGGGAACAAGAGAGGCGGCGCATTGTGGGTTGACTATGGCAGCAGTTGCAGGCGGTCGGGCGTGCGCGCACATGGCGCAGCCGCTCGCGGTTTCGTGGCTTGTGCGCCCAACCGCGGCAGCAGCAGCAGCGTGTTCATGGGCGCGTGCCGCTGCCGCGTTGCTGCCCTCCGCGGCCGTGCTCGCCCGCCCGCTGGCTGCGGGCGGGGCATGTGGCGCCGCAACGATGGGGATGATTGGGGCGCTGGACCTGCAGGATCCATGTGCGCCTGCCCAACCCTGTTGTCCTGCCATGCTCTCTATCTGTTCCTGTCTGCACACGGCGCAGCGCCCCACACTGAGCAAGGACACGACGTGGTGTGCAGTCCTGTGGGGCCGGCATGACAAGCGCACGAAGAAAGGGAAGAGATACATCGGTGATTTTTCGCTCGAGCGTGCGTGGCGAGCTTCTTCGCTCGTCTTGCTGTCTGAGGAATCCCCGGTCGCTCGTTCTCACACTGAATTTGTGCAGGCACTTGGGGGAAGATCCGGCCGCGCAAACCGGAAGCGACGCCCTTCTCACAGGAGTTCTGGGGCAGGAAATTCCGATGGACCCCGCCTGGTGGTGGCGTCAGCGCCCCGCCGCGTACCGACCCATGATTGCGAGATGTGCCTCGGAAATGCTTTCTGGCGACCATTACGTTGTGGCGACAACCGTGAATACGGAGAGCTCAGCGGTGGCGACAACCATGAATACGGAGAGCTCAGCGGAATGAATGGATGTGTGGGCCACATCACCGGCATCTGCGGAGTTTCAAAGGCCCACATTGAGAGCTTCCGTGGAGTCTCTGGAGAAAGAATGCTACTACCCCCGCCACTATCCCCACCTGGAGGGAGCTCTGCGTTGACAAGGGTGCGCTGTGGAAGCAAGCACCCAAGCCGGCGGTAGTTCCAAGTAACAATGATATAATTGCTTTACTTTTATATGAATAATACCATATCTTTACTTTCACATGAATTAAAATTTTGACTTCCTTGTTCCACCCACTACGCACGCTGCTGCAACACGTCCCATTGGGATATTGTGATGCATTGCGAAACTTGGAAAACAAGCAACAACGCTGATGGTAATTGGTTCACCCGTGAGCGACAATGTCGACGCTCGCGGTGAGCGTCAACGCCATGGCAGTGAGCGGAGACGCTCGAAGCTCAGCAGACGGGGCCGACGAGACGAGACGCGACCCACATCGTCCTCACTGCCTTGGTTTGGCGAGGTGGAGCGCGACACTTTGCCCTGAGAGGACCAACGAGGAGGCTGCTGAGGTTAAACGAGCTCAGAGAGTGCGGATATTCTTGCAGGCATTGCAACAGCTTGCGCCGCCTGCGCAACAGCACCCTGCGCCGCGCCGAGCGGGTTTTGGCTGTCGTCTTGCGCGCCCGGCTCGTCCAAGGTCTCAGCTGCCGCCGCACCCCTTCCCCCCATGCTCTCGACCTGCGAGTCGGAAATCTGGCCCTGAGAGTTGACGCGAAAGTCATGTTGCTCCTCTGCTTTGAGGCTGACAGTCGGGCCGCCCGTGGCCGACATAATGTTGATCGAGGGCCCGTTGTAATCGGCGGCGGCCTGCTGCTGCTGCTGCTGGACCTCGTCTGGCGTCATGAGCGCTTGCTCCACGAGGGCTGTACCTGTCCTCGCCATAGGCGGCATTTGCCAACCCTGCTGTGGCAGCATAACATGCACTTTCGTCGACACGGCTGGCGCCGGCGCCTCCGTCGTCTTTGTACCAGCCTTGTCCTGCAGGCGCCGCAGCGCCAGCTGTTTTTTGGCCGTTGACCCCCCTTGTAATAATGCGTTGTACGTGGCAGCGAACGCAGCCCCGTAGGCAGCGGCATACTGCTCTGCTGCTGAGCCCGTGAGCCCTGCTGGCACTGCCAGCGTCCCAATTTGGCTCTCCGATTGCGGCGCAATCTCCAGCTGTGGTGCCATTACGAAGGGCGGCTGACCGGAGGCAGGGAGCTGCACACGCCCATACGCCGGTGAAACCAGAGTTGGCAGCGGCACAATCGGCAGCGCGGAACGCACGGGGGGTACCGCAACGTCTACGTACGCGGCCCCCCGATTCTCCGGCCACACGGGAGCCCCTGCAAAAAAGCCCATTGGATACTGCACGTTGGTCGCGGGGCGCGCGACCGACAGCGCCTGTGCGACCGGCAACACTTGGGCGACCGGCACCGCCTGAGCGGCAAACCTGGGCGTCTTGATTGTCGCCGATCCCACCTGCGCGTACTGGATCGTCGCCGGACTGTTGCGCAGGAAGATGGAGCCAAAAAGCTCGGACTGCAAGTCCCCCACTGCTGCGTCCGCCTCGAGCCCGTGCGCCACCAGCACCATCGCGGCCGACACGCAGACCAGCGTCACGGCGCCGTACAGCGCGGCACGCTGCAGCCGGCGCCGCCGCGCCACAGTCGCCGCGTGATCCTCGGCCCGCCGGCACGCGCCATACCCCCCGCCGTCTGCCGTGGCCGGCATGGGAGCGTACGAAAATAGGTCAAGCTTGTTCGTGCCAGCAGTTCGCAAGCCCCTTCAACAGCCGTCCACCCGGGTGTGCCTGATTCTGGTTGGTCGACTGTCGACATGTCGACCAACCAGATCAAGCGACTGCGCACGATGCTACGGCACAGCCAGTCGAAGCCGTCGTGGTTGCGCGTCGTCCGGGACCCGGCGCCCAAGACGGCTGGAGAGCTGACCGACGACCTCGACTGGGACGGCTGGCAGCCGCCGGACATGGAGCACGCGAACCGCGATTTTCTGCGCCTATCGACCCACGAGTCGACGAGTAACATGCACGGCAGCAAGGGGACCGGGCGCGACCCGGTCCTGCAAGCGCGCAAGGAGGGGGAACGGGCCCTGGTGCTCTCAGGAGAGCGGGTGGGGCAGGTCGTGCTGGTGCCGGGCGAGGGCTGGGCGCAGAGCGAGCACAGCTACGCGGCGCGGGCGGTCTCCGACCACAGGCCACGTTCTAGGCGGCCAAATGGCAGTGCGGCAACGGCCAAGACGAAGCAGGAGCGCGATTTCAAAGCTCTCGAGGACGACAACGAGCTGCTCCGACGGCAGGTGCAGCTGCTCATGGAGCAGGTTGCAAACGGGGAGCACAAGCTCCCGAAGCTCAACCTGGGCAAAGTACCTCGGCCGCCGTCGGGCGACGCGCCCTCGGGGAGCACGTTCCTCACGGAGCCCGCGGCCACAGACAGGGGTCGGCGATTCAGACGCGCTGTGGATACAGACGCAGACCTGCTCAGCCGGGGGCCGTCTGGATCGCAGACGGACCGTCCGCAGACGGACCGTCGACGGTCCGTCTGGGACGGTTCGTCTGCGGACGGTGCGTCTCCGAGATCGCAAGCCACAGAGCATCCCCACGCCCCTATCACGCTCCGCAGACAATCATTTTTCACTCATCCGTCGCTTGCGGACAGTGACGAGGTCGCCAGACCCCTCGCCGCCCAGACATTCGGCCCTTGAGTATGCACTCGTACGCACTCATGACTCGCGCAGACTGGCTTCTCCGCCTGCCGGCGCGCGCGCTCGATCTAAACGTTGCGTCGCATCCACGCTCACATGCCTTTCGCCTGCGGTGAGCAGAGTGATCGCATAGCGGCGTTACAACTAGAAGTGGACGCACTCAAGCACCAAAACGCAGTTGTTAAAGAAAAGGTGTTTGGACTCGAGGAGTGTCTCACCGTCAAAGACACTGAGCTGCAAGTGAGAGATGCAGAACTGAATCACCTAAGGTAAGCGGGCATTGATGATAAACCGCGCGCTGATCCCTTGTTTTGGAGCACGGGCGGCTGGCAGTGCGCCGATAATCGTGATTTGCCACTATTAAGATGAGGAGCGGCCAAACGGTGGATAACACGCTTGTTGCTCATTAGCTTGCCCATTCACCTGCAGGTTCCTCATAGGGGTGAAAGAGGGCAATATCGCACAGGTGGAGAGACAACTGGCTTTCGTGCAGGGCAAACATTCGGAGGATTTTGTTTTGGATCCACAAGACAACGTAGCCGAGGTATCCATCCCGGCTGTATGCTGAATTACTCTGTGTCCGTTCTCGTCTTAGTTCTGTTCCTGACTCTGGGCAATATTGGGATTGTATATGGTATTTCTGGATGGTCCATTTCTCCGCGGTAATAACGGACCAAATAATGATCTGAAAACGTTTTCGCTTGGCCCTAGTGTTGCGCCGAAAAGCGCAATCATGCGCACCCTTCAGTGGTTAATTTGAATCCATGTGAATCCTGTGCAGGTTGGCAAATTTACTTTGCGGCAAATTGACTCGGCTATCTACAGATTTGACGAAGATCTCAAAGAATACGAGGATCATGTGCAGGCTGGCCGTGAAGAAGCTTGGCAAGGGGAAAGGTGAGGGAAAAGGGGAAGCGAAAGAGCTAGAAGGGAATATTGTGCCACGGAATGCAAGAAACAGAGACGTGGAAATAGAGACAGACAGGCAGGGACGTATGTTTTTCCTTCGCACCCTCTCTTTGTCACATCCAAGCAAAAGCCGGTGATTGACGAGGACTTGAGGATGGACCTGCGCGCCGTATTTTGTTTTTGACGTGCATCCGTGTCTTTTCAGGCTATTGACAGCGATTGATGAGGAAAGAAAGCGTCGAATAGGCAAATTGACGAGTGGCATGGGCATGGAAGGTCCTATGTTTGTGTGCATGCGCATACAATTTGTAAGCTATTGTTACGCATGCACGCGTCGCCTCTGTTCCTCCCTTCATGTGTATGTTTGTCACTCACGCGTACATGCACACTTTATACGTGCACATGCAGATGTAAGGAGAGAGAGGCTTTAGCACCCACTCTCACACACAAATACACACACTCTGGACTACATAGGGCATCAAATCGGTAGCGCTGGAGCTATCAAATTCACCTCCCTTACCCACCTCCACACACATACGCGACTTTTTCTTGCTGAACTTTTTTTTGCTGCAGAATATGAAGGCCGTGGAGGAGAAAGGCTGGCCGTGGGTTGCCAGGGCTGTGGGAGTATGAAGTTGGTCGCTGATAAGGAGGTATGCTGCGCGTGCTGTGTTTCTGCGCGGTGTCCTGTGTACGCTGGGCGGGTATGCTCGAAGCAGGTTCCAGACCAGCAACCCAGAATCTAAAAGCAAGCAATTTAAACCATGCTCTCTTCCTAAACTCGAACGCCCGCGCGCGCGTTTGTGTTTTGTGTGTGTGTTTGCAGGTGGATTGTCAGTTGATCGACACTGCGCCGGAACATGACGACCACGACCACGACATGGGGCTTGGTGCCGCCATGGATGGCAAGGAGGGGATCGTGGGCGAGGTTGTTCCTTGTTGCCCTGTATGTGTTGTAGTTGATGGTGCTCGTGCTGCGCGAAACCTTTCTCACTCAAGACGAGCGCTTGCACACACGATTGTCAATCGAAGGTCAATCGTGTACAGATCAAATCTACATGCGACACAAAGAGGCTCATGCATTTGGGGGGGGGGTTTTCTTATGTTTCATGCATGCACGCCTGGGCTCCGTGTGCGCAGGTGAAAGTAAAAAGGGGGATTGTGCGTCGGTTCGTCGGCATAGACCCACCCTTCGACAAATTCGTCAAGAACCCTGAGCGCTGGTTCAAAGAAAAATCTGTCAGAGTATCCGCCCTCACTGAAAAGAAGGTCTTGGATGCTGTCACCCATATCATCTCCCACAAGGTCCGTCCTCTTTTCTCTATTGCACATCTTTGTGAGGCAAACCCCCCCCATCTCAAAAACCTTTCCACTGGAACGAAACTCTGATGTAGTAGCAGGGCATCGACGGACGATTATAAACGGTACTTCAGAGCGGTGTAGGATGGTGCCCACGATATCTGATTTGTCTGGCACCAGATCATTGCGGACATGAATGACCACAAAATGGGCGAATCTCATCCGGAAATGCCGGACTATTGTTACGAGTACTTTCTTTCTAAGTTCGGTGTCCGCAGCCTCGTGAGTCATCTGCGACGTGTTGCGTGCGCGTTGTGTTTGCGTGTGCCGCATGTTTCGCGGGTATGTGCAAGATCTACGGAATCTTCCTTGTTCTACCATGCAATCACATCCATCCTGTGCTCTCTCTTGCAAGTATATCCATCCAATGCCCACCCATTCCTTAAACACTTCATCACAGGCGGACTTCTACTTGTTGGAATTGATTGAAGGTCTGAAGATGTTCTTGAAGAACAATCAGCGCATCACCTTCCTCGCACGCGCTCTGGGCCTCCCATGGGCTCACACGTCCCCACTGCCGGTATGTGCGTGTGTGTGTGTGTGTGTGTGTGTGTCCGTACGCGCGGCGCGCGAGGCCCCAACGTGCAATGGCCTCGCTCTCCTTTGGCGCAGCAAATAAGGGCGAGGACATTAGACGCTACGCCCTAGGCGGACGTAGGTCGTAGGCGAACACCGTACGACGTCCACTGTCCCCAATTGGTGTGGTGTTCGGGTCTTGGGGCGACTGCGCCTATTGACCCGCATACAAAGGCACAAACACACGCGCGCATCACGCACATCACATCACAGGAAATCCACCTGTATTATTATCTCGAGGTCTGGCGGGAGCTGTGCACGAACCTACTGCCGGCGCAAAAAGCTGGAGTGGTCAAGGATAAGCGAAAGAACACGTCTTCTTCAACAGCCACCAGAGACGCACACATGGATCCAATACATGTGTGTATACGTATGCGACCTGTGCGCGCAGGACCACAAGCATGCTCGCAGACCCGTCATTTCAGACTTTTATCCTGTGGGGGCACGTGTGCATTTGTCCCTTATTTGTAAGTGCATGTATGAGCAGATTATGTCGGAAAGCTTGAATCACCTCCAACATAAGCAAACCAATCATGAGCCTGTGATCTTCACTCGCCTGCAGGTCAATGCCCACGGATACACATGAACACATATGCAAGTGCAAGTATGTGAGAAACAGTTGGCGCGTCTGAAAAGTGTGGTCAGCATGTAAACTTGCGATATGTATGCACACACATGCGTGTAGGTGTGGAACGCGATCCGACGGGCAATGAAGGCGAGATTCGAGTACTTATGGCTGCCGCCGGAATACTCTACCGTGGATGAAGTCAGAGAAGACCCTTTAGGTCTTCAAAACGACGAGGTCGCTAGCTACAAACGGAGACTCGTATTGTTTTCGCTTGATTTTTGTAGCATCGCGTCAAAAGGGCCCCTAGATTTTCGCTTGATTTTTGTAACATCGCGTCAAAAGGGCCCCTAGACACTGTTCAACGACTGTTGGACGACGGTGCCCAAGTTTTTACTGCTTGCTGTCTACACACTTGCTTGGTTTGAATGTCTGTGCGCGCGTGCGATTGTGTGTTTGCAGGTGGAGTTTGACGATGCTCTCACGTTTTCAATCCAAGAAATGCTGAAAGTTCAAAACGGTTAGTCCTTGACCCTTGCGCGTGTACGCGGTCTCGTTTTGCACTCGCCTCTTATCCGCCCAACTTAAACGCGCATGCGAATGCACACACAGAGCGGCGGAAACTGTTGAAACAAGTGTTTGTAGATGCCGATGCCGACGGTTCAGGGCGCCTTGATTTCGAGGAGTTCAAGGACGTTGTGATGAAAATTGATCCCGAAATTTCTTCCACACGCATCTCGCATATGTTCCGGCAACTGGTGAGCCGAGAAACCTTTTCCCCGTTGCCAATACCAGCTGCAAACGCAATGTGTCTGTACGTGGTCGCGCGAGGATGTGCATCCTCGCGCGACCGGTGGATGCGTGTGTTTGTGTGTATGAACCTACCTAGCAATTTGTCTGTAGGTCCGCGGAAACAGTCATGACGATGATTCTATCGACCCAGAAACCTTTTGTGACGTGATCCAGAAAAACTGCCTCGATCGCCCATCTCATCTGAATCGGGTGACCGACCACTCTGACACGTGCTCACTCACGCACGCGCGCCTCATGAAAATCCGCATGTGAACGATCTACTAGAAAGGTCTTTTTGGGAACCAGTTTTCGGTACCGAACCACAGCGCTTAAGACAATGTGAGTATTCCCGGAGTTCTACTTAGACCCTCTAGCGCGGCACTTTCTTTTTACATTAACGTTTGTCCTGCGTCGATCCGAGCATTCCCGTTCGACTTCTGACTAACCGCGTATCCCCATCGATTTTTTATCGTCAATGGCGTCAATATCACCATTTTCGCCAAATTGTTTCAGATTCTACACGTATTCTGTCTCCTTCCCATCCGTCATTCCAACCCAATAACTCTCGCTGAATGTCCCCTTTTCAAATTCACACGCGTACGTGCACACGAAGCAGATGATCTCCCACCGCCAGGGAGTCGGGGCGATTGCATTCAGCCAGTATTTCAAGCAGTTGACGGCAACTACAAGCGGTTTACTAGATAAGCTCGGCTTTCAGGAAATCCTCGAAAAGTCCGGGGGTAACCCCGCACAGGTGATTTGATATGAGCACTGCACTAGGCAATAATGCAACACAACACTACTGTAGAGAGTTGATCTTGCTTCTCGGACACGTGAGCGTGAAATGAGTAATATCAGGCCCTAACAGCAATAGAAAGCAAGTATTCACAGCCGCCGTAACAGCAGCAGCAGCAGAAAAATTAAACAATGCTGAGATCTTGCACAGATTCAAGAGGCCCAGGCAGCGTTTGCGAAGGCGACCAAAAATATCAAAGCCATTAACGAAACTGTTTATCTGGACATCATGAGGGATGTTTTCATGATCGACAGGTGTGTGCGCGTGCGAGTGGACTTGTGTTTGTGCGCGCGCTTGACGTCCGCACCAAGTTCATGCAGTGCTCAAGCTTGCGCTGTTCCCCGAGAATATGCGAACGCATCTCCTCTTAGGCGTATCCGTTCGTTTGCTCGATGATGGAATCTATGTCCGTAGCCACGCGTAACTGAATTATTGACGCTCAAGCCAAGCTATTTCACAAATAGTCACTGACTCCAATTTCCTCCACGTGTCCTCAACGTCGAGAGACAGGCTTGTGCTTTCGCCTGACGGCGGCGGAGAAAGCCGGACGGGCACGGGAAGACCCCCAAAAACAGCAGGTTCTGATGCCTTTGGATCCTGACCCAACTGGTAAGAGTGAAGCGAGTGCACTGCTCTGCGAAGTCGGGGGGAGGGGAAAGGCTCCTCGCTTGAGAAGCGTATGGATTGTCTCTGCGCGCGGCCCCTCGGATCGTCTTTGCCTTGCGCGCCCTTTGTTATGTGAATAACTCGCAAACGGTACCCCGGACCAAACCGGCACGATCCACGAGATGAGCTCGATTGAGAGAGTGTGTTGTTTATTGGTACTGAATTCAGTAACCTCTACACCGCAGTGGATACGATTGTATCCGTCCTGGCACAATACATGACCACCGGACCACCGCAGGCAGGCCCACAATCGCAAACTTTTCGCTCGGTGTTTAGTCACCAAAACCCACACCCTCGTATATATCGAATATCCAATCCCTTCTACGTGTGTGTGTTTATAACTGCAGGACCTGTTATAAAGCTGTGTGCGGGGGGGGAGCGGGACAGTGAAGGATGTGTGATATGAGGTACGACGAGCCGAGGCATGTGTGGACAAGTGGGCCCATCACGCACTAGTGAACGCGAGGGAAAGAGATAAGGGGAAAAGGTTGTTTATTACGAAACGTAAAGGGAACATTCATTGGAATGTCCGAGTCGCACATAGGCATCACAAGCGGCGCTGAAACCGTTACCAACGTGCCGTACGACTCAAGAAATAACCGAAAAACCATACGACCCGCAACAAACACCCGAGAAAACTCCCCCCTCCCTTTTGCCTCTATAGTAGTGAGCCTTTGAGTGGGTGGAACGGCTAGGAGAAGAGAGATTGGGGCTAATAAACTCTCTCTCTCTCTCTCGCACTTTCTCTCTCTCTCTCTCTCTCTCTCTCTCGCGCGCGCGCGCGCGAGCTCTCTCTCTCCAAGGCTCTCTCTCTCGCCCTCACTTCTTGATTGTCAAAAAAACTTCTCTCTCTCTCTCGCTCTGTCTCTCTCGCTCACTCACTCACTCACTCTCTCACGCTCTCACTTCTCCTCCTCTCAATCATTGCCGCCATAGGCGCCTTCGTCCAGCGCATCCTTCTGCCACGCAGAGGAGGAAAGAGAGAGAGAGAGAGAGAAAGAGAGAGAGGTGCCGTTCGCTGAGAAGCGTTCATGGCCTTGAACTTGGAGGAGAATATCCTCCCCCCTCCTTCTCTTCCCCCCTCCTCCCTCTCATGTCTATTATTCTTGTGCGTGTTGACCTGGCGGCATCCGCAAAAGAGCCAGAGTTCGTTGACGGCGCCGGCGGAGCCTCTGCTCCTGCCATTCGGCCTCCGCTGGCGTGTGCAGCGGTGTCGTCAGCCTCGCCTCCTAGGAGCAGTGCGGGGCGCTTTTTGGGCAACAGTCCATGCGGCATCGTCAAGCCTGTGGGCTGGAGGCCGGTCTTCGAGGTCTTAGCAGCTAACAAGCGCTCATGTCTCTCTCGAAACGAGTCGCGAGCTCTTCTTCCCCCCCCCTCGCCCCCTCCCCCCGCGCCTGCAGATTGCACTGGTGATAGACGCATGAGACCTTTGCGGCCCCCAGCAGAAGCAGCCGCGGGTGCGCCCATCAGCCCCTTGCCGCCTGCACCTTCTCGTCGCGCAGGCGCTTCGTCTTGAGAATCATCAGATGAGTCATAAGAAGAAGAGCCTTC
>Ga0315905_10006055_pt1 | contig 12300 bp, 13 predicted proteins | sample LakEriMetagenome_5_FD_203522 | JGI IMG/M metagenome (GOLD analysis project Ga0315905, IMG submission 203522) | Freshwater fungal communities from buoy surface, Lake Erie, Ohio, United States - Buoy 4 MA121 | ecosystem: Environmental > Aquatic > Freshwater > Lake | place: USA: Lake Erie, Ohio...
CGCTGTTCTCGCGCATCGCCGCGGCGTTCTCGCTGAGGGCGGTGGCGAGGGCTGCGCTTCGGGCGACGGCCAACTCCGCGCGCGCCTCGCCCGCGGTGAGCTGCTGTTGCAGGAGCGCGACGATGTCGGCGCGCTCGCCCGCGGACGACACCCGCGCGGCGGCCTCGCGCTCGTGGCGGGCCTTCGCTTCGGCCGCGGCCTCGGCGAGCTTCGCGGCGTCGCGCTGCGTCCACCACGTCCACGCCTTCGCCATCGCCGCGGCGAGCACGGGGGACGCAGCGAGGGAGAGGATGGTCTCGGGGCTCACAGCGGCCCCATCCCGTAGCCCGTCGCGCGGATCGCGTACGCCGTGAGGACGTAGCCCCCGGCGACGCCCGACGGGGTGTAGATCGACAGCGACGCGCGGGTGCCCTGCGAGGCCCGCGCGACGAGGCTCGTGGCGTAGGCGTTCCACACCGTCCACACGGTCGGCAGCGCGCCCGCCGAGCCGACGCCCCACAGAATCGACACGCCCACGGGGGTGCGGGAGATGCGGTACCACAACTGCCCGCCCGTGCGCTGCCCCGCGCTGATGCCGGTCGCCGCGGCGGCCGTGAGCAGCGTGGCCGCGCCCCCGTTGTAGACGTAGGACTCCGCGTTGCCGTCGCTGCGGAAGTCCACCTGGACGCGGTTGTTGGCGTCGAGGCCGACGGACCACACGAGGCGGCCGTTGCTGCCCGCGACGCCGTCGCCCGTCGTCACCGCGACGCGGAGGTACATGTCGTAGCTGTCGGCCGACGGCGCGACGCTGGGGTTGCTGACCTGACTGTCGGCCACCGCGCCCGTCGGGGCCGTCAGCACGAGCGTCCCCGCGGTCCAGGCCGCGGTGGCGCCGCCGCCCGCCGCACCCGTCGTCCAGCCCGCGCCGGCCATGGCGTCGGTGTAGAGGGCGCCGATCGAAGCGCGGGCCTGCGCCGCCGTCCACGCGGTGCCGACGCCGCTCGAGTTGAGCGCGACGAAGGTGGACGGGGCGCCCGCGTCGAGGAGGACGGCCGCGGGGTCGTCGGGGAGGGTGGCGCCGCCGCCGCTGGGGATGACGATGACGGGCGCGCTGTTGGGGTCGACGGCGCTCACGTCGCCCCGCCGTAGGCGATGCCCGTGAAGGCGCCGGGGTTGGTGGTGTCCACGTCGCCCACCTGCACGCGGACCCACACCGCGCAGGCGACGTTGACGGCGTGCGTGCCGAAGGTCGACGAGCCCGTCGCGCTCGGGTTGAGGCGCTGCTCTTCGGGGTAGAGCTCGACACCGCCCGAGAGCGCGACGGAGCCGTTGATGACCATGACGGGCTGCCAGTTGCCGACGCTCGCGGGCGCGGTGTCGTCGGCGTCCATCGACAGGTCGATGCGCACGATGGGGCGCCCCGTGGTGCTCGACGCGTGCCGCGCGTAGTTCATGCGCAGCATGAGGAGCGTGAGGTCGCCGATGAGCACGGCGCCCGTCGTGGCGTTGGCGTTGTCGCCATCGGCGGTGCCGACGACGGTGGTCAGCGCCCCCGCCGCGGGGGTGAGGCTCGCGGTGCGGAGGAGCCCGGGTCCGTTGGTGAGGGCGGCCATGTGTTGTCCTCGCGCGCCCGATCAGGCGGACGTGATGACTTCCCACGCGGCGGCGACGCGCAGGTTGAGCTTGTTCGTCGTGGTGTTGTAGATCACGAGGCCAGCGGCGGGCGCCGAGATGGCGTCGCGCTGCGTCTCCGTCATGCGCGGGAAGAGGAGCCCCTGCGTGGTGCTCGTGACCGTGAGGGCGGCGCTCGCGGCGGGGGCGCCGCCGACGCCGACGGACCCCGCGAACAGCGACGCGCCCGACGCCACCCGCAGCGCGTAGGCGTTGGTCAGCGTGGCGTTCGTGCCTGCGATCGGCGCCCCGCCGATGTCGAAGGTGACCGCCGTCGTGATCGTCGACGCGCCGACGAAGGCGTACGTCGGAGCGGCGACGCGGTATTCGCGCTGCGTGGTGAGCGCGCCGGTCGCGTAGGTGCGCGTCGCCGAGAGGTTGTAGTAGACGCTCGACACCTCGACGGATGCGGTCTGCGCGGTGTCCGCGGGCGCGGTGACGAGCAGCACGTTGGTGCGCGCGGCGGCCTGCGCGGCGGGCGCGAGCGCGAGGGTGCCGTAGAGGAGCGCGTCCCCGCTGTTGGGGAGGCAGAACATGAAGGACGCGGGGTAGTTCGCCATGGTGCGTGAGTCTCCGGTGGGTCGTGCGTGTGAGCGCGGGCCGCGGGGTGCGGCGCGGCGCGAGGGGATGCTATGAGGGTAGCGGCGGCGCCGCGAGGTCAGGGCCGCTCGCCGGTCGGGCCGCTGGCGATGAACCACAGCGAGGGGGTCGCGAGCGTCGCCCCCGTGTTGTTGAAGAGGCGGAGGGTCTCATCGCCCTCGTTGACGTAGAGCCACAGCCCCGTCGTGATCTGAATCGCCCACGACGTACCGGCCGCGGGGACGGGCGGGTTCGTGGGCGCGGACGGGTCGGCGTTGCCCGCGTCCTTGCCGTAGCGCCCGAGGTAGCCCCAGAAGAGCGTGGGGGCGATGGCGTCGAAGAGGTAGTCGTTCGCCTCCCCCGGGATGCGGTTGGCGCCGCCGAGACCGCGGAAGACGCCGAACACCTCGCGGTCGCTCCACCGAATCAGCCCGGTCGTCAGCGCGTTCGGCGTGACCCCCGTGTTGATGATGCTGATTGCGTCGGTGTCGACGATGACGAGCGCGTTGTCCGTCACGTCCACGGCGGACTGCCAGATGCGCGCCTCGACGCCGCCCGACATCCCGTTGAGCGCGCCCTCGTTCGACGGGCGCTGCGCCATCGCGAGGTCTTGCAGGTACGTGACGAGTACGTTGGGGACCTTCTGCCCGAGTACCGTTGTGACGAGTCGATCCATGGTCGCGTCAGGCTCCGATCCCTGTGACTTCGATGAAACTGTCGGCGGTCTCCGTGCGGAGGCCATCGCCCTCGACGCCGTTGACCACGTCGAAAGCCGTGTGCGCGGGGCGCATCCGGTCGATGATCGCCCGCACCTGCGCGAGCTTCGTGACGTTGAGCACCACCGCCGTCGGCACGACGACAGAGAAGGCGAACACCCCGCGCGCCGCGTCGGGTCCGGGGTCTGACGCGAGGGCGTCGGCCGCACTCACTTCGTAGACCTCGGCGGAGCCCGCGTACGCGGAGACCGCGTTGACGATGTTCTGCGGCGTCGCCCCGATGATCGTTCGCACGAACGCCGTCAGCCGCGCCTGCCTCGCGGCGTCGGTCAGCGTCTCGTCGACGAGCACGCCGTAGAGCGTCTCCAACTCCGTGAGCATGTACGTCGCGGCGTCCGCGAACGCCTGCGATGCGGAGTCGAGTTGCACCTGTCGCGCGTCGCGGATCGCCCCGCCGAGCGCGAGGGCGTCGGCCGCGTTCAGGCTCCCGTCAGGGGCCTGAAGAGCAGGGCCGATCAGTCGCAGCAACTGACGCGCGAGCGCGCCTTCGGTGCTGTCCTCCGTGGGGAGCGCCTGCGAGAACGAAGCGGTCGGGGTGGCGGCGGGCGGGGGCATCGACTTACAGACTCCGAAACTTACAGAGGCCGGAAGCGTACCACCGCGGCATGAGAACTACGCTCGCCTTCGTGCTCCTCGCGTCCGTCGGCTGCGGCGCCGCCCCGCTCGCCACTTGCGGCGCCCCGGGGGTGGTCGTCGGGTGCCCCTGCGTCGGCGGGGGGAGCGGGGTGCAGGAGTGCAGCCCCGGAGGCGCGTGGACGGCCTGCGTGTGCCCCGGAGCGCCCGACGCGGGGGCGGACGCGGCGACGCCCGACGCCGCCCCTCCGCCGCCTCTGGACGCCCCGCAGGAGCCCGAGGCGCCCGCGCCTGACGCGGCGGCGGAGGTCGGCGAGGACGCGGGGGAGGATGCCGCCGAGGACGCCGCGCCGGAGGCGAGCGCCCCCGACGTGGTGGCGGAGGTCGCGGCGCCGCCCGATGCGGGGTGCCCGGTGCGCTTCGCCGACTGCGACGGCGACCCGTCGAACGGCTGCGAGACGAATGTGCGTGAGAGCCTCGCGCACTGCGGGGCGTGCGGAGCGTCGTGCGTGAGGGCGCACGCGGTGACGACCTGCGCTTCGGGCGTGTGCGTACGGGCGCGGTGCGAGGCGGGCTTCGCCGACTGCGACGCGGACGGCGCCAACGGCTGCGAGGTCGCGCTCGTGACCGAAGCCAACTGCGGCGGGTGCGGGCGGGGGTGCACGATGGACCGCCGCTGCGACGACGCGGGGCACTGCGTGCCGCGGTAGGTCACGCGGTCACCAGCCGTTGCCAGCCCCACGCCTTCGCCGCCGTCGCGAGGTTGGCGAGGTGCACGTCGGGCGTCGAGGGGGAGCCGTTCGGCACGACCCACACGGGACCGCCCGCGCTCGCGGGGCCGTTCTCCGTCGAGTCGGGGTTGATGCCGACGGAGAACGCGTACTTGCGCCACTTCGCGTTGAACTCCGACAGGAACACGCCCTCCGGAACGCCGTGCGCCGCGCCGTTGACCGCCGCTGGGGTGGCGTAGGGGGATGTGGCGGAGCCGCCCGGCGCGCGGTCGAGGACGTAGCCACTGGGGCGCGCGGGGTCGGGGAACATCAGGTAGACGAGGCCCGCGCGGAGGAGCACGGCGGACACGAGGTTGCTCCCCGCGGGGTCGACGCTGCGCGCGAAGAAGGCGCCCATCGAGCGCGGGCGGGGGATCACGTAGACCGCATCCGCGGACTGCGCGACGTAGCGGGTGCTCGCGGCGGTCACGACCCGGTCACCAGGAAGGTCCCGAGCACGACCACCGTCTTCTGATCCGGCGACACGTCAGCCGCGGGTGTTCCGACGGTGGCGGAGAGCACGCCGGGGACGTTCGCCATGATCCCCTGCAACGCCGCGCGGTAGAGCGTAGAGCGCGCGCCGCTGTCCTCCGACGGAAAGCGGTCGATGCTCGTGAAGCCCGGCGGCCCGGAGTTGATGCCGGGGCCGAGCGCGTCGAAGTAGTCGAACACCGCGAGTCGCAACGAACCCCAGCACCCGGGGGCGCCGTAGATCGTGCCCGACGCCGACGACCCCGTCGGGAGCGGCGTCGCGGTGAGGTCCCACGTCGTGCGCCCCGTGCCGCCGTTGTAGGTGCCCTGCGGGAGAACGACACGGTAGTAGCCGCCGCGGTAGTAGGTGGTCCCGACATTCACGAGCACGGCGAGGCTCGTCAGGTCGGTGACGCCAGTCGTGAAGTCGCCCGTCGCGACGATCTGCGTAGCGGTGGAGGAGAAGATCGACGGCGCGAACCCGCTGAAGCTGAAGCGGTTTGCGGTGTTGCACACGAGCACCGCCTGAACGTTCTGCGTGATGGTCGCGATGGCCTCGACGGTGTAGTCGAGCGAGTCCATCGTTACCGGGCGGAGCTGTTCGCCGTCGGTGACCACGAGGCCCTCCGCGTTGATGAGCCCCTCGATGTACGCCTTGACGGTGCCGAGCGTCTCACCCGCGCCCGCGCCGAGGATGCGCGAGTTGCTCGGGTTGTCGCCCTGCGCCGGTCCCGCGCAGACGACGGTCACGCAGCCGAGGACGTTGATGGTGCCGAGGCCGGGCGGCGTCGCTGGCGGTTGAAGCAGCGGGTAGACCCACACCTGACGGATGTCGAGGCCCGTGAACGCCTCACACCACGCCTTCCAGTCGGCCCGGTTGCCGCTCGCGGGGCGCTCTTGCAGTCGCCCGATGATGCGCTGCGCCCAGTCGCCGTAGCTCTCCACGTCGGCGCCCGTCGTGGTGACGGCGGACACGGTGCCGTTGGGACCGAGGCCCGCGGGCGCGCTCTGCCACGTCAGCACGTCGGTCACGTCGCGCGTCGTGCTCGCGCCGAGGGTTGTGGCCTCGACGTTGAGCGGCGCGTTCCCCGAAACGTCCGTGGTCACCGACGTGAAGAGCGCCTGATAGAGCGTGCCGTCGGTCCAAGAGAGCGTCGACCCGAAGGGGACGGGGTACTCCGTGGCGGGGGCGCCCGTGACGACCACGGCCATCTGCGCGGCGACGCCGGGGCGACGGGGCACGCCGTAGACGTTGCCGAAGCGCTCTACCGCGGCGTCGCTCGCCTCGTCGGGGAGGATGTCGTGCGAGTTCTGCTCCGCCTGCGCGCTGAGACCTTGGAAGATGACGGCGAGGCCGCGCGCCCACATCCACGCGTCGGAGCCGCGGGAGATGAGGAGCACGCGGGCGGGCGTGGCGGCGGCGTACTCCGCAGACCAGTAGCCGAGGATGGTGTCTGTGATCTCGTCGACCGTCTGCCCTGCGAACGCCACTAGATGCTCCCCCTGATGCGCCCGCGCACGTCGAGGCGCGGGTCGGTGAACGAGACGACGTAGAGCAGAAGACCGGCGCGCACGTCGGCCTCGACCTCGACGGTGAGGTCGGCGACCTGACCCGCGGTCACGAGGTAGCGCAGCCCCTCCTCGATGACGGCACGCGCGGTCGCCGGGGTGCCCGTGACGAACTTGCGCACGCGCTTCCAATCGACGCCGAAGGTGGGGTCGGCGGCGCAGAGCCCGCGCGAGGTGCGGAGCGCCATCAACACGACCTCGATCATCGGCGACGTGGCCGTGACCCAGCGGTTGCCGTCGATGAGCACCTCGCCTGTCGTCGGGTTGCGCTTGCGGGTGACGGCGTAGACGGGGGCGCTCACTGTCCAAACACCTTCGTCGAGAGCCACGAGGAAGCGGCCGACGCCTTGAACACGTCGATGGCCGCGTTGCACACGCCGATCGCCGTGTTGAGCGTCGTCGCGGCGGCGGCGACCGCAGGGAACAGCGGCGTACCGGCGCCGACGGCCGTTGCGAACACGCCGATGGCGGTGTTGAGAACCTTCGCGGCGTCGAGGTAGGTGTTGAGCGCCGTCGAGTAGGCGTTGCCCTTGACGAACGCTTGCGAGCCGTCTTGCAGGATCACCGTACCGGCGCCGCCCGCAACGATGGTCACGGTCTGCCCTGTCTTCGCGGTGACCTCGATGGCGCCCGTAGCGCGGATGTACACGATCGCGGCGGCGTTGTCGGGGCCGACGCCATAGAGCTTCGTGCCGCCGTCCTCGCACGCTTGCGCGGTGCGGCCCTTGTCGAGCACGAAGAGGATGAACGGGCGGTCTGCGAGGCGCGCGACCACGCCCTCCGTCTGCGGCGTGAGGACGGGCACGGCGAAGAGCCCCAAGGGCTGCGCGACCTCGCAGTTGTCGACGCGCTCGGCGGAGGCGTCGTCGCCGACGTTGCCGATCCCCACGATGGACGCAGTGACCACGCGGCGCGTCGTACTGACGGCGGTGCGGGCGATGCGGACGAAGTCGAAGAGGTCCATCAGGTCTGCGTCGGGGTGAGGTCGATGGCGCCGAGGGGGACGAGCGTCACGGAGGTCTGGGTGCCGCTGCCGCCCGTGCCTGCGACGCGAGCGCGGCGGAACTCGACGCGGGTCATCAGCATGACTTCGTCGAGCGCGTTGCCGTCGGGGTCGCTGCACACGCTGTCCACGACGCGCGCGGTGGTGTTGATCGCGAAGAGGCGGTCGACGCCGTCCACCCGCTGCCCGTGGCCGCGCACCGTGGCGGTGTACGTGCGGAAGGAAGCCATCGCGTCGGTGATGATGCGCTCGCCTTCCTGCTCCGACCGCTGCGGCACGCGCGAGCGCTCCGAGCGGATGTAGCGCGGTTGCAGCGGCGTGGGGCGCAGCACAAAGCCGCGCGTGACCACGTCGTCGGCGAGGCGAGTGTTCTGCACGACCGCCCGCGAGCGCCCCGCCGTGGTGTCACCGCGGGAGGTGTTCGTGTACACGCTCACGGAGGTCGGGACGCCGCGGATGGAGATGGACTCCTTGCCCTTGAGGATGTTGTTCGACGGGCTGGTGTTCACGCCGTCGGTCAGCACGCGGTTGAAGGCAAAGGTCGGCTCCTGCGAGTCGTCGGGCCGGTCGGCGACGACGGTCACGCCGTTGGCGGCGTCGGGCGCCACCCACAGGCGCATCCCGAGGCGACAGACGATGGCCTCGGCGAAGTGCCACACGCGCTCGCCGGGCTTCGGGTGCGCCTCGTCAACGATGACGCTCTTGTTGCGCTGCGCCCTCGCCCGCGCGCGGTGCTGCGCCGCGTTGCGGGCGGCCTCGCGAGCGCGGTAGATGGCGATCTCGTCTTCGGGGCGCGCGAGGGAGATGGGGTCGACGCGCAGCCCCACGAGGCGCCCGAGGGGCGACGCGATGCCGAGCGCCACAATGGACGGCTGCGTCGGCGGGGGGATGAGCACGGGCGGCGACGTGACCGCAGCCTCAACCGCCGTCGTGCGCCGCGAGGCCCGCTTCGTGGTGACCTCGCGGGCGGCGTCCGCGGTGGTCATGCGGAAGGGGATGTTGACGCTCGCGAACACCCGCCGCAGCGCGTCCTCGAGCCGCAGCCCGACGACGTTGATCGTGGGGTCGGCGTCGAAGTCGAGGGCCACGCCCGCCAGGTCGCGGCCCGTGACGGTCATCATGCGCGCGCCGTGGCCGTCGGCGTCGGTGTCGATCGTGTCGATGCGGCCGTTGAGCTGCGGCGCCCCGTCGATGCTGAGGACGACGGAGTCGCCGACCTTGACGGAGCGGCGGAGCACCTCCCACGCGGTCGCGCGGTCGCGGGAGTACCACAGGGCGAAGGTGAACGACGCGCCCGGGCTGAGCATGTCCTGCGTCACGACGTACTCGTCCCACACGTCGAGCTCGACGCCCGACGACGCGAGCGTCAGCGTGACGGTGTGCTCCGTGTTGAAGGCTTCGACGGTCACGCGAGGGGCAGCGGGGGGATGATGAGCACGCGACCGGCGCCGATGAAGAGCGGGTCGGTGACGCTGTTGCCGTCGTAGAGGCTGGCGACCTTCGAGGCGTCGCCGTACACGAGCATCGCGACCTCGTGCAGCGCCATCGTCGACGGCACGGTGAAGTAGCGGGCGGTCGCGGACGGGAGGTACTGCGCGCGCAGCCCGAGGACCGCGGCGCGCAGCCGCAGCGTCGCCACGAGGGCGCCGTACGCGCCGACGCGGCCCATGCCCGGGAGCGCGGCGTTGCCCGTCGCGACCGCGAGCATCGTGTTGATCGCTACCGTCGCGGCGGTGAAGCCCACGGCGACGCCAGTGAGCGCCGCGAGGCCCGCGTTGACCTTCGGCGACGCAGGCACGTAGCCCTCGACGCCAGCGCCCGCGGCGTCCGCCTCGGCAGCGCGCGTCGACACCTCGGGGGCCGTCGGCGCGGCGGTGGGCGACTCGGGGGCGAGCAGGGAGCCCGCCTCGCCGTTGTGCTCCGACCACTTGACCGTCCACTTGACGCCGCTGCGCTGCGCGGGGTCGATGGGCTCCGACCAATCCGTGATGGCCGCGCGGAAGGTCCCGAAGGTCGGGTGCGTGAGGAGCCCGATGGGCGTGCCCTCAAACTTGCGCTGAAGGTCGAAGCGCAGGTCCATCGCGGGGCCGTAGCGCGCAACGAGCGCGGGCGTGTCGATGAGCGGGATCGTCAGGCTCCCGGTGTACTGCCGCAGCCCCGTCCACTCCATGTCAGCGCCGCGCCGACGGTAGGCGACGTGCGCCGCGAAGTCGTGGCCGCCCTGCGTGTCCGCGCTCTCAACGGGGAAGTCGATCCCCTCATAGGATGCGCCCGCGAAAGTCTTGAGGATGTCGCTCATCGGGCGGGGGGCGAGGGGACGGGGGCGGTTGAGGCGGCCTGCGCGGCGTCGGTCGGGGAGACGGTGGCGGTGATGGTCGCGCCTTGGATCGCGTCGACGATGCGCTGAGGGAGCGATAGAAGGGCGCTCATGCCTTGCTCCGTGCCCGCCGCGCGGCCGAGGTCACGCACGCCGGGAGCGCCCGCGATCATGCCGCCCACGGGGCCGAGGAGCGCGAGGGGCATCATCGCGGCGCGACCGGCGCGCTCCATCATGCCGAGCTTGCGCCCGCTCACGTCCTCGCCCGTCACGGCTGCGCGGGTGTTGGCGTAGAGCCCCGCGCCGACGACGCCGACGCCCGCGGCACCCGCGGTCACCTTCGCGCCGAGCGTGGCGGCAATGCCCGCGGCGACCGTCGGAGCGGCAACCGCCGTGATGGGGTTCGCCGCGTTGAAACGGTCGATGCTGTCGGTCAGCCGCGTAAGGCCCGCGGTGTTCGTCGTCAGCGCGTTGAGGCGCGTCTCTTCGAGGCGGTTGAAGTTGGAGAGGTCGTCCCCTTCCACCGCCGCCTCGTGCCGCGCGACTTGTTCGTCGGTGACGCCGCGGCTCTGCATCATCGTCTGAATGCGCTGCCCCCGCTCGCCGCCGAGGACGGCCATGAGGTCGCGCATGTTCGACAGGAACGCCTGCGGGTTGCCATGACCGCCGCCCGCGAAGATGTTGGCGCCCGCTTGCGCGTCGCCGCCCGACGCCCCCGCGACCCGCGACGCGAGCTCCGTCGGGGAGACGCCTGCGCGGAGGCGCATCGCGTTGCCGGTGCGCGTGGGGTCGCGCTCGAAGATGGCGTTGTCGCCCGAGTAGAGCGCGTGCAACCGTGCGGCGCGTTCGCGGCCCTCCGGCGTCGCCGTGTTGACCGTGCGCTCCGCGCTCTGGATGTTCACGAGCGCGGCCTCCTGGCGCCGCGGCGTGTTCATGAAGTTCTGAAGCGACGCGAGCGCATTGGAGGTCTGCCGCGAGCGCCCGCCCGACGCCGCAAGCACCTCCTGCGTGGAGACGCTCTCGCGATAGGCGTTGATGCGTGCCTCTTGCTTCTGTGCGTCGGTGGCGTTCGGTCCGAGGGCGTTGACGCGGGACTCCATGAGGCGCGTTGCGCCGGGGAGCCCCTGATCTAGAAGCTGATCGACCTCCACCTGCCCCGACTGCGCGGCGGCGAGGGAGAAGCGCATCGCGGTCTTGAGGGCGTCGCCGCGGAGGCCCGACGCCTGAAGGCGCCCGCGCGCCGCGAGGTACTGCCCGGGGCTGGCGTTCTCCGCGTTGGCCTCGCGCACGAGTTCGAGCGCGCGCTCCATCGACTGCGCCATGGTCTCGCCCGGCGCGGCTTCGAGGGAGGAGCCGCGCTCCTGCCCCATCTCCAGCGCGCCCGCCACGTCGCCGAACTCGATGCCGGTCTGCTGCGAGAACTGGCGCACGCGCGCCCTCGCCGCGGTCACGTCGGCCTCGCTCCCGCCTGCGTTGCGGACGGCCTGCGAGAGCGTGCGGTCGCCCTGCGCGCGAGACTGCCGCGCGTCGCGGATCATGCCGATGGCGGTGCCCGCGATGCCCGCCGCGCCCGAGACGGCGCCGCCCGCTGCGCTCGCCACGCGCCCGACGTTCTGCATCCCCTCGCGGCCCTCTTGGATGCGGTGGTTGCGCCACGCGTTGAACGTCTGTTGCATCGCCTGCCGCCGCTTCGCCGCCTCGCGCTCCGCGGCGACGGTCTGCTTGCGCTCCTCGCTCTCGTAGAGGCGCGTGTACTTCTCTAGCGCGTTCTGCTTCACGCGCGCCTCTTGTTCCGCGCTGAGACCGCGCTTCTGCGCTTCCTCGCGGGCGACGCGCGTTGCCTCCGTCTCGGCCTTCTTCCGCGCGTCGGCGCTCATCCTCGCGGCGCGAGCGCGCTGCTGTTCGGCCTTCACCTCGGCGGCGACCGCGCGCTGCGCTTCGACGACCATCGACCGCTGCGCGGAGACGAACGCCCGCTGTGAGTTGCGGTAGGAGTCCGACGCCTTGCGGGCGCCGTCCTGCGCGCTCTTGGCGATGGACTTCTCCGCGGCGGCGGCGGCCTTCGCAGCGTCGGAGAACGCCGCGACGAGGCCCGACGTGTCGCCGTTGATGACGAGCGTTGCCGTTGACATACTACGTCACTTCGCCGGAGGCGTGTGCTCGGCGCCCTGCCGCGCCGCGAGCCACGCTAGGAGGGCGTCGGCTCCTCGTCCACCGTCATCACCGGACCCGCTGGAGCGCTCGACGTGTCGCTCGATGCCGTCGATGAGGCGTCGTGCGATGTGCTCGCCGACGAGGTAGCCGAGGACTTCCGCGTCGTCAGCGTCACAACCCGCTCTGCCAGTGAAAGCGTAATGACGCGGAGCGAAATGTTGTCGTAGCGCGGAAAGTTGTTCGTCGAGACCTGCCCTTTTCCCAGGGCGTCGATGACCTCCGCGAGCTGCTTGTCGCTCTCGATGTGGCGGAAGGGCGACCGCTCGCGGAGGTGGGTGGCGTACTCGTCGTGGAGCGCGATGATCTCGTCGGCCTCGAAGGTCTTGCGGACCTCTTCGGCGTCGACCGCGAAGGGGCGCTCCGGCGCGTCGGGGACCA
>Ga0315905_10006056_pt1 | contig 12300 bp, 17 predicted proteins | sample LakEriMetagenome_5_FD_203522 | JGI IMG/M metagenome (GOLD analysis project Ga0315905, IMG submission 203522) | Freshwater fungal communities from buoy surface, Lake Erie, Ohio, United States - Buoy 4 MA121 | ecosystem: Environmental > Aquatic > Freshwater > Lake | place: USA: Lake Erie, Ohio...
TTTTTAGAATTACATAAACATTAGTATATAGTTATAATATTTAAAACTATATTATTTTAAATATTATGGTTTGTTCATTGAAAAAATATAAAATAAAATTATAAGAACTAAAGTTAAACACACCTATCAAGTAATATAATTATTCATTAAGAATATTAAAAAAATTGAAATTAATACTTATTGAAATAAAAGTATTTAAAGTTTTATATTATTATACTAAATAAAAAATGTCTTCTTATGATGATGATATTAAAAAATTTGACGAAGCTTTAGCTAATTTAGATTTAATTAAATCTGATGTTAAACAATTAAAAAAAAATTATATTTCAAATTTAAAAAAAAAAGGATCTAAAACTAAAAATTCAGATTCTACAGAACCTAAAAAATGTTATGGAATAACAGAACCTAAAGTTCTACCTCCTAATATCTATGAATTTATTAAATTTTGCTTGACTAAGAAAAAATTACCTGAGGAATTTGTAAACAAGAATAATGATATTTTTGAAAATTTTACTGTAGAAACTAAAATTGCTAGAACTACTGTTAATTCTGTAATTCATAATTATATTAAGGCAAATAATTTGTATGAAGATGAAAATAAACGCTCTGTATTTAAACCAGATGCTAAACTTAAAAATCTTTTTGATATTGAAGACAATGAAGTAGTAAATCTTAAAAATCTTCAAACATTCTTAAAAAGAGCTTATGATAAATATAAGACTAACGATGAAGTAAAAACTAAGAAACAATCTAAAAAAGTTAGCAAAAATAATGAAGTAGAAGAAGTTAAAAAAGATGAAGATGATGATGAAGATGAAGATGAAGAAGATAAAGATGAAGAAGAAGAAATGGAAAATGATTCTGGATCAGAATAATTTTAAAGTTGACATTTTTGCTGAAATTTCATAATCTAGTTTTTTTATATTATGATTTAAATAAGAATTATTATTAAAATATTTTATTAATTTAGTAATAATATATTTTTTTATTTTTGATTTATCAAATAAATATATAATAGCGTTGTCTATATCTTCAATTAAAATATATTTTATTATATAGTATGATATAACATTTGTATATTGACAAATATTTAAAATATCATTAAATTTAATAATATTATAATGATATAATATTATATCATGCATTTTTTTAGAATATATCATTTCTTGTTTTATTAATATTTTAAAATCTTGTTTTGTAATTTCTGAATAATAATATGTATGTAATATTATAGCCATTGCTTCAGTTACCGCTTCGTTCAATAAAAAAGTATTACATGGTAATTTTATAGGCAAAATAGTATCAACCCAATCTGTATTATTTATATCAAGATTGTAATAATGTAGTAATTCATGTATTAAAACTTTTAATAATTCTTCAGATCTAAAAACATGTACCCATTTTTTGTATTTATAACAAACACCGCTATTAATTTCATTTCTAGTTAAAATTTGATTTCTATATTTAATAATTTTATTAAATGGTGTTAAAAAAATAAATAAATTTAATTTTTGGGGTTCTGAATATTTTGAAATCCAATTTACTATATTAAAAATATGTTGATGTTTTGTAAATTTTTTATCACTAATAATATATATTTTAATATATTTATTTAATTTATATACTTCTATATTACATATATTTTGTTCAATCCAAATAATACAATCTAATGGTAAAAAAGTATTTTGATATACGCTTTTTAAAACTTTTTGTTGTTTTTTATTGTTTGGTAAATCATTAATATCATATAGACCATCTATATTATATTTTTTTGGATTTTTAGAAATTATATTTTCTATATTTTCATATAAATTAAATTTTTCTTGTAATATTTTTAAATATAAAGACATATAATATAAATTTATATATAAAATTCTGAAAAATATTTTTTTAGATTTTTATTAAAATTTTCATTTTTATTTAATAATAAATAAATAAATAATTTACCTTTTCCTTTATTTCCATTATAATTATATGGTAACCCGTAATTATCTAAAATAATTTCTAATTTATCTCCGTCAAATTTATATTCCGTCAATGGATTATTTGATAATAATGTAATATTTTCATTATTAAAATACGTTATATTTTTTTTAAATCCATTAAATATTTCATATAATGTTATTGGTAAAAATAATAATAAATCATAATCATTGACTCTTTGAATATAATTATGTTTTTTACATTTTATTTTAACTATTACATCACCATAAGAATATTGATTGTTTTGATTTTTTATTTGATCTCCTTCATTATAAAAAATATATTTATCATCATACAAAGATACTAATAATTTTTTTTCTTCTAATATATATTCGTTATTTATATATCTATGTCTATGTATTGTAAGTTCTTTAGATTTATCAAAATAGATTTCTTCTAAATTTGTATTTATTGTAATTTGTAAATTTATTTCGCTTGTATGAGTTTCGCTAAATTCTGATGATTCATAAGAACTTGCATTACCCATTATATCATAATATTTTTCATTTTTTATTTCATTTGATTTTATAAAAATAGATGTCAAATCATTATCATCAGCACTATGAGGTGTTTTAGCATCGATATTTAATTTAGACATCAAAAATACATAAATTTTATTATAAATATAATTTTTTAATTCTTCGTGTTGATTATTTATTAGATATGATTTAATATTATTATCTACAATTATTTGTGATAATATTTTTTTATCAAATAAATCATGTAATATTTTTTTAATATTTTCTAGAATTTTACTTTTTTGATTATTTGTTAATTGATCATATTTTTTTTTTTTCACAGGATCTGATAAAATTTGATATGATAAATGTATTTTTTGAAACTTTTCTTGAGCATTTATATCATTATTTTTATCAGGATGAAATTTTAAAACTAATTTTTTATAAGCTTCTTTTATTTCTTTTTTATTCGCTGTATTTTTTAATCCTAAAATATTATAAAAATCTTCATTCATTATTAATTATTTATTAGATTAATCTATAATATTCAATATATTATATATTAATAAAAATAAACCTATCATTTATATTAATATATTATAATAAAAGTACTTATTTATATACAATAGTATCAGAAGTTAATGTAAATCGTCATATTCATATTTATATGAATATGGTATAGATATATTATTAAAAACAGCTAGTCAAATATAATAGCAATATATCCATTTGATATTTCGCGAGAGTTCTTTGAAAAAAAAAGAACATATATTATTTACATTGTTCATTATTAATAGAAATAAACCTATCATTTATATTTATATATTTAAAAATTATATATTATTATAAAAGTACTTATTATATACAATAATATCAGAAATTAATGTAAATAATACAATTGTCATATTTATATGAAGATGGTATTGATATGTTATTAAAAACAGCTAGTCAAATAAAATAAAAAAATTGATTTTTTTATTTTTAATCATATTTATTTAATAATATATATATATATGACTTTTAAACGAAAATTTGACAATAATGATAATAACAAACAAAAACGATGTGAACATAATCGTCAAAGAAGTAAATGTAAAGAATGCAGAGGAGGTAGTATTTGCCAACATAATCGTCAAAGAAGTAGATGTAAAGAATGCGGAGGAGGTAATATTTGCCAACATAAACGTAGAAGAAGTGAATGTAAAGATTGCGGAGGAGCTAGTATTTGCCAACATCAACGTAGAAGAAGTCAATGTAAAGAATGTGGAGGAGCTAGTATTTGCCAACATCAATGTAGAAGAAATAGATGTAAAGAATGTGGAGGTGGTAGTATTTGCCAACATCAACGAATTAAAAGTAGATGTAAAGAATGCAAAGTACAATCTTCATATTTATATGATAATGGTATTGATATGATATTAAAAGCAGCTAGTCAATTATAATAAAAATTGATTTTTTTTATGTTAATAATATTTAATATTTATATTTCTAAAATATATGTCTTTTGAACAGATAAATACTGATAATATTATAAGTATCAATAATAGTAGTAGTTTAATTAAAAAAAAACGAAAACTATGTCCTCATAATCGTCAAAGAAGTAAATGTAAAGAATGCGGAGGATCTAGTATTTGTGAACATAAACGTCAAAGAAGTCAATGTAAAGAATGCGGAGGAGCTAGTATTTGTGAACATAAACGTATAAAATATAATTGTAAAGAATGCGGTGGATCTAGTATTTGTGAACATAAACGTCAAAGAAGTCAATGTAAAAAATGCGGAGGAGCTAGTATTTGTGAACATAAACGTATAAAATATAATTGTAAAGAATGCGGTGGATCTAGTATTTGTGAACATAAACGTGAAAGAAGTAAATGTAAAGAATGCGGAGGAGCTAGTATTTGCCAACATAATCGTCAAAGAAGTAGATGTAAAGAATGCGGAGGAGGTAGTATTTGCCAACATAAACGTAGAAGAAGTGAATGTAAAGAATGCAGAGGAGCTAGTATTTGCCAACATCAACGTAGAAGAAGTCAATGTAAAGAATGTAGAGGAGCTAGTATTTGCCAACATCAATGTAGAAGAAATAGATGTAAAGAATGTGGAGGTGGTAGTATTTGCCAACATAAACGAATTAAAAGTAGATGTAAAGAATGCAAAGTACAATCTTCATATTTATATGATAATGGTATTGATATGATATTAAAAGCAGCTAGTCAATTATAATAAAAATTGATTTTTTTTATGTTAATAATATTTAATATTTATATTTCTAAAATATATGTCTTTTGAACAGATAAATACTGATAATATTATAAGTATCAATAATAGTAGTAGTTTAATTAAAAAAAAACGAAAACTATGTCCTCATAATCGTCAAAGAAGTAAATGTAAAGAATGCGGAGGATCTAGTATTTGTGAACATAAACGTCAAAGAAGTCAATGTAAAAAATGCGGAGGAGCTAGTATTTGTCAACATCAACGTAGAAGAAGTCAATGTAAAGAATGTGGAGGAGCTAGTATTTGCCAACATCAATGTAGAAGAAATAGATGTAAAGAATGCAAAGTACAATCTTCATATTTATATGATAATGGTATTGATATGATATTAAAAGCAGCTAGTCAATTATAATAAAAATTGATTTTTTTTATGTTAATAATATTTAATATTTATATTTCTAAAATATATGTCTTTTGAACAGATAAATACTGATAATATTATAAGTATCAATAATAGTAGTAGTTTAATTAAAAAAAAACGAAAACTATGTCCTCATAATCGTCAAAAAAGTAAATGTAAAGAATGCGGAGGATCTAGTATTTGTGAACATAAACGTCAAAGAAGTCAATGTAAAGAATGCGGAGGAGCTAGTATTTGTGAACATAAACGTCAAAGAAGTCAATGTAAAGAATGCAGAGGAGCTAGTATTTGCCAACATAATCGTCAAAAAAGTACATGTAAAGAATGCGGAGGAGGTAGTATTTGCCAACATCAACGTAGAAGAAGTATTTGTAAAGAATGCGGAGGAACTAGTATTTGTGAACATAAACGAATTAGAAGTAGATGTAAAGAATGCGGAGGAGCTAGTATTTGCCAACATCAACGTATTAGAAGTCAATGTAAAGAATGCGATGGAGCTAGTATTTGTGAACATCAACGACAAAGAAGTAAATGTAAAGAATGCGGAGGATCAAGTATTTGTGAACATCAACGACAAAGAAGTCAATGTAAGGAATGTGGAGGAGCTAGTATTTGCCAACATAATCGTAGAAAAAGTACATGTAAGGAATGTGGAGGAGCTAGTATTTGCCAACATAATCGTAGAAAAAGTACATGTAAAGAATGCGGTGGATCAAATATTTGTGAACATCAACGTATTAGAAGTAGATGTAAAGAATGCATATATAAATCTATACATAAAAATAATATAGATATGTTATTAAAAGCAGCTAATCAAATTTGATAAAAAAATTGATTTTTTTTATGTTAATAATATTTAATATTTATATTTATAAAATATGGATCTTGAAAAGATAATTCATAAAAAAAAACAAAAATTATGTCCACATCTACGTTTAAAATATTATTGTAAAGAATGTGGTGGAAAAGGTATTTGTCTACATAATCGTAGAAAAAGTCAATGTAAAGAATGCGATGGAGCTAGTATTTGTGAACATCAACGACAAAGAAGTACATGTAAAGAATGCAGAGGAGCTAGTATTTGTCAACATCTACGTATTAGAAGTAGATGTAAAGAATGCGGAGGAGCTAGTATTTGTGAACATAAACGTCAAAGAAGTCAATGTAAAGAATGCAGAGGAGCTAGTATTTGCGTTCATAAACGAGAAAGAAGTAAATGTAAAGAATGCGGTGGAGCTAGTATTTGTCTACATAATCGTAGAAAAAGTCAATGTAAAGAATGCAATGGAACTAGTATTTGTGAACATCAACGACAAAGAAGTCAATGTAAAGAATGTAGAGGTGCTAGTATTTGTGAACATCAACGACAAAGAAGTCAATGTAAAGAATGTAGAGGAACTAGTATTTGTGAACATCAACGACAAAGAAGTCAATGTAAAGAATGTAGAGGAGCTAGTATTTGTGAACATCAACGTAGAAGAAGTCGTTGTAAAGAATGCGGAGGAGCTAGTATTTGTGAACATCAACGTATTAAAAGTCAATGTAAAGAATGTAGAGGAGCTAGTATTTGCCAACATAATCGTAGAAAAAGTACATGTAAAGAATGTTATAATTTATATAAAGATGGTATTGATATGTTATTAAAAGCAGCTAGTGAAATATAATATAAAAAATTGATTTTTTTATTTATAATAAGATTTAATTTAATATTAACATATATATGCCTTCTAAACGAAAAATTGACAATATTGATAACAACAAAAAAAAAACACTATATCCTCGTGATGCATCAGCATCCGTAAGACTGGCGCCTCGTAAATGTCAACACAATCGTAAAAAAAATGAATGTAAAGAATGCGGAGGAAGTAGTATTTGTCCTCATCAACGTATAAAAAATCAATGTAAAGAATGTGGAGGAAATAGTTTTTGTGAGCATCAACGTAGAAAATATAATTGTAAAGAATGCGGTGGAAATAGTATTTGTCAACATAAACGTAGAAAAAATGAATGTAAAGAATGCGGAGGAGGTAGTATTTGTCCTCATCAACGTATAAAAAGTCAATGTAAAGAATGCGGAGGAGGTAGTATTTGTGAACATAACAGATTTAGAAGTAAATGTAAAGAATGCAAAGGAGGTAATATTTGTGTACATCAACGTAGAAGAAATATATGTAAAGAATGTAGTGGAGGTAGTATTTGCCAACATCAACGTATTAGAAGTTCATGTAAAGAATGTAAAAAAGCTAGTATTTATCAACATCAACAAGAATACACAGAATCTAATATTTGCCAACATCAATATGAAAGAAGTTTATGTAAAGTATGTGAATCTAAAAATATATGTAATGAATATGAATACGAATACGAATATGAATACAAATATGAATATGAACATGAAAAAGGATTAGATAATTAAAGAATACAGATTAACTGTTTTTTTACATCTTTGTATTAAAAAATTGAATTTTTTATTTTTTGTAACATTTATTTATATATTTATAACATATATAAATAAATATATGAATTTTGAACAGATAAAAACTGATAATATTAATTATATTCATAATAGTGATAATAGTGATAATAGTAGTTGTTTAGTTAAAAAAAAACGACAACTATGTCAGCATAATCGTAGAAAAAGTCGTTGTAAAGAATGCGGAGGAACTAGTATTTGTGAACATCAACGTATTAGAAGTCAATGTAAAGATTGCGGAGGAAATAGTTTTTGTGAACATCAACGACAAAAAAGTAAATGTAAAGAATGCGGAGGAACTAGTATTTGTCAACATCAACGTCAAAGAAGTAGATGTAAAGAATGCGGAGGTGCTAGTATTTGTGAACATAAACGAATTAGAAGTAGATGTAAAGAATGCGGAGGAGCTAGTATTTGCCAACATCAACGTATTAGAAGTCAATGTAAAGAATGCGATGGAGCTAGTATTTGTGAACATCAACGACAAAGAAGTAAATGTAAAGAATGCGGAGGATCAAGTATTTGTGAACATCAACGACAAAGAAATCAATGTAAAGAATGTGGTGGAAGTAGTATTTGTGAACATCAACGTAGAAGAAATGAATGTAAAGAATGCGACGGAGCTAGTATTTGTGAACATCAACGTATTAGAAGTCAATGTAAAGAATGCGGAGGAGCTAGTATTTGTGAACATCAACGTATTAGAAGTAAATGTAAAGAATGTCATAATTTATATGAAGATGGTATTGATATATTATTAAAAGCAGCTAGTCAAATATAATAAAAAAATTGATTTTTTTATTTTTTATTATATTTTAATATTTATTTATATATTTATAAAATATATGAATTTTGAACAAACAACTAAAACAATTAATAAAAAAAAACTTTGTCCTTATGAAGCATCGGTATCTGTAAAGCAGGTACCTAGTAAATGTCCTCATCAACGTTTAAAATATTATTGTAAAGAATGCGGTGGAAAAAGTATTTGCCAACATCAACGTATTAAAAGTAAATGTAAAGAATGTGGAGGAGGCTATATTTGTGAACATCAACGCCAAAAAAATACATGTAAAGAATGTAGTGGAGCTAGTATTTGTGAACATCAACGCCAAAAAAATACATGTAAAGAATGCGGTGGAAAAGGTATTTGTGAACATCAACGCCAAAAAAATACATGTAAAGAATGTGGTGGAGCTAGTATTTGTGAACATCAACGAATTAGAAGTAAATGCAAAGAATGCGGAGGCGCTAGTATTTGCGTTCATAAACGAGAAAGAAGTAAATGTAAAGAATGCGGAGGAGCTAGTATTTGTCAACATAAACGTAGAAGAACTAGATGTAAAGAATGCGGAGGATCTAGTATTTGTGAGCATCAACGTCAAAGAAGTAGATGTAAAGAATGTAAATCTTTACAATGTACAAATAATATTGATATGTTATTAAAAGCAGCTAGTCAAATCTGATAAAAAATTGATTTTTTTTTTGTTAATAATATTTAATATTTATATTTATAAAATATGAATCTTGAAAAGATCATTAAAAAAAAACTTTGTCCTCGCAATGCATCGGCATCTGGTCCTCGCAATGCATCGGCATCTGGTCCTCGCAATGCATCTGCATCTGTAAAGCAGGCACCTGGTAAATGTCCTCATCAGCGTTTAAAATATTTTTGTAAAGAATGCGGTGGAAAAGGTATTTGTCCTCATAATCGTAGAAAAAATCAATGTAAAGAATGCGGAGGAAGTAGTTTTTGCGAGCATCTACGTATTAAAAGTAAATGTAAAGAATGCGGAGGTAGTAGTATTTGTCAACATCAACGACAAAAAAATCAATGTAAAGAATGTGAAGGAAGTAGTATATGCGAACATAAACGTATTAGAAGTACATGTAAAGAATGCAAAGGAACTAGTATTTGTGAACATCAACGTAAAAGAAGTCAATGTAAAGAATGTAAAAATAAATGTTTAATAAACCAAGCTGTCAATGACGTTATTATTTCTAAAAAATCTGAAAATATATGTGATGAATATGAATTTAACTATGAATATAGTTCAGAATATTTACATGATATTTAAAAATTATAAATATTTTTAAAGCTATTTAATCAATTCAAATCTTTACATTTATACAAAAATAGTATTGATATATTATTAAAAGCAGCTAGTAAAATATAATAAAAATTGATTTTTTTTATGTTAATAATATTTAATATTTATATTTCTAAAATATATGTCAAATACTAATAATATTATAAGTATCAATAATAGTAGTTTAATTAAAAAAAAACGAAAATTATGTCCTCATAATCGTCAAAGAAGTAAATGTAAAGAATGCGGAGGAATTAGTTTTTGTGAACATCAACGTAGAAGAAGTACATGTAAAGAATGTAAATTGTCATATTCATATGAAGATTGTATTGATATGTTATTAAAAGCAGATAGTCAAATATAATAAAAAATTGATTTTTTTTATGTTAATAATTTATAATATTATTAACATTTATATTAATATCTAAAATGCGACGTATTCAGTCTGAGCCACTTAACTTTAAGTCATCACAACCATTGATGAACATAAACATCAATAAGACACGTGAAAAAGTATTTTCTGACAATGTGTTAATCAAGGCTTATCCAGAATCTTCAAAATGTATGTTAGTACAATTTGTTGCATCAGACAAAGAGCTGAATATTAAATTTATGCAGTTAATTAATGGTAACATGCAATACTTCACTCTTTGTAATCTGGATTATTCAAATCTTGTGATTGGTTGGATTTGGAACATTCCAAATATGTTTATAATTGCAGCTTCGCAAAACGATAAGGTGTTACACGAAATATATTGCTATCCATCAGACATTTCGCGTAATGAATGGCTCAAGTTCTTTGAAAAAAAGAACATATATCCATTGCCTTTCTTTAAAAACTTTAACCAAGATTATACTAAATACAAAATTAACCAAGTAAAAGAAAAAATAAATTCTAGTTCTACTTAAGATTCTTTTAATTTAGAAGTTAATATTAAAGAAAAAAATAACACCAATATTACAAATTAAAAAAAATTAATTTTTTTTATGTTAATAATATTTAAATTTTTATTTATACAATATATGTCTTTTGAACAAACAACTAATATAAAAATAAAAAATAATATAATTTAAAAAAACGGATAAAGTGTGAACATCAACGTGAAAGAATGCAGAGGAGCTAGTATTTGCCAACATAATCGTGTAAGAAGTGCATGTAAAGAATATGGAGGTGTTAGTATTTGTGAACATCAACGTGAAAGAATACGGAGGAGCTAGTATTTGTGAACATAAACGTAGAATAAATCTATGTAAAGAATGTGGCGGATGTAGTATTTGTGAACATAAACGTATTAGAAGTTCATGTAAAGAACGTCGTAAACAAAAATATGAACCAAGTTCTAATATATGCAATGAATATGAAAAAGAATATGAATATATGTTTTTAGACCTTTAGACCTTTAGACCTTTAGACCTTTAGACATTTAAAAAATTGATTTTTATAATATTTAAATTTTATTTATATATTTATAAAACATATGCCTTTTGAATATAATATAAAAAATAATAATACAATTAAAAAAAAACGAGCAGTATGCCAACATCAACGTAGAAAAAGTGATTGTAAAGAATGCGGAGGAAGTAGTTTTTGCGAACATAAACGTAGAAGAAATACATGTAAAGAATGTAGAGGAGCTTGTATTTGTGAGCATCAACGTAGAAGAAATGAATGTAAAGAATGTGGTGGAGCTAGTATTTGTGAGCATCAACGTAGAAAAACCCAATGTAAAGAATGTAAAGGATCTAGTATTTGTGAACATCAACGTCATAAATATAGATGTAAAGAATGCAAACCTAAAAATATATGTGATGAATATTTGAATGATTATGAAATATTTGTTTAAAAATGCATCTAAAAATATATCATATAAATAAAAAATCAATTTTTTATTTATATGATATTTAACTATTTATTTATACAATATATATGTCTTCTATTAATAATAGCAAAAAACAAATAATATGTCCGCATAATCATAGAAAATATACATGTAAAGAATGTGGAGGAAGTAGTATTTGTGAACATAAACGTATAAAATATAATTGTAAAGAATGCGGCGGATCAAGTATTTGCGAGCATAAACGTATAAAATATAATTGTAAAGAATGTGGCGGATCAAGTATTTGCGAGCATAAACGTATAAAATATAATTGTAAAGAATGTGGCGGATCAAGTATTTGCGAGCATAAACGTATAAAATATAATTGTAAAGAATGTGGTGGATCAAGTATTTGCGAGCATAAACGTATAAAATATAATTGTAAAGAATGTGGCGGATCAAGTATTTGCGAGCATAAACGTATAAAATATAATTGTAAAGAATGTGGTGGATCAAGTATTTGCGAGCATAAACGTATAAAATATAATTGTAAAGAATGTAGAAGTTTAATAAATAAAAAAAAATTTTATGTCATCACAAATGTCCTCGTCAACGTAGAATAAGTACATGTAAAGAATATGGAGGATCTAGTTTTTGTATACATCAACGACAAAAAAGTACATGTAAAGAATGCGAAGGATCAAGTATTTGTGAACATCAACGTAGAAGAAGCACATGTAAAGAATGCAGTGGAAGTAGTATTTGCCAACATAATCATATTCGAAGTATATGTAAAGAATGTAATGTATGTGATCGTAATATATTTGATATATTA
>Ga0315905_10006057_pt1 | contig 12299 bp, 11 predicted proteins | sample LakEriMetagenome_5_FD_203522 | JGI IMG/M metagenome (GOLD analysis project Ga0315905, IMG submission 203522) | Freshwater fungal communities from buoy surface, Lake Erie, Ohio, United States - Buoy 4 MA121 | ecosystem: Environmental > Aquatic > Freshwater > Lake | place: USA: Lake Erie, Ohio...
TTTTTCTATTATTTTTTGACAACGCTCAACTATTCTTAGTTGCTCATCTAGCGGCGGATTACAAATAATCAGATTCGTTGCTGTTTCAACATTAAAGTGCTGCTGAATTGACCCTGAAGTTCCCATCGAATACTGAGAGCGGCACACCTCAGAATTCATCATCAAACTAATGTAGTCTGATGAAGCTCGTACGGATTTACGAATAATGATTAAGTCTATACAATTAATACCGTTGAATCTTTCGTCTACTACTGCTGTTGTTCCAGGCTGACCAGTTCGCACGCAAACTAAATCGCCTACGAAGATTTTTGATTTGGATAAAATTTCATTACTTTCTTCAGAAATATAAACAAGGTTTTCTTCAATTATTTTGCCAGGTTTAATATTGAGTGAGCGCAAGCATGGGATACCAAACTCAACATAATATTTAGCAGGAGTAACGACTATTCCTACCATGATGTAGGGACAAAGCCATTTTAGTTTTTTAACCTCCCAATGCTCAGGAATCTCCCCAATCCAGGGGATGCCGGAGTCCTTCATGGGAGCGTTGGGGTTCAGCCCTTTGGTGACCGCCTGGTTGATCAGGGCGGTGCGTTTTTCTTCGAGGAGTTGGATGAGGCGTTGTTTTTTGGCGATCAGGGTGTCTATGGTGGCAGTTTTGCGATCGAGAAAGCGGGCGATCAATTTTTGGCTTTCTAGAGGGAGTGTAGGAAGAGAAATATTTCCAATGAAATCCCAACTAGCGCGGGGCATTTTCGCACCATAGGTTGAAGAGTTAACTAGGTTGATAAAATCTGGAGTAAGGAGTAAATACTTTAAATAATTTGAATCATATCTAATCGGGCGTAGGACTAGAAGCTCTGAGGTACAACATCCATCAACCTCAGCGACAAAGGCTTTAGCTAAGTAAGGACGTAACTTGCCAAACAAAACATCTCCGGAACGGAACTTATTTCCTGTCGCTGCGTTCTCTTCATCGTCAAGATCTGATAATTCAGCAGTTTGAGTTAATCTTCCTGTCCAAGATTCAACATTTTCTAAGCCTATGTAGTTGAATATAGTTTCCGCTTTGGCATTAACTAAATTAACACCATATTTTAGACGAATACCTGGCTCTTGTAATTTCCAAGACAAGGCAGGTAAGTTGCGAGAATCCGAGAAAGTTGTCATACAATCACCTCCAACATCCCTCGAATCTCATCCTCTAACTCCTTAATCTCCCGCTCAATCTCCGCCAACGGACGCGGCGGCACATACTCATAAAAATGCCGCGTAAACGGAATCTCATAGCCGATCTTCGTTTTACTCTCATCCACCCAAGCATCGGGCACATGGGGCAACACCTCCCGCTTCATATACTCATCAATGTCCTCCTTCAACGGCACATTCTCATAGTCCCGCAAATTTCCATCCGGCTCCGGGTTACCATCCCGATCCCGACAAATCTCCGCCGTCTCATCCCGCTCCGCCAGCGCATTTGCGATCGCCTTCTTCACCGGAGCCGCAATCTTCAACGCCTTCAGCACCTTCGTCAGCGCCTTGTCAAACGTTTCCCGATCCCGATAAACCTGTTCCCCCAGACTGCCCAACGCCGTTTTAATTGATTCCTGTAACGCTTTCCCCGCCTCAATCTCCTCCAGTGCCACCCCACCCCGCTTTTTCGATACCGCCAGATTCACAAACGCCGATTCCGTCTCCAGCCGTGCCAACCGTTCTGCACTCACCTGAAAATTCAACCGCAACGGACGCTCCACCGTAATCCGCCAATAGCCAAAGTCTTCATTATCAAAAATCTTACTAACCACCACCTCCTTCTCCGCACCATTAACGGTTACCCTGCGAGTACCATTCTGCTGAAACTCCCCATAGATTTGCGTCATCTCCGCAATCTGATCGGGCATCACCTCCACCCCATCCCCAATCACATTCCGCTTATTCCCCAAACTACGGTTCATCTTCTTGTAATAGTGAATGCCATTAATCAACTGGATTTTGCCTTTACGTTCAGCAGCCTTCGCATTAGTCACAATCCAGATATAGGTATAAATTCCCGTGTTGTAAAACAGTTGGTCGGGTAAAGCGACGATCGCCTCCAGCATGTCATTTTCAATAATCCACTTGCGGATCTCACTTTCCCCACTGCCTGCACTTCCCGAAAACAACGGCGACCCATTAAACACAATCGCAATCCGCGATCCGCCATTATTGCGCTTCATCTTGGCGATCATATGTTGCAGAAAGAGGAACGAGCCATCGGAAATGCGCGGCAACCCCGCCCCAAATCGCCCATCAAACCCCTTTTTCTCATGCTCAGTCTTCACATGAGTTTGCACCTTCTTCCACTCCACCCCAAACGGTGGATTCGATAGCATGTAATCAAAGGTTTCGTGCTCTAAACCATCCGTCGTAAATGAATTGCCAAACTTGATATTGCTGACATTCTGCCCCTTAATTAGCATATCTGACTTGCAAATTGCATAGGACTCTGGGTTCAACTCCTGCCCAAACACCACCGGTTTGGCATCCAGATTCAGTTCCTTAATATACTCCTCTGCCACCGAGAGCATTCCCCCTGTTCCACAGGCTGGATCATAAATCGTTTTGACAATTCCCTTCTGGGTCAAAACCGCCTGATCGTTTTGAAACAAAAGATTCACCATCAGCCGAATCACTTCACGGGGCGTAAAATGTTCCCCAGCAGTTTCATTCGATAACTCTGAAAACTTGCGAATCAGCTCCTCAAATACATAACCCATCTCCATCGGTGAGACCGCATTCGGGTGAAGATCGATCTCAGCAAATTTCTTGACGATTAAGAATAATAAATTTGCCTCATCTAACCGATTGATATGATCATTGAAATTGAAATATTCAATAATTTCTCGCCCCGATGCAGAAAAGCCGTTGATATAGTTTTTTAGATTAGCTGCAACATTATCCGGATCATCCTTAAGTTTCTGAAACGTAAACTGACTGATGTTATGGAAAGGGACTTCCGCTTTTTGGTTGAGTAAGGGGTCTGGATTTTTGAGTTTTCCCGATTCCATCATCGACTTTACTTTAGTTTCGTAAAAATCCATGACAGACTCTTTCGTCGGCGCTAAAACGCAATCCAACCGTCGCAATACAGTAAAGGGCAGAATCACCTTGCCATAGTCTGCCTGTTTGTAGTCCCCCCGTAATAGGTCGGCGACACTCCAAATAAAGTTGGCTAGCTGTCTTACGTTTTCCGTCCGAGCCATATCACACCAGTAGAATCGCCGTTATCAATGATAAGCTAGTCTCGGTAATTTGACTCTCAAAGAGTTCTACGGACTGTGAGCGCGCCAGTAGTAAAATTTAAGCGGAACATAAGTATTTCAGTAGTATACTAAGGACAGGTAGGGATGACAATATATTGAGGTTCCCCAGTTCTCCTTTTATTGCAGCCAACCAATCACCAACACCTACCTCACTAATAACTTGACCATCTCCAACGCAGGTGGCCCCGCATGGGAGAGTCGATGTTGTTGAACCGATGCAATCAGAGCTTGATTAGACTGGAAATAGGCATTGCATCCCGTCTGAGTCTGTCTTCAGGAAAATTTCAGCCAAATTCGTTAGCCTAAGGAAGTCCCAAATTTGTTCACCACTAAAGCGAACTTTGCCATGCTTTTGACTGTTACCCTCCCCAAGCCTCTCCGTCGTCAAGGTCTCTGGATTGGCCTCCTCATTTCGGGGATCACCTTCGGCATCTTCAGTTTTTTGATTAATCCCATCGCCAGGGCCATTCCCGATCCGGCGATCGATATTCCCAAAGTGGTCAGCAGCGCTCCCCAAACGGCTAAAGCGGTTTTTGCGGGGGGCTGTTTTTGGGGACTAGAAGCCATGTTTGAGGAAGTCAGAGGCGTCAAGGATGTGCAGACTGGTTATTCTGGTGGCAGTGCAGAAACGGCAAACTATCCCCGCGTCAGTGGCGGCGGCACGGATCACGCCGAGTCGATTCAGATTGTTTACGATCCTGCCCAAGTCAGTTATGGGGAATTGCTGAAAATTTTCCTTTCCGTTGGCCATGATCCCACCCAAGTTAATCGCCAAGGGGCAGACATGGGACGGCAATATCGTTCTGCTATTTTTGCCACCACCCCAGAACAAAAACAAGTTGCCGCTGCTTACATTGAACAACTGCAAACCAGCGGTGCCTTCAACCAGGCGATCGCCACAGAGGTCAACGATTTTGAGGAATTTTATGCAGCCGAAGACTACCATCAAAATTTTGTCAAACGCAACCCCGCCCATCCTTATGTGTTGGTGCATGATCTGCCTAAATTACAAAAATTCCGGCAGACGTACCCTGATTTTTTGAAAAGCGAACAAAGCTAATTTTTTTAGCCAATTGATAACAAATTTTCACTAGAGGTGATCGCTGTTCTGCATCAATTCCCCCGGAATAGCGTAACCTCTGACCCCAGACAGTGGACAAAGCGATAAACTACCTCGATTTGTACCAGGATGCTTGCCGATCACCAGCGCCTAAATTTCTGGATGCTTTCAACAGTTGCTTTGGTGAATGACTTGAAGTTAGCTGACGGAATGTGATAATTAATGATCGTACTGGGTTCATACCGTTAGACTGCATTTCTTAATTCAAATGACAAGATCGGTGATCTTTAATTCTGCCGAGTCGGTTACAAAACTTTCATACAAGACACATTGTAAATATTTATGATCCATAAACAAGAGTGGTATAAATTTAATGTTTTTACACTCAATTCCTGTGGAGATGTTGATAGTAAAACCTTCAACAAGGCTAGATTTTTTAGAGAGTTTTTAGAGATTCCCTCTTATCAAGGTGCCAAGTTTATCGATATGACGCATATCCCTGCGGGAATTTTAACAATGGGATCATCGAGTAATGAAAAATGGAGTTACCAAGATGAAAAGCCTCAACATAGTGTAGATATTTCCGAATTTTGGATGGGAAAATACCCTGTGACTCAAGACCAATGGAAAACAGTTATGGGATCAAATTACTCTTATTTTAAGGGCATAAATCGACCAGTAGAGTCTGTCAGTAGAAAAGAATGTCTTGTATTTTGCGAGTCTCTATCAAGCATGACTGGACGGTTTTATCGATTACCAACTGAAGCCGAATGGGAATATGCTTGCAAAGGAGAGACGAATAATCAGTTTTATTTTGGAAAAACTATTACCCCATATTTTGCCAATTACACGTACAATCTAATATATTCAAGGGAAGGGGAAAAAATCCAAAACTTTCTTGATTGTTTAAAGCTTAAAAATTCCCAACAACACAACTTGGAAGCAAGAAAGAAAAGAAAAATTGGTAATGAGACAACTGATGTGGGATATTTTCCACCAAATTCTTTTGGTCTTTACGATATGCATGGCAACGTGCGTGAGTGGTGTCAAAATGGTTTATATGATTATTCTCATGTTGGTAGATATGAGGGGGGTAAAATTTTTGAACTTCGTCGAGCATGGGCAGTTTGCAGGGGAGGTTCATGGAATACATCGTTTGATCGATGTCGTTCTTCATGTCGAGATGAGTTTTATACTGACGAAAGACAAATAGACTTAGGATTTCGTGTTGTACACATACCAAACAAGAACATTTCCTGATCTAATACATCTACAAATTGACGGTTTATTATGAACTTTCTGAACAATTCTCCAAATAAATATTCGAATGATTCGACTTTTAATAATGAGTTAAAAGAAATTAAATCCGAATTAAATCGATATATTGAAATCATTTTTTCTGGACTAAGTGAAGATTTTTACAAAAAAATAAATCCACAGGTTCATATTAATATAAATGACGATCTCGTTTCTTCTCCTGAAGAATCTAGTGTCGATTCTTCAATAGAACTAGAATTCAGAACTGTTAATTTTAAAGGCAAAGTTTCAATATTATCGGCAATTCAGGATGGTTTTCAAGAATATAATAATCAAAAAGATTTTATTCAGGAGTTGTTCCAAATTTTGCTTAATCGATTTCAAGCTTATTTGGAGTATAAATTAGAAAGAAGAGATAGATATTCTATTTTTTATATGTTTCCTTCAGAATATTCTGCTAGAGAGGCTATTCGCCATTTGCTGATTCATCAAATGTTCAACGCTGACAAGATATTTTTGCTGATTCATCAAATGTTCAATGCTGACAAGATATCCCAGTATTGTGATCCGTTCGAGATTTGTAGTCGAGTCTCCACATTACTTTCAGAAGGAGAGGCTTGTGCCGGAAAGATTTTATTTTTAAAAAGTAACTTAGTTGAAAATAATCATAATTTCATTAGGCTGAAGAGGGATATTGCAATGGTTCCAGAAGAAATCAGAAAAATCAGAAAAATACTAGGAACAACAGAGGAAAAATATTACTTAGTTGCTGACGGATATAAAATTTATGGATTGCTATCTAAAGATGGTGTAGAAGGTATGGGTAATGATATTTACTACGTTGAATTCAAAAGGCAGTTTTATTGGCAATTAGGAAAAATTTCGGGAGATGATTTTACTGCTCTCATTGACATCAAATATTCTGACATCAAGTTTCCAAAAAAACGAATAAATGAACAAGAGTTAGGAGGGAAAATTGAGGATATTTTCAAGAAAGAATGTGATGTTTCAAAACTAACTAAGATCATTGAAAAAATGATTGATCAAAAGCATGGAACAATGCTTGTCATTCTAGACAAAGAATCATCCCAGTCAGAATCCGAGAGACTTAATACTCAGAATTTTGCTATTGAACCAATAGAACTAGATCCCGATTCTTGTCTTGATCTTACAAATATTGATGGCTCGATATTATTGGATTCTTTTGGTAAGTGTTATGGTTTGGGTGTTATTTTAGATGGAGAAGCAAGTGAGAAATGTGATATTTCGAGAGGAGCCCGTTATAACTCTGCTATTCGCTATTCAGAAAAAATGAAAATGAAAAAAATTCTGATTGTTGTTATCTCCGAAGATGGAATGATTGACATATTTCCAAGAAATTAGTAAATGAAAAACCAAGAAAAATACATCAAACCGAAAATAATCCAGTAGAATGTTCCTATTTCCCATTTCCTTTTCTCCCCCTTCGACGATGATTCCTGGCGAAATTATTTGTGCGAACGGCACTATCGAACTTAGCGCAGGTCGCCCCACCCAAGTCTTCAACCTTATCAATAGTGGCGATCACCAAAATTAGGCATCTGCGTTCAGTGCTTGTTCTGCAACGATAGAGAAAGAAGTAACTGCTGGACTAGCGATTAATTTGGCTTTAATTTCCATTATGTACTGTCTAACATTCATGGTTAGCTTGAGTGTCCCAGCACTTTTATTCGTTCTTGTACAGAGTGCCACATTTCATAAAAACTAATCCACTCAAAGAAATCCATTGCATCCCCCAATGTCCCCGCCATGAATTTTTCATAGAACTGTTCAGAGTCCATTTTGTACTGACTCTCATAGGTTGATAATTTATTTCTTAAGTGAGTTGCTTGTTCATGGGCATGAAGTAGTTCTAGATTAATAATCTTGCTCAAAGATTGCTCTATTAAATCGCTTTTATATCCATGTTGATAGAGAGTTGTGAGGGTTTCTAGTTGCTTGGGAATGGACATGTTAGTGGACATATTAAACCTTGCCTTAAAACTGATAGTCCTAGTCGCTACAGAGGTGAACGATATCCTGAATTATAAAGAGTATGTCAGAATGAAAGACGGCACACCTGTCACATTGGGACATACTCAGCGATGCAAATACGTGGAACCGACTATACGGCGTTAACCTGGCAAGGGGATGCTTTAGCCCTGGGGTTTTTTGAAAATGCGGTGGAAATTACCAGCGATTTAGCAAAACTAGACGATCGCCTAGAAGGCGTGTTGCGGGAATTAATCGAAGAACAGGAATTTAAAGGCAAAACGGGACAAAAAATCGTCGCCCGTGTGGGAGCGAAAACCCCCATCCGCAAACTGATTTTGGTCGGGTTAGGGGAAATTGAAAAATTTCATGGGCAAATCCTGGCTGAGGCGGCAGCAACCATCGCCCGATCGGCTAAATCCGCTAAAGTCAAAACCCTAGCCATGAGCCTGCCCCAAAGGAGCCATGATCCAACGGAAACGGCCCAAATTTTGACGGAAGGTATTCTCTTAGCACTCCACCAAGACCATCGCTTCAAGTCCGATCCTGAAGATCAAGATCTCAAATTAACCACCGTGGAATTGTTGGAACTCGGTGAGCAAACCGTCGCCATTAGCAAGGCTGAAAAAATTGTCTCTGGTGTGATTCTGGCGCGGGAAATGGTCGCTGCCCCCGCCAATAGTGTGACGCCTCTGACCTTTGCCGAGATCGCCACCGAATTGTCCCAAACCTACGGCTTAGAGTTGGAAATTCTGGAGCAAGCCGATTGTGAAGCATTGGGCATGGGGGCGTTTCTCGGTGTCGCCAAAGCCTCAGAATTGCCCCCTAAATTCATTCACCTGACCTATCGCCCCGCTAATCCAGTCAAAAAAGTGGCGATCGTCGGTAAAAGTCTGACCTTTGATTCCGGTGGTTTAAATATCAAAGGGGCTGGTAGCGGCATTGAAACCATGAAAATGGATATGGGTGGTGGGGGCGCAACCCTGGGGACTGCTAAGGCGATCGCCCAATTACGGCCCAATGTAGAAGTTCATTTCATCTGTGCCGCCACGGAAAACATGATCAGCGGTAAAGCCATGCACCCCGGCGATATTCTGACCGCCTCCAACGGGAAAACCATCGAAGTTAACAACACCGATGCCGAAGGACGCTTAACCCTAGCGGATGCCTTAGTTTTTGCCGAAAAATTAAACGTAGAGGCGATCGTTGATCTGGCAACCTTGACCGGCGCTTGTATTGTAGCCCTAGGAGATGATATTGGCGGTCTGTGGAGCCGAGATCAAACCTTAGCGGATCAGATTAAAGCTGCGGCGGACAAGGCAGGGGAAAAATTCTGGCAAATGCCCATGGAAGCCAAATATTTCGATGGCATCAAATCCAAAATTGCCGATATGAAAAACACTGGCCCACGGGCTGGGGGCTCAATTACCGCCGCCTTATTCCTCGAAAAATTTATCGACAAAACCCCCTGGGCCCATTTGGACATTGCCGGCCCCGTTTGGGCTGATAAGCAAAATGGCGTCCATAATGCCGGAGCCACAGGCTACCCGGTGCGGACTTTAGTGCAATGGGTATTAAACCAAGATAATTGACACGCTGGTCGAAGATTTTGGCCTTCCTAAATTTCGTCTAGACAGGATTGCTCCCCGTCACCTTGTCTCTGGAACAGGCAAAGGGAGCAATAATCTCCCACAGTGCTAGCCATCAAAGACCTTGAGCGTTAACTGCCATGGTAGGATTTAGCATAAAATAAAGCTTAATTTATTGCCCGTTAGTAAGGAAACTCAAATAATGGAAATGGTTTATTTGCTCGCCAAACTGCCCGAAGCTTATCAAATCTTCGATCCCCTCGTTGATGTGTTGCCAGTTATTCCCCTGTTCTTTTTGGCTTTAGCCTTTGTTTGGCAAGCGGCTGTGGGTTTCAAATAAATTCATTCTCGCTTTCGCTCATAGACTTCCCTCCTTTATGCCAGCTGTTTTGGCTTAATTGGGGGAATTCTTTTTTGAGATCTGCCTTTCTATGCTGTCTGGATTCGGTGGGGCAGGCGCGATAAAATTCAGGGGATAATTGCTGATCTTTGCCCATGGATGTTCGCTTCATTGCCATTACTAAACCCGATATTCTCATTGACGGAGAACTCCTGACTCCCGAAGGGTTAATTGCATACTGTGCGAGGGTTTCTAGTCCCAACCAAGAAAATCCCAACTATACGAAGCTGTTGCAATTTTGCATCCGAGAAGGGCATTGGAGCATTTTTGAAATGGTGGATATGACCCTCGAAATTACGACCACCAGGGCGATCGCCCCCCAGATTTTAAGACATCGGTCGTTCTGTTTTCAAGAATTTAGCCTTAGATACTCCTGCGCTACAACCTTTGAGTCCTATGAAGCCCGCCGCCAGGATCTCAAAAATCGCCAAAATTCCCTCGATGATTTTGATGACGACACTAAGCAATGGTTTGATCAAGCCCAAGCCGATGTCTGGAACTATAGCTATGAACGCTATGAAACGGCGATCGCCAAAGGTATTGCCAAAGAATGTGCCCGGTCGATTTTGCCCCTCAATACGGTGACGCGGCTGTATATGAAAGGGTCGGTGCGGAGTTGGATTCATTATTTTGCCGTCCGGTGCGATCCCGCCACCCAAAAAGAACATCGAGATATTGCCCTGGCCGGTCGCGCTATTTTTATGGAACATTTCCCCACAGTGGCAGAGGCGATGGAGTGGAAAACGGATAGTTAATTTGGCGATCGCCGCTTTCCCCCAGAGTTTTTATGAAACCTCCGACTGCCCGCCATTTTTATCCCTATGCCACGATGACCTTGGTGGGGCTGAATTTGGCAATGTTTTTGGGTGAATTAGCGAAGGGGGGCAGTCAAAACCTAAACATTTTGCAGGAATTGGGAGCCCTAGACCCGATCGCCATTCAACAACAGGGGGAATGGTGGCGCATCATCACCGCCAATTTCTTACATTACGGCTACCTCCATTTGGGAGTGAACCTATTGGGGCTGGGCATTCTCGGCGCGATCATGGAGCAGGACTTGGGAGTCGGTCGTTTTCTCGGTTTGTATCTGGGCAGTGGTTTGGGGGCAATGGCATTGATGGCGGTCTATCTGATCGCGCTACAGGATTACAATCGCCTCATAGTCGGTGCGTCGGCGGGAATTATGGGACTATTTGGGGGGTTAGGGGTTTTCTATTTTCGGATGTGGCGACAGTTTCCCTCGGCTTGGACAAGGCGACGATTATTTCTGTTTGGGGGGCTAGTAATTTTTCAATTTGTGCTGGATTCCCAAATGCCCGACATTAGTGTGATGAGCCATGGTTTTGGGTTTGGACTCGGCATTGTCTTGACCCTATTGTTAACAAGATAAATTCGTAATTTTGAGGGTATGACTAATGAAAACCTATTCCCTGATTCCGTTTGCCGATGAAATCAATCCATCAGGCGATCGCCAAATTCCCTTAGAAATTTTTGTCCATGTTACCTATACCAAAACCAAGTTATCCCTCAGTTATGAATTAAGCGGAGACATCACGGCGATCGAATTTGCCCAGGCTAGCCCGACCCCCCAACGGCGGGATCAATTATGGGAAAAAACCTGTTTTGAATGTTTCCTCGCCCCCCAAAATTCCAGCCAATATTGGGAATTTAACCTGTCCCCTAGCCACGATTGGAATTGTTATCGCTTCGATGATTACCGCACAGGCATGGCTCCTGAAAATGCTTGGCAACAGTCTCCCTTTCAAATTTATCAACAGGTTACCGGGGGCAAACGCCATTTATTGAATTGCCACATTGATTTACTGCCTTTATTACCCCAACCCGTCCCCCTACAATTAGGTGTCACCATGGTCATTGCCGAAAAAAATGGCACCCTCAGTTATTGGGCGTTGTCCCACCCCGCCCCCAACGCCGATTTTCATCAACGGGATAGTTGGCTCATTTCGTTAACTGAAACCGGGATTTGAATTAGCGTGGGTCTGGTTCCAAGCGAGTTTGTGTTGGAGGGTTAAACTAGAAAAAGAAGTAGGGAGGAAAAATCGGTAGTGTCTCAAATCTGTGGAATAAGTAATAATAAACAAATGTGAATCTCAAAAAGGTATGCTATGCAATTCAAAGCGATTGTTTGTCCAAGTTGCCAAAGTCTGGATATTGTTAAACATGGAGTATCAGGAGAAGGCAAAGATCGTTATAAATGTCGTAATTTAGAATGTAAGCGTTGCACATTTATTTTGAACTATACTTACCAAGGTCATTTGCCAGAAGTCAAAGAAAAAATTACAGATATGGCAATGAATGGCAGTGGAATAAGAGATACAGTTCGCGTATTAAAAATTAGTCCGTCAACAGTGATTAATGAACTCAAAAAAAAGAGTCAAGTTTGGCATATGTAAACGAGAAGAAACTAGCAGAAATAGAACCAAGTCAGACTATCGTGAAGTTATGTCAATGGGAAGACAAGGAAGCAGAGTTAGATGAAATGTGGAGTTTTGTAAAGAATAAAAAAGAAGAAAGATGGCTATGGCACGCCATTGACCATGAAACAGGAGAAGTCTTAGGTTATGTTTTGTCTGGTCATAAAGATGATGCATTTTTAATGTTAAAAGAGCTATTAGAACCTTTTGGTATCACTCAATATTATACAGACGGATGGGGAGCTT
>Ga0315905_10006058_pt1 | contig 12299 bp, 5 predicted proteins | sample LakEriMetagenome_5_FD_203522 | JGI IMG/M metagenome (GOLD analysis project Ga0315905, IMG submission 203522) | Freshwater fungal communities from buoy surface, Lake Erie, Ohio, United States - Buoy 4 MA121 | ecosystem: Environmental > Aquatic > Freshwater > Lake | place: USA: Lake Erie, Ohio...
GTGTGTGGGGGTGTGGGCATGTGTGGGGGGGGGCGGCATGCGGCATGTGTTTTGCCTGCGAACTCGCATTCTTTCTGTGTCTGTGTGGAGCATGTGTGGTGAGCGTTTCCTCCGCCCGCCCCTCCAGCACACACACGCACTGTGTAAATATAAGGTGACCGTGTCGTTGGCGCCATGCAACAGGCGACGGCCAACTCGACTCTGCCGTGCCCTCCCGACGCACCCAACTGCCACAAACTGGAGGGGCTGGGTGTTCCGGTTTCGCATTGGCCGTGGGCAGAGGCCCGTGCAAAGCGACAGTGGGAAACTCGCCTCGCTCGCCAGCTTACCAGGTAACGTTGTGGGCGCACAGAAAAACAGAGAAAGGAAAACAGAAGTGAAAACAGATACAGAAAAACAGAGATAGTGGGGAACTTGCCTCGCTCCCTAAACCCTAAACCAGCTTACCCTAAACCAGCTTACTAGCTTACCAGGTATAGGATGTTGCAAAGAATGAAGAGAGTGCTTGGAGAGGGAGTTGAGCGTGATGAAGGCGCAGAGGGAGTTGAGCGTGATGAAGGCGCAGAGGCAAGCGCTAAGAGAGTGGGGGCGCTCGGAATGTTGACTCTTTCTTGTGGATGTGTGACGCAGGGACGCGGACCAGCTATACTCGGATTACAAGCTCAAGGCACGCGGGATGAAACAGATGCAGCTCGCGGCTGCTGCCAAGCACCAGCAGCAGCTCCAGCAGCAGTGGCCTGCGCAGCGTGTGCAATAAGACGCTGACGTGGGTATCGCCGATGTGTCACCCAGGGAGGTGCTTTGTGCCGGGGGAGAGTGAGAGGGAAAGGGGGTTGAGTCAAGTGTATGTGGCATAGCACATGCACTGACGCGCACGCACCTCGCCTCCGGTGTAGGTTGAATGCCCTCCCTGGGTTCGTGCCACCAAGAACAATGATCGTTTGCGAGACAAAAAATCCTCCTAAGGGTTTCCAAAACGTTTCTCTAAGGCCAAAAACCCTGTTAAATTTTTTTGGTCCCTTGAACTCTACTGTATATCTACACCCTTACCCTTAGACGCTCTCCCTCAGACACTGGTAATTGCGAGGCAGTGCGGGCCGCGGTCGGAGCCCTGAAGGAGTAAGGCAGTTTTCGGGACCGGCTCAAAAGTATTGTAGTCATAAATCTATAATCTAATGTTGAGGTTCCCTGAACAGGACATGCGCAGCTTTCCGAATTGTAGCCGGTACAGTATGCATTCTTCAAATCCGCAAGAACCTCCAAACCACCCTGGAAATGCACAGAATTTCCGTGCACTCCTCGGATTTCCTGAATATTACTCCTTCAGCCCTCCATGAGCGGGGTGCACTGTGTGTGTGTTTATTACTGCATTACCTATTACATGCACTGCGTGTTTTTTGGAGGGTAATACTTGAACAAGAGAGGATGGATTTTTTTTCTGATACGCTACAAAAAACTGAAAACAAGCTTTGTCAGCTGTTCGGGCTGAAGGAATTCAATTTGCAGGTGCCCGACTCGGCTGCTAGAAACTACGGAGACGACGAAAGAGCGGACACTTCATGTGGAGGTTTCGACGGAAGGATGGGGATCCAGAGGCGAGGGACAAGCGACGCATCGCATCCTCTTCTTCAAATTTTTCGCAAGAGCGACGTGCAAGTGGTCAGGGAGATCTCACCCAGCGCACAATGGTATATGACTTGGTGACTTGACCGCTACATTATATACGAAACAGTACCGAAGCCTCACAGTTTCTCGCCTTACCGCACATCCATCTCATAGTCCTCGCCCATCAAAACAGGGATTCGACGGCGGAGAGCGGGTCGTGCAGGAAGTGATCAAGCTGGGCCTTGGCACTGGGCTCAGGCGTGTCCAGTACCTTGGCGAGGTTGCTCTTCTGGTACTCATACCGGCTCTTGGGTTCGGCAGCCCTCGCGCCGTGTACCGGCACCTCACTCGCGCGCGCCGCGCTGCGATCTCGGGCCTCGCGCGAGTCGTCGTCGAGGTAGTGGTGCGCGCCAGAGACCGTGCGCCCTACACGTTCACCGTACCATGCTTGGCCGTCCGAGTCATCATCGATATATTGATGGTCCCCATGACTGGCCTCCTCCAGCCTGTGCGCCTTCCCGTTGCGCGCACCTACCGAGTCGTCATCGAGATAGTGATGCTGCGACTTCGGCTGCTGTTCCGCCCAATCGAGATAGTGATGCTGCGAGTTCGCCTGCTTGGGCGGATTAGCAGCCGCCCCAGAGTCGTCATCGATGTACTCACCTGTCCATGCATGCTGGTCTTCTTCGTGATGCTGCGAGTTCACCTGCTTTGGCGGAGCTGCAGCAGCCGCCGCAGCCGTAATCGGCATCACGGAGCTTGAGGAAGCACCAATTAAAGAAGCTCTGCGATGCAGCGCTTTTTTGATCCCATACTTGACGGTCTGACCCACCTCCGGCACCACGTCCTTCTGGATAGCCGACTGGACGGCAGCTTTGATCTTAGTTTGCAGCGCAGCCACTTGCGTGGTCGTCTGCTCCCCCCCTTCGCGCACCTGTGCGGGACTTGTCTTCGCACGCCATTGGTAAACCAAACCGTTTGGTTTCACCGCTGCGGTAACAGGCGACGGCGGCTGCTGTGTGCCTGCAGCAGGCACTGCCGCGCTGTCATGTGTGCCCCAAATAATTGTGCCATCCTCGTTGGTGCCTTTGTAGTATTCCACCCTTTCCTTGGCACCTTGCGCAAAGGCCAGTGAGGCCACATAAGCCTTCTTGTGGCCACGGTTGGCTGCCTTGGGGTCCTTCAGAGACCTTTGGGCATGCTCCCACTCTTTGTAAGCGCGCGGCACATGCGCACTGGTCCTGTGGTGCGCCGCGCGCTTCTTGTGCTGCAGCTCGTGGTCCACAGATTCGTAAAACTTAAGGCTGCTCTCGTCCTTGTTGCGTTGGATGCGTTTCTCACGCGAACGCTTTGCCTTGTTCTCGTCGTGCAACGCCATTTTGTCGAAGAACTTGTCGTCGCGTGCCATGTCGCGCAGATCGCTACCGTCGGCATACGCGTGCTCGGCAACGCGCGGCGCTTCCTCCTTGTGAATGACACTGACAGCAAGCTTGTGCTTGTACTTGTCCTGCTTCTCTAACTTTTCAAAATACCCTGCAACAGCCTGACGCTCCTGGTCACCGCTGACATGTGTCTCGGTGAGTTTGCCAGACTTTTCCGGCTCCTCTCTAGCCTCCATCACCTGCCCCGGGGCACGCGCTCCGGTCGCTCGCACAGCCTCAACCCGCTCATCCTTCCTGCCGCGCGCCACCGCCACATGCTCCGCGTGGCGCGCCTCGTGCGCTGCCTTTTTCTCGGCAGCTAGTGCCTCGTGCTCAACCATTTTCTTGGCTGCCATGGCCTCGCCATTCCGCTCTTGGCGGCGCTCCATCTTGCGCACCTCCTCGCGCTCACGCGCCTGCTGCCGCTCTTCCCGCTTCACCTTGCGCTCCGTGTGCTTCTCACGCATCTCCGCACCAATGACTGCGCGCTCAGCCTTGGCAAGGAGCCCTGCGCTTGAGCGCTGGCGCGGCGGCGCGGCGGCACTTGCCCTGACGTGCTGCTCCTGTCTATTGACGCCACTGAAAAACGCGTCCACATCGCTCTTGTGCGCCAGGCGCTGGTTCTCCTCGACATCCTTTTCGTGTTCGGCATCGAGCTCTGACTGCTTCTGCACAGCATGCACAACCTTGAAGTCCTTCACATCCTCTGCGCCTTGTTTGGCGGCCTCGACCTCTCGCTGCGCCTCGAGCTTGCGGACCTCTTGCGAACTCTCCTCCATCTTCTTTTTCCGCTCGTGTATTTTCAACTTGCGGGTGGCCTTCTTGCCCTCTTGCCGGGCTGCTGCTGGCTGTGCGGCGGAGGACGACAGGACCTTATCTATTGGGTTTGCATCGTCCTCGTCCTTGAAGAATCCCTTGTCGCCCGAAATCAGCATTTCGTTGTCCTTGAGCTTCTTGGCAACAGGGCTCTGATCAGGCAGGGACGTTACCGCTACGGGCTTCAGCATGTTGGTCACCAGCCCATCATTGGGCTCCTTCGCGTCGGCGCTCTCGTCGTCGGAGAAGAACGAGTTCTGTTTGTCCACCAGCATTTTGTTGTCGAACCTGTGCTCAGCCAGCTTCCGGCTGAAGTCAGCGACCGCCTTCTCCTTCGTTGCGCGCAGATCCCGGGTGGCATGGCGTTCGACCTTCTTACCGTATAGCAGGTTGTCCATGAGGCGCACGAGGTGCATGTTGTCCTGGTCCGACACCTGCGAGCCCTGTGCCGCCTTGGCCAACGAGCCCGAGTTCTTGTACAGCTCCTTCAGCGTGTTGGTGGTTTTAACCCCCGCACCTGCCAGGCCGCGGTCGTTTGCAGCGGGCTTGGGCATGATGCGATTGCCATTCGCGTCCCAGTGCGGCTCCCCGAGCGCTGACCAGTGGTATGTGCCGGGCTTGGCGTGATGCTGAGAAGCGTATTTTGAGATCTCGGAATGAGGCCCGCCAAAGACGTTCCGCACCAGGCCAGTGAGCGAGGAACCAAACATCCCCTTGTCTGCTTGCTGCAGCATCGCTTTGCCCTTGGAGCTCCCACCTGTCTGCTGCCAAGGTTGACGGTCGAGATGCATCTCTACGCCGTCCGCGAGCTCCTCGACCCGCGCCTTGTCAGAGTGCCGGTGCGCGTGCGCGTACTGCCGCGCCAGGACTTCCACCTCCTCCTGAATCGCTCGGCGGCCAGCACGCGGATGCCTCGCAGCCGCGCGGAAAAACTTAGCACTGTCCTCGTTGTCTCCGCCTCGTGCATCCCGCGGTCGCAGACTCGGGCCCTTGCCCCAGTCCGCAGCCTTCCGCAGGTCCCGCTCGGCCACCTCAGACTCAAAGCGCGTGCCCACGCCCGACTTCAGGCGCTCCCGCTGCAGCGCCCGCACCTCGCGCTCGGTGCGCTTGTCGCGCGCGTCGACACTGTGCCAGTATTCGTCAAGCGATCGCTCGGCCCGGATGGACTTGGCGGCCATGCGCGCCGAGAGCAGCGCGCCCGGCGCCGGCAGCACATCCTGCTGCACGAGCAGCACCGCCCCGGCCAATGCCAGCAAGCACACACACACCGCTGCGGTGCGTCTCCGCGGTGGAGACGCACCGAACAGCATTGTGGCCCTTCGGTTCCGCACTTTCTGCAAACCAACTTTTTTCAGTCAATACACTTTTATTGAAGCTGTAGCAGGTTCGACACACACTGTCGTGACATTCTCTCTGAATCTGCCCGGCGCGCTGAGCCGCGGTCGGGCCGAGGGAATGAGCAGGCCTGGATCCTACTACGGGGACACCAGCGCGCACTCGCAGGTCTCTGTGACGGCGCGGGCGCGGGTGCGGCGCCTGCGCAGCGCGCCATGTGCCATGCTGCTGCTGCTTTGCTGAAGAGGGGATGTGTGTTTGCCGTGTGCTGTGGACAGGCGGGCGGATGGGGCAGTGCGGGCGGATACCAGAGTTCTACGCGCGAGGCCTCGCCGTACACGCAGGGCTCGTCCCCGTACCTCGGCGTCAGCCTTACCCCCGAATCTTCACATGAGCTCAGGTGCGGTGCAGCGAGGGCGAAGATGATCGCTGGCGGGGCGCCTCCCGCTGCGGGGAGGTGAGGCCATTGAGGGCGTCCCCGCTGCGGCCCGCTGCGGGGACACTAGGCAATCAATCAGGAAGGGCGACCCCGCTGCGGGCGCTGCGGGGAGGTGAGGCCATTGAGGGCGTCACCGCTGCGGGCCGCTGCGGGGACGCCCTTCATGATTGATTGAAACTCGTAGCGCGCGAGCGTCCAAAGGACCGCTCCGCCCCGCCAGAGCCCGCGCACGCGGAGCCGGCCCGCGAGAGTGCGGTGGGCGGAAGCGCCGCTGCCAAGCCTGCATCGCGCCCTCCTCCGGCCGCTGTACCGGCTTGAGAGCCAGCAAAGAAGGATGAGACGACGCGGCAGAGGGCGCCCCGCCAGCGATCATCTTCCAGCGCCGTCGTGTGCTGACGCCCCAGCTGTGCAGGAGCATGGCCGAGGGCAAGGTGACCAAGCTCAAACAGGACCTTGCGGCTGCAACCATCGAGAGACAGGAGCTTTTGGTGAGTCCCGTGAGCGTGTGGCCTGGGTGCCCAGACGCCGCATAGCTCGAGTTGACATGCGTGCCCCCGCGCCTGCAGGGATACATCGAGTCGCTCACGGCGGCGCTGAGGCGCTTGGAGGGCGAAAATGAGGTGCTCAAGCAGCAGCAGACGGATAATCATGCCATGTATGCGATGCTCGATGGCAACCAGTCCACGCAGGTGCTGCAGGAGAAGAACAGCGCAATCAAGGCCCAGCAGCAGCATATTGCGAGCCTGGAAAGGCAGGTGCAAGCATTGAAGGACGACAACGGCCAGCTGAGTCGTGCGCTGGACTTGAAACAGGCGGAGGTCTCGAGTCTCAAGTCCGAGCTGATGACTCCGAAGGCCCCGAGCCTGCGAGAGTCTGAGTTAGTGTCAGCGCTGCAATTGGTTGAGCAGCAACGCTTTGCCATGACTGAAAAGCTCAGGAAGCTGGAGCTCGACGCCGAGGAGCACCAAAAAGCAGGGAAAGGGCACCAGCAGACGATTCAGCAGCTCATCTCGGAGCGTGACGACATTGCCGCTCGCTATGCCCGTCTTGAGCAGCTGACTGGGGCCAATGCAGCGTCAGCCAACGGCAACGCGCAGAATAGCGTCAAGAAGAATATGCAGCTCTCCATCCAGTTGGAGGTAGCACAGAAAGAGGCACGCGTAGCCCACTCGCAATTAATCAAGTTACGTTCCGAGCTGCAGGCACTGAAGGACGGCGCAAAGAGTAAGGTGGAAGGCGATGAAACGGAGGCCGGGCCTGTCCTCAAAAGGCACGCCAAGATGGCCCAGCGTTCAGCCCCAGCGCCATCACCGGCAGGTGGGGCAGTCCAAGTGGATGATTCCAGGGTGGAAGAGCTAAAGGCGGCTGCTGTTAAAAATGAGATGGCAGAGCTCGTGGGCCTTGTCACTCAGCTTCGCGGCCAGGTTGAAACCCAAAAGGCCCAACTCGACGACGTCACGTCGCAGCTGCAAGAGAAACAGCGTCTCGTCGACCAGCAGCAGCGGCAACTAGAGCAGCAGGATGAAGCCGACGGCGACATGCCAGCATTGACCAAGAAAAGGGGTGCTGTGCAGAGGTCAGCTGCTCCCCCCCCAGGAGGGCAGGCGAAGCGGATAGTGGAACTCGAAGATCAGCTGCGTCAACTTCAGCTAGACCTGAATGCTGCGAACACGAAGCTTGCGCAGCAGAGCCAGGAGTTGAACGCTTTGCGCGGTGGCAGTGACAAGCAGGTGCAGCAATTGAGCGATCAGATTGATGAGCTGCAAGGAAAGCTTTCCGCAGCAGAACACGACCTCCAGACCAAACAGTTCCCGGCTCCAGAAGTGAAAAAGGAACTACTCTTGAACATAGGAGAGTTGGAACCGCTGATGCCAAAGATTCTGCCCGTTTCTCGCAGGCCACCGCATCCGCTCCAGTACTTTGACGCACCGACCAGGATCGTCGGTGCGTCAAGCTCCACCCCGAACTCTCCTGGTGGTGATGCTTCATCGCCTGCAAAGACCTCACAGCAAGAGCTAGGGGAGGTGCGTGCTGAACTCAACAGACTGAAGGGGACAAAAACGCAAGTTCAGCAACGCATTGACCAGCTACGGCAAAAGGCACCTCGCGTGGAAATGCCCGCCACCCTGAGCGGCAAGCTTTCGATGACCGTTCACGCAGTAAACAATGTTCCCAAATTGGACACCTTTGGACACGCCGATCCATATTGCACAATCCAGCTGATGCAGATAACTGAGAAAACGAAGAAATTTAAGAACGAAAAAAATCCTCACTTTGAGGATACATTTGAACTCCCGGTCTCACAGGTGCCTTCTTCGCAGAACGTTGTGCTTACCTTGATGGAGTGGAACAGGTTTGGCAAGGACAAAGCGGTTGGCGCAATAAACCTTCCCTTGGCGGACATTGCCGAACGCGGATCAATGAATCGTCAGCAAGTGCCCATGAAAGCCGCTGGAAAGGAAGGCGATGTCACAGGCCCCAACAATCAGCTGTGTATGATGCTATACTCTGCCAGCTTCGTCTCAGACCTGCCGCTGCCGACACCCCAGCTTGCTCCGGATGATCAGGCTGCCGTTGATGAAGCCTCTATCGAGCTAGCGAACGTTACACGGAAGATAACGGATGCAGAAGCAAAAATAGCGGCACTCGGAGGCAGCTCTCCCGCCAGGGATGACAAATCAGGTCCTTGGCAGTTGCGTCTTGGTCTCATCCGCGCGCAGCATCTGCCAAAGATGGATCTTACTGGCGCAGCAGACCCATATGTGACCTTCGACATTATGGGTCAGAAACAGCGGAAGTCAAAGACAATAAAAAATACCCTCTCCCCTGAATGGAAGGAGGAATTTGTGTTTGACATCACGGACGATAAGGGTGAGCTGGTGTTGACTGTCTGGGACTATGACCAAATGTCCAAGGACGAGATGATAGGTGAAGTTCGCTTTAGACTGGCTGATCTGTCTGGGAAATCCAGCACCAATCACATGGATCTAATGAAGCCGGGAACCACAAAGACTATCATGGGCAAGGATGGGGAGAAATCTGTCATCACCATCTCGTTGAGTGCTTCAAATGCGTCGCCGGGCGTGGATCCCCTGGGGCGTGGGGGCGTCGCGGCCGATTCCACGGTACCTCTTACTGTCAGCCTGAAATTGGACGCTCCTTTTGATGACACAGTGGGCAACTATGACAAGAAAAAGGCTTTCAGGGAAGGATTTACGAAAGAGTTGGCACAAGCGCTTGGTGTCGGCGCGGAACGAATTACTGTGCTCAACCTGCAACGAGGCAGCGTAATCGTTGATATTAATCTGTTGCCGGACATTGACGTGACCAACAAGAAAACACCGGAAAGTCTGACCAGGCTGATAATGGAGCAGGTTGCGCTGATGGACAGGAGCCCTCTGGGTAAGCTTCCGTTGACAAGCAAAATAATTGGATGCATTGTTCAGAACCGCAAAGGGCAGCTGGAGGCAGAAAATTCGTTCCTGGTTGAGCAGAATGGACTGTTGACGTCTGCGCTGACGCAAATCGAAAAGGTGCAGAAGCTGCAAAAATCCGAAAAAGCAGACCGTATCCTCTTCCGGTGGAAAAACAAGGGCCTAAACCAATGTTTCCAAACGTGGAAGCATGTGGTCGAAATGGAGGCTGTGGCTCGCGAGCTCAAGGAGCAAGCTGAAAAGGATATGGCCGGAGTGAGCAGCGAGTTGGATGCTACGAAGAAGCAACTGGACGCTAACAACGCGCATGTAAAGGATCAGTTAAATATGCTCAAGGAGTCGCGCCAGCTTGCGCTCGAGGATGTTGAAAAGGCGCAAAACGAGGCCAAGGCAGCCATGGCCAAAGCCGAAGAGGAGAAATTGGCAGCGCAGGCAGCTGCCCGGGAGGTGGCCGAGAAGCAGCACGAGCTTGAGGCTCGCCTTCGCAAGAAACTGACAGAAATGAAGCTCCAGGGTGGCGGTCCTCGAATCAAGCTGCAAGCGAGAAAGGCGGAGCACTTGCCAAAAATGGATACTTTTGGATGGATGGATGGTTACCTTTCGATTACCCTCGGCGATGATTGTCAGAAGACAAAAATCGTCAAGAAGAAAGAGAACCCAGAATGGAATGAAGACTTCTATTTCTCTGTCACAGACACGACCGGGACGTTCAAGATCACCCTTCTTGACTGGGAAATGACCTCAGCGCACCGCGCGGTTGGCGAGTTGCTGATTAAAGTGGCTGAGGTGGTTCAGAATAAAACTATGGATAAGATTTTTGAGCTAAGAAATGCTGATGGTTCAATCGTCAAAGGCAAGAACGACCAGAGTTCACTCCTGCACCTGGGGCTCACGTATGAAGAGAAAAGCGATAAGGAACTTGAGGCCATGCAAAAAGAGATGGAAGAACTGCAGAGGCAGAAGGCATCAAAGGATGCAGATGTGGCAAATGCTGAGGCTGCGCTTGAAGATGCCAAAGACGGCCTTCGCGTCAAGCCGCCTTTCAAAATTAAAGTCAACATCAAGGCCTTGCGGCACCTTCCGCAGATGGACACGTTTGGTAAGTGTGACGGCTACGTCATCGTGCAGTGTGGTGATCAAAAACAGCGGACAGACAAGAAGAAGAATGACTACAACCCGGATTTCAACGAGACGTTTGAATTCAATGTGACCAAGTCGTCGCAGTCGCTCTCTGTCAAAGTCATGGACTGGGAGACGTCGGGAAATGACGAAGAAGTTGGCTCTAACCAGATCCAAGTCGGAAAACTGATGGCAGGGACTGTCGACCACGAGCTGACCCTCATTGGAACCAAGAACCAGAACGTGGTCATCGGCAAGGACAAAGAAAAGACAACAGTCTTGTTTTCAGTCACAGTGGAGCCTCCCGCTCGTTCGACAGGGCAAGCAGACGGTATGATCGCCGTTGCTACTGGTGGCGCTGTAGCGCCGTGGAAGTTGAAGGTTAAGTTGGTGTCGGCCGAAAATCTTCCGCAGATGGACACTTTTGGCAAATGCGATGGATACGTTGTGATGTCAGTAGCAGGTGATCGTAAAACGTCAAAAACGATCAAGAACGAATACAACCCTCAGTGGCACGAGGAGTTTGAATTCGAGGTGACGGACAACAGTGATGAATTTATTGCCAAGGTCTGGGATTGGGACCTGGGATGTCAAGACGATGAAGTAGGGTCCGTCCAAATCCCACTGTCTGAATTACACGGCAAAGAAGAGGCAGTGGAGAAGGTGCTCAATGTACAAAGGGATGGACAAATGGTCGTAGGCAAAAATAAGAACCCCACCAAGTTGAATTTGATGTTTTGGTACATGAAAATTGAGGGCGCCGTTGCACCGGTGGTGGAAGTGGATGATGGTTCACCAAAAGATCCTGTCAGAGGAATGATAACAGTTCTCGCACGGGGGGCAGACGGACTGCCTAAGATGGATTCATGGACGGGGAAGGCAGATCCATATCTCGTAATAACAGTGGATGGCGTGACGCAGAAGACAAAGTGCAAAAAGGGGACCCTGACTCCTGCGTGGGACGAAAGTTTCGACTTCAGATGCATCGCCAACAAGTCGATGGTGCAGGTGGAGATGTTCGACCAAGAAAAAACGGGCAAAGACCGCTCCATGGGATCCTTTTCGGTACCTGTTCGGAATCTTGTATCATATCCCAAAGAAACTTATCCTCTGCAAGGCACGCTCTATGACGGTAGTGCGTGCAGTGGTAAGGTTCATTTAAAGTTTTCGTTCAAAGAAGCAAGTAATGATGCATCGGGAGGTGCCAGCATCGATGCCACGGGCCCAGGTGTTTGGATAAAGGTGCTATCAGCAAATAACTTGCCCAAAATGGACACGTTTGGCAAGTGCGATCCGAAGGTGCAGATAGAGATCGATGGGCAGGTCGAATGTACAGACAAGAAATCAAATTGCTATGACGCAGAATTCTCCGAACCGCCGTACAATTTCCCAACCTCTGGTTCTGCGAGCACCGTTGAGGTCACCGTATTCGATCACGACGATATGTCAGGAAACGACAAAGTGGGTTCTTGCGCGATTGATTTGTCGCTGGCTGACAAGAATGGTGTGCTGAACGGAGAATTCAACGTGGTGAAGGAGGACGGGTCCCCAGTTATTGGCAACTCAAAGAAACCGTGCACAGTATCGCTGTCTATCAAAATAAATCCCCTTCCATCGGAAGACGACGGTGAGGAATCAGATGAGGACGCACCTGATGTTTGGGATATCGAATTGACCGCTATAAAATTCATGTGCATGCCGAAAATGGACGTGATGGGGTCCTGCGACTGCTACCTGAAGATGAGCATTCAGAGCCAGGAGCGTCGCACCAAGGACGTGACAGGATACGAGGGCGAGTGGCACGAGTCTGTACGTTGGGATGCTATCAAGGGTCGCAATTGCAATCTGTTGATCGAAGCTTACGACAAGGTGCCATGCCATCATTTTGCTCATGCTCTAGCCGCGTCGTTTGCGCCCTTGCTTTGCCTGTGCTCGAGTTGCTTTCTGACAGCCTATCTCACAATAAGGTAAAGATTCACGTCGAGCACTGACGTTTTTCCCGGTGTGCTTGGCCCCGCTTACGCAGGACTTGGCCGACAAAGACGACCTGATTGGCACGCGTACTATCCCGCTCACATCCATCGTCAAAAAGGACAGAGAAAAGCGCATCGATCTCAAGGATAAGGCAGG
>Ga0315905_10006059_pt1 | contig 12298 bp, 8 predicted proteins | sample LakEriMetagenome_5_FD_203522 | JGI IMG/M metagenome (GOLD analysis project Ga0315905, IMG submission 203522) | Freshwater fungal communities from buoy surface, Lake Erie, Ohio, United States - Buoy 4 MA121 | ecosystem: Environmental > Aquatic > Freshwater > Lake | place: USA: Lake Erie, Ohio...
GTCGACATGACTGGATATGGAAAAATAGGACTAACGAAGTGTCTAAGCAGTATTTGGAAGTCGGACTCCAGTGTTGTCTGTAAATATGCCACTCTCCTTAATTCTACTCTCCTGCCCATTGGGCTAATTGTTGATGGTGTGTGGGGAGAGATCAGTGGTGCATTCTCGGCAGATTCTGCATTGTTATTTGGATTATTTCCCAACAATTTAGCGTCAGAAAACGCAGCGCCGCTTCGTATCCAGGGGAGGTATTTCGGTAACTCCCCTCTGAGCCTTGTTTCAAGAATTGCAGGCTCTCACTGTCTCAGCTCTGAGTGGGTGTCGGATTCGTCAGTAATTGCAAGAAGTGCAGGGGGGCTGTCTCTGGCTCGAGATCTGTCCGTGACAATCCAAACGGGATACGTATCATCGTCCACGAAAGTACTATCTTTTGATATGCCCTCCCGCCATTCGAGCAGCCTGGTCAACGTGCCAAAGATCGGAAAGGTTCTGCTCACAGTACGCGGACTAAACTTTGGTAAACACGATACCACCAGCGATCAACAAATAGGGCATACAGCCTCTGAAGCAAGCTGTTGGACCTCTGACTCCACCATTGCCTGCAAGTCGCCTTCAGGAATTCAGACGCCTTTGCAGCACGTCATCACTATCATCGGCGCTGAGTCCACTTTTTCAAAATCAATAACCTATGACATTGTTTCTGTCAGGTCTGTGACGCAGTCGAATGTGTCACCATTACCCACGCTGTATTCGACCATGCTCACAGGCTGTAATTTTGGTGCCCATGCTTCGTCAATACTGGGACGGGTCTCTGGTTCAGCTTGCTCAAGTACGATGTGGTCTTCAGAAACGACATTGTCATGCAAGCCTTCAGGTGGAGTAGGAGGCTTCCTGTCGGCTGTCTTAACTATGATGCTTCTGAAAACCAGTACGTCAATTTCATTTTCCTATGATGTAGCATATGCAATACGGATTCTCACAGCAACAAATTTGCCAACGAAAGTTGGAGAAGACCAGCATGCCTACAGGACAATCGCATACATAGAATCATTGATCCTAGGCTCAAACTTAGTATCTGCACTTTCCCACTCAGCGCAGGTTAGAATTGGAAAAACAGCATGTCAGGCTAGTATCTGGAGATCAGCCTCTTCGATCGCTGGAAAGAGTGCAGCAGGCTTTGGTGCATTGCCTGTAGTTATCACCTTAGGACTTCAATCTGGCTCTACGTCACATTTGCTATCTTTTGACAATCCCGTTGTAGAAAAGGGTTCGCCACAAAATGTGCGAGCTTTTCGATTTAATACAGTGATGCTGTACGGACAAGACTTGGGATTGAGCTCTCTGACCCAAGCTGGGCGACTTTCGTATACGGCAGCAGAGGCAACTTTCTGGATGTCAGGATCATCTTTGCGTCTTCGCAGTTCTTCTGGTCTGTCAGGTCGCCCAGATAGCCCGATTGCGCTTACTGTACACTCCAATGCCAAGTGTACAACGTCCAAGCTGTTCAGTTATGACGCCCCAAAGATCGTAGACGTATGGGATCCAGGATCAGCAGAGAGTAATGCGCAAGAGATTACGCTTCATGGGCACAACTTTGGTTCAGCAGCCTACTCACTCTCTGCCGTCATTGGGACTTATGGCTGTTTAGCGACCATGTGGATGTCAGACACCTCTCTGCGATGCAAGCTGAATGAGCGTTTTGTTGCTGGCGATGTCACGCTTGCGGCTGTTGAGGATTCGCAAATTTGCAGAATGTGTGGGAAGGGGGAAACGATGGTGGGATGTGTTAAAGGAAATCCTGGATTTTGCATGCCTTGTTCAAGCTGTCCTGTAGGATATGATCGTGATTGCTTTCAGGGTCCAGGTTCAAGCGGAACATGCAAGGCCTGCGCAAATGAAGATGAAGAAGTAGGGCATCGATACTTCAAGGATACAGAGGGTGAAGCTACAACCCAGTGCTCGCTGTGCTCTGTATGTGGTGGCTTGAATCAAGATGGAAGTAAGTATGAGTTCAAACGGTGCACGAGTGAGACGGACACACAGTGTCAGGACTGTCCATCTTGTTCAAACGGAGAGCTTCGAGTGGGGTGTGCAGGAGAATTCGAAGGTCATTGCACAGTAGTTGCGAAGGGTGTGTACAGAATCCAGGCGACTGCCTCCGGCCTGCTTGCTGCTGAACAAATATCCAATCGCGATTTTTTAACCAAATCGCCGATACGAATAGACTTGACAGGAAATTTCAAAGGAAATGGTCTCGAGGTTGCGGCTAAGACGTTGACGAGTTTTGTGGGAGATGTCAACAATGTGTCGATTACAGCCATAATTCCCTCCCAGTTCATGGTAGAAGCGCAAAAGGACATGATGCTCGTGGAAGGATCAAATGCCAAAGGAGGCAGATGGTTAATGACCATGTTGTCACCAGTGTTGTATCTGAGCCCCTCTGGAATGAAATTTGCACCCGAAGCTGACGTGTTTTTCCAGGTTCCAGCAAATATAAAAGATAAAGACTGGGCTGTATATAAGTGGAACGAACCCAAGTCGATATGGATGAAAGTCGTGGAACAGTCTAGTCTCAACCAGCAAAATGTGACCTTGAAGACTTCCAGTTTCTCGAGCTATGTGGTGATGGCGCCTACTCTTGCTGATCCTGCTGCCCTGGATGAGCTTGCATCTGTCAGCATCTTGAACAAAAGCTTGCTGATACTCATCATAGTCCTAGGATGCCTTCTCTTGGTGTGCATTGCAATGTGTACCTGGATGTGCTGGAAGCGCAACGTGTTCACGGAAGCCGTTTCGCAGAAAACGCCAAAAGAGACTGCAGCAGCTGGAGCAGATAGGTACATGGTGCAGGTGATCTCCGGTTCGCCACCTGACAAGCGCAGTTCATATCGCGGGCTGCAAACCCCAGAACCCCAAATGAATGAAACGATTCGTTTTGTGCTAGAGACCCCAGTAGGCAATATGGACCTGAATTTCTCCGGTGCTGAAGGTGACACACAATATCTCACGCCGTACAGGTCTGATCAGCGGCTCTCCCTCTCTCAAGTAGGTTCGCCACACCCTGCAAACGTTGGTGCATTGTCCAAATTCATACTCAAATCCAGGGCTGGTGACATTGAATTGATGCCGAGCCGATCGACAGATGACAAGCACCCTAGCGTGGAATCGAAGACGGTGTATCTGACTCCTTCGAAGCTGCGAAGGGGTAAGCCAGTTGAGGATTCTTCATCAGTGCACAAGTCAGTTGCGGATATCTCATCAGTGCACAGTGCAAATGCAGAATCCCGCAGCGGAACTGTACCCTGGTACGGCCAGACCCCTGATCTGGATTACTTGCCTGTCCAAACAGCAACTTCAAATCCTCCAGCACGAAGGTCAGATCCACGAGATCATAGGTCCAAGGTTTCTGATGCGAATCAAAGGACAGGTCCCTTCAATATCCACAATCCTGTAGCCTCGCTCGTGTCTCCAGAACTCACTTCCTCTGCACAAAAGCAGTTCCTGGCCCGTGCATTCCTTCCTCCAATGGCGCAACGGGCAAGAAATTCAAATGACACGGGCCACTTGCGAGACTTCTCGGCCCCAGGAATAATGCAGACGCCTGCCAAAGAACGCGGTGACGATGCAAAACGGACAGCAGGTGGAACGGTCCTGCAAAACCGTAGAACGTCAGAGGCCGACCCTCGCGAAGTTGATGGTGTACGCATTGATGTGAAAACATCTCCGTCGGATGTCCGCTCTTCGCCAGATCTTTCCGTTCCATTACTTTCTTCCCATCCAGGTATTTTCTCTCCGCCTGGACTAGGAAGGAGGCAGTCAACTGCAGTTGCAACTCAAACAACTGTGATGTCCACATCAGAAAGGCGAAAGGGAGATGCTGAAAACCCTGCTACAAATCGATTAACGGAAATGGAGCGAGCACTAGAGCTTCTTTCATCTGCATTTGCTGATGCGCAGTCACAAGCACCAGAAGAGCGGGCGAAAACCCGCGACGCAGCCCTTTCCGCCTATCATCTCAATGAAATGCCCAGTCATGCTGCAAATCAAAGCGTGTATACTGTGCAGACAGTATCGCAGGATTCGACCATGACATCCCCATACTTGATGTCCCCTGAATTGGGCGAAGACGATAGGGGGAAGGATCCGAGGGCAGCAGATGAGGAGGAAGACATGGAATGGCGCTTAGTGCCTTTTCTGCAACCCACTCACGAGCAACAGAAAAGATCACCGATCTTTTCTATGCGATCTCGAATTGAGCAGCGCACAAGCGAGGCAGTATCAAAGTGGACCAGAAAAAGTCCACCTGACATGGTTCTTGCACGGGGAGAAGCAAGCAGTATGTCTGTGAATCCCGAACGCATTCAATCGCCGATCCCACCAGCGCGACGCAGTCCCATGCCAGCAGCAGACATAGAGCTGCCAGCTGAACATACAATGCGCTTTGCGGTGCCATCAAATGTGTTGCAGCCCAGATCTCCAAGTTCCCTTCTGCGGTCCAGTCCCACGCATGGATACAGCGTGAGGTCTCACCAACCGACAGCAACCCCACCTAAATTTGTGTATGAGGCAGGAGGGGACTATGCCCTTTCGCCTGCCATTCACACTCCAAGAATTTTCACCTCGACCTGGGATGACTTCAGCGCTCCACAGATGCCGTCGTTAAGACGAGTCGATGTCCCCAGTGTATCCCTTGGAACACGGGTAGAGGCAGGGGGTTCTGGTCATAGACGTCGCATTTCTCAAGATCTGCTCACTGTCGCAGACGACTTCAGCCAGCCCACCATTGAAGCAAACAGGCGTTCTCGTTTTTCGTCAATGTCAGAGCTTGTCGGAACCGGATTTTCCGATTATCAGGTCAGTGCAGCCCAAACCAGGTCAATTTCACCCCCCGCCGCGGGTTATCGCCAAGCTGACTTGGACAGGGGAGAAAGGATGCAGGTGTGGTCATAATGAACTCCTGCCCCCCGTTTTTCTCACCAATTCCGGCTTGTTTTGTGCGCAGTGCGAGAAGCTGGAATTTGCGCCTCATACATGCTGTGCACTTGTGTTCAAATGTGCCCACTGTGCCCAGTTTGTTTTTTGACGACACACTTCAAATGTGCAGGCGCATCGTGCCTCCTCGCAACCAGCCGAGAATGCCCGTCATGATCCCCGATCCCCTACCTTTTCCATTCGGCCGGGAATGCGACAGTTCGTGGACGATTAGTGCATCATAGATAGTTACGGCTTTCAGTAGGTTTCAACACTCCGGAGGCGTTCACTCCACAGCAATCTCCACTGCGCTCTTGTATTATAACCCAAACGCACGCACAGACACTTCATTATCTCAGACACACCTACACTGACAGACAGATAAGAGACACAAGAGAAACTGACACCAACGCTGCCTAAGGCACATTCTCGATGCCGGAGCTTGAAAGATAATAAATAAATCGATGACAATAATCTTGCGACTGACTTTACAGACACCGGAGACGAGCGCAAGCATGGTCGAGCGTGTGTTTTTCACCCCAGCAAACAGCTAAGCAACACAAGCAAACAGCTAAGCAACACAGATCACTGGAGCACTCCAGTTCACCCTGTTGACAATTTGCGTTTTGACAGTGTGCGTGAGCGGGGCCGAGTGGGGGCGAGCGAGAGCGGTTACAATGGTTGCAACCCTGTAAAGAAGTTGCGCCAGAAATTTGACTAATCCGGAATGAGCCCAATACTCCAGGTGGCCGTTCGATCCTCCTGCGATGGGGTGGGCGGTGAGCGGGGGAAAAAAAATGACATGAAGGATATGCATCCAAGACCCCCACTTGACTGCTGTGGTGGACACAAGCTGTGGTAGACACATGCTGTGGTAGAGGCAGCGACATGTGTCTACGCCAGCGACAAGTGTCTACGCCATTCACGTGTGTCTACGCCAGCGACAAGTGTCTAAGGCCAGCGACAAGTCAGACAGCTCCTTTCTTCCCCTGCGCTAAATGGTGTGACGCGGGAGTCTATTTTCATCACCTTGTAGTGTACAAGAGCTTTAGAGGCGCTGATTTCCAGGCGCCCGAGCGCTGTCGGGATCATTAATCCCACCCCTACCGCTGACCTGATGCGTTGTTTGCAAAGGGAGGTATGTTATTTCCACAAGGAGGTGTGAGGTGTGCCGGGTGTGACGTGAGGTAAGGAGGTGTCCCGGGTCACGTTAGACGCATGGTGTGGCATGGTATGCGACATGCGACCCATCATCAACAAACCTCTCATGTTACACACCTCATGTTCATAAAGAGCGGCTGCAGAGCAGCTAGGCCTCCCATGCCTGAGCTCACATTGTTGCCCACGTTGGCGAACACCTGCAGGGACGCCTGTTACTTGCCCTCCTCAGCCCTGCGCTGCGCCGACCTGCTATGTGCCATCCCTTCTACACGCAGGCAAGCACGGGCGCACACACATGCATACACACCTGGAACCTGGCGTCAACCAGACGCTTCAGATTTGGGGGCAGAGGGAGAGGATGCGACAAGGACGCGCCTGCGAGGACCATGGCCTCGCCGCCTTTCGCCCATCGCACTTCATCCCGCTGTGTTTTGCGCGTTTTTGTCAGCTCCGCGTGGCGCACGTGTGCACCGAGTGTCGGAGCACTCGGCTGTGTGGCTTTTTTTCCGAGTGTTGTATCGCTTTGTGTGGCTTTGTGTGGCTTTGTCTTGCTTTGTGTCGCTCCACTGCGCCTGCGCTATGTGTGGCAACTTGGCTTGCATGGCACACAGCGCTCTTTCACATGGCGCCCTCTTTCACATGCATCATGGTGCCCTCTTTGTGGCTGCGCTCCTCTTCACTCATGCGCCTGCGCTCCTGGTGCTTAATGTGCCTGCTAATGTGCCTGCTAATGTGCCTGGTCTCCTGGTCCCTCACTCTTGCGCTGCAACGTCCCCGCGCACGCGCTTACATACATGGCTGGATGGACGCATACATGCATGGCATGGCGTGTATCTTGGACGCACGCATACACGGTAGGTCAACTGCACGCATACACGGTAGAACAACTGAAACACCAAGGGCAACACGCGCGGCACTCGAGACTTGCGAGTAGACTCGAGAGACTTGCGAGAGGAGAAGCGCAGCCAGAGGAGATGCTGCGTAAGGGCGGCAACAGAAGCGCGGCAGCACAAGGGCGGCAACAGAAGCGGGGCAGGCGGCGCGGCAACGCACCGCACTGACAACAGGGCCCACGCCTCGAGAGCGGAAACCTCGGAGACTGAGCGGCCCCCCCAAAAAGAAGCGGTCGAAGTAGCAACTCTTGTCCCCCGCCAGCGCCTAAGGCACAAGGCGATGATGACAAGGCACAGGACAGCACATCATCTCCCTTAGCTCGTTAGCTGCATGGCTGGGGCACGCATGGCAGGCGAAGGAGGGGACGCAGGCTTGGGGAGGCAGGCTTGGGGCGACTACAGCACTGACTGCTACAGTACTGACTACCCAGAAGTCAGTGTGTAGTAGCAGTCAGTGTGTAGTTGCAGTCAGTGCTGCAACTGCTACAGTACTGACTACCCAGAAAGCTTGAGAAGCAGGCGGCGAATGGCTGCGAATGGCTGCCTGCCATGCTGGCATGCGGCAGGTGCAACGGGCGCTGGCATGCGGCAGGTGTTCGCAAGACTAAGTGTTCGCAAGACTGTTGACACCTGCAGCAAGCCAAACGCACCCCAGAGCCCAAATGTACACCCGCCCCCTGCTGGTGTGTACCATGATGCCTGTGTGTGCGTGTATGTGCATGTGCGTGTGCGCGCGTGAGTGTGTGCGTGCGTGAGTGCGGGCTGGCACTGATTCGATGCACTCATGCGATGCTCCGCAAGCAGAGAGATGTCTGACAGAGAGATGTCGGTACATGTCTTTATAAAGAGATGTCTGTACATGCCTTTAGACAGGTCTGTACATGCCTTTATAAAGACACACATACACGAGGCAGATAGAAGGAGACAGACTCAAGGAGACAGACACGTGGGGACAAGGAGTGGGGTTGACAAGGAGCAAGCCGCACACGACACAGTCGGTTCACATCTCGAGAGACACACGCGAAGACACAGGCGTGTGTCAGGTTACGGCCATGGAGAGAGACACATTACGAAAGACACATTACGTGGGTCTGATTGCGGCAGAAGTCAGCGCCCCTGCCCAGGAAGCCGCCGCACTCGGTCACCTAAGCATACGCAAGGCGGATGTATCGGGCGGAGGGCATGCGGCGGCGGACGGAGGTAGCAGCGATGAATGCCAGCGTAGCATGCATAGCCGCCATCCAATGCATGGTCAGGTAGAAGAGAAAAGGGCAGGTGTCAGTGCACCAGCAATCATCCAAGCCAGCCATCATGAAATAAGTGCTGAGCAATCAGTGCACTGGCAGAGGGCGCGCACACAGATGCAGCTGCACACAGATGCAGCTGCAGCGCAAGACATCAAGATGCCACGCAAGACACCAAGATAATCCAAGATCCAACCCAAAATGCAATGCGAGCAATACTATGGGTGGGCAAGTTGAAAGGCAACAGGTGTGGCAGTTGCTGGCGAGTGCCTCTTGCTCCGTGCACGGATGAGCGCACACAACGGACGGAACGGACAGTGTTACGAAACCGACGCGGCGGCAACCGACAGTCTTGAAGAAGACGACTTAGAAGAGACCACTTAGAACAAGACCACTTGCTGTCTGGAAGAAGAAGCGTTTAGGGTTTAGGGTTTAGGGTTTAGGGTTTAGGCAGTCTTACAGTCTTGAAGAAGAAGCCCGTGCTTGGCATCTGCTTGCTGTCGCGTGTGTCCCGCATGTACGTGTGTCCCACCGCTGTTTGTGAGAGAGAGAGCGCGCGCGCGAGAGAGAGCGAGAGAGAGAGACAGAGAGAGCGAGCGCGAGAGAGAGAGAGAGCAGCGGAAATAAGAGCGGCTGCGTACACACACATGTGTGTAAGCGCGTGTGTGCATGAGTGAGTGTGTGCGCACAGTGCACGCGTGCATAGAATGAGAGGGGAGGAAAAAGAAGAGAGAGAGCAAGGGAGAGAAAGAGCGGGCGGACGCATCAGGAGGACGCAACAGGAGGACGCAACGAGGCGCCCAGCAAAAGGGGGCCAGACGTGCGAGGTCCATGCGAATCTTAGAAACAAGCACCAACGGTCACACCCTAATCTGGGTGGTTGTTGCTTGTTTCATGAGATGCGTGCGCCCAAGTGCTTGCGTGCTTACGCGTTTCTGAGCATTGAGAGTTGTTGCTTGTTTCTCAAGATTGGTGCGTTCAAGTGCGCACGCGCGTGGTTAGTTAAGACGAACCAGACTTGAGGGAGCAAACATCATGAGCACTCAAACCGCCAGCGTCACCGCCGTCTTCGGGAGCCCCTTCCCGGTACATTTCCAGCCTCCTCGAACAAAGTTGGTAGGTAAATGCGTGCGGTCCGTCCCTCTGCGCCCTCCCCCTCCGAGTCACACACAAACACACACACACACACACACACACACACACACACACACACACGAGTGCGCACGGGCTGGCGCAGGCGGGCATGGGGGAGCAGGGAGACAAAGGGAACAAGAGCCTGACGCCAAGGGAACACGAGCCTGACGCAAGGCAGGGGAGCCGCAAGGCAATCGCCAGTCTTGCGAAACAAGCTATTCGGCTCACGTCTCCAACCCCTCTCACCTCTGCAAGGGAGGCGCAAGCCAAGCGCACACATGCACATGCGCATAGGCGCCAGAGGCACTGACTCAGCACCTGCTCCACCGTGACGGAGGCAGACTGCTGCATTTCGGCGAGCTTTTTGGGGCGGGGGACGAGCTTGGAGGTCTGTGCCAGGCTGAAATGCAGTGACCACTTGTCCAGCAAGTAGGGCTGGAGGTAGTCTAGGCGCACGGCGCTGCTCTGGTATGGCAGCCCTCCCGATACTGCCCCCCGCACCTAAAGCTCACCCCCACGTCAGCGCACACTTTGATTTGCATGGCAACGGCGTTGGCGTTCGCGTGAGGCAACGCAAGTGGCCGCACATGAGGCAACGCAAGTAGGCTTTGGGGCACATGGCACATGGCTCTATTCGTAGGCTTCCCTGCCCTAGTTGCGCCTTTCCTGGCCAAGTTGCGCCAAGTTGCGCCAATTCCCTCTAGTCGTAGCCTTTCCTCCAAATTCTTGCGCGCAAACAAGGCTAGATACCCGCGGCGTGCATCATGCCCCATGCATACATAATGATGGACGCATGGTGGTGCATGCATGATAAAGCCAGATGCTTCGGCGTTGGCGCATGCGGCAAGGGGGGAAACGCCTCAGGACACTCAGGACCTGCTGGGCATTGTCGGCAAAATTGCGCAGCGACCACGCCACCTCCAAACAGCCCTCTCCCTCGTGTACAAATGTGCCCGTGCTCACTGCGCACACGCAAGCAGCGTTTCAGGCATGGTGCCTCCTCCTCTCAGCTCCCTTGACGGCTCTTCCTCAAACCTTGGCTTTTGCTAGTCTTGACCTGCTAGTCTTGCCCTAGCAAAAACTGTGTGCTAAACTTGACCTAGCAAAGAAGCAAACACTGTGTGCTAGTCTTGACCTAGGAAAGGTACTAGTCGTGACCCAGCAAAGACAGTCTTGCAACACCGTGTGCTAGTCTTGACCTAGGAAAGACAGTGATGCAAGGCGCTACCTTAGCCCTTGGCTAGCTTTGACCTAGCAACCCCCGTCTGGCCCTTTGCCTGCCTATGGGCACAGTCTTGCCTGCCGCTAGTCTACTCCTCGCCGCTAGTCTACTCCTCACCTTCTCCTTGCTCCACAGATTTCTTTCATGCACATGCACATGCACATGCACATCATGCCCTCGCACCAGCATGTGGCCCAAAACAAGCACGCACGTGCTCGCGCACCAACGCACGCACGCACGCACGCACAGGCGCACACATACCAACGCAAGCCCGCCACCGCACGCAAGCACATGCAGATGCACACGCAACACAGACACTGAAACAGACGCAGGCACTGCAAAAATTGCAAGAAGAGACCGGTGTGGGTGCCCTTCTCTTCAACAACCACCCGTACCGTCACATCCTGCAAGCACAGAAGCACTCAGTCAGCGCGGTTCCACACAGATCCAACACGCCAGCAGCACCAGCCCACACATGCTTCCTTGGATGGTCTTGCGCTAGCGCTAGCGCTGGCGCTGGCGTCAGCGACACTTCAAGGCGTTTTTTGTGCAACGCCCCGGGTAACGTGCGTTGCCGTAGGCACGTTCCGCGTTGCCGTAGGTAACGCACGTTACGCAGGGAGCGGCCGCAGCGGGGGCGTCCTCCATGGTCTCACGTCCCCGCTGCGGCCGCTGCGGGAACGTCCTCCATGATGATGAATACCGCGCCGCGCGCGGCGCAGCCGCGCGTTTTCTAACTCGTGGCGCTGATGGCAGACCATCCAAGGACGCAGCGGCAACCCATCCAAGGAAGCATGCTTGTGCCGGCACTGCCGGCATGTGCGTTGTCTGCAGACACATCCGGTGAGTGATGGTGCATACAAACCTCGTCGCGCTCGCCCACGTCAACGTGGCAGGTAGCCTCGCGGAACACGTCGAGGTCATAGAGACGGTTTTTGGCATTCAGCAGCTCTGTACAGACCGGGGAAGCCCCCCAGCAGAAATCAGAGGAGGCTGTGAAAGTGCAGCGCGCTGCCGAGGGCATTTCCGCAGCCGTGGCCAAAGAAAGCGGCGGAGTGGAGGAGAAGAAGGCAGGCGGCGGCGGCGAGGCGTAGACAGACATTGGGCGCACGCAATGCTGCACCGGCACCCTGGCACTGAGCGCACGCAGGTGGAATACCTGCCGCAAGCTCGGCATGCGTCCGGGCTTCCACTGCCGCGAGCATCTCCCGCTGGATCATCTCGCGGCGCGTGCGCTTGTTGCCCTCTACCGTCAGGCCTGTCACGGTGCACGGGAGACGCAGCGCCTGCCGCGGGTCCAGGACATTTATAGAACCGAGATAGGACTCCTCGACAAAGAGCGGCGAGCCTGGCGACCGCCATCCGGGCGCCCCGGACGCCATCTTTTCTCCGCCCATCCTAGGCTCCTCTCCAGATTTTGGAGGGGTATTTTACGAACCGTTTTGCACGTTTTGTCCGTTTTATGGCTTTTCGCGTTTTACACACGTTTTTGGTCGTTTAGGCCGTTTAGGGCTTCCGCTCCTGTCCTTCCAGCCCAGTCTTAGTACTGTACTAGCGCGTCCTGTGTGCCTGTTTGTGTGTGTGAGCGCCTCCTTCCCCTGCGCGCGCCCCTTGCTCCCATGCTCAGACAGGTCCGCCGGACAGCGCAACCAGCCCAGTCATAGTACTGTACT
>Ga0315905_10006061_pt1 | contig 12295 bp, 10 predicted proteins | sample LakEriMetagenome_5_FD_203522 | JGI IMG/M metagenome (GOLD analysis project Ga0315905, IMG submission 203522) | Freshwater fungal communities from buoy surface, Lake Erie, Ohio, United States - Buoy 4 MA121 | ecosystem: Environmental > Aquatic > Freshwater > Lake | place: USA: Lake Erie, Ohio...
GCCGAGCTGGGTGTGTCCCTGGCCGGCAAAGACAAGCTCCACGTGCTGCGAGAAACCCTTGGCTGCTGCCGTGGCGTTCGACGGCGGCGTTACCGGATCGGCGCTGCCGGAGAAGAGCAATGCGGGTACGTTGGAGGCGAGCGGCGCGCGCAGATCCTCGTCGAGGATGCCACGTGGCCATACAGCACACATGGCTTGCAGCCCGTCCAGCATGACGCTGCCCAGATAGCTGCGCGTGAGCGCCGCGCGGTCCACCGTGGCCGCATCGATGAAGGGAATGTCTTCGGTGCAGCTCACGGCGTTGTGCATGCCGATCGCGAGCATGCCTTCGAATTGCTCTGCGATCATCGCCGCCTGCGCCGCGAGGGGGGCCAGATTGCCGCCTGCGGCTTCGTGCACCAGCAAGGGCAGCAGGGCCCGAGAGGTGGCGGCGTAGCTCAGGATGCGCACCGCGAGCGCGAGTTCGCCACGCCCGAAGCGCTCCTCACGCGGCTCGCCTGTAACGGGGTCGGTGAAGCGCACCTGCTGCGGCCCTTCCGCCAGCCTGGCGCGCAGCGCATCGAAGGCGGCATCCAGATCACCGAAAGCCTGCTTGCAGTCCGGTGCTGCCGCGCAATCGGCAAAGGCCTTGCGCAGTGAGACTTCGGCATCCGTGGCGAGCGCGGGCCCCAGCGCAAGCCCGGGCGGCACCACGCCGTCCAGCACCACCGCGCGCACGCGATCCGGATAGCGGCGCACGTAATGCTGCGCCACGCGCGTGCCATAGGACGCACCATAGAGATTGATGCGCGAGTAGCCCAGCGCCTCACGTACGGCATCCAGATCCCGCACCGCGACACTGGTGGTGTAGAAGCGCGGGTCCCCGGGAAGTGTCGTCAGGCACTCCCGCGCGAGCGCGGCGAGCTCCTCCGGCGGTGTGTCCATGTCCTCCAGCGCGTCTTCGGGCATGTCGCAGTCGAGTGGCTGCGAGTCGCCGGTGCCCCGCTGGTCCACCAGCACCACATCGCGCGTGTTGCGGATGTTTCCCAGCGCGCCCAGCGCCGGCACGAAGCTCTCGCGCGCGCCCTGCCCGGGCCCTCCCGCGATCATGAACAGCGGATCGGGCTCGGCGCGCGTGCTGACGGCCGGCACCACCGCCACCGCGAGCGTGATCTGGCGGCCTGAGGGATCGTCCGGGTTTTCCGCCACGTGCAGCTCGCCGCAGCGCGCTGCCACCGAGCCCGCGCCACTTGGGCCCGCGATGCGGCAGTCATGCAAGGGCAGGGCGCCGGGTGCGGGTGGCGCGGCAAGCGTGCCGACGCCCGGTAGCATCAGTGCCAATGCCACTGCAAAAACGGGATGTTTCATGCCGCACCTTGCTCCTCCGCTGCGGGGAGGCAAGTGTAGCCGCGCATCGATTAGGATGGCCCAAACCCACCATGGGCGTGACCATGGCCATCGACGAAAAAACAGCGCATCCCTATCCCGCCGCAGGCCGCGCCTGGTATCTGGTCGGCGTGCTGATGGTGCTCTACGTGCTGTCGTTCATCGACCGGCAGATCCTCGGCCTGCTGGTCGACCCCATCAAGCGCGAGTTCGGCGTGAGCGACACGCAGGTCGGCCTGCTGCAGGGCCTCACCTTCGCGGTGTTCTATTGCACGCTCGGCATTCCTGCGGGCTGGCTGGTGGACCGCTTCAGCCGCCGGTGGATCGTGGCGGTCGGCGTATTCCTGTGGTCGATTGCGGCCACTGCCTGCGGGATGGCGGCGAGTTTCTGGCAACTCGTGGCGGCGCGCATGGGCGTGGGCGTCGGTGAGGCGGCGCTCTCGCCATCTGCGTATTCGCTGATCGGTGACGCCTTCCCGCGCGAGCGTCTGGGTCGTGCGCTCGGCGTCTACAACATGGGCATCCCCATCGGTTCGGGACTGGCGCTGATTCTGGGCGGACTGGTGGTGAACGCGGTGTCCACCAGCGATGCGGTCTACGTGCTGCCGCTGCTCGGCGAGGTGCGGAGCTGGCAGATGGTGTTCATCGTCACGGGGCTGCCCGGGGTGCTGCTCTGCCTGCTGATGTTCACGGTACAGGACCCCCCGCGGCGCGGTCTGTTGATGGCCGCAGGAGAGACGCCCCGGCATGTCGGCATGCGCGAGACGCTGCGTTTCGTCTGGGAGCGTATCGATTTCTTCGGTCCCTTCTTCGTTGCCGTCGGGCTGCTCTCGATCATCGGTTACGGCTTCCTCGGCTGGCTGCCCACCGCGCTGCACCGGCGCTTCGATGTGCCGGTGGGTGATGTGGCCATCGTGAACGGGGTGTTCACGCTGGTGCTGAACACGGCGGGGATTTTCCTCGCGGGGCGCATCGCCGATGCGCTCGCCGGGCGTGGCGTGGGGGACGCTGCGATGCGCGTATGCGTGGTGATCGCGGTGTCCAACACGATCTGGGGCACGCTCGGGCCGCTGATGCCCACCTTGGGCAGCGCCTACGTCTTGCTCGCCTTCCTTGCCTGCACCATGAGTGCCTACACCGCGATGGCGCCGCTCGCGATCAACATGATCACGCCCAACCAGATGCGTGGCCAGGTGGCGGCGCTCTACCTGCTGATCAACAACCTGATCGGGCTGGGGCTCGGCCCCACGCTGATGCCGCTGGTGAGCGATTACCTGCTGGATGACCCGGCGAAGGTCTACCAGGCGATCGCCATTGTGACGGCAGGGTGCGGCACGCTGGCGGCGGTGCTCTATGCATGGATTTGCCCGCGCTATGCGCGTCTGGTGAAAGAGGCCTCCGCCTGGAGTTGACTCAGGTTTGCGCGGCCCGGAGCAGGCTGCGCGCCATCAGCGCGAGCGCGGCTACGGCTGCAACCAGCAGCGTCCACATGAGGTAGCGCTGCCACGGAATGGCCGCGCGCGCGCGCTCCAGCGCCGCGGCACCGCCGAGTTCGCGCATCCCGCCGAGTGTTGCCGCCTGCACCGCAGAGGCGCCGTCGGGCAGTGCTTGCCACAGACTCCCGAGCGGCTGTGCCTCCACCTGCCGTGCGCCGCTGCCTGCGGCGAGCGTGTAGGGCCCGCCGCCGCTCGCAAGGAACACCACCTCGTCAGGCGTCCAGCCCATGTCCACGCGCGGCTCACCCGCGGGAGTGCTGCGCTCTTTGCCCACCGGCTGCAGGCGCCAGTAACGGTCACGTGTGAGATCGACCGGCGCGTCGCCGCCTTCCAGCAGCGCCTCTCCCGTTTTCAGGCGGTAGGCGAGTACCCGGCCGCGTGGCTGCCACGGTCTGTCTGCCGCATCACGCGAGTGGATGTCGAACTCGGCCATGTCGTTGTCCGCGGACAAGCGTACGCGGATGCGCTCCACCGGGAGCGGCCCGCCAGTGTCGAGTTGCCAGCCGCCGGTGTCGGGCTCAGGTGTGGCCGTTATCGTCGTCAGCGTTTCCGTGCCTGTGCTTGCCTCGGTTTCGGAGAGCGCGAGCACGGTGCGCAGCGTGATGCCCGCGCCCGCGTCGAGACGAAGCCGCAGATAGCGCGCGGGTGCTGCACCCAGCGCGAGCGTGTCCTGCACCAGACGCTTGCCGTCGCGCTCCAGATCCGCGAGCGTGGCCTCGGCAAGGGGCTGCCAGGCGCCCAGTTCGCTGCCGGTCTCGAGGCGCGCGTGGCGCATGAAACCTTCGGGTGCACCGTCCCACGTGAGGCGCAGCGAGGTGATGCCGGCGCGCTCGTCGCCCGCGTCGATGATCCATGCGCTGCTGCCGTCCGGCTCTTGCATGCCGGCGGGCGTTTCCATCTGCACCACCGCGCCACCGGCATCCACGCGCAGTTTCAGGGGGCCTGCGATCTGTGCGCCCTGTTGCGCGATCGCATAGAAGGGCAGGGGGCGCTGCGCGGGCAGGGCAGCGTCGTCTCGCGGTCGTTCAAGGGCCTGCGGTACGGCTTGGCCCGCGCTGTTGAAGACGGCGAGGTCGGCGAGATCGCTGCGCTGCAGTTGCCGGTACACAGTGGCATCCAGCGTCACGCGGTAGGCGGGCGCCGTGATGCTGGTGTGCAGATCGAAACCGTTCGCGTAATCCGTGGGTACGGCGGACGTTGCGCTGGCGAGCGCGGGCGCGCCGAGCGCGAGAGCCGCAAGAAGAACGTGGATTCTCATGGTGTGTGTTCCTCCGCGCGTCGTGGCGGCGCGGGTGAGAGATAACCGATCAGCAGCATCAGCGCGCCCGCGGCGATGAACGAGACGATGCGTGCCACTGTGCCGCGGTCGCCCAGATCGACGAAGAAGAGTTTGGCCACCAGCGCCCCCAGCAGCACCGCGCCGCCGATCCACAACGAACGCCGGCCGCGGCGCGTGGCGAAGACCATCAGCGCCAGCGCGCACACGCCCCACAGCACGGAGGTACTGCCCTGAAAGGTGGGCGAGCGGTGCAGGTCTGTCAGGGTGTAGGGCACCGCTGCCAGATGGTGCACGGCGCGGGCCGTGGCGATGTTCAGTGCTGCGAAACCCGTAGCGCCCAGCGCGCGTGGCAGCCAGCGCTGCCACGCCGCGCCCGGCTCATGCGCGCTGCCCGCCACGCCGTGCCACCACAGCGCCACGGCGAGCAGCGTGCCCGCACTCGCGAGGTCCAGCGGGTTCAGCAGCGGCAGGAAGGCGAGCGGCTCGGCGCTGCCACTGTCACCGGCGAACAGCAGCACTAACGTGAGCCCTGCCACCGCGAGCGGCAGCAGCGCGCAGCCCAGATAGACCGCGGCAAAAGGCTGTACCGGCCAGCGGAGCTTCTGGCCCTGTGCCGGCAACAGCACCAGCGCTGCGGCGACGGGCAACAGCCAGAGCGCCAGCTCCCAGCCACGTGAGAGTTGCCACGTCCAGCGCGCGCTCCACGCGAACCCCCATCCCGTGACGTAGACCAACAGCCACAGCGCCAGCGCGTGACTCCGCGCCAGCCATGCCGGCGAGAGCCGCTCCTCACCGAGTTTCAGCGCGTGCCAGCAGGCCGCGAGTGCCGCGCACCAGCCGAGCCAGCGCAGTGCCGCGACCGGCCCCGTGCCGTCTGCGGTCTCACCGACCGCGCCGAGTGCGAGCAGCACGAGCAGGCCTGCAGCCGCCGCGTGTCCTCCTGTCCACTGCCACGGCCGTGCAAGCCGCGCGAGCAGCACCGAGGAGCCGGCCTGGAAGAGCAGCGTAGCCGCGCCGGCGTAATCGCCCGCGTGACGTGCGATCTCGCTGTCGCCCGACACCAGCCACCAGCAGAGTCCCCAGAGCAGCAACGCGGTGGCGTTGTAGCGCTCTCCCGGTCGAAGCCCGGCTGCGCCGCGTGCGAGCAGGCAACTGCTGGCGAGTGCACCTGCGCCGATCATCGCGCCGCCGAGGAAGCGGGTGTTGAGGAAAGCTGTGGTGCCTTCCTGCGTCATGCTGCCGTGGAGCGCGAAGGCCACGCCCGCCGCCACCTGCAACACCACGCCTGCCATCCGTGCGAGCGGCCGGTGTTGGCGCAGGCCGATCCAGACGAGACCCGTGCCCTCCAGCGCCCAGGCGGCGGCCGTCAGGTGGCCGTCGAAGGCGAGCGGTATCGCAAGGCTCAGCGCCAGCACGCCGAGCGCGAGCAGCGCCTCGGTGAAGGTGCGCAGTTCGCTGCGATGCTGGCGCTGCAGCCACGTGGCGGCGCCCAGATAGGCCGCGCCCATGCCCACCGCGCTCCAGGCCTCGGCGAAGGGCATGCCCGAGACGAGCCGCGATTGCAGCGCGAACACGATGGCCGGCAGCCCGAAGACCAGGGTGCCATCCACACGTCCGCGCAGATCCGGTGCCTGACGCAGCGCAAACAGCACCGACACCGCGAGGTAGAGCGCGAAGAAAAACACCAGAAAGGGCTCCACGCTCGCGAAGAACTCCGGCCGGTAATAGCTGTAGCCCCACTGACTGCCGATCACGAAGGTGAAGAGAAAACCCGTGAGGTTCAGCGCGCGCCAAGCCTTGAACCAGGCCACGCCCACGATCCCGAGGTTGAGCAGCGCGTAGTAGCTGAAGAGCATCACGTGGCTGCCCTCGCCGGTGGAGGCCAGCACCGGCGCGAGGAATCCGCCAGCGGCGCCCAGTGTGGCGAGCGCACGCGCATCCTGCCGCACGGCGAGTACGCCCGAGAGCAGCACCACCGCCACCATCAGCACGAAGCAGGCCGCAGCCGGCAACACCTGATAGAGCCGCGTGGCGGCAAAGGCGGTGAGGTAGAGCAGGCCCACGCCCGCGCCCTGCAGCAGCAAGCCGAAGCTCGCGCGCGCACCGCGCATGCGGAAACCCGTCAGCAGCAGCGCGCTCGCTGCCGCGGCGGTGCCCGCGAGGCGCACTTCCACCGGCAGCGCGTTGCGATCGATGGCGTACTTCAGCAGGAAGGCCACACCGAAGAACAGCAACAGCACGCCGGCTTTCGCCACCACGTTGCCCGTGGTGGCGTAGTGGCGGATGGCGGAAAGCGCGTGGGCGAAAGCGGAGTCCGGAGGTGCGGGGCGCGCGATCGTCTCTGGATGCACTGGCGCGAGATCGGCAGGCGCCGGTGGTGGGGCGGCATCCTCGACAAGGATCGCCCCGGGCTCTGCCGCTTCTGCCGATACCGGCTGCAGTGCCGAAGCCTCGGTGTCCTGAGCGGGCGCGGCCGTTTCGACAGTTGCCGGCCTTGCGCGTTGCGCCGCCTCTGCGGCGGCTTCCAGTCGGAGCAGGCGGTCGCTGATGCGCATCTGGTTGCCGGCAAGCAAGCCCAGCACCGCCCCAAAGACGAAGCCGCCGATGCCGAAGTTCAGGCCGCCCATGCCGCCCAGGATCAGCATGAAGACGAGCGTCATCACCGCGTGCAGCATGTGCCTCGCCTCAGGCGGGTTCGAGGATCACAACGGGAATCTCCCGCGTGGTGAGGGACTGGTAATGCGCGTAGGTGGGCACGCGTGCCAGCAGTTCGGCCCAGAGCGCGGCGCGTTCCTCGCCCGTTGCCACGCGCGCCCGTGCGCCCATCGCCTTGCGAGCGATCCACACCCGCACGGCGGGCTCCGCGCGCAGGTTCGTGACCCACGCGGGATCGGTGGGCATGCCGCCCTTGCTGCCCACCACGAGGAGTTTGCCGTCGATGCGGAAGTACGGCAGCGCCGCCTGCCGGCGCGCGCCGCTCTTGCGGCCGCGCGTCTCCAGCAGCAGCGCCGGTTGCGGCGTGAAGCCCGCCTGCCGCGCGAACACGCGGTTCAGCAGCGAGTGGCCCGTCCAGCGCACCAGCGCGCGGTCGAAGGAAAGCCCGGCGGGCGACATCAGGATCTGCAACACGCCCATCTTCGGATTCCGGCCCGGCAACACGAGGCGCTGACCGTAGCACCGTCGCCGGGATGCAACAATCCGCGTGGCGCCGCGCCATTGCCCCCCGCATCACACGCTGGCTACCATGCGCCGCGTTCCCGCAGCAGGCCCTTCCCTACGATGAACCCGAGCGCGCCCGTGGGTGTATTCGATTCCGGCGTGGGCGGCCTCTCGGTGCTGCGCGAGATGCGCGCGCTCATGCCGGCGCTCGACCTGCTGTACGTCTCCGACGCCCGCTTCCTGCCATATGGCGACAAGCCCGAACCCTTCGTGCTCGCGCGTTCGCTCGCGATCGCGGACTTTCTCGTCGCGCGCGGCGCACGTGCGCTGGTGGTGGCCTGCAACACGGCGACCGCGGCCGCCGTGCCGGCTCTGCGCGCGCGTCACGGCGTGCCGGTGGTCGGCATCGAGCCCGCCGTGAAGCCCGCGGCGGCCGCCACGCGCAGCGGCATCGTCGGCATCCTCGCCACCTCCAGCACGCTGCAGAGCCGTCGTTACGCGGAGTTGCTGGAGCGCTTCGGCGGCTTCGTGCGCGTGATCGGCCAACCCTGCTCGGGGTTGGTGGAGCGCGTGGAGGCGGGCGATCTGGACGGCCCAGAGACCACGGCCTTGCTCCTGCGCCATCTGCAGCCCCTGCTCGATGCCGGCGCCGACACGCTCGTGCTCGGCTGCACCCATTACCCCTTCCTGCGCCCGCTGATCGAGCGTCTTGCCGGGCCCGCCGTGCGCGTGGTCGATCCCTCCGGTGCCGTCGCGCGTCGTGTGCAGGAGGTGCTGGGCGAGGCCACGGACGGCGCCGGCAGCCTGCGCGCCTTCACCACGGGCGATGCTGCCGCGCAAAGCGCGCTGTTCAGTCAACTGCTTGGGACGCAGGTGACAGTTGAGCCCCTTACCCTTGGAGAGGAAAAATGGGGTCAGACCCCAATTTCCTTCTGAAAATGGGGTCTGACCCCATTTTTCGCGAGCCCCTGTTTCCCTGCGCAACGGAGTCGCGATGGCACAAGCACTGACGATCTGGTCACTCGAGATGCTCGAGCCCGCAGCGCTGCGCGCGTCTGCGCGTCGGCCCGAGTTGCAAACGCGTGAGTGCGAACTGCCGCAGTGGGAACTGAACCGCTTCCTGTACCAGCTGGTCGGTGCGCCGTGGCAGTGGCACGCAAAGCTCCGCTGGAGTGATGAGCAGTGGCGCGCGTGGGCCGAGAACCCCGATCTGCGCACCTTCATCGGCTGGCACAGCGGCACCATTGCGGGCTATTACGAGTTGCATCGCCAAGAGGGCGGCAGCGTGGAGATCGCCTATTTCGGGCTCGCGCCGCGTTTCATCGGCAAGGGCTTGGGCGGGGACCTGCTCAGCCGCTGCATCGCGGATGCCTGGGCCTGGGATGCGCGCCGGGTGTGGGTGCATACCTGTTCGCTGGACCATCCCTCCGCGCTCTCCAACTACCAGTCACGCGGGCTCCGGATCTTCGCCGAGGACCAACACGCAAAAAGCTGATCTGGCGCAAAGGACCGGCGAGCGTCCGAGGGTCTGGTTCGCAGCGGGCGTAGGACAATCCTGCGGTGGTCTCAGGGCAAGACGCATGCGCACAAACCTCCCCGTCACCGGCCGCGAATACGTCGTGCCGCAAGACACCATTCTGGTCTCCGCCACTGACCTGAAGAGCCGCATCACCCACTGCAACCGCGCCTTCGTCGAGGTGAGCGGCTACAGCCCCGAGGAACTCCTCGGCCAGCCACACAACATGATCCGTCATCCCGACATGCCCGCCGAGGGCTTCCGCGATATGTGGGACACCATCGAGGCGGGCAAGCCCTGGACCGCGCTGGTGAAGAACCGCCGCAAGAACGGCGACCACTACTGGGTGCGCGCCAACGTCACGCCCATCCTCGATGGCGACCGCGTGACCGGTTATCTCTCGGTGCGCACCATCCCCTCGCGGGAGGAGGTGGCCGCCACCGAACCGCTCTACGCGGCACTGCGCGAGGCCGAGAAGGCCGGCAGCATTCCGGTGCGTCTGGAGGGCGGATTCCTCCACCCGGTAGGGTGGAAGCGCACCGCACAGGATGCGTGGCATGCCTGCCTCGAGCATCAGCGCGTACTGTGGTACGTGCTGCTCGCCACCGTGCCCTTCATGCTCGCGGGTGTTCTGGGCAGTGGCCTCGCGCTCGGAATGGGCGCATTGGCCGCCGCGGCGCTCGCCGTGCTGGCGCGCCGCCGCGAGCGCGCACCGCTGCTGCGGGCCATCGGGCTCGCCAACCGTCTGGCGGCCGGTGACCTGCGCCAGCGCGTGCTCGCCGAGCGCAACGACCTCGAAGGGCAGCTGATGCGCGCGCTGAACCAGGTGGGCGTGAACCTCTACGCGGTGGTCTCGGATGCCCGCACCGAGGTCGATGCGATGCTGGGAGCATCCGAAGAAATTGCCCGTGGCAATCAGGAACTCTCGAACCGCACCGAGAACACCGCCGGCAACCTCGAGCAGACCGCCGCTGCCATGCACGAACTCGCGAGTTCCGCGCGCAACAGCGCCGAGACCGTCGAGCGCTGCGCGAGCAACAGCCGCAGCGTGCTCGGCAGCGTCGAAACCGGCACCAGCAGCGTGGGCGCGATGGGGCAGGCCATGGACCTGATCGCGGAGTCCTCCGGGCAGATCTCCGGCATGGTCGATCTCATCAACCAGATCACCTTCCAGACCAATCTGCTGGCGCTGAACGCCGCCGTGGAAGCCGCACGCGCGGGCGAATCCGGCCGGGGCTTTGCGGTGGTGGCAAGCGAGGTGCGATCGCTGGCCAGCCGTACCGCCGATGCCTCCAACGAGATCCGCGACATGGTGCGTGCCGCCACTACCAGCATCGATGCGGGCACCCGTCGCGCCGCCGAAGCGCGCGATGCCATGGAACGGGTGCGCAGCTCCATCGAGCAGAACAACGAACTCGTGTCCTCCATCCTCACCGTCGTCGACGAGGAGATGAGCGGCATCGCGCAGGTGAACGAGGCCATCGACCAGATCGATCGCCTCACGCAGCAGAACGCCGGGATGGTCGAAGAGCTCTCCTCTGCCGCGCAGGCCTTGCGCGGGCAGTGCGCCACGGTGCTTGATTCGCTGAGTGTGTTCCGCCTGAAGTAGGAGTTTCCATGAGCACCCGTCCGCGCCGCTCGGCGCTGTACATGCCGGGTTCGAATCCGCGTGCGCTCGAGAAGGCCCGCGAACTGCCCGCCGACGTGTTGATCCTCGACCTCGAAGACGCGGTCGCCCCCGAACGCAAGGAAGAGGCCCGCGCGCAGGTGATCGCGGCGATCGCCGCGGGTGGTTACGGCGCGCGCGAACTGCTTGTGCGCTGCAATGCGCTGGATACGCCCTGGGGCCCAGATGATCTGCGTGCGCTTGCGCGAGCCGGTGCCGACGGGCTGGTGCTCTCCAAAGTGAACAGCGCCGCCGATGTGCAGGCCGCTGCACGCATCCTGGACGAGGCGGGTGCACCCGGCGAGCCCGCGCTCTGGATCATGGCCGAGACCGCGCGCTGCATCCTCGACATCGATGCGGTGGCAGGGTCGCACCGCCGGCTGCGTGGCATCCTGATGGGCACCTCCGATCTCGCCCGCGAGTGCCGCATTCGTCACACGCCGGATCGCGCGGGCTTCCTCACCACGCTCAGCCTCTGCGTGCTGGCGGCGCGTGCGCACGGTCTGGAGATCCTGGACGGCGTGCATCTCGACCTCGACGACGAGGCGGGCCTCGCACGTCACTGCGAGCAGGGGCGGGACCTGGGTTTCGACGGCAAGACGTTGATCCACCCCAAACAGCTCGCCGCCGCCAACATGGCCTTCGCGCCTGCGCCGGAAGCACTCGCGCGTGCCCGCCGCATCATCGAGGCCTGGCAACAGGCGAGCGCCGCCGGCAAGGCTGTCGTGGTGGTGGATGGGCGGCTGGTCGAGAACCTGCACGTGCAGGAGGCGGAGCGGGACTTGGAGTTGGCGGAGCGGATCGGCCGGGTAGGGTGGTAGACGGGCCCCGACAGAGGGTCAAGCTCGCGGCCCAACGGCACGTCTCTGGGATCGCACGTCAGCGTTAGTGCCATTGATCTGCATTGAACAGGCCATAAAAGCCATGTTCAAATCCCCTTAACGCTATAAAGCCTCGGAAGGAAGTTCCATGCAGGTCAGTATCGTGGATGCCAAGAACCGACTTTCGGAGTTGATCAAGTCGGCTCAGGCCGGCGAGGACGTGGTCATTGCCAACAGGGGCAAGCCCGCGGTGCGCCTGGTCCCCGCGGACCCCGCGCCGGAGGGCGCTGCCGGCAATATCGTGGAATGGCTGCGCCGGCATCCCCTGCCGGCACATGCGCGCCGCAGCCCCGAGGAGCTGCAAGCGTCGGTACGCGAGGAGCGTGAGGCGTGGGACTGATCTACCTCGACAGCTGCGTCGTGATCCACGCATTCGAGGACGAGACCGACACAGGGGAGCGTGTCCGCGCTGCCCTCTCGCGTGAGCAGGATGGCCGCTTCGCCGTCTCGCCGCTCGTGATGCTCGAGTGCCTCGTTGCCCCCATTCGCTCCGGCAACATCGTTCTGCAGCGCTATTACGAAGAAGGATTCCGGCAGTTCGACATCATTGATGTGACGCAGGAGGCCTACCTGCATGCCGCCAACCTGCGCGCGCGTTTCGGGCTGAAAACTCCGGATGCCCTGCACATTGCCACGGCACAGCACCGGGGGTGCTCTGCCCTTTGGACGAACGACCAGAGGCTGGCAAGCGCATCCCGCGGATTCGCCGTCAACGTCTTCGCCTGAACAGGCCGCCCACTCACCCCACCGGCTCCACCACCACCAGCGCGGGCGTATCCTGCCGCAGCGTCTGCCCGCGGAAGAACGCCGGATCGCGCAGGTAGCAGGCGAACATGAAGGCAGCGCCGAGCACGAGGATGCCCACGCCGATGGCGAAGACCGTACCCACGCCCATGATGGATCCGCCGCTGCCGTAGGCAGGGTCGAAACTGC
>Ga0315905_10006062_pt1 | contig 12293 bp, 13 predicted proteins | sample LakEriMetagenome_5_FD_203522 | JGI IMG/M metagenome (GOLD analysis project Ga0315905, IMG submission 203522) | Freshwater fungal communities from buoy surface, Lake Erie, Ohio, United States - Buoy 4 MA121 | ecosystem: Environmental > Aquatic > Freshwater > Lake | place: USA: Lake Erie, Ohio...
GTCTGCTCGCTCGCGCGCCGGATCTCTTTGTCTCAATCGACGAAGGCGGTTGCCTGTATGAGCCTGTCTTTTTTCGCCTTGTTCGGGGTCTTGCGCCGCCCCTCGCGTTTTTTTGACCGCTTCGTCTCTCGATGCACAAGGGATGCCATGGGAATTCATGGGATGCAATGGAAAACTTTGGATAGCGATGGGCATATCTTGTGCAGATAGGGGTCGGAAAACAGGATTTTGTGGCGCAAAGGCCGCAAGCCCTGCAACAGGTTGACCTCACGGGATGGTGAACCGCTATATATAGGGGCAAGACACTGCGGGACTCCCACCCACGAAATCCCAAGTTTTTTTCATTGCCAATGGCAACGATCTGGACATAAGGGGAACATCGCGCCAGCACCTTGCCGCGCGGCCTTAAGAAACCAGCGTTTCCTCAAGTTTTCCCGTGAAATCCCGTAAGGTGATTCGCCGCAAACCCGGTGAACTGGGCAAAATCCCGCGCCATCCCATCCAAAAGAGACGCCCCCAGCCGCCGCAAAACCGGGCGCTTATGGCCTCAGGCCACGCCTTGCGCGATCAGGGTGCGGGCTATGCGGGCATAGGCCTCGGCGGCAGGCCCCTCATCGGCTGCCACAGGCCGCCCGGCATCACCGGCCAAACGAACCTCCAGCGCCAGAGGCAACTCACCGAGCAGCGGCACACCCAGCCGCTTCGCCTCAGCCGCCACCCCGCCATGGCCAAAGAGATGCTCTTCATGGCCACAGTTCGGGCAAACATAGGTCGACATATTCTCGATCAACCCCAAGATCGGGGTCTTCAGCTTTTGGAACATGTCGATCGCCTTCTTGGCATCCAACATCGCCACATCCTGTGGGGTCGACACCACCACCGCGCCCGACAGCTTGGTCCGCTGGCCCAGCGTCAGCTGAATATCCCCCGTTCCCGGCGGCAGGTCGATGACCAGCACATCCAACTCGCCCCACAGCACCTGCCCCAACAGCTGCTGCAAGGCCCCCATGATCATCGGGCCGCGCCACACCACCGCCTCATCGTCCTTCAGCATCAGCCCCAAAGACATCATGGTGACGCCGTGGGCCTGCACCGGCTCAATCAGCTTGCCATCAGGCGAGGCGGGGCGTTTGTTCACCCCCATCATGCGCGGCTGGCTCGGGCCATAGATGTCGGCATCCAACAGCCCCACCCGGCGGCCTTGACGCGCCAGCGCCACGGCAAGGTTCGACGATACGGTGGATTTGCCCACCCCGCCCTTGCCCGACCCGACGACGATGATATTGGCGATCCCCGCAATCGGCTGCGGCCCGCCCTGATGCGGCGTCGGGTGCTGACCGATCTTCAGGCTGGGCGGCTGCCCCTCGGGGCCGGGTGCCGGCGCCTTGGGCGCGGGCCGCCCCGCCGGACCATGCGCCGTCATCACGATCTGTACCGAGCTTGCCCCCGCCGCGCGCAACGCCGCCTCAGCGGCCGCCTGCACCGGACCCAGCGCCCGCGCCTCCTCGGCTGAGGCCGCTTCCAGCACGAATCGCACCGCCTCGCCCTCAACGCTCAGCGCCCGAACAAGGTCCCGGCTGAGAAGATCGCCCCCGCCGGGGCAAGAGACCCCCGCCAGAACCCGGTTCACCGTCGCCAGATCAAGTGCCATCTCCGCCCCCGCGTTTTTCGCTCATCGCCCGTCATTTCAGCACAGTTGTGTGCTTTGAGGCAAAGGGCAAGAGTGCGTTGACCAAATGCTCAAATTTTCAGCGAAGATGTTGTAAAGTTTATCATTTTCGTGACGCCGAGTCATGCGCTTGCTGCATGGCAGCATTGCGCAGGTGGGTCATTGTGCAGCCGCAGCATTTGCCCCATGTTTGCACTAACACAAAGAGGACGGCGCAGATGCAAACCGCAGATGCGATTAAACCGCCCCCAAGAGCAAAAGGAATTGAGGCCATCATGGCATATGTGAATTCATCCGTTCGTCCCGTTGGTTGGGCCCTTCGCGATCTGGTGCAGCACCAGATGCACAAGCTGCAAAAGTTCACGCAGCGTCGCCGGGTCTATATACAGACGATGACCGAATTGAACGCCCTGACCGACCGTGAACTGGCCGATCTGGGTCTGCACCGCCTGATGATCCCGGCGGTGGCCAAGGATGCCGCTTACGGCAAATAAGATCACACGGGCCCCATCCAGCGCGGGGCCTCCAGAATAGACGCGGCGCCAAGACCCTTTCGATCCGACCGCCCGTTTTACAGCTTCGACCGGCCCTCTCCTCCTCCCTTGGGTCGATCGGATCAGCGGCACCCCCTTCTCCTCCTCCCTCGGGGGTGCCGCACCCGAATTCCGCTTGGGCCCTCCCCTTCCCTCGGGGCACGGCGGCAGGGCGGTGGTTTGACCCTCGTTGAACCCCGTCACCTCATCCGCTGGCCCTCCTCCTCCCTTGGGCCAAACGGACACGCGGCGGCCCCTCTCCTCCTCCCTCGGGGCCGCCGCATCCCATCCCCCCGGCCTTGCATCCCCCTAAAGACCCCGCGATAGTCGCCCCGAATTCAGGAGCGTTCATGCGGGCATCCGTCATTTCTTCAGCCCTCGTGGCGGCGCTTGTCGGCTATGGCTCGACCATTGCGCTGGTGCTGTCGGCGGCAACCGCCGTCGGGGCCAGCCCCGAACAAACCGCAAGCTGGGTGCTGGCGGTCTGCCTGGCCAAGGCCATCGGCTCCGCGCTTTTGTCGATCACCACACGGGTGCCGGTCGTGCTGGCTTGGTCCACACCCGGTGCAGCCCTGATCGCCGCCACCCAAGGCGTGACGCTGGCCGAAGCCGTGGCCGCCTTTGTGCTGGCCGGCCTCTTGATCGCGCTGACAGGCGTCATCAAGCCCTTGGGCCGGGCCGTGGCCCTCATCCCCGACGGGGTCGCGGCGGGCATGCTGGCCGGGGTCCTCTTGCCCTTTTGCCTCAAAGGCGCCGGAGCCGCCCAAGCCCTGCCCGCCCTCGTCTTGCCGATGATCGCGGTCTTTGTGCTGGTGCGGCTGAAAAACCCCGCGCTGGCGGTTCTGGCGGCCCTTGGGCTGGGACTGGCCCTGGCCTTCACACTTGGCGGCGCGGCCTTTCCGTCACTGACGCTGCCCGCCCCCAGCCTGACCTTCATCGCGCCAGAGCTGCGGCTTGACGTGCTTTTGGGCCTTGGCCTGCCGCTTTATCTCGTCACCATGGCCTCGCAAAACCTGCCCGGCTTTGCCACGCTGCGCGCCCATGGCTACGCGCCGCCCGTGCAGGCGGGGCTGGTCACAACCGGGCTTTTGTCGGCAATCTCCGGGCTGTTTGGCGCGCACACCACCTCCATGGCGGCCATTACGGCGGCCATCTGCATGGGGCCAGACACCCACCCCGACGCCGCTCAACGCTGGAAAGCAGGCGTGGTCTATGCCGGGTTTTGGGCAGCACTTGGCCTTTTCAGCCCTGCCATTCTGGCGCTCTTGGCCGCCCTGCCGCCCGCACTGATGGTGGCCTTGGTGGCGCTCGCGCTTCTTGGCCCGCTGATGGGGGCGCTCAGCGGGGCCTTCGCCGCCCCTGAGACGCGCTTTGCTGCCACCGTAACACTGGTGGTCACCGCGAGCGGCGTCGCCGCCTTCGGCATTGGCGCGGCCTTTTGGGGCCTGATCGCCGGGCTTGGTGTTCAAGCACTGGAAAAGGCCCGGCGCTAACCTCTCCTCGTCGGCTCCGCCGCTCGTCGAGACGCCCCCGAGGAGGGATCAGAAGTCCGTCGGCGCCCCGCCCTCTTGCTTGCGCTTGGCCACGAACTGCCGCAGCTCTTCCTGATGATCGCCGTTCATCTCCGGCGCTTCAAACTCGGCCATGATCTGCTTGTAGATCCGATGCGCCCGCTCCGGCGTCCAAAGCGCGCCATCGGCCTGCCACGCCTCATAGTTGCGCCAATCGCTGACAAACGGCTGGTAGAACGCGCTTTGATAGCGGTCCTGCGTGTGCTGGCAGCCAAAGTAATGCCCGCCCGGACCCACTTCGCGAATGGCATCAATCGCGATGTCATCCTCGGTCGTCGCCCAGATCGGCTCTTCGAAATAGCGCTGGATCATCTGCAGGACTTCGCAGTCCATGATGAACTTCTCGGGCGAGGCGATCAGCCCCCCTTCCAGCCAACCCGCCGCGTGATAGACCATATTGGTCCGGCTTTGCACCGCCGCCCAAAGGCTGTTCGAGGTTTCCCACATCGCCTGCCCGTCCGGCACGTTGGCCGCGCAAACGCCCGAGGACCGCAAGGGCAGCTTGTAATGGCGCACCATTTGCCCGGTCATCTGCGTGGCGCGCATGTATTCCGGCGTGCCAAAGGCCGGCGCGCCCGACTTCATATCGACGTTCGAGGTGAATGTGCCCAGCGCGATCGGGCAGCCGGGGTTGACATATTGCAGCAAGGCCGCCGCCGCCAAACCTTCCGCCATCGACAGCGTCACCGCGCCCGACATGGTGACAGGCGCCATGGCCCCAGCCAGCGTAAAGGGCGTGATCACCACCGGCTGGCCACGACGCGCCAGCCGCAAGGCCCCGTCCAGCATCGGGAAGTCATGCTTCAGCGGGCTGACCGAGTTGATGTTGGTGTACATCCGGGGTTTGGCGTCAAACTCGTCATGGCTCAGACCGCCCGCGATGCGGACCATCTCCATCACATCCTCAACCCGCTCGGCCCCCAAGCTATAAGCGTGGCACACCTTGTCGGTCAGCGTCAGCTTTTCATACAGGCAATCCAGATGGCGGACGCTTGCGTGAATATCCACCGGCTCCACCGGATAGCCGCCCGCAATATGGATGCAGTTGAAATACTGCGTCAGCTTCATGAATTCCTTGAACGTCTCAAAATCACCCGAGCGTTTGCCGCGCTCCATGTCCCAAGCGTTGGGCGGCGATGAGACGTTGACGAACAGCATATGCTTGCCGCCCATGATCACTTCGCGCTCGGGGTTGCGCGGGGTGATGGTAAAGGTCTCGGGCGCATGACCGATCATTTCCATGACGAAATCTTCGTCCATGCGCACATTGGTGCCGTTCACAAGGCAGCCCGCCTGCTTCAGCAAAGACACCGCCTCGGGGTTCAGAAACTCAATCCCGATGTCACGCAGGATGCGCATCGTGCCCTTGTGAACCGCCTGCACGCCATCGGCGTCCATCGGCTCAATGGGGCGGTCGGGGTTGACCGGGATACGCCACGGCATCTGATCGATAACGGCCGAGCCTGCCCGAATCTTGTTGCCCGCCCGTCCCCCGGCGCGGCTGCGCTTGCGTGCTGCGGTATCATCGGTCATCTTCGGCTCCATCGTGACAGCCCGCCTTTGGGCTTTTGGCCAAGATGGACGAAAGCCTCGCGCGGCGCGAACCAAATTACCGACACAATTTGTCGTTTTTGCATCAAGCGCGGGTTATGACCGGCGCTGTTCGTCGATCCACGCGGCCAGATGGCTGATATCGGGCAAGACCACATCAGCATGGGGCGCCAATTCGCCCGCCTCGGCGATGCCGGTCAGCACAGCCGCGCGCTTCATCCCTGCGTCCCGGCCCGCATGCAGATCATGCAGGCTGTCGCCCACCATCACCGACCGTGCAGGGTCCACCCCGACCCGGTCTGCAAAGGCCAAAAGCTGGCCCGGCGCAGGCTTGCCGCCCCAGCCAGAATCGCAGCCCGCCACGAAATCAAAGAGATCAAGCACCCCCGCCCCCGCCAAATGCGCGCGCGCCGGGGCCTCGGTGTCATTGGTGGCAAGGCCGAGCTTCAACCCCCGCGCCTTCAAGGCCTCAAAGACCGGGCGCAAGGGTGCCGCCGGGGCCTGCGGGGCGGCGGCAGAGAGCTCAGACAGACTGTCCAAAAGCTGGCCCTTGTCCATCCGCGGCACAAATCCATGCATGATATCAACAAGTTCCGGCGTGGTTGACGCAATCACCGGGCTGTCCTTGGCAAAGACCCCCGCCGCCACATCATAGCCCAAGCGCCGCGCCAGCAGGGCGCGATCAGCCCCGTGACCCGCCAGATGGTCAATCGCCCGTGCCGTCCAGCCGCCCCATGTGGCGCGAAAGTCAAAAAGCGTGCCGTCCTTGTCGAAAATCGCCGCGTCCATCGTCAGACTGTCCTTGTTGCGGCCGCATCAGCGGCCCTCATGTGATCGGGCGCCAAGATGGCGCGACGGGCGCGTCAGGTCCAGTGCGGATCACGCCCGCCCGGCAGGCCGTGGCGCGCCTCGCCCAGCGCCGTGGGCGGCAGGCCCAGATCTTTGGTGCAGGCCAGAACCCGGTCATCGGTTTCCAAAAGGTAATCCACCAGCGCCGCCAGAAACACCGGATCGCGCGCCAGATGCGCCAGATCCCCCGGCGCGGCCCCCGAGGCGGACAGAAACCCGCCCAGCTCTTCGGGTTGCGACAGCAACCAACCCAAAGCCTGCAGGGCAAGCGTTTCAGCGGCTTCTTGCCGGTTCATGGCGTTTTCCCCCGAGTTTTCCACATGTTTTCATAAATCATCCCCACATCAATTACCCTTTTGGAAAGGTTCGGAAAGGATTTCTTAACCAGTTGATCCGCATTGTGAGACCAGTCAGGCGGAACTGGACAAAAGGCAATGGGCGGCAAAATTCTCATCGTCGATGATGTGGCGACCAATCGCATCGTCATGAAGGTCAAGCTGACCGCGGCCGGCTATCTGCCTGTCGTGGCGGCAGATGGGACCAGCTGCCTCGCCTTGGCCAAAGCGCAGGTCCCCGCCCTCATCCTTCTGGACTGCAATCTGCCCGACATGCCCGGGACTGAGGTTTTGCGCCAGCTGCGCGCCGATCCGCAGACCCGGCGCGTGCCGGTTGTGGTGTTGTCCGCCCGTCAGGGCCCGGCGGCCCGCATTGCGGCGTTTCAGGCCGGGGCTGACGATTTTTTGGTCAAACCCATTGATGACCAAACGCTTTTGGCGCGCATCCGCAGCCTCATGCGCGCAGATGGGGCGCTTTCGGGCCTCAGCATGGGGTTTGATCCCCACGCTGGGGCCACTGATCTTGACCTCTCCGATCTCGGGTTCGCCGATCTCGGGCGGCCCGATCTGGGCTTTGCTGATCTTGACCTGCCCCTCCGCACGCACATCCTGCCATCACCCAGCCTACCCTCGCCCAGCCCACCTTTACCCATCATGTCCGGCCTTGCCGAAGCGCCCGCGCCCTTCCAGCCGACGGACAGCACAGCCGCCCTTCCCGGCACCATCGCCCTAGTGATGCAGCGGCCCGAAATCGCCCTGTTCCTGCGCCGCAATCTGGCCAGCAAACTTGCCAGCCGCGTCATCAGCCTCACGGCTGAGGCGGCGCTCGCCAATGCCTTAGCCGAAGGCCCCACCCCTGATCTCTTCGTGATTGAGGCTGACCTTCCGTTGCAAGGCGGCGGCCTGCGCCTGATGTCAGACCTGCGCAGCCGCGCGGCGACGCGCGACGCGCGCTTTGCGCTCTACCGCACCACGCCCGAAGATGCCTCGGCCGCCATGGCCTTTGACCTTGGGGCCGATGACCTGATCGATGCCGACACCGCAGCGCAGGAAATCGCACTGCGTCTCCAGCGGCTTTTGTCGCTCAAGCAGCAGGCAGACCGGCTGCGCCTGTCGGTCACCGACCGTCTGCGCCTCGCGATGATTGACCCGCTCACCGGGCTGCACAACCGCCGCTATGGTCTGGCGCGCATGCAGGCGATTGCTGAGGCTGCCCAGACCAGCGGGGCGATCTTCGCCGTTCTGGTGGCCGACATTGACCAGTTCAAATCGGTCAATGACCGTTTCGGCCATGCCGTGGGCGATGCGGTCTTGGTCCAAGTGGCCGAACGCCTGCGCCAAAACCTGCGGGCGGGCGATCTTCTGGCGCGGATCGGCGGGGAAGAGTTTCTCATCACCCTGCCCGACATCGCCTTGGCTGAGGCGCGCTCCATCGCTGAGCGGCTGTGCAGCATGATGTCAGACGCCCCCTTTGACATCGGCCAAGGGCGCGCCCTGCCCGTCACCCTCTCCATCGGCCTTGCCATCTCGGAAGGCGGGTGCGCCCCCGCGCATCTGGACAGCGTGACCGAAATCGTCGACCGGGCCGACCGCGCCTTGATGCGCTCCAAAGCGGCGGGCCGCAATCAGGTGACCATCGGGCGCAGCGCCGCTTAATCGGCGGCCTTGCGCCCGTCCTTGGCCCGCAACAGTCCAGCCTCCAGCCGGTCGGCAAAACCGCGCCGCGCCTCGGGCGACATCTGGGCGACCCGCTCTTGCAACACCTCTTGCCCAAGGCGCAACTGGCGCTCCATCCGGCCCTGCTGATCGGCCATCCGGGCGGCAAAAGCCACCGCGTCAAACGGCTCAGCCCGCAGCAGCGCCACCAAGCCTTCCAGATCGGCGCGCTGCACCCGCCGCGCCTCGCGAATGTCAGGGGCGCGCTCAAAAAGGCTGTCGCGCATCGCCCGCCGATCCTCGCGGCTCAACGCCTCGGTAAAGGGGCCAAATCCCAAATCGCGCACCATCGACCCGCGCATTCCATGCCCATCGCGCAGCATCGCCCCGGCAAACACCCCCACAACCGCAAGGTTCACCCCCAACGAAATCGCCAAGGCGATCCGCACCCCACGCCCCGACTTAGAAGGCGGCACGGGCGGCTCACCCGGTTGCACTGTTTGGCTTTGCGCAGTCATCACGGCACCTCGTCCAAAAGGGCATCAAGGCCCGGCATCATCTCGATTTCAGTCATCTCAATCCCCAAGGCCGCGCCCAGAAACGCCGTCTCCACCGGGGCGGCAAAGCCGATGTAAAAGCCCCCAAGCGTCGCGGCCACCATCCCCGCCATAGCCCCGCCTCCACCAAGCCCTGCGCGCAGCCAGTCCCAAAGGCCCACCCGCGCCGGGCTTGGCGCGCGCAGCGGCACGCGGCTCGCGGCTTCGGCCTGATGGGCCAGCGCATCGGCCAGCACCCGCTCCGACAGACCCAGCGGCGACGCGGGCACGGCCACCCGCGCGGCGGCGAAAAGATCCTCAACGGTGTCTTTGGTCATCCTGCCTTCTCCTCATTCCAAGCCCAGCGCCGACTTGCGGTCAGCCAAGGCGGCGGTCAACGCGCGTTTGCCCCGCGCCGTCAGGCTTTCAACCGCCTCAACCCCCACAGCCATAATCTCGGCAATCTCGGGATTGGTCAGCCCCTCAATATGGCGCAAGACCACCGCCTGCCGCTGACGATCCGGCAGCGTGGCCAACCCGGCCTCCAGCGCCCCCATCCGCTCGCGTTGCATCAAAGCGGCTTCGGTGTCGCCCCGCGCATCAGCAGGCTCGGCCACCAGATCCAAGGCCTCGGTCGGACGGCGGCGCGCCTTGCGCTGACGGTCAGTGCACAGGTTCAGCGTCACGCGGTAAAGCCAACTGGAGAGCTGCGCCTCACCGCTGCGCCACTCGCCGGCCACGCGCCACATCCGCAGCATCGCCTCCTGCGCCACATCCTCCGCCTCGGCCCGGTCTCCCAAAAGCCGCGCGGCAAAGCCGTACACCCGCCCCAAATGCCGCCCTGTCAAAACCCGCGCCGCCTCGGCATCGCCGCGCGCATAAAGGATCAGCAGCGCATCATCCGAAAGGGCCTCAAGCCCAGATCGGCTGTCAAACGCAGGCGCGGTGTCGCGGGGCATGCTCATCTGGCCTTTAGCAGTAGCGGCTTGGCCGGGCAGGCGCAAACCCGCCCAGCCTTTTCCGGCTTAGTTGTTGTCGCTCATCCAGCCCCAAAAGCCGCCACCCTCTTTGCCGTGGCCCATCCCGTGACCCTTGCCGTGACCACGATCCTGACCCCGATGTTCGGCCATGCGAGCCTGCACCGCGTCCATCTCGTCTTTCGAAATGGTCCCGTCCGCGTTGTCATCCATCTTGTCGAACATCCGGCCCATCATCGGCATGGCCTCCATCTCGGCCGCACTGACAAAACCATCGGCATCGGTGTCAATCTGCGCCATCATGGCTTTGGCGCGTTCGGCCTTGCGTGCGGCATCTGCCGCCTCACGCATCGCGATCAACTCCTCAGCCGACAGCTTGCCATCCTTATCGGCATCGGCTTGCGTAAACCGGGCCGCATGGCGGGCCGCCAACTCCTCCTTGGTGATCTGGCCATCCTTATCGGCGTCCAACTCCTCAAAGCTCGGCATCCCCATCATGCCCCCCATCGGGCCACGCTCTGCCACAGCGGCGGTCGAGATCGTGGCCCCCATCAGGGCGATCACCAATGCAGCGGCGGGTTTGAAATTGCGGGTCATATCTTGCGCTCCAGTCGTTCCGGGGCCTGCGTGCCTGCTTGCCCCTCATGACCCTCAAACGCCGCCGCTCCGGCTTTCCGTCGCAGATTTTTTGCAGGCCCGCGCAGACCCCTTGCGACAAAGCCGCCCGACCGGGAATTGCCGCTTCAACTTTCCCCCGATGCGGCGCTATATCTGGCCCCAACCAACCGCGAGACCCCGATGACCCACGCCGCCACCCCCGAGCTTGACGCCGAAGAGCGCCCCTTCTGGCCCGCCGTGCGGCGCGGCTGGCACCGGCGCTGCCCTGACTGCGGCCAAGGCCCGATGATGCGCGGCTATCTCACCGTCCGCGACAGCTGCCCGGTCTGCGGCTGCGAGTTGCACCACCACCGCGCCGATGACGGGCCGGCCTATGTGACCATCCTCATCGTGGGCCACATCTTGGCCCCCCTCATCCTCTTCGTCTATTCGCACTGGCGGCCCGAGCCTTGGACGATGGTCGCCATGTTCTCGACCGGCACCGTGGCGCTCTCACTCTTTCTCCTGCCCCGGCTGAAAGGCGCCTTCGTGGCCCTGCAATGGTCCAAGAAGATGCACGGCTTTGGCAACGGCGATCCCCAAGACGATCCCCAATGACCGCCACGATCGCCCCCCAAGCCCCGGCTGATCCGACCGCCGAGCCGATCCGCCCCGCCGCCACCGTGATCCTGTGGCGCGACGGGGCGCAAGGGCGTGAAATCCTGATGGGCCAGCGCGGCGCAGGGGCTGTGTTCATGCCCTCGAAATACGTCTTTCCCGGCGGCGGCGTGGACCCGGACGATCGCCACGGCCCCGATCCCTTGCTGCACGCCACCTGCCACGCCAGCCTCGCGCGCGATTGCCCCGAAGGCGCCCCCACCGCCGCAACCCTCGCCCGCGCCGCCCTGCGCGAGTTGCACGAAGAAACCGGCCTGCGCCCCGACCCCGCCCATCCCTTGCGCTTCGTGTTTCGCGCCATCACCCCCCCCGGCCGCTCCCGCCGCTTTGATGCGCGCTTCTTTCTGGTCCCGGCCCAAGGGGTCATGGGCGATGCCGAGACCTTCCGCGATGCCACGGACGAGCTGTCCCATCTCCACTGGATCGGCTTGGCAGAGGCCCGCGCCCTCGATCTTCCCTTCATCACCGAGGTGGTCTTGGCCGAGATCACCGCGCTTCTTTCCGCGGCCGATCAACCCGGCGTGCCCTTCTTCGACAATTCCGGCCCCATCCCCACCTTCCGCAGGCTTTGACCCCCGGCTGACATTGGGTTGACACTGGCCGCCTGCCCGGCCCAACTGGCGCGCAAAAATCAAAGGCGCGCCCATGTCCGACATGCACACAGAACTCGAAACCCGCCTCACCCGCTATTGCGCCATCGACAGCCAGTCCGATGCCGCCAGCAAAACCGCGCCCTCCACCCCAATCCAACTCGATATGGCCCGGCTCCTCGTGCAGGAACTGACCGAGATTGGAGCCGCCGACATCACCCTCACCGACTACGGCACCGTGCTCGCCACCCTGCCCGCCACCGCCCCCGGCCCCACCATCGGCTTTCTCGCCCATGTCGACACCGCACCCCAATTCAACGCCACCGGCGTCAAACCCCGCGTGATCCGTGGCTACAACGGCGGCGCCATCACCTACCCCGATGACCCGACGCTGACGCTCACACCCGACATCTCCCCCGAACTGGCCCATAAACAAGGCCATGACATTGTCACCGCCTCCGGCCTCACCCTCCTTGGCGCCGACGACAAGGCCGGTGTGGCCATCCTAATGACCGCCGCGCGCCACCTGCTGGCCAACCCACACATCCCCCACGGCAAAATCCGCCTCGCCTTCACCCCTGATGAAGAAATCGGCCGCGGCGTCGACAAACGCCTGCCCGCCGATCTGGGCGTCGACTTTGCCTATACCTTCGACGGCGGCAAACTGGGCGAGATCGAATACGAAAGCTTCTCCGCCGATGGCGCGACCGTCCAGATCAAGGGCGTCTCGATCCACCCCGGTCTCGCCAAA
>Ga0315905_10006064_pt1 | contig 12290 bp, 8 predicted proteins | sample LakEriMetagenome_5_FD_203522 | JGI IMG/M metagenome (GOLD analysis project Ga0315905, IMG submission 203522) | Freshwater fungal communities from buoy surface, Lake Erie, Ohio, United States - Buoy 4 MA121 | ecosystem: Environmental > Aquatic > Freshwater > Lake | place: USA: Lake Erie, Ohio...
TTGATCGCCTCCCCGGCGGCGGACGCCTTCGCCGCGGGCTTCCTCGACGGCTGGCTCCACCTGCGCGACCTCGGTGGGATGCCCCCGCCGCGCGAGACCGCGCGCGCGTACTACGCCGAGAATCTGCCCGAAGCGATGAAGACGGAGGCCCGCCTCTTCTTCCTCCACCTCCTTCGCGGCAACGGGCCGGTGCACGATTTTCTCGAGGCTGACTACACCTTCGCTGACAAGCGCCTCGCCCGCCTCTACCAACTGCCGGAGCGCAACACGCTCCGCCTCGCGGACGGGTTCCAGCGCGTGAGCCTCGCCGGCAACGCGCAGCGGGGCGGCCTGCTCGGGATGGCCGGCGTCCTCACCGTGAGCGCCAACGGCGTCGAGACCTCCCCGGTCACGCGCGGAGTCTGGATCTCCGAGAACATCCTCGGGATTCGCCCGCCGCCGCCGCCCGACGTGGTCCCGGCGATCGAGCCCGACGTTAACGGCACCAGCACGCTGCGGGAGCGGCTGGCGCGCCACCGGGCGGACGCGGCCTGCGCCGAGTGCCACCGCAAGATCGATCCCCTCGGCTTCGGCCTGGAGAGTTTCGACCCGATCGGCCGCTGGCGGGTCGCCTATCCCAAGCCCAAGGGCAATGCCCCGGCCCCCGCGGTCGATGCCAGCGGTGAGCTCAGCTCCGGCGAGACTTACGCCGGCTTCCCCGAGTTCCGGCGCCTCCTCGCGGCCAACCGGCGCGACGTCTTCACGCGTCACCTCGTGCGCCAGTTCCTCAGCTACGGCACCGGCCGCCACCTCGAGCCGGTCGACGAGCCCGTCGTGGAGCAGGTGCTCGAGGCCGTCCGCCAGGACGGTTACGGCCTGCGCACGCTCGTCCTCACCGCCGTCGCGAGCGAGGTGTTCCGCTCCCGCTGAACCGTCCCGGCCTGGCCATCAGCGCCAGACGGGCACGACGTCCTCGCGGCGCACCCAGCCGGTCTGCCCGTTGGGGAACGCGAGCCGCCGCCAACCGAGGAAGCTACCCTCCACCCGGGCGAGGCCGCCCGCAGTGAGCGGTGTCGTCTTCTGGGTGGTGTCCGCCTCGGTGGGGATCGAGCGCAGGACCGTGGCGCGGGCCACGATCGCGGCCGCGGGATGCGCGGCCGGGCCGTACGCGAGCGTGCCGGCCACGGCGAGGCCCGCGCCGGCCAAGCCTAGGCCGAACCCGGTCCAAGCCACGCGCCGCCACCAAATGCCCCCACCGCGGTAGGCGAGGGTGAGGACCCCGGCGAGGCCGGCGGCCGCGAGCCAAGCGGCGAGTACCGCGGCCCATTCCCAGTCGGCGGGCGAGGCCCGCCGGGCCCAGCCGCGCCAGAGGTCGGGCTGGAGGAAGGGAACCAGTTCCGCGGGCGCCGTGCCGCCGCGGCCGGCGGTGTGCGCGAAGTGCCAGCGCACCGCCTCGTGGTCCGGCTGCTGCACGAACGCCGCCGCGGCGTGCGCGGCCGCCTCCGGATTCCGGTCCAGTTGCTCCAGCGCCAGCGAAAGGTTGTGGCGGGCGATCCAGTTGGCGGGCGCAAGTTCGACCGCGCGTCGCCACGCCTTCTCCGCCCCCGCGAAATCTCCGCGCCGGTACAGCCCCGTCGGGTCGGTCGCGGCGGTCGCGGCCGCCTCCAGCGCCGTGCCGGTGATACCCGCCCAGAGGACGAGGCCCGCCGCGAACGGCATCAGGTTGCGCGGCCGCAGGAGGGTCCAAGGCCGGAAACCGGGCAGGCGGCGCGCAGCGAACGCTGTCTGGGCGCGATCGAGCCAGTCCCCGGGCAATTCCGGGCGTGGTCCGTAAAGCGCTTGGTCCGCCTCCTGCCAGAGCCGCACCCAGGCTTCGATGCCGGTGCCCCCGGAAGCCGCCGCCAAGGTACGCACGGACGGGGCCGCGTGCTCGAGGCCCCAGAGGCGCGCGGTGTCCTGCTGCCACGCGAGGAGGGGCGCGCGGTGTTCGCCGGGCCGGGCGCGGGTGAGCGCGGCGAGATGTCCGGCGAGTCGGGCCCGCGCCTCGCGGCGCGGGCGGAGCGGATCGGTGGCCCGGGCGCGCCAGTAGGCCAGCGCCAGCCACCAGCCGAACCCGGCCAGCCCGGGTGCCGCCAACGACCAGCCGAGGCTGCGGGCGGTGAAGGGAACGGGTGCGCCCGCCTCGCCGGGGAGCGGCTCGCGCGGGATGCCCGTCGGCGCGGCGGCGGGCGTGATGTCCTTCGCGGTCGGGGCGGCGCCGGTCGGGGCGGCCGGGTCATTTGCAGGGTTCGGCGGGGTGACGTTGAAGCGCGGCGCAGCCGCCCCCGCGATGGCGAGCGTCGTCCGTGGCGCGGTGATCGTGCGGTACGCCCCGGCCTGCGGGTCGAAGTAACTGAAGCTCACCGGCCCGAGCGGGTAGTCGCCCGCCTTCGTCGGCACCAGCACCACGTCCTCCGTCAGGGTGGCGTCGAACAATTTTCCCTCTGCGTTCACGCGCTTCGCCTTGGGCTGCACGACTTGGAAATCCTGCGACACCGTGCGCGCCGGCAGCCCGCCGAGGTCCGGCCAGTTGCCCGTGCCGGTCAGCTCGAGGGTCCAGGTGACCGGTTCGCCCACCGCCGCGCGCTCCGGCACTACGCGGGAGACGAGTTGGAACTGCCCCACCGCGCCCCCGAAGCCGGCCGGCGCCCCGGGCGGCAGGGGCCGCACCTCGAGCACGGGCTGGTCGGAGGAGACGGAGACCTGCTCCATCCGCGGCTGCGAGATGATCCCGAAGCCGATCGTGCCCGTCTGGATGCTGATCAGGTGGCTGGCGGACTCGAGCTTCACGCGGTTCTGCACTTTCGCGACGGCGCGCGTCCGGAACGTGACGTTCACGCGACGGTCGCCGTTCGCCACGGCCTCGGTGACCTCCGGCTTGGACCAGTCCTCGGCCGCGAGCGGGGCGGGGTTCCAGTCGAAGGTGGGCGAGATCTGGGGGTTGGTGCGCCGGGCGGCGGAGAGCTCGTAGGTGAGCCCGAAGACCTCGCCGGACCACACGCTGGGCCGGGCGGGCAGCAGTCGCGCGCGCGCCAGGGAATCGAGCGGGGCGGCGGGGGCGGCGACGTTGAAGGCCGCGACCTGCAGGTCCCCCTTCGAGGTTCGCACGCCGAAGGCCGGGATCTGCAGGGGCGGGTTCTGCGGACCGCGCACGACGTAGGAGAGGGCGATCGTCCGCGAGACCGAGAAGTTGACGATGTTGGTGCTCTCCGAGCGTCCGGCGGGCGCGAAGGTAACACCTGGGATGGCGGGCAGGGCGGGCTGGCCCTCGGGCTCACAGTTCTCGAAGATCAGGAGCAGGGAGTTGCCGAGGCCGGAGTCGCCGGCCTCCCAGCGCACGGACTGCGCGGGCAGGCCGAGGGTGGCGGCGGCGAACGCGAGGAGTGTCCAGAGCAGCCGGCGGCCGGGGCCGGTCCGGGGGGGCGGGAGGGGTCTCATCGGTTCACCAGTCCTTGCCCGTCTTCCGGGCGGGTTTGCGTTCGCCTTCCATCAGTTGAAATAGCTGCGCCGGGGAGTCCTGCGCCCGGAGCTGGTCGAGCTTTTGCAGCGGCAGGGCCAGCGCCGGGTTGGCGGCTTCGGGTGGTGGGCCCTCCTTGCGTTCCGGCTGGCCGCCGACCTTCTGGGTGGCCTCGGGGGGCGGGGACGGCGGCTCCTCGCGGTTGAGATCGCCGAGCGCGGGATCCTGATCCGGTTGCGCTTCCCCGGGCGGGGAGTCCTTGCCCGGGTTGTTCTCCGGCTTCGATTGCTGCTCCGGCGGCGGCTGCCCCTGCTCGCCCTCGGGCGGCGGCTGGTCCGGAGGCGAATCGCCCGGGGAGGACTTTTGCTGCGGAGGGGAATCCTTTTTCTGGTTCTTGTCCTGCTCCTGCTTGGGTGGGGGCTGGTCGGGTTTTTCTTCCGGCGGCGGTTCTGGTGGCTTTTCGAGCAACTCCTCGAGCTCGGCGCGCAGGCGGGCCCAGTCGGCGGCTCCGGCCTCGAGTTTTTGCCCGAGTGCGACCGCCTCGAGTGCGTCCCGCACCGGGCCTTCAGGGACCGGTTGGCCGCCGGACTTGAGCTGCGAGCCCCAGGTGACGGTTTCCCGGCCGAGTTCGGCCCAGTCGCGCGCGCGGTGCTCCGCAGCGGCGGCGAGGCGGCCGACCATCCGTCCGAGCGGGGAGGGCGCCGGCGCTGCGGGCGCGGGCGGGGTGGCCGGGGAAGGGGCCGCGGCCAGCCCGGGGACCGCCGGTGGTGGCGGGGCCGGGTCCTCGCGCCGGGCCGCGGCGGGGGCGGGGGCCGGCGCGGCCAGCAGGGCCAGGAGCAGCGCGGTGGTCGCGGCCGCGGCGGGCCGCGGGGCCGGGTGGCGGAGGGGAAGGGCGCGAGGCTTGGGGCGCACGGGGAACTCGGTGAAGAAACTGACCAGCAGGCACCACAACGCGAGCGCCAGCGGCCACTGGTACCGCTCGACTTGCCGCACGGTCTTGCGTTCCGCGAATCGGCCCCGCTGGCCTCGCTCCACCGTCTCCCGCAGCAGCGTCGAGAGGTCTAGCCACGCGCTCGCGTCCCGGTAGGTGCCGCCGGTGACGCGCGCCAGCTCTTGGAGGGTCGAGGTCTCGAGGCGCGACATCACGACGGCCCCGCGTTCGTCCTTCACCAGCCCGCCGGCGCCGTCCGGGATCATTCCGCCGGTCGCGGTCCCGATGCCGAGGGAGAGCACGCGGATCTCCTTCCGCGCAAGTTCGGCGGCACGGTCCTTCCAGCGATCATCCGTGGCCTCGCCGTCACTCAGCACGACGAGAAAGCGGTCGGCCGCGGCGGTGGTGCCGAAGGCCTGCAGCGAGGCGTCGAGCAGCGCCCCGTAGTTGCTCCCGCCCTGCGGTAGAAAGTCCGGGTTCAACGCCGGCAGGAATTCTCGCAGGATCTCGTAATCCGCGCTGAGCGGGGCCTGCAGGAAGGCGGTCCCCGCGAACACGACCAAACCGACCCGCTCGCCGGCCAGTTTTTCGAGCAGGGATTGGATCAGCAGTTTAGCGCGCTCGAGCCGCGAGGGCTTCACGTCGGGGGTGAGCATCGAGCGGGAGAGGTCGACCGCCAAGAGGATCTCGCGGGCCTGATCGAAGACCGGTTCCTCGATGCGTCCCCACTGCGGGCGGGCGAGCGCGAGCACGGCGAGGGCGAGCCCCGCGGCCAGCCACCAGCGGGCGCGGCGGCCGGTCCGGGGGGCCGCGTCCGGCGGCGCGAGGCGGAGCCCGCCCGCGCCCGCCTCCGCCCGCAGGATGCGCGGGCGGGCCACCTCCGCGGCCGCGCGCGCACGCCGGTCGAGCACGAGCAGGAGGACCGGCACGGCCAGCAGCCAGAGGAGAGCGGGGAGCGCGAAGGTCACGCGGCCACCTCCCGGCGGAAAAGCGGGCGCGCCGCGGCGGCCCCGAGCGCCAGCAGGCCGAGGCCCGGCCACGCGGCCCACGCGAAGAGCTCCGTCGTCACGAGGTAGCTCTTAGCCTGGAATTCGATCTTCTGCGCCCGGTCAATGGCGCGGAATGCGGACTCGATCGTGCCCGTATCGGCCACCCGGAAAAACTTCCCGCCGGTCTGGTTCGCGATCTCCCGCAGCGTGCCCTCGTCGAGGTCCGAAAGCATCCGCCGGTACGTGACCTTGCGGCCCTGGTCGTCGTAGATCGGGACGGGCACGTAGCCCTCCTTGCCGGAGCCGATGGTATAGATCGGCACCCCGCGAGACTTGGCGATCTCGGCCGCCTGCAGCGGCTGGAGCGCGCCGCGATTGTTCGCACCGTCCGTCATCAGCACCACGAAGGCCCCGATGCGGCGGCCCGCGGCGTCCTTGCGCGCCTGCTCCAGCCGGGTGAGGGCGACGCCGAGACCGTCCCCGATCGCGGTGCCGTCCTCGATCATTCCGATGCGGACGCGCGCCAACTGCCGCGCGAGCCAGTCGTGGTCGAAGGTAAGCGGGGCCATCGTGTAGGCGCGGCCAGAGAAGAGGACGATCCCGATGCGGTCCGTCGGCCGCCGCTCGATGAAGGCCTGGATCACGGGCTTGATCGCCTGCAGGCGGTTGATGCGCTCCCCGTCCTTCTCGAAATCCTCGGCCCGCATTGAGGTCGAGAGGTCGATCGCAAGGACGATATCGTAGCCCTCGGAACGCACCTCGCGTCGGTCCTCCACGCGCTGGGGCCGGGCGAGGCCGACGACCAGTAGGGCGAGGCCAGTGAGCACGAGCGCCGCGGGCCACCGGCCGGGGGTGGCGAGGGAAGGGCGGTGCCACGCCGCCGCAAAAGGCACGAGCAAGACGGGCACGCGCCGGCGGCCCCGCAGCCACACGACGAGCGGCAGCGCGAGCAGCGCCAGCAGCCAAAGCGGGTCCTGGAGGGTGAGGCGGCCCATCGGTTCAGCCCCGCCCCGGATTCATCCGGGCGTGGAAGAAGCGCACCAGCGCGTCGAGCCGGTTCTCCCCGGTGCCGACCGCGAGGCGAGTAAGCGGATCGGGGAAGAGGGTCTGCCAGGCGCGCTCTCGCGCGGCCACCCACGCGGCGTGCGCTGCCTGCTCTGCCGCGCTCCCGTCGATCGTGACCAGTCGCCCCGCCACCGCGTCGTAGGCCGCGAACGGCTCCCCCGCCGGCAGCTGCCGGTCCCACGGGTCGTCCACCCGGAAGCCCATCGTCTGGTAACGCCGCTGCAGGACACTCCAACCCTCGGGCCGCGGATCATCGCCGGCTGAGCGCGCGACCGGCGGGAAATCTCCCAGCCAAATCAGGATGCTATGTTTCGGCGCCGCGCGCGCGAGGAACCGCCAAGGGGGCACCGGTGCCGGCGCGTCGGGCGCGGGCGCCGGGCGGGCCATCAGCGAGGCCGCCAGCTGCAGGATCCGGCCGCGGCCCCGCACGGGCTCCCGCACGTCATTGCCCCCCGGCGCCGCGTGCACGAAACCCACCCGGTCCCGGTTCACCGCCCCCAGCAGCATCACCAGCCCCGCCAGCTCCAGCAGCGCCTCCCGCCGGGACTGCGCCCCGGACCCGAAGCCCAGCGAGGGCGCGTCCTCCAATACCAGCAGCACAGTGACCTCCCGCTCCTCGACGAACTTCTTCCGGTACGGCTCCCCGAGGCGCGCGGTCACGTTCCAATCGATGTCGCGGACATCGTCCCCGAACTCGTACTTCACCACTTGGTCGAATTCCATCCCCCGCCCCCGGAAGGCGGAACGGTACTCGCCGCTCAGCATCGCCTCTACCGCGTGGCGCACCCGCCACTCCAGCCGACGCAACGCCGCCAGCGGCGCGGCAGCGGCCGGGGCAGGCGTAACGACAGGGGCGGCGGCGGGCATCGGCTGGCGCCTAGACGGCCGGCACCGCGGTGCGGGTGATCACTTCCGCCACCAGCTTGTCCGCCGTGATCTCCTCTGCCTCGGCCTCATAAGTCAGGCCGATCCGGTGCCGCAGGATGTCCGGCGCGAGCTCCTGAATCAGCCCGGGGGAAACGTGGTCTTCGCCCCGCAGCCACGCGAGCGCCCGCCCCGCCTGATAGAGCGCGAGCGAGGCCCGGGGCGACGCCCCGAACGACAGGTGCCGCCGCGGCGCGGCCGCGTCCGCCAGCGCCCGCGTGCCCCGCACCAGCGCGAGAATGTACCCCTGCACCGCCGGCGAGAGATGGATCGCGTCGACCTCCGCCCGAAGCGCGAGCAGTTCTTCCCCGTTAGACACGGCCGCGAGCGCCGGCTGGCGGGTCACCTGGCCCCAGCGCTGCAGCATCGCCGCCTCCTCGGCGGCGCTCGGGTAGTCGACCAGCAGCTTGAACAGGAAACGGTCGGTCTGCGCCTCCGGCAGCGGATAGGTGCCCTCCTGCTCCACCGGGTTCTGGGTCGCCATCACGAAGAACGGCCGGGGCAGCGCGTGCGTCTGGCCGCCCAGGGTCACCTGCCGCTCCTGCATCCCCTCGAGCAGGGCGCTCTGCACCTTGGCCGGGGCCCGGTTGATCTCGTCCGCCAAGACCAGGTTGGCGAAGATCGGCCCGCGGTGGGCGGTGAACTCGCCCGTCTTCGGCTGGAAGATCATCGTGCCGACCACGTCGCTCGGCAGCAGGTCCGGCGTAAACTGGATGCGCTCGAACTGCACCCCGAGGGCGGTGCCCAGGGATTTCACGAGCAGCGTCTTCGCCAGCCCGGGCATGCCCTCAAGCAGCACGTGGCCGTTGGCCAGCAGGGCCACCAGCAGGCGTTCGACGACGGCGTCCTGGCCGACGACGGCCTTGCCGATTTCAGCGCGGAGTTTCTGGGACCAAGCGGGACCGGTGGGCGGCATGCGTTAAGGGCGGGAAGGTGAACGGGATCGCGGGCCTTTGGCAACCCACCCGTCACCGCCCCACCTCCGCCCCGCCGCGGCCGGGCTCAGGCCGCCACTGGCTCGTCCGTCCCCCGCCGCGGCTGCCGCGGGCGGTAGGCGGCCGCGAACAGCGCGAACCCCGGCCGCTCTACCCCGTCCGGTGTGAACCGCACGTACCCCTTCTGCGCCGCCATCCGGATCAAGGCGCCACGGTGCTGCACCCCCAGCTTCCGGTGCAGGTCCCGCCGCACCGAGGAGATGGTCGCCGGACTCAGCCGCAGCAGTTCCGCTGCCTCGTCGTCATCGCACCCCGCCCCGATCACACTCAGCACCAGCTGCTCGAAGTCCGTCAGCAGCCGGAACAGCGCCGTGGGCGCCGCCGAGATCTGCCGCAACTGGCCCTGCACCGAAGGGCTCCACGACCGCTGTCCCGCTAGCACCCGCTCCAGCGCCGGGCGGAAGGCGCCGGGCTCCTCCGTGGCGGCGTCAAACACCCCCTCGACTGCTAGCGTCCGCAGGGCCGAAAGGGTTCGGTAGGTGCAGCGCAGCGCCACCACCAGAACCCGCCGGGCCCGTCGCGGCGCCCGGGTAGACTGGGCCAGCAGGTCGAGCGCGTCCCCCTCCGGCCCCTCCCCTAGGCTGCCCAACAGCAGATCCACCGGCGCCCGGTCGAGGAGGGTTCGGGCCGCGGCGACGTGCGGCGCGATCGTGATCCGCGCCCCCGGCAGCACAGCCTCCACGTGGGCCCGAAGGGTGGCGGCGTACAGCTGGTCCGCCTTGAGGATGACAACGGTGGGGTGCGTTTCCATCCCCGCACTGTGCCCGACCCCGGCCCGTTCCGGAACGGGCCCGCCGTAACTTTTCTGTTACGCCCGCGCCGCGGCCCGACGCAGCCGGTAGCCGGACTTCGGGATCACTTCGATCCACGCGCGGGCGTCGATGCCCGCGCGGGCTGCCGCGGCGCAGAGCTTGCCCAGCAGGACCCGCAGGTTGCCGGTGTCCCCCCGGAACGGCCGGCTCAGGATCTCCGCGTAGAGGACCTCGTAGGCGACGACCTCCGCGGGGGACCGCGCCAGCAGCTCCGCGAGCTGCGCCTCACGGGGCGCGAGGGTGGTCCGCCGGGCGCCCCGGCGCAGGGTCCGGTCGGCGGGGTCCAGCCGGCCGCCCGCGAACGCCAGCCGCGTCGGCCCGGGCCGCGCCGCTAGGCTCGGCTCGCCCCGGAAACGCTCCAGGTAAGCCAACAGCACCTCGATGCGCACGGGTTCCCGCAGCACGCAGTCCGCACCCAGCGCCACCAGCCGGGCCTCGACCGCCCCGCTGGTGCCTGCCGGCACCAGCACCAGCCGCCGGCAGCGCGCTTCCGACAGCGCCGCGAGCACCTCCTCGGCCAGACCGTCGCGTAGGGTGCGCCGAACCACGGCCACCCTCGGCCGCAGCCGGGGAATCCGCCGCCGCGCCGCGGCGACCGTCGCGCAGGCCTCGGTCACCCAACCCCGACCCGCGCACAGCTCGGCGAGGACGGATCCCTCGCGCTCCGCGCTGTCGACGAGCAGGATCATCGCTAGGTTTAGACGGGCAGCGCCAGCGCGAGGCTGAAGCGGCCGGAATGGGGTGAAACCGCCGCGCCTAGGACCCCGTGGCACTGCCGCACCCCGGCGACGAGGCCCCGGGCCGCGATGGTCGAGAGCGGCTCGTGCTGTTCCTGCAACCACGACTCCAGCGCGGCGGACGTCAGCGCCGGGCCGGTCCCGGTGATGGTGATGAGCACGGCCGCGTGGCCGGCCGGCGCGTTACGGCGGTTGTACCACGCGAAGTTGCGGAGCGCGGGCTCGCGGAAGGCCTCCTCGAGCCGGCCCAGCGGCTCCGCCCGTACCCCCACCGTCGTCCGGTGCGGCGCGCCGGCAAGCGCTGCGCCCAGCGCCGGGGCCATCATCAGCAGGAAGTCGATGCCCGACAGCCCCCGCACCGGCAGGCCCGCGTCCCCGGGCGTGAACTCCACCACCTTGCCCACCTCCTCCCCCCGGCACATCCGCAGTGCGATCCCCGCCGCGTGCCGGATGCCCTCGTCCACCACCGCCGGCGAAGTGTCGCGGCTGCCGTAACCGGTGTCGAAGAACGCCTCGGTCACCGCCATCGCGGCCTCCGCGGTGCGCCGCGCCTCCTCCAGCCGGCGGGTGAACTGCGCCGTCCGCGGATCCGCCCGCGCTGGCGTCCCCAGCAGCGCCTGCGAGGCGAGCAGCTGCGCGTGCACCGTCGTCAGCAGCCCCGCCGTCTGCCGCAACGCGTCACGCGCCGTCTCGGAAGCCACCAGCTCGACGTCCCGCTCGAGCAGCGCCGCCTCGCGCTCCCCCGCCACGACCCCCGCTTGCCGGGCTAGGTCCTGGTCCACCCGCCGCTGCCGGGTGCGCGCCACCCATTCGGGGATCCGCGCCTCGAAGTCCGCCTTGCCGGGCAGGGGCTTCGACAAGAATTCGTACACCTGGAGCGGGATGGTGCGCCGGAGGTTCTCCGCGGAATCGAACGCACTCAGCACCACAAACCCCAGCGCCGGGTCCACCTGCTGCGCCGCCTCGATGAACGCGAAGCCGTCCATCCGGGGCATATGCAGGTCGGCCAGGCACAGGTCGAAACGCGTCTCCCGTAGACGCTCGAGCCCCGTCGCCCCGTCGAAGGCAAACACCAGCTCGTGCGCGCCCCCCAGCCGCAGGCGGAGCGACGCGTGGATCTGCCGCTCGTCGTCCACGACGAGGATCCGGGTCGGCAAAATGGCGCTGGTCGCGGTGGCCACGGCGGGGACTCAGGACGCCGCCGCGACCGCCGCGGGGGCCACCGGCAGGTCGACGCTCAGCGTGGTCCCGGCCCCCGGACGGCTCTCGACCGTGATGCGCCCGTGGTGCAGGTGCGCGATGCGCTGCGAGATGGTTAGCCCCAGGCCGAACCCCCGCACCTCCTCCCCGAACTCCTTCGTCGTGAAGTAGGGGTCAAAAATCCGCGCCCGCGTTGCCTCGTCCATGCCGCACCCCTGGTCAATGACCCGCAGCGTGATCATCCCCGCCACCGGCCCCTCCGCCGTCAGCCGGACCTCGCCGCCCCGCGCGGACGCGTCGATCGCGTTGTTCAGCAGGTTCACCAGCAGCCGCTGCAACAGCACGGTATCGGCCTGCAGGGTCCCCTTGTACGTGCTCCGCGCGACGAGGGTGACGCCGCGGCGGGCCGCCCGCTCCACCGCCAAGCATCGGGCGGCCTCGAGCACCCCCGCCGGCTCGATCGGGGCGTAACGCGGCGTCAGGCGGTCCGAGAAAAAGAGGGCCTCCCGCAGGTAGGTCGTGATTACCGCGATCGCCCGGCTGGCCGCGCGGTGGACCTCCTCCTCCGCGCTGCCCGCCGGCGCCCGCCCTTCCGTGTGTACTAAATAGGACGAGACGGGGGTAATCAGGTTCTTCAGGTCGTGGGCCAGCCCGCGGGACATCATCGCCAAATACTCCATCCGCGCACGCAAGGCGAGCTGGTCCGTGAGCCGCGAACGGGTGAGGATGTTGTCGATCAGCTCGGCGGTGTGCAGCAGGCGCGTGACGTCGGGGTAGGTGAAGGGCCATTCACTGCGACGGACGCCGATGGCGACGAGGAGGTTCGGGACGGGGCTCTCCCGCGGCACGGCGACGAGGGCCCCGGCGCCGAGCTCCCGCAGGAGGGCGTCGAGGTCCTCCAGCGCGGGGTTGGGCCGGCGGCGCTGGAGGCTCTCTGGGGTGATCCAACCTTCCTCGCGCAGGGCGGTGATGGCCACGCGGTCCCGGCGGATGGTGTGGCCTCCGCCTGTGTAGGCCTCGCCGCTGCGGGCGAGGATCACCGCGGCCGGGGCTTCGTACCGGACCGCGAGCAGGCTCTCGAACTCGGCCGTGAGCCGCGCGGTATCCGTCCCTTGCATCGCGACCTGCAGCACCTCCGTACGCAGGGACCGGATCCGCGAGG
>Ga0315905_10006065_pt1 | contig 12289 bp, 8 predicted proteins | sample LakEriMetagenome_5_FD_203522 | JGI IMG/M metagenome (GOLD analysis project Ga0315905, IMG submission 203522) | Freshwater fungal communities from buoy surface, Lake Erie, Ohio, United States - Buoy 4 MA121 | ecosystem: Environmental > Aquatic > Freshwater > Lake | place: USA: Lake Erie, Ohio...
AAGGTTGAATCTTTCAATACCATTTGAATAGATGAAATTGTCTACCGTTCTTTCCTGCTGGAGAGCAATTGGGTCTTCGAGATAAAGAATATCGGCAATATTTTGATTGAATAGTTGATCAATTTCGTTACTAAAAAAATCGAGCCCAGCTGGATTAACATGACTTATATTAAATTTGGTATCCAATACCAAAGCGGGAATTGGGACCGAATCGATTAATTTTAGTATTTGATCTGTATCTTTCATTCAATAAAGATTAGTCTATCAATATCGATTACAAAATTCAAGCATTAATTTAAAATAAAGTGTAAACAATCGTTAATATTGATGTTTAAATATACAATTATATTTTCAAATCATTTGTGTTTACTAGAATGTTTTACATAAATTGCCCATAGATTTTTTTTCAAATTTGTTTTTTAATACAACAATGAGTATAAATACGTATCACTATAAAATACTACTATTAGGAATTCTATTTGGATTTCTGCTCACGTCATGTAATAGTGTAAATTACCGTTTTTCAAATGAAAAATACTTGAGAATGAATGCAATAAATACACAAGCGCTAAAAATGTATGAGGGGATACATGATACGGTATTTGTGCGTTTGAAAAATAATGAGGGTCAATTTCTGTTGGATATGAAGTATGCAACTGCTGAAAATTTCCTTAAAACACCAGTTTATGACTGTTCAGAATGTTATTTGCGGATGAAAACCATTCGAAATCTCATTGAAGCAAATCATGAGTTTTTACAATTGGGCTATCGTATCAAATTATTCGATTGTTACCGTCCTTTGGATATTCAAATGAAAATGTGGCAAATAATGCCCAATGCCGACTATGTGGCTGACCCACAAAAGGGTTCGATACATAATCGTGGAGGGGCTGTGGATCTCACATTGGTAGATCTAAATGGAGTCGAACTCGATATGGGAACACCATTTGATCATTTTGGTCCCGAAGCAGCCCATGCCTATAAAAAGTTGACTAAAAAAGTTCGTGCCAATCGCGCGCTTTTAAAAGAAATTATGTTACGTCATAATTTTAAGTCGTTTAAATCCGAATGGTGGCATTATAACGTATTTGAATCCAATAAAGATCCTTTAGCTAATTTTAAGTGGATTTGTAACTAAACTTTTTTGGTGAAAAGGATTACTTTTCGTTGATCGTTCAGTGTAACAAAGAATAAATAATCATCCCCACCATCTTTTAATTTTGCCTTTTTACGAATTGTTTCAACGGTTTCTGGAAAATTACGAGTAGCAATATTGTACTTTCTGCCACTGATTTTCTTCAGTGTTTCTTTTGAATAATCGGCTTGTGCCTCAATTTTAAAGCGTCTACCCGGAAATTCAATACATGCATTTGAGGTATATAAATGGGTGTGCGGATGCAATTTCGTTAATTGTTTTTCAACGGCTAAGTGGTTCTGACCGCCCGACTTTAGTAAGGCAGCATTGGGTTCATAAAGATAGGCCTGAGGAAGCGAAAGTTGAATGCTTGGGTTGCTGCCTCTGGTGTAAGAATAATGATGTTTATCTTCTTGTGAATGGAATGCTACTGAATGGATAGTAATCGGCCCCGTCCAGCCATTTTCTAAAATAAACAATAACTCTTTTACTTCATTAGAAACCGCAACCACAACTACATTTTTAACAAATTCAAGCTCGCGTAAAGCGGCAGTAATGTCTAATAATGGAGCTGTTTTTATAAGGATATGATGGGTAAAGTTCCAATAGTCTGCCAACAAATAAGGAATATTGGGTTCGCAATCGGCCAATAAAAAAACTTTCCCTTTTGTTTCGTTTCTTCGGGAGGGATCAATATAAAGCCAGTCAACGGATTGATTATTTTTTTGAAGCCATTCCAATCCATCGCTAGTAATACATGTAATATTTTCTTTTTTGAGTTGATTGAAATTGTGTTGGGCAATTGCGGATAATTCCGGGTTATGCTCGCAGTGTACAACACGATTCATTGTTTGTGAAAAATAATAGCTATCAACACCCAAACCACCAGTTAAGTCTACCAAGGTTTCGCCTTCAACCCATTGGCTTTTGAAAGCAGCCGTTAGTTCTGAGGAGGTTTGTTCGATTGATATTTTTGGTGGATAGATTATATTTTTAGTTCCAAACCAAGTTGGAAGTTTCTTTTCCGATTTGGATTTTGCTTCAATTTGATTTAGCAGATACTTGTAATCGATTTCGGGAAAGGGATTTTTCTTAAAAGCAATTTCATTAATTGATTGCTTTAAATTATCGTTTATAAAATTCTGAACATCAATATTTAAGATTTTATCAAACGACATTTTATAGTTTTTTGGTGAAAAGTTGAATCCAGATCGTATTTGGGAAAAATTCTTTAGCAATTACCTTTAAGATGGTAAAAGTTGGCACAGCGATAATCATACCGGGAATTCCAAATAGTATGCCTGCAATTAAAACAACCAAAAATATTTCTAAAGGATGCGATTTCACACTTTTTGAAAAAATTAAAGGCGAAGTAATATTGTTGTCAATAAGTTGAACCACAGTAAATCCAATTAAAACATAAACCGTTGTAGGCAATGCTACTGTCGAAAAATCAGCATTAATTAATGATAACAGGGTTAAAATACCCGCAAGTCCCGTTCCAATAAGTGGACCAACGTAGGGGATAATATTTAGTAATGCACATAAAAAAGCAATGATAAACGCGTTATCGACTCCAAAGACCAAGAGTACAATAAGGTATAATATACAAACCACAAACAACTGAACAATAAGTCCAGTAAAATAGCGGCTTAACAAGTCGCGGATTTTATCTACTGAATTTAATAGTTGTTCTTCATGCGAATCGGGTATAACCTGTTTTATATAATCAATAAATTGAACTTTGTCTTTCAGTAAAAAAAAGGTAATAAAAAACACCGAAACAATTCCAATTCCAATGCTGCTAATTGTATCAATAAGCGTGTTCAAAAATTCGGTAATAGAATTGAACTTAATCTTAGTACTTAGATCGGTTTCTTTAAAAAGACGGTCCAAATCCATATTATGGCTAAGTAAATAATGGTCAAGTTGCCGGTAAAGCTCCAGGGTTCTCATTTCTATTGCACTAGCATTCAATAAAGATAATTTATTGCCTTGATCGATAATAAGAGGTACAAATAATGCGCCTAATCCTACCAATAAAAAAATAAGTAGTAGTAAAGTTGTTACTACCGCAAAAGTGGTGTTGAATTTTAACTTTCGATTAAAAAATAGCACAATGGGATTAGCAATTAAAGCAAGTATTAAAGCGACGATTAAATAAACAATAACGGCTTGTATTTGATAGATAAAATAGATCCCTAAACTTGAGAGAAGTACCACTCCAAGAGCACGTAAAATTCCGAGAGCAATTGTTTTTGAGGTAATCATAGGGTTTTGTTTAAAAGTGTAAAAATAAAAAAAACCCGACTGTTATCACAATCAGGTTTTTGTAGAATATAAATTGTTTATTAAGGTTGTGCAAAAGAATTTCTAGCGCCACCAGCCACAAACAAAGCATTAATACGCGCTTTTTGACCTGTTGTAAACATGTACATACCGCGGTCGTCAGTATAGTCCATGTAATTCATAGTCATTTCTACGGGTGTTCCGGTACAAGTGCTGTAATGTGGGTAAACGGGTACGCCATAATTAGCAGCATTATGTTGTGGAGTATCAGATACCAAGTCACTGCCACATGTGGTATCGCCCCAAATGTGACGTAAATTTAACCAATGCCCAACTTCGTGAGTAGCCGTACGTCCTAGATTATAGGGTGCATTAGCTGTGCCTGATAAACCAAAGTATTTAGAATCCATTACAACACCATCGGTTGCCGAAGAGCCGCCTGGGAATTGTGCATACCCTAGAATTCCACCTCCAATAGTACATACCCACATATTTAATTTAGTTGTAGGTGCACTAGGTGCAATTCCGCCTTGATTTGTTTTTTTCATAGCGTCACGAGTACCCCATGACGTTTTGGTAGTCGATTTACGGATCACTTGATCCAAAACAAATGTTATACCAACATTGGCTTTAACTCCAGAGAATATTGTTGGTACTAAATTAAAGTCGGTATTTGTAGCGTTAAAGTCTTTGTTTAACACATCAATTTGCGATTGGATTTGTGTTAAAGAAATATTTTCAGCCGTAGTTCTATAAAGTACATTTACTACAACTGGTATTTCTATTCGACCATTTACCAAACGGTAGGCATTTGGATTGCGTTGAACATTTTCAGTAAAATCTTCAATAGCAGAAATACGCGCCGCTAATGATGGGTCTTCAGCCAACTGACGATTTAAAACTTCTTGCGAAGCACAAGCGCGCATACTTTTAGAATTGGATGCCTCAGGTTGCATTACATCATTGCTAGCATCATTTTGACAAGAAAAAAGAACAAAAGCCATAGCTATGCTCACTACTATTTTTTTCATAAAAACTTAGTTTGGTTAGACAACTAAATTAAGAAAATAAATTGAAATAGCTGTTAAAGAAGAATTTATTTTAAAAATCAATTATTAAATATATAATGGATAATATTTGCACCCATCTTGAGCGCTTTTTCACGAACTTCTTTTGGGTCATTATGAACATCGCTATCTTCCCAACCATCGCCTAAATCGCATTCAAAAGTATACAATACCACCAAACGATTGTTTTCGAATATTCCAAAAGCTTGAGGTCGTTTGGCATCGTGCTCATGGATTTTGGGTAAACCATTTGGGAAGGCAAAAGGGACAGAAAAGATCGGGTGATTGGCAGGGATTTCAACCCAATTTTTATCTGGGAAAATACGTTTAATCTCTCTTCGAACAAACGTATCCATACCGTAATTGTCGTCAATATGCAAAAATCCTCCCGATAGGAGGTAATTGCGTAAATTAGCAATATCTGCCGCATTAAAAACTACATTCCCATGACCAGTCATATGAATAAAGGGATAGGAAAATAAGTCCGGGCTAGATGGTTCAACCGTACTGGGTTTGGATTTAATATGAGTGTTTATAGTACTGTTGCAGAATTTAATTAGATTGGGTAAGGAAGTTGGATTTGCATACCAATCGCCACCACCACTATATTTTAATAAAGCAATTTCTTGCGCATTACTCATAAATGAATAAAAAAACAGGATTCCTACAGCAATTGCTCTCATTTTTTTATAGTGTTTATTTCTTGTATTAGTGAATCGCTTTCAGAGGTTGACCAACCCATATTGGTTGACCAGCGTTTAGCTTTTTGGGCTGCCTCGAGCGCTTTACTCGGATCTTTCAACTTCAAAAATAATTTTGCAGTAAGAAGATGTTTCTCTGCATTTTCAGAAATAGCAATCGCTTTTTGCGTCCATTCAATTGCTTTTGCTAACGCAACCGGATCTTGGATGTGATTTAAATAATTGGTAGCCATATCGATTAATTGCTTCGAATCGTTGGCAAAATAGGTGTCTGCTTGTGAAAGTGTTACCTTTTGATAAGCTTTCCATTGGCGTGTATTCGCATAAATCTGGGTATCGTATTTAACGAGCAATGAATCAGTTTTTCGTAAATGAATTTTTTCAGCATACGGCCGACGTTTAAAATAATTTAAAGTATCCGACGCTTCTACATAGGCGCGCAAATTATCTTGTACCATAAAAATAATTTTCTTTTCTACCCGTTGCGGACTTGCTGCTTTACCAAATTCGGATTGGTGATCGATTATAAATTGAAATTCAGGAGCTTCTATTGCATTAATTCCATTAGCAATTACGCGCCAATTGAGTTCGGTAAATAAAGCATCACGGTTTTGTGTTTTTAAATAGTGCTGTGTTACGTCTGTAGCATCAAACCCTGCTTTTCGTATAGCGGTTATCAATTTCAAGCATTTTTCAGCATTGGAGTTATCAGAATAAAATGCAGCTTTTAAAGCATCGAATTGGTTGTCGACTTGCAAGAGTTTCATTCCTTCATCGATAAAATTTTCTTTTTTCATTTCCCCTGAAAATCCCCCAAAATATACTTCGTCATTCGACAAATAGGCAAACGTAGGGTACGAGCGAACTTTAAAAAGTTTGGAAAATTTATTTTTAAGTTTGTTACCCGCCTCCGATTCTGCATCTACGCCAATGGTAATGTAATTTTGCGCATATGCTAGTACTACATCGGTATCTTGGAGTACTGTTGTTTTCATTTTCTTACAATGGTCACACCAATGGGCATAAAACATAACAACCAAAGGTTTCTTTTTGGCTTTAGCTTCGTTCAATGCCTCTGTATAATTGCGTTCCAAAAACAGCATATTGGCTTGGGAAAAGCCAAGGGAGGTTAGTAGTAAAAGAAGTAAATATAGAATTCGTTTCATGCTATTCATTGTTAAAAACAACACTATGACAAGCGACAACCGCAGCAGTTTCTGTGCGTAATCGTATAGTACCCAAAGTTACTGGAATGAATCCTTTCGTCAAAGCAATTTCTATTTCTTTAACAGAAAAATCGCCCTCAGGTCCGATTAATAGTGTTACATCTTGATTTTTTTGTAGTTGACTTTTCAATGTTAATTTATGCGATTCATCACAATGCGCTATAAACTTTTGACCTACCTGTTCTTGATCAATGAAATTTTTATACGAAAGGGCTGGGTTGAGTTTGGGTAAATACAGTTGATTCGATTGTTTCATGGCTGCAATTAAAATTTTCTCCATGCGTTCCGCTTTAAATACAGTTCGTTCAGAATGTTCACAGAGGATAGGTGTAATTTCATGAATACCAATTTCGGTAGCTTTTTCTAAAAACCATTCGTAACGTTCATTCATTTTTGTTGGTGCAACCGCTAAATGTAGGTGATAGGGTAAGGGTTGTTGGTGGCTTGTATCTACAATTCGCACAGTGCACTTAGTGTCGGATGCTAAGCTAATTTCTGTTGTAAATAGAAATCCTAAACCATTGGTAATATGTATCGTATCACCTTCTTTCTTTCGTAAAACTTTAATGATGTGTTTGCTTTCTTCTCGATCAAAAGTATGTGAAGTTGCATTAGGGTCTATGTCAGAAGTATAAAATAGCTGCATCTTAAAAATCAATTCGTGCCTTGGCTACTACATCAGTAGTAGAAAAACGCTGGGTTTTGTAATGGTGGTAACCAACAATTCCAATCATTGCTGCATTGTCAGTGGTGTATTCAAATTTAGGAATAAAGGTTTTCCAGCCATATTTGCTTTGTGCTTCCAATAAAGTTTGCCGTATCCCTGAATTTGCAGAGACTCCACCACCAATAGCAATTTGCCGAATCCCTGTTTCAGCAACAGCCAATTTTAATTTATCCATTAATATTGCGATGATGGTATGCTGTATTGATGCGCAAATATCGACTTTGTTATTATCAATAAATTGTGGATCAATTGCTACATTTTTTTGGATAAAATACAAAATCTGTGTTTTCAAACCCGAAAAACTAAAATTTAATCCGTCTACTTTTGGTTTTGTAAATGGAAACCGTAACGGATTTCCAGCTTTTGCAAATTGATCGATTAAAGGTCCGCCAGGATAGGGAAAGCCAAGAATTTTTGCAGTTTTATCAAAGGCTTCTCCCACTGCATCATCCGTGGTTTCTCCAATGATTTCTAAATCAAAAAAATCATTCACTTTTACAATTTGGGTATGTCCCCCTGAGATGGTAAGGGCCAAAAATGGAAATTCGGGCTGATCAAATCCCTCTTCTTTAATATAATGCGCCAGTATATGTGCGTGCATGTGATTAACCGCGATTAAGGGAATCTGCAAGGCCATCGCCAATGATTTAGCAAATGAGGTTCCTACAAGTAATGAACCCATAAGGCCAGGACCTTGCGTAAAAGCAATTGCCGTAAGTTGCTCTTTTGAAACCCCAGCTTTTTGAAGCGCAACATCAACTACAGGTACAATATTTTGTTGATGAGCCCGCGAAGCTAATTCGGGTACAACTCCGCCATATTCCTCATGAATACTTTGCCGGGCTACAACATTAGATAATACCACATTATCTTGGAGCACAGCCGCAGCAGTATCATCACATGAACTTTCAATGGCAAGAATAAAAACAGGTCCTTTCTTCATTAGGCACAATTTTTGTTTAAATTTGGAGTAAACGATGTAAAACCTGTATTTTTACAATCTATACAAAAGTACATTTTTTTAATACGTATAGTGTCATCAACAACTAAATTTGAAAGCGATAAAGCCAAATATTCCTATTGCAAAGGTTAGAAAATATGCGCTACGTGTGCTTATAACCTTGTTGGTTTTGCTGATTCTTTTGGCGATTGCGCTATCGCTCCCAGTTGTACAAACGAAAATCGCACAACATTTTACCGAACAACTTAACCGTGATTATAAAGTAGATATCCATGTTGATCGTGTTGAAATTTCGATTTTTGGGGGTGTACAACTTAAAGATGTTTTAGTAAAAGACGCGACTAAAGACACCTTGATTTTTGCCAATCGAATTGTAACTTCACTTACCGATGCCCGCTCTTTGCTCAAAGGAAATTTATATTTTGGCAAAATGAAAGTTGATCATCTATTGTTGGATGTCAAAACCCTAAAAGGCGAACGGGACACCAACTTAGATAAATTTGTTGATGCTTTTGATGATGGTAAAGAATCTTCTGGGAAATTTCGAATGGTTTCTCGTGAAATTGTTTTAAAAAACAGTGTTTTTCGCCTAACCGATTTTAATAGAAAAGTACCTAAAGATGTTGATTTTACAAAAATAAACGCGGTCATTTCCAATTTTAAAATTGTAGGCCCAAATGTATATACGCACATCGATACAATGTCTTTTTTAGATCATCGCGGACTATTCGTTACCGACTTAAGCACTCAGTTCACCTACACAAAAAAGAATATTCGATTAGAAAAAACTGATTTGAAAACCAAGGAATCGCATTTTAAAGGCGATGTTGTGTTGCGTTATGATCGAAAAGATTTTGCTGATTTTAACAATAAAGTAGTTTTTGATATCCATTCCAAATTAGCCACTATTGCAACAAATGATATCCGTTATTTTTATAATGAAATTGGAACAAATAACAGTATTAATTTCTCTGGTAAATTAAAAGGAACACTCAATAATTTTACAGTAAAACGTTTGTATCTAAGGGATTTGCTCAATACACAAATTGTCGGAAATGTTACTTTTAAAAACCTTTTTGCAACCCACGGCGAAGGTGATTTTTATATGAATGGACGTTTTAAACGTATAACGTCAAATTATAAAAATTTAACTGCTTTGTTACCCAATGTTTTAGGTAAAAAATTACCCACATCCCTTCGTAAGTTAGGCCAATTTCAACTTTCAGGTGATGCTATAGTTACGCCAAATTCGATCAAAGCCGATGTTACCCTACAAACCCTGTTGGGGACCTTGTCAACCGCTATGGTTATGACCAATATTGAAACAATTGACAAGGCTTCCTATTCTGGAGTATTGGTAATGAATCAGTTTGATGTGGGTTCATTTTTGGGTCGATCCGACTTGGGTAAAGTTTCCTTAAATGTTGCGGTTGATGGGTGTGGTTTTATTGAAAAATATCTGGATGTAAAATTTTCGGGTGGCGTTCAAAGTTTTTATTTCAAAGGGTATAATTACCAAAATATTTTAGCGGATGGTAGTTTTAAAAAGCCCATTTTTAAAGGTAAAGTCAATATTAATGACCCTAATTTATTCTTTGACTTTGAAGGAATTGTAGATTTGAGTAAAAAAGAAAATATATACGATTTTCATGCGCGTGTCGATTATGCCAATTTACGAAGTTTAAATTTTGTAAAAAATGATGTAGCCGTTTTTCGTGGAGATGTTGTGATGAAAATGACTGGTAATTCGGTAAACAACATGAAAGGCGATGTGGTGGTTTCTAATGCATCGTACATTAATAAAAAAGATCAGTATTTCTTTGATTATCTATCGTTAACCTCAAAGTTTAATGATTTTGGGGAACATGAAGTAACCGTATATTCACCCAACGAAGTAAGCGGAAAGTTACAAGGAAAATTTGAGTTGGATCAAATTGCAAGTTTGGTCGAAAATTCCTTCGGTAGTTTGTATACCAATTACAAAGCGAACAAAGTAAAATCGGGTCAATATTTAAAATTTGAATTTGAAGAATTTCACAAAATAATTGAAATTTTAAATCCTAAAGTTTCCTTTAGTGAAGATGCTCGGTTTAGTGGTATTATCCGAAGTGATGCAAATGATTTTAAAATGGACTTAAAATCCAACTATGTTGACGTTTATGATAATCGGTTGGATAACGTGGTTTTAGAGCTGGACAATAAAAATCCGCTCTACAATACGTACTTACAAATGGACAGCATAAAAACAAAGTATTATACGATACGTGATTTTTCTTTAATCAATACTACTGCAAAAGACACACTGAATTTTCGAACGGAGTTTAAGGGTGGGGCCAATGGAACCGATTTTTACAATTTGAATTTATACCATACGATTGATGCTAACAACCAAAATGTAGTTGGGTTTGGGAAATCGGAGTTGATGTTTAAAGATTTTTTATGGATAATCAATGAAAAAGAAGATGAAAAAAACCGTATTATTTTTGATAAAAAAATACAAGATTTTCGCTTTGATGATTTGCTACTTTCCCATGAGAATCAATCCATGCAGCTCACGGGCTATTTGAGTGATAAAAGTTCGAACAAAGACTTACAACTTACTTTTCACGATGTAAATCTCAATAAAATAACTCCCGATGTTCCGCAATTTGTTTTTGATGGAAAAGTAAATGGCGTTGTTAATGTAAAGCAATTTAATTCGGTATATCAACCTACAGCTCAACTCGAAATAGAGAATTTGAATGTCAATGATAATGAATTAGGAAAATTGGATTTACAAATTAAAGGTAATGAGGATTTTTCCAAGTTTGCCATCAATTCAACTATAGAAAATCAACTGATGCGTTCTTTTTCGGCAACGGGTAATTTAAGTATTATCAATAGCGAAACCTTAGTCGATTTGGATCTCAATTTTCAACGGTTTAACTTAGGTGTTTTGGATCATCTAGGAGGTGAAGTAATTACGAATATAAAAGGTTTTGCCTCTGGAAATGCACGAATAGATGGAAATATTAACTCGATTGATTACAACGGTCGATTATTTGTTGATGATGCCAGTTTCAAGTTACCTTATCTAAATGTTGACTATAAAGTTGAAAATCAATCCATCGTAGATGTAACGCAAAATCGGTTCATCGTTCAACGCGTTAAATTATTTGATTCTAAGTATAATACTGAAGGTATACTTCGAGGTTCAGTTAAACACAGTCAATTTGGAAATTGGGAGCTAGATTTAAATGTAGAGTCCGATAGAATATTGGCTTTAGACACCAAAGATAGTGAAGATGCTGCCTATTTTGGAGTTGCATTTATAAATGGTTCGGCTTCGATTAAAGGGCCAACAAATGCGTTGGTTATTGATGTAAAAGCAGCTTCGCGAAAAGGAACCGATATAAAGATCCCAATTAACGAAGCTGATGCAGTTTCTGAAAATGAATACATCCATTTTATAAATAAAGACGAGAAAGTTGGAAAAATTCCGAAAGATGTTGAATTTATCCGCGATTACAATGGTTTGCAAATGAACTTTGAGTTTGATATCACGCGCGATGCCAATATTGAAGTGATTTTAAATCGCGAATCGGGTCACGGGATGCGCGGTACGGGAGTAGGAACACTTTTTATGAATATCAATACGTTAGGAAAATTTGAAATGACGGGTGACTTTCAAGTGTGGGATGGCTATTATAATTTTAAATACGGTGGATTAATTGATAAAAAGTTTAAAGTTAAACGCTACGGTTCTATCGTTTGGGATGGAAATCCCTATCGCGCACAATTAAATTTAGAAGCAATTTCGCAAAATATTACTGCGAATCCGGCGGTTTTAATTGAAAATGCATCGTTTAATCGAAAGATTCCCGTAGAAGTTGTTATTTCATTAAAAGGTACAGTATTAACTCCCGAACCCGATTTTACCATAGATTTTCCTAATGTAAGTTCGGTAATTCGCTCTGAGATTGAAACCAAATTAAACGATAAAGACACACGACAAACCCAAGCGTTGTATTTGCTTTCAACGGGTGGATTCTTGAGTCCAGAAGGATTAAGTCAGTCCCAAATAACCAACAGTTTCTATGAGAAAGCAAGTTCGATTTTTGGCGATTTATTCAATGATAAAGAAGGTAAGTTTATTGTCGATGTAACCTACAGTCAAGCCGATCGAACGGCTCTAAACCCTACT
>Ga0315905_10006066_pt1 | contig 12287 bp, 10 predicted proteins | sample LakEriMetagenome_5_FD_203522 | JGI IMG/M metagenome (GOLD analysis project Ga0315905, IMG submission 203522) | Freshwater fungal communities from buoy surface, Lake Erie, Ohio, United States - Buoy 4 MA121 | ecosystem: Environmental > Aquatic > Freshwater > Lake | place: USA: Lake Erie, Ohio...
AACACAACAAATTACTACTTTATTTTCTAGCTTATAAATTGTAACAAATAAATTGACTCGAATGGAGGAAGTCTATCCAAGCTCAAGCATCCTTTGGGCTCTAGCCACCACAGCTGCCGGGGTGATATCAAACATTTTGTAGAGTTCTTCAGCAGATCCTGATGCGCCAAAGCCAGTCATCCCCACAAAGCCCCCGTCTATTCCTATGTGAGCATCCCATCCTTGTCGAACAGCAGCTTCGATGCCTATGCGAATTCCATTACCGAGAACGGTGTGACGATAGTCTGCGTCTTGTTGGTTGAATAGTTCCCAACAAGGCATTGACACGACGGCAGTACCTATGTCCATTGCTTCAAGCTCTTCACGCGCTTTAACAGCCACCAATACTTCTGAACCTGTTGCCAATAATGTGACTTTACGCTGACCGTTGAATGCTTCATGCAACACATACGCCCCCCGCTTTGTTAAGTTTTCTGGAGTGTGTGTGTGACGTACTAAGGGCAAAGATTGGCGCGCAAAGACCAAACTAACTGGGCCTACTTTGTGATCCAAAGCCAGTTCCCAGCATTCTGCTGCTTCCACTGCATCTGCGGGGCGCATGACCCACATGTTTGGCATTGCGCGTAACGAAGCAATGATTTCGACGGGTTGGTGCGTGGGTCCATTGCGCCCTATTCCAATGGAGTCATGACTAAATACAAACTTCACAGGTAAGCCCATGAGTGCAGCCATACGCATGGCAGGACGTTCGTAGTCAGCAAATGCGAGGTAGGTAACTGACACTGGAATGACCCCACCGTGCGCAGCCATGCCGTTAGCCATGGCGCCCATAACGTGTTCCCTTACGCCGCAGTGCACATAAGAGCCCGACCGATTTTGTGAATTAAATGCGGTGAGACTTCGTTTGTGGCTGGTCGGCGCTTCAAGGTCTGCGCAGCCCACCATGCGTTCGGGCAGCAAAGGTGTGAGTAGGTCGTTAATTTCAGCTGAGATAAAGATGCCACTGGTAGCAGGTGGCGTTTGCATGGCTTTGTGTTTGTAGTCCAACAGTACTTGCTGCCAGTGCGCGGGCAACTCACCACGCATTACGCGCTCAAACTCGGCGCGCTCACTAGCGGGCATTGCAGCTAACTGGGCGTTCCAAGCCTTGTACTCGGCTGCGCTACGTTGGCCAACTAAACGCCAAGCCTCTTGCAGATCGGTGGGTATTTCAAATGAACCATATTGCCAATTCAAAAATTCTCGGGCAGCTTGCGCATCTTCTTCATATATCCGACCACTATGACCGCCACGTTGACCTTGTAGGCGTGCAATACCTTTAGCTATGACTGTGCGGCATGCCAGCATTGATGGGCGTGGATCTTGACGCGCCTTATCAATTGCAGCAGACACAGCTTCAACGTCATGCCCATCGACCTCCACAACATGCCAGCCTGCGACTTTAAAGCGCTCTGCTACGTTCTCACTGATCGATAAGTTGGTACTACCGTCGTCAGTAATTTGGTTGTCGTCCCACAACAGCACTAACTTACCTAATTGCAAGTGACCTGCTAGAGAAATCATTTCTTGACCAACTCCCTCTTGCAGGCAACCATCCCCTACGAATGCATAGGTAAAGTGGTTTACTAAGTTGTTGCCGAAGCGAGCATTCAGATATGCCTCTGCAACGGCCATGCCAAATGCGTTAGCTATCCCTTGGCCCAGTGGACCTGTCGTCACTTCAATTCCGTTGGGCTTTTCGTGTGGTCGTTCAGGATGTCCTTCGCACACCGAACCCAACTCCCGGAAGCGTTGTAATTCTTCAATTTGAAATGCGGGATAGCCCGTTAGATGTAGTAGCGAATAAAGCAACATCGAACCGTGTCCGTTAGAAAGTACCACACGGTCACGGTCAAACCAACCTGCGTCTTGCGGAAGGTGCTTTAAGTGGCGGGTGTAAAGCGCGGTGGCAATTTCTGCCATGCCCAGTGGAACGCCTTGGTGACCTTCTTGGGCTTTGACGATGGCATCGATTGACAGAAAACGAATGGCGTTAGCAAGCAAGGGGAGCGTGGGTTTAGGCATATCCGACATTTTCAAGCGAGCCTAGATGAACGCAAGCGAAGAATATTCAGCCTCGCATGAAAGTTGATCACTTGTTGGAGTTGGCGCTTGGCGAAGTTTCCTCGCGCAACCAAGCCAAGAAGCTTCTCACCTCGGGTCTCGAGGCGTGTCGGGCTGGATAGACAATGAAGTGGGCTTGCACCTCGATGCACATTTCGTCGTCAAACACAGGCTGGAGTCGCCCGCTATCAATCAAGGACTGACCGATACGCGTGCTCTCCAAGGCGACACCCAGCGATTGCACTGCTGCGTCCAAGCTCATCATGGCGCGGTCAAATCGTAAGGCCATGCGCTCCGGGCGTTGGTCAGAAAAAAACTGGTCGAACCATTCCAGCCACTGCACCACATTCACGCTGGATTGAATCAGGGGCACCCGCAGCAAATCAGCGGGGTGCTTCAGCGCGTGGTTACGAATGAATTCGGGGCTTGCCAGGGGCATGATTTTTTCTGTAAAAAGCGGCTCCACTTCGAGATTTGGCCAACTGGGCAGGCCGTAACGGATGTCGATGTCCATTTGACCAAGCTGAAAATCAGAGTGCATATGCGAGGCAGACATCACCAAGGACACATTGGGATGACGGGCTGCAAATTTAGCAATGCGTGGCATCAGCCACAGACTGGCAAAGCTCGGGGAAGAGTGTACATATAAAGTGTCTTGCACGCCGTGGCGCAAATCTTCAGTGGCTGCATTGATAGCACCCAAAGCGCTGGCCACCCGCTGCAGGTAATTTTGTCCGGCAAGGGTCAATTCCACTCCGCGGGCGGAGCGTTCGAACAGCCGAACTCCAAGCAGGTTCTCGAGTTTGGCCACTTGGTGGCTGACCGCTGAGGCGCTGATATGTAGTTCGTTTGCCGCCAGTGCAAAACTTTTGCGACGGGCGATGGCTTCAAAAGCTTGCAAGGCACTTAGGGGAGGAATCATGCTGAAAGCGATTCACTTGCTACTATGCAACATGAATTAAATTAACGGGTGATGAGTTTAAAACTATTTTTTTGAAATGCAAACTGGCAAGATGCGCGCTCATACTCATTACCTCGACCACTTTCTTACACATCATCAATGGTCTGAACTATGACCTTACCTCTGAGGGCTATTGCAGTTTTTGATGTAGTTGCGCGTTGCCGCAGCCTGACTAAGGCAGCGGCCGAGTTGTTTGTGACCCCATCTGCGGTCAGCCAGCAAATACATGCACTCGAAACCCATTTAGGTGCCACCTTGTTCCAAAAAGCAGGACGGGGCGTGGTGCTCACCGAGGCTGGCGAGCGCTATTTCGAAATGATTGCTGATGATGTGCAACGCATTGCAGAGGCAACGCAACGCATCCGTGGTTTTCGCACGCGCTCTGCGCTTACGGTGCGCACCACCCCCACCTTGGGTAGCAAATGGTTGTTGCCTCGGTTGCAACGTTTTTTAGATGCTAACCCTGATGTGGAGTTGCGCCTCAACGCGACCACCGAAGCGACCGATTTCAGCCGCGAGGCGGTCGACATCGAAATTCGTCATGGCGAAGGCCAGTGGCCTGGTGTGTTTGTAGAGGGTTTGGCGCAAGAAACTTACTTTCCCGTGTGCGCCCCCCGTTACGCGTCCGCCCATCGCATGCCAGCTACCGACTTGAACCAACACCGTTTGATCTACTCAGTAAAAGCCCAAGTGCAATGGGACCAATGGTTGGCCAAAGCCGGCGTGAACCCCTCGGATGATCGGCCTCGCTTGTTGTTTGATCGTAGCCATATGGCCATTGATGCAGCGGTGGATGGCTTGGGGATCGCACTCGAGAGCAACCTCATGGCATGGCGCGAGTTGGGTGAGGGCACTTTGGTGTGCCCTGTTAAAAATCCACCCCTCATGGCTCTGACGACGCAGTGGATCGTATGCCCCTTCGACCACTTGCGCAAAGCCCAAGTGCAACTTTTTTTGGATTGGCTCAGGCAAGAGCGCGAAGACTGGCAAAGCACTCTGACCCTGCAAAAGATTTAGTTTTTCTAAACAGTATGGAAATATAAGTTAATAGACAGGGTTCAACTCCCTCCCTACGATCAAGTCTGTCCAAACTGCTTGCCCGCACAAAGCTGAATGTTGGAGTGCAGTATTTATAAATAAACAACGTTTGATTTAGGAAAGTAAACCCAATGAATCTGTCAACATTGCTTCAACAACGCGTAGCAGAAAAAGGCCCAGTGCGGGTTGGCATCATTGGCGCTGGCAAGTTTGGCTCGATGATGCTGGCGCAAGCTAAGCACATCAAGGGCTACCACGTGGTTGGGGTGGCTGACCTGAATATTGCCAAAGCGCGCGAGTCATTGCAGCGCGTGGGTTGGGAAGCAGAGCAATACAGCGCCAAAACCCTGGCCGAAGCCTACAAATCTGGCAAAACCTGCATTGTCGACAGTGCTGAGACTCTGTCCGAGTTTGAAGGCATCGAATGCGTGATCGAAGCTACGGGCCACCCCATCGCGGGCGTGCGCCATGCGTTGGCAGCAATTGAACATGGCAAACATGTGGTGATGGTCAACGTCGAAGCTGACGTCATGTGCGGTCCGCTCTTGGCCGCCCGTGCCAAGGCCAAAGGTGTGGTGTATTCCATGGCCTATGGCGACCAACCCGCTTTCATGTCAGAGTTGATTGATTGGGTGCGTTCGTGCGGTTTTGAATTGATCGCTGCGGGAAAGGGCATGAACTTTGAACCCCGCTACCGTTATTCCACCCCGGATACGGTGTGGGGTTTTTTTGGTTGGACTGAACAGGAAGTGAAAGCCGGTGACTTCAATGCGCAGATGTACAACTCATTCACTGATGGCACCAAAGCCGCCATTGAAATGGCCGCTGTGGCTAACGGCACTGGCCTAGATTGCCCCGACGATGGACTGGCTTTTTTGCCCTCCGGTTTGCATGACTTGGCCAACGTGTTCAAGCCCGCCTCTGATGGCGGGCGGTTGGCTCGTAGCGGCCTGATCGACATTGCCGCCAGCCAAGAACCCGATGGCCGTGAGGTGTTCAACAACATTCGATACGGCATGTTCGTCACCTTTAAGGCTTCCGACGAATACACCCGTGCGTGTTTCAAACAATACGGTTTGTTGACCGATAAATCGGGTTGGTATGCCTCCATGTGGCGTCCTTTTCATTTGATTGGTTTGGAGACCAGTGTTAGCGTTTTGTCTGCCGTTTTGCGCGGTGAACCCACCGGCAGTTCCAAAGAATTCCGAGCCGATGCCGTTGCCACCGCCAAGAAAGATTTAAAGGCCGGCGAAATGTTGGACGGCGAGGGCGGCTTTGCTGTCTGGGCTAACGCCATCCCCGCCACCAAGAGCCTGGCCTTAGATGCCTTGCCCATAGGCTTGGCACACAAGGTAAAACTCATCAAGCCTGTGGCTAAGGACAAACCCGTGTGCTTCTCTGACGTAGTACTAGTCGACAACCTTGACGTAGTTGCTTTCCGTAAGGAATACACCCGCACCATGGGTGTGAAATAAAAGCCAAGAACCCATGGCCTCACACTGATGTTGCTGTGCAGCATGAATGAAATTAATGCATGAGTGAGATTTAATCGTTTGATTTCACGTTTTGACTTCTACAGAATTACGCCAATCTCAAATGTGATCAGTTTTTCCAAGGAGACAAGATGCTTTTAAAAGACAAAGTGGCGATCGTGACAGGTGGCGCAGGACTTAATGGTTTAGGTTTCGCCACAGCTCGCATGATGGCGGGTCAGGGTGCAAAAGTGGTGATTCTTGATTTGGAAACCGCGAAACCTCAGGCTGCAGCCGCACACCTGGGCTCTGAGCATATGGGCCTAGTGGCGAATGTGACCGACAAAGCATCTTGTGAAGCTGCGGCTGCGCAAATCAAAGCCAAATACGGCCGCATTGATATCTTGGTTAACAACGCTGGTATTACCCAACCGGTTAAATTTTTGGATATCACTGGCGCAGATTACGAGCGCATCACGGACGTCAGTCTGCGTGGCACTCTTTACGTATCGCAGGCGGTCTTGCCCACCATGGTTGCGCAAAACAGCGGAGCAATCGTCTGTATCTCGTCTGTGTCCGCGCAACGTGGTGGTGGCATTTTGGGTGGTCCCCATTACTCTGCCGCTAAAGCAGGCGTTTTGGGTTTGGCCCGTGCAATGGCGCGTGAATACGGCGGTAACAACATTCGCGTGAACTGCGTCGCACCTGGCCTCATTGCCACCGATATCAACAAAGGAAAGATCCCTGAGGACAAGCGCCAAGCCATTTTGGATGGCATTCCCTTGGGCCGTATTGGCGAACCCAATGATGTCGCAGGGTGTGTGTTGTTCTTGGTCAGCGACTTGTCCAAGTACTGTACGGGTGTCACCCTGGATGTCAACGGCGGCATGCTGATTCACTGATTTCGTTTTACCCCCCCCCCGCTGCGCTAATACCGTGGCTTATTACTTCAAAGGAGACAACATGAAAAAAATAAATAATCTACGACGCACCCTGCTGGCAGCATCCTTGTTCGCCATCACGTTGGTCGCGCAAGCGCAAACCGTCAAATTAACGCTGGGCCACGGCACCGCGATTGACAACCCACGACACGTGGCTTGTGTCAAGTTCGCAGAAGTGGTCAAAGCTAAGAGCAATGGCCGCATTGAAGTGACCGTGGCGCCATCTGCCCAATTGGGCGATGACGCTGCCATGGTGACTGCATTGCGCACTGGTGCTCTGGACATGTCTGCTAACTCGCAAGGCGCGGTGGCTAATGTGGTGCCTGAGTACGCCGCCTTTGGGATGCCTTTCCTGTTCTCCAGCCAAGCCCAGGCTTGGAAAGTTATGGACGGCCCAGCAGGGAAAGAACTGGCGACGAAATCGGCCGATAAAGGCTTGGTGGTGCTGGGCTACTGGGACAACGGCATTCGCCACATGAGCAACAACAAGCGCCCTTTGCTCAAGCCCGATGATTTGAAGGGTTTGAAAATGCGCACACCGCCTGACACTGTAACCGTGGACATCATGCAAAGCTTGGGTGCTGAAGCGCAGCAAATCAAATTCTCTGAGCTGTATGTCGCACTACAGCAAGGCGTGGTCGACGGCCAAGAAAACCCTCTGGTCAACGTGCAAGCGGGTAAATTGTACGAAGTGCAAAAGTATATTTCGTTGACTGGTCATAAGTACGAATTGACTCCCTTCCTAATCGGCAAACGTGCTTGGGACCGTCTGTCTGATGCCGACAAAAAAATAGTGCAAGAGGCGGCCGCCGAGGCCACCAACCTGCAGCGTAAATTAGCACAAGAGGCTGACGAAAAAATGTTTGCCGAACTTAAAGCTAAGGGCGTGCAAATTGACAAGGTTGATCAAGCTCCCTTTGAGAAAGCCACAGCCTCTGTGTTGGCCAAGTGGGAAACCAGCCCAATTGGTCCTTTTGTGAAAAACGTGGTTGCCGCAGCGCGCGCCAAATAATCTGCGCTTTTTTTCGATTCACCGAAGTACGAACCCAAAAGCCCGCGTGGGCTTTTGGATCTCGTCAAGGAGCTTTTCATGAATTACACCAAGGTCGAGCGCAACTTGCTCGAACGGGCGATTGTGTTCGTTTGCAGTTGTGTGATGTGGGTGACTACCGTCATTATTTTTTTGATTCTCACCACCAACACTTTCATGCGTTATTTCGGTGCGGGTGGTTTGCAATGGGCCAATGAAATTCCTGAACTACTCTTTCCTTGGTTGGTGATGGCTGGTGTTGTGCTCGCTGCGGAAAAAGGGGCACATATCACCACCGTCTTTTTGGTTGAGTCTGTATCTCCCGTAGCGCGACGCAGCATAGCCATCCTCACCTGGTTGGTGGTGGCGATGATGTACGCGATCTTGGTTCGTGCCACTTGGGGCATGCTGGAGATCGTGCATGACGAGCGCACCCCGATCTTGCAACTGCCTGGTTCCATCACCTACGCCTGTGTCTTGGCGGGTATGTTGATGCTGTGTGTATTAGCCCTGCAATCGGCTTGGCGTGAAATCCGCCACGAGCGCCTAGCCACCGATCACGATGATGTCAACAGTCAAGTGGCGCAGGGGTAAAACATGAGTTTCTTGATCTTGTTTGTTTTTCTTGGGGCGGCCGCATTGGCCATGCCCATCGCGCACGCCATCTTGCTGGCCGCCTTGGCTGCTTCGGCCAACAATGACCGTGTGCCTTTTGATTTGTTGGTGCAACAAATGGTTGCGCAGGTGCAAAGCTTTCCCTTGATCGCCATTCCTTTTTTCATGCTTACCGGATCGTTGATGATGGGTGGCAAACTCGGCCAAGCAATCGTTGGCACCTTGACCGCTTTGGTGGGGCGCTGGCATGGTGGGCCAGCACAAGTGAGTGTGTTGTCGTCAACTTTGTTCGGGGGCGTGTCGGGTTCAGCGGTAGCCGATGCGTCTGCCATTGGTTCGCTAATCATGCCTTGGCACCGTCGCATTGGTTATCCCATGGCGTTCTCAGCGGCCTCCCTGGCTTCGGCAGCAACTATTGACATCATTATTCCGCCCTCTATTCCCATGATTCTGTATGCCCTAGTGGCTAACGAATCGATTGCCGCCCTGTTTTTCGCTGGATTCTTACCTGGTCTCATGTTGTGCGGCGGCTTCATGGGCGCTTGCTGGTGGGTGGGTAAACGCGATAACTTGCCGCGTGAGACGGGCGTTACTGATCGCGCTGAATTTCGACGAAACCTGATCAAATCGTTTCCAGCCATTGCGCTACCGGTGTTGATCGTGGTTTTCTTGCGCTTTGGCATTGCCACCCCTACCGAAGTGGCGGTTTTATCTACCTTGTTTGCGGGCTTGGTGTCTGCGTTGATCTATCGCGACATTTCTATCAAACGTTTGCACCATGCCGTGATGGAAGCTGGACTGGCCACCGGCATTGTTCTTTTAGTCATCATGTCGTCGTCTGCCATTGGGTGGTTGTTGACCTTTGACCAAATGCCCCAATTCGTCACCGCTTGGGTACAACAAAACGTGTCAGAAAAATGGGCCGTGATTTTGCTCATGAATCTTATGATGTTGTTCCTAGGCATGTTCATCGACTTGCCCGCCGCCGTCTTGTTGCTCACGCCGGTGTTCATACCCCTGGCCAAAATGATTGGTATGGACACCGTTCAGCTGGGCATCATGATGGTGGTGAACTTGGCCATCGGCCTCTATACCCCGCCTGTGGGAACCACCTTGTTTATCACCAGCTCGCTTGCGCGTGTCAAAGTGGGCGAGACCGTACGCGCTATGGGGCCCTTCTATTTGGTCGCATTTGTGGTTTTGGGTCTGGTGTCTTACGTGCCGGCGGTTATTTTGAAATGAAGGCCTGCGCCCAGTAACCGAAAGTAGCGATAGGGATTTTGATTCATGACTTATTCACAAGACAACCTTACCCAGCTTGCAAATATTGCTTGGCAAATTCGCTACCTCTCGTTGCGCATGGGGGAGGTTCAGGGACAGGGCTATGTTGGTCAAGCCTTGGGCTATGCTGATGTATTGGCCGTAGCCTATGGCCACGCAATGAATTTCCGACCCAATGAGCCAGAGTGGGAAGGGCGCGACCGTTTCCTGCTTTCCCATGGCCACTATGCCATCGCCCACTACGCCGCCATGATTCAGGCTGGCATCATTCCTGAATCAGAGCTTGATACGTATGGTGGCGATGACAGCCGCTTACCCATGTCGGGCATGGCCACTTACACCCCAGGCATGGAAATTTCGGGCGGCTCGCTGGGGCAGGGATTGGCAATCGGGGTCGGTATTGCTTTGGGCTTGCGCCACCAGGGCAACCCTGCATTTGTCTACAACTCGATGTCCGATGGCGAGTTGGACGAGGGGGCCACCTGGGAGGCAGCCATGTCTGCGTCGCATCATGGCCTGGGCAATTTGATTTGTATTGTCGACATCAACAACCAACAAGCAGATGGCGCTTCAGGCAAGGTTATGGGCTTTGAACCGTTGGCAGATAAGTGGGCTGCGTTTGGATGGCACGTGCAGCGTATAGATGGCAATCACTTGCCCGCCGTACTGCGCGCTTTTGACACTGCGCGCACATTGCCTGGTGACAAGCCGCGCGTAATTTTGTGCGACACCTTAATGGGCAAGGGTGTGCCATTTTTAGAAATACGTGAAAAAAACCATTTCATCCGCGTCGATCCACTAGAGTGGCAACAGGCTTTGGATGTACTTGATGCCAATCGTCCATAAGGAACTCGGTAATGAATGCTGTGACTGAAAAAAAACCTCGGCTGACTACGTCTGCCATGATTGCCTCCATTGCCTCTGAAGGCCAGCGCGTTCAAGCCGCACCCTTTGGCAAAGCCTTGGTGGCATATGCCGCAAATCACCCCGAAGTGGTAGGCATGACTGCCGACCTTGCCAAGTACACCGACCTGCACCTGTTTGCTCAGGCGTTCCCTGAGCGTTTCTTCCAAATGGGTATGGCCGAACAGCTGCTAATGGGCGCTGCAGGGGGTATGGCTAAAACAGGCTTAGTTCCATTTGCTACAACATATGCTGTGTTTGGTACACGCCGTGCGTATGACTTCATCCATCAAGTCATCGCAGAAGAAAACCTGAATGTTAAGATTTGTTGCGCTCTACCAGGCCTCACTACCGGTTATGGTCCGAGCCATCAGGCGACCGAGGACTTGGCCATGATGCGCGCAATTCCAGGTTTAACTGTGGTGGACCCCTGCGATGCATTGGATATCGAGCAAGCTGTTCCCCAAATTGCATTGCATAAAGGTCCTGTGTACATGAGATTGTTGCGTGGTAACGTGCCTTTGGTGTTGGACGAATACGGCTACAAATTTGAGTTAGGTAAAGCGAAGCTTCTGCGTGATGGTACAGATGTATTGGTGATTTCAAGTGGTTTTATGACTATGAGATCACTTGAAGTAGCCAGGCAACTTGAAGCCGACAAGATCAGCGTGGCTGTCCTCCATTGCCCCACCATCAAGCCTCTGGACGAAGCCTCTATCTTGGCCGAAGTGCGCAAGTCCGGTCGATTGGTAGTCGTAGCCGAGAACCACTCAATTGTTGGTGGTTTGGGTGAGGCCGTTGCTGGCTTATTGCTAAGTGAAGGTGCGGTTCCTAGTAAGTTCAAGATGTTGGGTTTGCCCGACGCTTTCCTTGATGCGGGTGCATTACCTACTTTGCACGACCGTTATGGAATCTCTGCTGAGAAAGTGGCAAAGTCCTTGAAAACATGGTTGGCGTGATTTGTGAATTGAAGTGAAGCCTTTGGTTAGTCTAGTTTGAAAAAATCAAGAGCCCTCAGGTCCTTTAGTAACTAACAAATCCTTGAAACTATGTTGGTTGTTTTCGTCAAATCTAGAACTAACGTATGAAAATTGTAAATTACAATTTTTAAAAATCGAGTGATTTTTAAAACTGTGCAATTAGTACTTTTTTAGGATATCTATTCCTAACTATATGAATCAATTAGGAAATATTTGATTTAAAAAGACGGAATCGAATTTCCGTCTTGTGTAGCTGCTTAAAAAATAAGCAAAACTGCTAGTGCATAAACCCTAGTATTTAGGCTGCTCTTATCAAAATACAGCGTGTGACTTTGTGTTTTTGAATTGGTAAAAATTGTTTTTTACAACTGGCTTTTTACAGCGTGAAAATTAAAACACTGGTATTTACCAGTTTCAGATCAAGCAGTTACCAAAGTAGGTTGCTGAGTGAGCCCAATGTAGTTTTCATATGTTCAGCTAAATCGTAAAAGTTAGCAAAACCAAAATTTTAATTTTTAGACTTTGCAACCAGGTTAGTTGGGCGGAGTAAAAATGACGTCGCCAAAGTCAAAAGTAGCGTAGGCGCTGAAAAAATTGTAATTTACAATTTTCCACATTATGAGAGACCCACCAATTATTCGTGTAATAACCGTGTAATTGATACTTTTGGTTAAATATGTCTTATAAGTTGTTGAATTTAAACGACTTTTTTAGGGAAATTTTGGGGGTTTGCCTATTACCGCGGACTTAACAGTCCGGTGCTCTACCAACTGAGCTATCGAGGAATATATTTGGTTTTAGCAAGCCAATTTTGAGCTGTTTTGGTTGTACCAAATGCTACAAGGATGTGCTTTGTCGCTAGCAAAACATTGTAACAAATAAATTTAAAGGCACGAAAAAGTTGGCACAGGTGCTATTTAAAGACAACAGCCCCCACTTGGCTAGTCACTCGTGGAGGCTTTT
>Ga0315905_10006067_pt1 | contig 12287 bp, 14 predicted proteins | sample LakEriMetagenome_5_FD_203522 | JGI IMG/M metagenome (GOLD analysis project Ga0315905, IMG submission 203522) | Freshwater fungal communities from buoy surface, Lake Erie, Ohio, United States - Buoy 4 MA121 | ecosystem: Environmental > Aquatic > Freshwater > Lake | place: USA: Lake Erie, Ohio...
TGGTCGACGGAAAGGGGTCGTTAGATCGTAAGTTGCGCACAGCAACTGCGACTGGAAGCCTCATCAGACTCCGTGCGAGAGAGGGCTCGAACCGCACATGTTTAGTATTCCCCTGCACTTCGTACAATCCCTCAGTGTATCTTGTGATGCACTGTGTTGGGAACACACAAAGTGCGCTAATTAGCCTTAAATTCGAAATTTCTAGTCAACTAGAAATTTCGAGGGAGTGCATGGAACAGGTAAAAAGAGCTGGTACTAATGGGACGTAATCTGGATCAACTGTTGTGTGTTCACATTATGAGCATGTGTACAGGTGTGAGTTGTGGTGTTCGGATTGTTAATGCCAAGGTTGAGGAGATGGAGATGTGTATCTAACCAGGGTCAACGATGATTTTGCAACGGTTCATGCAGCATACAGGTGTGAGTTGTGGTGTTCGGATTGTTAATAGGTTGAGGAGATGGAGATGTGTATCTAACCAGGGTCAACGATGATTTTGCAACGGTTCATGCAGTATACAGGTGTGAGTTGTGGTGTTCGGATTGTTAATGCCTAGGTCGAGGAGATGGGTCAACGATGATTTTGCAACAGTTCATGCAGTAGGACAATGATATAGTCAAGTTTTGTGTAGTAAATCAAGACGAAGAAGTTTCGGGAGGTGATTATTACTACACGATTGGTCAATTTTGTCTACAATCGCAAAGCATGACAAAGGACGATGCATTGGAGCAAGAGAAGGAGGGGGCAAGTGGCGAGAGCCGCATACAGGGGCGGGTCTCCGGGCCTCGCCGTGCGGGGGGGCCAGGGGTCATGTGCAGACGCCCTTACCTCCTGGTTTCCTCGAAGAGTACGCATTGTCAGGCGTATCCCCGTGATGTACACACGCTGCACCCAGTGGCAGATGGACACGGGACCAACAGTTTTGAAAGAGCCACCAGACGGTGCATCAGTCCCAGCGTCCACGCATGCCCGGCTCTGCATCCCGGGAAGATATCGTGACGACCAGCCCGTCGCGTGCCCACGCACTCTCACACCAATATGCCTGTAATCGAGCGTCCTCCGCTTATGACCGATACTCGACCTCCTTCAGCCGAACCTCCGCTGCACACAATGCCGGTCCCTGTTGTCTCGAAACTAGCGTTGACACCCGCCACCCGTGCGCTCCGCGTGCGCACACCGCGCACCACCCATACTCCTACCACACAGTCTGTCGTAGGTCCTCTCCCGTTTTGATTTATGGCCCGAAAACCAAGCCTTTCCTGGCACACCAGCCGAACGCGCGCCATCCAGGCAACAAGGCAGCGGCCAGTGCACATGGCATGGGACCGGGAGACTTAACAGTTGATGCCATGTCGATAGGATGTCTGGGTGTGGATCGCAGTGGCGAACGATTTTTTCGTACTTAACCATTTTTCCGTCCAGGTTCCGGGTCGTACTTTGGTACTTTGGTAGATTTTCGTAACCATCTACGGGCCCAGAAATTGATTCAGGGAGATGACTGCCGCCCACGTCGGAGGTCATGGACAAGGTTTCCCCTGGTCTCTCCTATCCTGAGCTCTTTCGAGTGTGTGTTGAGTGTTTAATTGGAAAACAAAAGAAACCAATTCTCCTTAAGGTCACCGACCCGAGTTCCGTACCGTACAGAGCTCCTCCAGCGTGCGCCAAAATGGCGGCATATCCGGACCCCCCACCCGTAATCCTCGTTCCAGAATCCATCGCTGTCCAGGTCCAAACCTCCCCAGGTCGCGGTCTCTTGGCGGAACAAGACCGAGATGACTGAGTTCAGAACCCGGGTCTGTTCGGGCCCGAAATGTTTCCAGGTATTGCGACTCTCCCCGAGACTGTTACAGAGTCCCATGGTGTGAATAGGGGGACCCTAGTAGCCCCTTGTCGGCTAAAGGCCCAGAGAAAGAGTCACCCGCGTGGAAAGCCCCTGCAGACCAGTTTTCCCAAATATCATGACCTGTTTGAAGAGCCCCATCACTGCAAAGCCGCGGATAACTCACTAACTGCTAAAGCAGCAATCACTTGGGACTCTTCCCAGAAACCTGTCCACCTTGGACATAAACTGGGTGGTTTCTGACCGGGGACCACCCCACCTCGTGATGAGTGATCTTCCCATCAGAGTGGTCTTCCCCTAATCTAATGACCCGGAGAAGCTGAGTGCCGCGATCGCCAGATATCTGAAAACGACCCGAAAAAAGGTACCTCTGTTACCCTGCGTTGTTATCTGCGCAGTATCTCCCCAGTCACAGGGTCTCTGCTGTCGCTCGTGTTTCGGACCGAGCACGTGTGGCAGAGGTGTAACCAATTCATCGAAACAGTGGAGCTCCTAATCCGGGTTTCCCCTTCTCACTCCTACAATGCAGGCAGGACAGGACTCGGATGGATGAATGGGTGGTTTTGAAGAAATGTGTACGCTACTCAGCCCCAAGCACCGAAGTGGTCTAGACCGTTTCAACTCAGTTTATTATTCTGGGGAATCGTTCCATGCGTATACAAGATTTATACGTTGGGCCATTTCCACTGTTTATTATAAATGCTTCCTACGCACGCGCGCCCACACACACATGCCCGCATATGCCCACGCTCATAGGCCCGCGCACGCACATTGGCAGCTCGTGAGAGCAGGCAGAGCAGTCTAGGGGGGGTTGGTATCCCTGCGGTCTGTGAGCCTCGCCTCTGTTTCCGTGGTTGCCAGTCCCGCGTCACACGCACACCCAGTCGCGTCCAAGCGGCTGCGCGATCCAACACCACACGCGTACGCAGCATTTTGTGTGGGCGTCCCCGCAGTCGCGCGGTGCCCGCCTCCATTTTTGGTACTTTGGTAGATTTTAGTTTGCGGTAACGTTGACATCTACAGGAGACCATCGCATGCGGGTCGCGGGGAATACTCTGGAATCGTCTTGTGGTCGGACGTGCGGACGTGCCGCCACCGCTGTGCGAAGCGCAGACTCCGGCGTCTGCTGGCCGCCGCCGACCACGCGTCCGCGCTCCCGTGCGCCACGACGCCGCGGGTCGACCCGCGCCTCCCCAGCGCGCCCTCCCCCGTGTTTTTCAACGCAAAGCCTCGTGGCCCGGGCTCAGGCCTGCTGCATGTGTCGTGCGTAGGACCGGCATCCTGGACGGTGGTGGATGGTGTTGGTCCTTCGCCCGCCGCCTCCCCTGCCGTTGTCTCCGGTTCCGCCGGCCTTGTGACTTTGTGGCTGGAATAAATTCTGAAATTTCAAACTTTTACAGGAATCGGATCTAAACCATCCAAACTAAATCCTCGCAAGGAGTGGCTCAAGGGCGGGTTGGGGAGGAGGGCACAGAGAAGTTCGCCACCCGCGCCAGAGGGGTTCAGGGCTGCGTGCACCAGCAAGAAGCACACCGGGTAGCATCCCGCGCGTCTGCACCTGCGGCCCTTCCTCCTGTAGTCGTACGCACTCTCTTGGACGAAGATGGCCGTGGCACAAATGCAGCAGAGCGCAGCGCAGCAGCTCGATGTGGCGGCGGACGACGAGGAGGTCGCTACAGGACCGATGCGCGTGGAAGAGCTCGAGGTCAGTGCGTTCTGGCAGCAGATGCTGTCCGGTGTTGCCTTCGGTCGCGAGCGCAGTGCTGACCCTGGCTTCATTCATCAGGGTGCAGGTATCAACCGCAACGACTTGGCAAAACTGAAGGAACATGGCTTTTCGACGGTGAGACCAGCGTGCCTCCCCATGCTACCCGGGCGTAGTCGGTGCACACGTAAGATAAAGGCATGTTTCCGTGCTTGCGCAGGTGGAGGCGGTCGCATACGCGACGATCGCTCAGCTCTCCAAGATCAAGGGGCTGGGCGAAGCGAAGGTGCAAAAGATGAAGGATGCTGCGGCAAAGCTCGTGCCCATGGGCTTCACAACTGCAGCCGAGTACCACAAGCAGCGCCAACAAATTCTCAAAATTCACACCGGGAGTAAAGAGCTCGACAAGCTGCTGGCTGACGGCTTCGAGACAGGCTCCATCACAGAGATGTTTGGGGAGTTCCGCACCGGCAAAACGCAGCTGTGCCATCAACTTTGTGTCACGTGCCAGCTCCCTCTTGAATCTGGTGGCGCTGAGGTCTGATGCTACCGGATGATCTCTCCATTGCCTGTGTGAATTACAATATGCCCTTCTCGACCGCCCAGCTGACGGACGCGCTCACGCTGGTGGTGACACTGGGTTCTTTGACTCAAACTGGGGTGGTCTGCACAGGGCAAGGCACTTTACATTGATACCGAAGGCACTTTCCGCCCGGATCGCCTAGTTTCAATAGCTCAGCGCTATGGTCTGAACGGTGCATCTCCTGCTCGCTAGTCATTTGGCCATTGGCTCAGAAATGTGAGCCCTTTATTTGTTGGCGGAAAGGGCGATTGAGCTCGTTGGGAATCTGGCAGGCGACGACGTGCTGGATAATGTGGCCTACGCGCGTGCTTACAATACAGACCACCAGACCCAGCTGCTCATGCAGGCGGCTGGAATGATGGCCGAATCACGTTACGCCCTCGTTGTTGTTGATAGCGCTACTGCCCTTTACAGGTCTTGGTCATCTCCGTCGCTTGCTCTGCTCCACCTCTGCATGTGCCCTATGTCAATACCAACCGTTATCGCACAGGAAGCTCCAACGCGTTATTTGGAATGCCTGCTCTCACGCACCAACACGCTGCTCAACCACAGGACGGATTTCCAGGGGCGAGGAGAGCTAGCCAGCAGACAGCAGCATCTGGGGCTATTTTTGCGTGCTCTCCAGCGCCTGGCTGACGAGTTTGGCGTTGCTGTCGTCGTCACCAACCAGGTGCGACCTGCCACGAACCTGCCAGGTGTTGAAAGTTGGCTCAGGTTTGCAGAGAGGGGTTGCAGCAACGCTCCTTTTTTGCAAATCCAAATCACCTGGATCGTGCGCTTGACATATTTTTTTCTTTTTTACAATTCCACACTGCGCATGTCGGACGTGGCAGAGAGTGTGTGGGACAGTTGCCTGTAGTATGCAGTTTTTTATGGAGGCATGGGCACCTTGCTACGCTCTAGCCTCCTCAACAGCCGGATTCTGTGCCCGAGGAAGGCATGCTGGGGTAGCGCCAGTTGCGACTTATGTGGCGTGTAATAACGGCGCGAGTCCCTCATAGCTGTTCTAGTGCTCTTGTGACGCGCGTGGGCTCTCGCTGTTCTCCCGTTCGTTGCGCAGGTCGTGGCACAGGTGGACGGAATGAGTTTCAACCCGGATCCTAAAAAGCCCATCGGCGGGTATGGCCTCACTCTCTTGCCATCACCTGGCCTCCGATCCCAGTTTTATTGCCTGCAAATCTGTGCCCTGCATTTTATTCTCCCCTGCCCTGTTCACTTCTTTCCTTTATTTTGCCTTCTGTATTTCCTGCCCCTAAGTACCGCAGCGTCGATAACGAGGTCGATCATCCACGTCCTTCAGCCACCCTGACTTGACTGTTCCTCCGTACATGCACGCGATCAAATGGGAGCACAGGCACATCATAGCGCACGCGTCGACGACACGCCTGTATCTGAAAAAGGGCAAGGGCGAGAATCGTGTCATGAAAATCTACGACAGCCCCAACCTGCCGGAGGTACCAAATAGTTGCGACACAGTGCTAGACTACGCGCAGAAATAGGTTGAGCAGCGCATCTTGACGTGAGGATTTCGTTGTTTGGGGATAGGTGCCACATAGCACTAGAAAGCGTGCAGGGCTGTGCATGTTGAAGCGAGGCACTAGTTGTTTGGTTTCCAGAAAGGGAAAGAGGCGGCCTCCGTGTCGCGTGCTGCACCGCACACAGAGCACGTCTTTCGCAGCGATGGATACAGATGAAAGGTTATTTAATTTGATGGGTGTATGACAGGCGGAGGCTCAATACGCCATCCGCGAAGACGGCATTGGGGATGCCTCGTGATGCGATCTACTCAACGGCTCCTGCTGTACGAGTGATCGGAACTGTATCAACAGGCAAGTCAGTGACATCCGAGTTAGTCGGAGACATCAAGGGTGGACTGAGGGGTCTCCAATACAGACTTGTCAGGTGTTCCTCGGCGGGGGCACGAAAGAGGAAGAATGGATGCATGCTCACATAATGTGATGGAATGTTGGCTACGTCAGCCTACGTTGCGTCAGAGCGGACCAGCCAGCCGCAGAGCACTGGACAAGGACTAGGAGCATGAACAGGTTTCTGCATCGCTATGTCCTTGTGCGTTAGGCGACGAACATGGCGCGCTTACTCAAACTGCCGCACAAGTGAGCGTTTGTGCACGAACGCCGACGTTGAGTGTGTCCGTAAGGTTGTTGTAAATATTTATAATGGTGCACCCTATCTTTTCTTCCCCGTCTCCATCCCCCTTGCTTTGTAGCCGCTGCGTGAGCCCACACGCGGGGCCAGTGCGGAAAGACTCGAGCGTTCTGCAGCACCAAGAAAGAGGATTGAGTGCGACCCCGTGGATTCGAACCACGATGCGCCCGAGACGGCGAGGTCCAGAGTTGTATGCCTTCAGCTTTTCTTTGCGATTCCCCGCGCAGGAGGCACGCCGCCCCATTTCCCCAGCCCCACTTGCGCTCGATCTTTTGTCTGACGTGCTGCTGCAAGGCTTGGGTTCTGGCACGGAAAAAGGGCGGTCACACAGCAATTCATGCGGACGCGAGAGTAGAGCACGTGTCTGATCCTTGGCTGACAAGGTGCGAGGGGTAGCCTCCGCCCGCCCCGCGTGCAAGAGACCATCATCTCCGAGGAGCTTTGCTGACTTTGCGCAACCCGGAAAAGAGGAGACCGTAAAAGGAACGGAGCCTCAGGCAAAAGGTTGCGGGTGGAAGCAGCATGCCTCGTGCCACCGGCCACAGCGCGCAGGCAGCTGTGCGAACCTGGGCTCGGCCAGGTCAAACAGCACCACGGCCCCTTGAAGGGGCCATGGCGCAAGGGGCCGCTGCCGACTCCGCAGCGCCGCGTGCCGAGGCTGACCTTCCGGCAGTCAATTTTTTTTTCGAATCCGGCAGTCAATTTTTTTTTCTGAATTAGTATGGAATCATTCGCCTTGAAGTGACACAGCCCTCCATTGTGTATCACCGGCAGCCGCTGCCGACCAGGGGGCGCCGGGCCCAGCAACATGGACGCCAGGCGGGGCACGAAGATGGCGTGGACGCACACTATACCGCCAGGCTGGCGTGCGCGCGGCGCGGGCGAGGCGCCCGCTGCGCAAGGCGTCGGGACGGAGCGCGGACTCGGAAGCTACGGGCCTTCTGGGGAGGACACGGCCAGCCGGCCGTGCCCCTTCGGGAGCGCAGAGGGTAAAACTATGAGCGTCTGGGGGGAGCACGGGGGCGGCGACACCCGCAGTGCGCGCTCGTGCAGACGCAAAAGAGCAGTTTCACGGGCCCGGGTCGAGGACCCTCCCTGCATTACACCACGCCTGCCCAGCAGGCTCTCGCGCAGCGGTTGCGGCGACGGGGTCTGCAACGCTGTCGCAACCTCGGCAGCAGTCCGGAAGAAGCGAGGACGTCAACGACGAGAGACGGCGGAGAGAAGAGATATGAAACACGCTTGCACCAGAGACCGCCCGGGCATAGCCTCAAACAGGCCGAGTCAGCGCTCACCTGCCTCAGATGCATTCAACGTGCTGTTTGCGGTGCTGCTGATCCTTTTGGGCCCGTGCGAGACTGAGGGTTGGATTGCGCTATCCAAGGACGGCTATGTCGTGACGCGCGCACTAGGCCTGCGGTGAGGATCTTTGCAAATGCTTGTAGGTCGTGGTGTTTATGTAGTACCTGTTTCCTTGTGCCCCTAGTCTCACAGGCTCGGGCTTGTGCGCTCGAGTGGACCTGCAAATGCCATTTGCAACGATACCCACCGCAGCCCCATCTGAATTAATGCTTCCACGATCTGAATTCGTGTGTCTGCAGCTATATGCACCCTTCCGCGATCTGTATACACCCTTCCGCTGTCAGTCAAGCGCATCTCGCTGCTGGACTTTGCGCCGCTCGCCCTGCTGCGTTGCCCGTGGTATCTAACTCTGAAATTGCGCGTTTCCGCAGGAACGGCACCCTGGTGGAAGGAGACATGCTCGTGAGTGGTGCGTTGAGTTCAACGTTCAACCATACGTACGTGGAAGAGCTTATTGCGAAAGCAGAGCTGCTGGTTACTACCAACAAAGAACGGGAACAAGTGCGGCAGAAATTCACTGGATGCACTCCAGACCGCGTCGGTGGACTGCGGTGGAGCTCGCCGAAGGATTTGGAGGGCTGTTCTGAGGAAGGGGAATGGAGGCCTATCCTACTCTGCGACAGGCGCTGCGGGTTTTCGCAGCCACCCCTCCCAAGTATAAGACCTCGAGTACGTGGAGGCGAGATTCAATGCCAAGCTACATATTGTCCACCTGCCTGCAGGATGCGAGGGAACGATGAGGTTTTTCCGATTGGAAACCCCGACGAGGAAACCATGAGGTTTTTCCGATTGGAAACATCCACAGATGTTTGCGTCGATCTTTTCAATGACTATCATAGACTCAATCCGAATGAGACGGGCTGCCGAAACTTGACCGCAAAAGATGTAATCGACCATGAGTTAACGTCTCAAACCTATGATGGATCTGCAGGCGAGAAGAATCCTACTAAAGGCGTTGACCTTCTGCTGAGAATGTCAACTAAATCTCGTCAACTACAACAACCACAGATTCTAGACGAAGAATTCTCAAACATTGTTCGCAGCAGGTCGAGCGATGTCGTGATATGCATCGCTGAAATATATGCAAATTGTACTACCTACTACGACCGCGAAACTGTCTGCTCGAGAGAAGTGGATTACTTTCCATTCCAGAAGAATCCAGCTATTCAAAATGCCGCAACTCTTTACGAGCTTACCATCGATGAGGTGTCCGCTCAGACTTCCATGCTCGCGTGTGTGCTCGCGGGCTCTCGTGCTCTACCCCCTCTGTTGACTTCTGTATTTTGATGTCTTCTCCCCTTCCGTGTGTGCTTGATAGGTAAAAATTGTGGTGGCCTCAGGACCGTATAAGATAAGTGGACTAAAGGGCAGCCTGTGTACCATGCTCATTAAGAATGGGGAAATCGAAGAAATTTGGACAATTGGTAAGTACTTGACCTGGGATCCTGAAAATCCCAGCCGGCGACAACTTTGGAGAAGACCCAAAAAAGACGACGTGATATGGATGGTCGCAGATTTGAATGAAGTGATCAAATATCTGCAGCCCGCCTTAAAAAAGGTTGAATCTGTATGGGACCTGCCAAGCGCAGCGATTCAAGGAGTTGTACCCGAAAACTCCTTTACGGGCGAACTTGAACGCCGAACGTGCGAACAATATAATTTTTCATCTCCAGGATTCGACTATCTACGTGTTTTTTATAATGAAACGGGATGGGAGCGCCTCTTCCCGGAACCAGTCAGCCAGCAGGCGTCAGTGTGGCTTTCAGACAATGTTCCACAATGCGCAGGTTGGCAAAATGTGTCTGCTCCTTGGAAAGTATACAACAGGAACAGAGATGACTGGATGAAACAGAGAGGAATCATCAGCTCTGGTCGTTTGAATGGTAACCCAATTCCTTATGAGCCAGTCTTATTCAACGGAAGCTACGTCGGTGCGTCTCTTCATGCTTCTTGTGATGTTTTGTCCATGCACGGTCATTCAAATAGACTCTTTGTTTGACATGTGGTCTGTGTTGGGCAGGGAACGATTGCAAGTTCACACTGCAGTCCCCCGTGGGCTTTACTATCAAGTTGACGCTACAGTATGTAATCCTGGGAGAAAATGACACCGTCACAATCGTTGAGGGGGGGGAGTTTCCGAGTGATGAAAAGTACAACCTGCCTGATGGCCCAGTGTTCGACAAGTCGAACTTGATGTACAGTTTCAGAGGACCACGTGGCGGAGGGGAGGACAAATCCGCACCAAATGCCACATTCATGCAGAAGCGTTTTGGTCACTTCCTATCAATCAGACTGAACACAACCAAGACAGGTTCCGCGCCAGGATTTTTGCTGCTTTACGAATTTGTTCCCCGAAGCGAGTTCCTGCGCAAGCAATCAGATGCAACTCAGCTTCAGTTTTCGCTGTCCCTGCTTGAAATGCAAGGTGCAAATTTGGTCGAATTCAATTGGGATGAAGAAACTGGTCGGTCTGTAGGCGATTATCCGCCGGGCAAAGCAGTTCTTGGTGTGATGACAGATGCGGAGCATTGTTTTGCGTGCTGCTCCGTGAAAGAGTCGCATGAAGCAGACGCTGACAGACAAGCACGAGAACGCGACGAGTTGATGCTAGACACAGGACCTATACCGCCAGCATGGACAATCAAGCCCGACAGACAGTCACTAGGGGTCACCGGATACTTGGCAAAAGCTTTCAAGTCTGCTGTAACAGTGAAGGATATTCCGGAACTTGTAACTTATATGGGTTATAAAGAAGAGCATTTTGTTCGAACAAATTTCATCTCTTATCTTCCACCAGGATCCATCAAAGCGCCGTACGGCAAACCCTTGGGCAAGAGATACGACTACAAGGCGGAGGGCGTTGCAGACCCCGCCATTAATCCGGGGCGAAAAATCCGAGACGAGATTGGCTGGGGGATGATTAGTTGGCTCGTTGAAAAGGGCGGCAACTCCACAGATCGCGCAAGACATGGTTGGGGCGATGGCTGGGGGGTTGGAACAGAAGCAGGTAAAGGGACGCATTGGAGAGATGGTGACGGTGCAAGCGACTACTGGTTTCCGTCATGGCAGCTCCTCGTGAGATCGGATTTGCTCGACTCACATGACAATCCGCGATTCGATTTTGACCTTGATAGTCCCGATGTTCCCTTGTTTTCGTTCGTGGACAGAGACAGGAGGATCGTGATGAGTAACGAAATGGCATTGGCGCTGCCTTGTGGAACAAAGGTAAACAACACTTGCGGTGTATCGTGCCAAGTTCTGGGCACGGGGTTGAACCGCCTTCAGTGTTTGACAAATCAGGCGAAAACAAGATGCAATGAGCCAGTTGTGGACGAATGTAACAATGAGTGTGGCGTACTGGGTCTGTTCCGCTGTGATTCTTCGCTCATGGCGCTGGGTGCTGTTCGCATTCGGCCAATGGTGGAAAATAACATTACATCATCCTTCCAGATGACAGTTGGTGCGCCGCCCCGGGACACGAGAGATAACTGGACGAGGAGCGAAGACATCGCAGGAGTGGGTGTTGATGGCGTGGAGTTTGGTGTCGATGTCTCCAAAACACCATGGGGACACTCAAGCACCTCGCAATCATCCCCCGACACGGTGGACAATGCCCTTTACTTCTCCTTTGATGATCCTGCAGCAGAGCACAAGGATGTTACTTTCAATATTTTTGGAGTGGATGAGACGTTGACTCTGTCCAGGCACGAATTTCGGACAATGGTATCAGGCCCTATTGTGCTAGATGTTCCAGTTGAATGCAACATTCAAGATGTGGGAAGGGATGCCTGCAAATTTGCTCAGCCACAGGATTCTGTTTCTCAAAAATACAATTGGTACACTGTCGCGGCTCAACCGACGTGGGACTACAATGGCGACAAACGTATGGACTTGAATGAACTGATCTCTGTTATAAGGGGAAACCTTGTATTCTTTTCTATTGCTCAAATTAAGTATTTGCGGGGCTGTGGCCTGGCCAAAGGGACTCAATGTGTTGCTGAAGCGAGATCTGCAGCACAGCAGTCGCTCCAAATGTATGGTCGCACACAGGACGATGGGATGCCATGCACCAGACAGGATGTTTTAGGTATGATGTGCTATATGGCTGTCGACGACATTCTTCGTTTTCTTGGAGAGCTTGAAGCTTTTCGACGGACTTTCAAGGATAAATTGTTTTCTCTGCCACGATTTCAGATGGCGAAGATGGAAAGAATGGGATCGCAGGGAGGCTTTCAGTTGGGCAGTCCAGACCCAACGCTTCAGCACGAATACAACCACAATACCAACACGTTACGGATCAGCTCGTACTTTGAGACAACAGGAGAGTATGTACGTCTTGGATCATCTCGGTATATCAACAGAACTGTTACGCAGTTTTTGGCGGAGGTTCCATGTCTCGGCAATGTCACAGGGATGGGACTTTACCCCTACGGAGATGGCTTGAAGACGCTTGAATCGGGCTGGGTCAAAATTGTGGTGTATGACCTGCTGACGTGTCAAGCTGAATCAGAATCCCTCTGCTACGTCTGCAATGCGCAGGTGTGTGGTATCTGCAATATCACATTCACCGAATGGTCAATTGTTCTCGATATTCCAACTCTGTCGCATATTTTTGTCGATGGTGTTGTGGACA
>Ga0315905_10006068_pt1 | contig 12287 bp, 7 predicted proteins | sample LakEriMetagenome_5_FD_203522 | JGI IMG/M metagenome (GOLD analysis project Ga0315905, IMG submission 203522) | Freshwater fungal communities from buoy surface, Lake Erie, Ohio, United States - Buoy 4 MA121 | ecosystem: Environmental > Aquatic > Freshwater > Lake | place: USA: Lake Erie, Ohio...
CCCTTAGGATACCTTCTTTTAGGTTCCGTTTGAGCCTTCCACCAGTCCTTAACCACCTTCTCATCAATCCCTTCAAAAATCTTACCAGATTGCCAACTACTTTCAAAATTCCAGTAACCATTATATCCTCCTTCAATAGGAGTCATAGGACTAAAATCCCTTCTATCTTTATTTAACTTCGCTTGAGCACTAGTAACATTTAAGTTAAGAGACTCAGGGTCTAACTTAACAGCACGAACCCCTCTTAAGTTCATACTAGCAATATATACCTTTCCTTTAGTCGTCATTTTATACTTACTTAATTGATTACTTAATTTATTACTTAATTATTATTTTTTTTATTTCTACTTTTTTAAAAAATGCAAAAAAAGAGTTCAATTTTAAAGGGAACTACGTATTCAGAGAAGCTCCGCTTCTCTTACGCCTTTTGAACCCTCCTTTCCCTTTTTTTTTAATTAATTTTAATTATTTTAAAACATATGAATATATAAACATCTTGGACCACAGGTTCCCTATTATATATAAAATTTTTTATTTTTTTTTAACTTAGCCATCATTGTTTTAGTGGCCACACTTACCTGTTTAACTTCTGCACGACAGAACGCACAACATGGTTTAGTATTAACGAATTTTTCGGTACAATCACCACAAAATTCATGTCCGCATCCAAGTTTTACAATTTTTGTAGATGAGATGTTATCGTTTAAACATATACCGCATTCTTTTTTCGCACGGGATGTATTTTTGCATAATTCCAACCTGATTTTGGAATTATGAGGTGGTGGTGGTGGTGGTGGTGCTTGTGCTTGTGCCCTTACTGGAATGGATGGCTGAGACATATGTTGATTAAATGTATCCATAAATATTTCAACATATATCTTAAAAATTTCGTTGCTCGAGTTGAATAATAATGACGGATGAATTTGTGACGCTACAAATCCGCAAAACAATTTTTGCAGTTCTCCTATTATTGCATCTACACCTGTAGTCGAATAACGACTCACTTCATCCACGAATATTTTGTATTTTTCACATTTGGGTTTATAGTGACCCGCTGTACCACAGAATGAACAACCGCGATGAGCGCGTGGTGGTGCTTGAGTTTGTACTTGCGCTTGTACTCGCCTGCGTCTTTTTACAACCGGTCTTGGAACAATTACGACCGGAGTGCAAGTTGTGTGTCCAGTTTGACGGCATGTAATGCATCTGGGTCTCAGTTGCATTTGTGTTTGCATTTTTTTAAGTTCAGATGATAATAATAATAAACAATTTTTATAATTTAAATACGTTCTTTTTTTTTTCAAAAAAAGATTTCAATTTTAGGGGGAACGTAGTTCCCCCCTATGACCCCCTTCCTTAAGGGAACGTAGTTTTCAGATTATTAAAATAAAACATTGTTGTGTTTTATTTTACAAAAAATAACAAATAAAGGGAAGGGGTCGTAGGGGAAACCGTAGGTTTCCCTACTCGGTCATCCTCGGCGCCAGGAAAAAGACGATTCTCGCCTTTGTATCTTCGTCTTCGCCTGCCGATTCTAAAAGATAAGTGGTTTTGAGTGGATAATTTTCGCTCACTTTAATATTGATGCTATCGCTTACTTTGTGAAACGCACAAATGTTGTGCAAATGGGAAAGCGAGAATGAAATATTCAAGGTTTCGCCCTCATTAATTGCAAACAAAGTCAAATCATCAATGGGAACAACAACGCTCATATTACCACTTTCGTTGCTTTTGGCGGTTAATCGCAATTCATCCTCGTTGCACCGAATTAAAAGGTCTGCACCAAACTGTTTGAGTTGGCCCACAATACTGGCAAAGTTGGAGGAAGTTAATGAAAACTCGGCCTGGTAATCTACACCAGGGATTTCCATCATTTCTGATTCAATCTCGATAAGTGGAAGCTCAAAGTGCTTGTCGAACGACGTCTTCGAACTGATAAAATGCAAAAATAACTTATCGGAGTCCGAGTCATTATATTCAATGTTGATTTGCTGGCTTTCTTCGCGCGTATTCAGGATACGGAAAATAAGGTGGGTGCTTAATCCTAAAACAGATGTCCCTTCCTGAACATACTCGTCAAACCACGCAGACGGAATGAAGATTTCAAATACGGAAATATGGGAGGAATCCATTCCCTGGGCGTAAAGTCGGTCTGGCTCAAACATTAGATTCACATGTTCGCAAAAGAGTTTCATATTCTGGAATATACTGGTGAAGGCCTTGGCCTTATCTTTATTGGTAATTACAACACGCATTGGAATGATTTAATTATCTGCAAATGTTTAAGTTTTTTCCAAATAAGACTTATTTAAGACCAACCTTTTGATTAGATAATCCGAATTTCAGGAAATGGTACAATAATTCTTAATCCTGTTTTTCGATAAGGCTCTAATTTTTCAACAATATCGGCAGTAAAATTCCAAGATAAAATAATGATATAATCAACCTTTGCAATATTTAAATGATGAATTGATTTAATTGGTATATGCAACCCAGGTGAATAAAAATTTTGTTTATAAATACTGTCATCAATAATATAATCAATTAATTTATTGTTTAATCTGTATTCGTATAAAAATGTAGTGGATTTTGCAGATGCTCCATAACCTGCAATTTTTTTACCATACGAAATAAAACTGTTTAATAAATAATTAATATCATTTCCACACAAGGTTATCTTATTTTGCCATAATGAAAGCTTAGCATAATTGTGCAAATCAAACGCGATCTCCTTTTCAATTGTTTGGAAAACACTATTTTCAATTTGTTTTGAACCATTGTTTTTGCAAAAGAAAAATTGAATTGACCCACCCTGGATATTATTTTCATTTACTTTGTATAGTAATAAATTGTGAGAAATTGCAAATTGTTGAATTGCTCTGCAAGTATGATAATCAATATGCTCGTGATATATTGTATCAAATAAATTGTTTTTAAAAACTTCGTAGAAATATCCAACTTCCATTATAAATGAACCGTGCTCATCCAATAATTCATAGATTGTTTTGAAAACGTCTTGTATATTTTCAATGTGTGCGCAACAATGAAATGCATAAATTAACACAAATGGTTTATAATCTTCTTTAAATTTCTTTAAAATATTTGAACCAAAAAAATCGCAAACAATTGGTAAATTGTGTCTTTTATTAATATTTGCGGCGGGGTCTATTCCAATTACGTTTTTAAAATTATTATTCAGTAAATGTTGGACACAAACGCCATCATTTGCTCCAATTTCTAGTATATAGTCATCAATAGATACATTCAATATATCTGTAAAGTTGATTACACTATTTTTTAAATGATTTGTCATAGAGGATGAAGTAGATGACACATAAAAATAATTAGAATATTGGTATTCGGGTTCTACAATTTGCATTAATTGAACATGATTGCAATCAATGCATATACATGTATCTAATGGTATTAAATCTTGATAAACAGGCGTAGCTACAAAATGATTTGCAGGGGGTGTTGGATTTAATTTTAAAAAAGTTTTTAAATTATAATTATTGCACAAACGGCATTTCTCTCGTACCTTCCATTTCTTTATTGGTTCTTCTAGTTTTAACTGCTTTTGACATTGCAATTTACTACAATAGATAGATACATATTCTAACAAGGATTCTTTCCAACTGCGCATTTTATTAAATGTATAAATAGATTCTAGTATTTCAGTGGAACTTCGTTTTGGTCCAGAATTTGGAACATCTTCTGACTGCACAGATACAACTAGTTTGCTGTTAAAATTCATTATTTTTGCAATTTCACTTGCAATATCGTAGCCACATGCAATTCCATCATTGACCACGTGATGAACCCCATATTTAGAATTTGATATTAAATATTTCATTTGGTTAATTAAATCAAGTACATAAGTTGGTGATCCAAAAAAATTGTTGGATGATTTAATTGGATTGTTTGTTAATAAATTGTTAATTGCGGTTTCTACAAATTTATAATGATTTTTTTGATTACCTCCAAAAAGCCATCCTGTTCGAATTAAAATTGTTTTTTCGTACAAAAGTGCAATTTCTTCAGAAGATGCCTTTGAAAACCCATAAATACAGTTGGGGCAAGTTTTGAAATTTTCGTCAAATTTAATATTGGCGTTATCTGAAGAAAAAACTGCACCGGTTGATAATAAAATAAACGGCACACCATATTTCATTGCGACTTTCAGCATTTTTGTTGTTCCATTTATATTTACATTGATTGATTTTGCACAATTGTTTTCGGATTCTCTCAAGTTTATAGCAGCCAAATGAATAATGCATGAAACGTGTTTTAACCGACTAATATATCTTTCAATGGACGACAAATCTGTAATATCCATTTCAGCAGAAGTTGGTTTATGTCCAAAGTGAATATTGGATCCAACCATTCCACTTCCGCCCGTAATCAAAGAATTATCAAAAATATTATAATCCATTTATAATATTTATTTATTTTAGTTTTTATTTTATTTTAAATCCAAATGTTATATATTTTTTGTAATAAATACTTTGAAATGAAAAAATCAATTTCTTCGCGGTTTCCGTTCAATGTTTTTATTCGGTAGTGATTTTTATTATTTTGGATTGCATCATTAATACGAGTTTCTATTTTGCCGATTTCGCCAACTGAACGAATGTCTTCAAAAAAACAGATGCGATTTGGCAACATAGGGGCACCAAGTATGCCATTAAAAAATTTCCCCATTGCGCCATCTTCTACTAATTTAAAATCCACCAAATGTTCATTCTTTGTGATTGCATCAATCATTTCGGGAGTGACAATCGTGTCAGTTCCGCTGACATAATATCCGTTTGGATTATAGCCAGAACCGTCAAGAGGACCATCACCCGAATAACAATTTCTTAGCGGAAGTTCGTTTAATTGTAAATGCAATTTGCCAAAATCCCAAAATGTAGAGAGATTTGTTCTAATAAAAAAATCGTATGTTGTATTTGAGTGGATTATTTTCATTGCTTCAATTGTTTTTTTAATATACACTGGATAACTCTCTTCGATATTTGGAAATACAATATCACTTGTGTTGTCGTAATCTTCTAATCTTTCGGTAAGTTTTCCATATACAAAAAATACCCGAATTGTGGGGTCTGACTTCATATATGCTTTCCATATTTTTCGGCAATTTTTAAATGTTTGGTTGTTGTTTGATGCCAATACTAGTATTACTGCACGGTAATGTGGTAACAATTTTTTATTATTAACAAATAGTAGTTTTTGTATTTTTTGTGTAAAATCATACAAATGCATACTATCATTTTTGTGTTGTGGAAAACCTGGAGAATGTAAATATTGTTTGTAGAATGTATTATCAGGTTCATTAAAAATTAAAATTTTAAAATTTAAGAATGGGTATTTGTATTTTATTATTTTTACAATATAACTTAAATCATAATAAGAATTTTTTATTAAAAATAAAATATTTGATTTTTTCATATATTCTAAAAAATTTTGAATACGTTTTTCATATCTTTCTTTAAATAATTCGTATTCATTAATGGCATATTTTCCCGGATGCCAAGAAATTAAATTATCATTTTGTTTTTCTTCAGACTCATGATTAAACCACATATTATATTCATTCAAAATACAATCTTGTTTATTTATCGGATCATATTCAATTCTCAAATTAAAAAATTTTTTTCTATCAAATCCATCTAATAAACATTCACATAATCCAAAAAATGGGGTTACACATAAATCAAAAGGACAAGTTAAATAACCATTTGCTTTTGTATAATTCATTTTTTTTCCTCTAAAAATTGCAGGAGAACAGTTCCAACCAAGCGATATTGGTACCATATTTGTAATATCATAATTATGAATATTGTTTTCATAAATTAATTCAAAATCTTTTTTTTGTGGAACAGAATGTTCAAATATACCTTTGTGCAATAAAGAGTTTATTTTAATCCAACTTTCGGGGATTTGAAATGAATTTTTATTTGTCCAAAAACTACTATGTTTTGCTGTCATTTTGTTTTTTAGTAGTTCTTCTGTATAAATAAAATTATTAAATGGTAAATTTAAAGGTCCGCAATATTTTCTATCCATTTGTGCATGGTCATACCCATCAAAATGGCGAACAAGCTCTCGTAAAGGGACATAAATTGTTTGATTCAGTGGGTCTTCTTGTGATGGATATTTTGTTAATTCATTTAATACACTATCAATACGAATATGGTCAGTTTTCCATTTGTGTTCAACAATAACATGGTATAATAGTTTTAAGTTAAAAATTTGTATGCTGTCTAATAATGACAAATTAAATTTAACATAGTTATTTATTAAAATTGGTTGTTGATATTTTCCAGACATTTTTAAAATTTCAGGCCAGTGTGAATAATATATACTTTTGTGTTGGGATACGTCATTTTTAAGTAATTGCAATCCTTCGTTCAATATATCCATATTAAAATCAACAAAAACATGGTCATCATTTTGAGTAAACCACACAAGTTCATTAGGTCCATGTTTTTCCAATAAATCAGTCATAAATGGAACCCATTTATGTTGTTGATAATACCTGTCAAATGTTATGTGTATTTTCGTTCTCTCTATATTTAAAAAATTATTATAAATGTAATCTGTTAATTCGTTTTGTTGATTTTTAAATTCATCATCTAATAAAATAAATAAATACATATCAGAAAATGGAATTTCACGATAACTATATAACATATATTTAAATACATCAATTCTTGAATATCGATTTTGGGGTCTTTTGTTAGTTATAAAACAACTAAGAACAAAAATCATTATAAACAACTTTATAATAATTTCTTTATATTTTATAAGCAATATAAATACTTCTTAAATCGTGAATTTATCCATGCATCATAACCATTAAAATGAGACATTATTTATAATTTATATTTCTTTATATTTTGATTAAATTATAATAACTATTTATTTTTTCATCATTGTGAAGTGGAATTAATGAAAATAACAAACTGTTTGTTATCATTTTAATATTGTATAAACAATCATTTCCATATTCAGTTATAACAAAATTATTAAACACATTCAACAATTGTGTTCTATATTTATTAGAAACAATTTCATTTAATAATATTTCATCATAACCTATTAAACTTTGGTATATCTTTGCATAATCATAAAAAATATCACCAATAATTGTTTCAGTATCTCCACATTTTCCTTTCATATCAATAAATTTAAAGTTATCTTTCTTTGTTATAATTATATTTGAAAATACAGGATCGCCGTGAATCACTCCTATTTTTCCATTTTTTTTTATTTCGTAGGCTTCGCAAAAATCTATTATTTTTTTATAAACAATATCATAATTTTTAAAAATAGAATAATCAAAATTTTTGTATCTTTCTTTTATTTTTTTTGTGTAATTTGAGTATATATTAATATTCATATTTTCATGCATTTGCACATCAATTATGCTACTGTGTATTTTTTTAATAAGATTTAATAAATTTAAAAATACTTTTTCATTCAAAATTTCATTAGTAAAAATTATTGATAATGATGTTCCATTTATTTTTTCTATCATATATTCATTATTTCCATTATTACTAATAAAATGTGGAAAAAATTCAATAAGACTGTTCGGAATATTTTTATAAAAATATATTTCTCCCGATAAACTATTTTGTATTGTTGTTTTTTTTTTTATATATTTATTATCAATTATTTCAATACTGTTATAGTTTCTTTCCTTAACAAGATTTTTATAAAAACCAATTGATTTATCGATTTGTTCATATGAATTAATTGCAAGATCATCTATGTAAAAATCAGCATATGGTTTTCCAAAATATATTTCATCATATGGTATTTCAAAATTGTCTAATGTTTCTAATGTAATAATTCCAACGTCTTTTATTATTTTGCCAACATTTCCATCAAATGTTCGCATTCTTCTTGCTGTATATATAATAATTGTATGTCCTAGTTTTTTTAGCTTACGTAACATTTCTATATTTTTATAAATTGGTTTTACCGTTGTATAATCATTTTTTATTTCCGGAAATGTTACTAATGTATTATCTAAATCAAAACAAAAACGTTTTTTTTCGGATGTCTCTTCACTTTGTATAGCATATTGTTTTAACTGTATTGGGGTTCCTATGCAATCAAAATCACGTGCATTTATTATGGTTGCTTTAAATATTTGATTGTCATTTATCATTTCTTTTATTACACATGATGTATAGAATTCATTTTTTTCGCGAATATTTTTCTTTATAACATTATTGCAATAAGTAATTAAAATATGACTATTTTCAAAAAAATAGCATCCCGTATTTGCATAATTTGATATTTTATTTTTTTCTTTTATATCAATAATATTATGTGTTTCATCAATTTTAATATATGAATAAATAGGATCTACAGTATCATCATTAAAGCAAACAACCGAGTTATGCTTTTGTTTTCTTAAATCATTTAATATATCTATATTATAAATTGTATCTCCATCAATAATTACTGTTTTATTGTTTAATAATGCATGGTTATTTTCTTTTATATATTCTAATCCATGTAATATTGTTTGAACAGCACCTTCGGTTTGAATTGTTAAATCTATTAAGATTATATTTTTATAATTATTGGAAATTATAGTTTCAAATCCATATTTATTAAGACATTTATTATAAATTATTATTAATCTATCATCATCGCACATTTTTAAATTATCAATTACACGTTGGATCATTGTTTTTCCTAATATTTGTATAAGTGGCTTTGGTTTATTATATCCTTCATTAAAAAACCGTTCGCCCATACCGCCTAATGGTATTATTATATTCATTTATATATAAATATAATATAAATAAATATTTATATTATTTCATCTCCAATTTCTTTTCTTTAAGAACTCATTGAATTCTGCTTCCTGTTTATCCCCATTCTCGTCATTTCGAATAAAACGTACTTCCAATGATATTCGCGTAGTAGCTTCATTGTTGTTTTGAGCACAACCATGTATTAAATATGGAGAAAACAACATAAGTTGAGATTCTGTCGGGTTTGGTCGTATCATTTCTATCGGCTGTTTGCTTGCAACAATTGCATCCACCGAGTATTTCTTATTTTGAGTTTTGAAAAATGCCCCACCCTGTGTAACCATTGTTTCCGATTCACTCCATTTATGACTACCTGGTTGTATGGTTAATGAAGATTTTTCATTTGACCCTACTACTGGTAAATATATATTGACTATATTTCTGTAAAAATCCAAATAAACATCTCGATGACACGGGTTGTAATCATTGTCATTTATTTTGCTTGGTCTGCATATACGAAACCATAAATCATCATTAAAAATCTTAACAGGTTCGCCGAGCACATCAGAAACCATTTTTTCAAGATATTCTGAAAATTCTTTCACATCCGGATACATATCTTTTTTATACGGCATTGAATTTAAAATTTGTTTATGTTCTTCCTCGGTAATCGCATTATGGTAATTTTCGAGTACTATTTTTTTATTCGTAATATGCAATATTTCATTTTGTATAAATCTTTGCAAAAGACTGTTGTAATTTTGAATATCCAAAATTTTATAACCAGTAATATCAAAATCTGTTTTTTGCAATAAATTTAAATCGTTCTCAAGAATTACCATGTCTTTTCCCCAATTACTATCTACCACAAGTTCTGAATAATATATATTATTTTGTTTTATAATTTGGCATGCATTCTCAATTCCCTTTTTCACATATTCAATATAACTATGAATACTAGATACAATTGTTGTAAGTTCAGTATTATACGTTTTATATAATTTTGGTAAATCTGTAATGTGTTGATGTCCCCATCCCAAAATCTTGTCACTTTGCGGAATATTATTTTGGATTTGGAGCTTTCTTTGAAACATATTCTTGTTGCATGGATAAAATTTTGTCCATAATATAAAAAACAAATCATGATTATAATTGTTATTGTTAGTATCACGGGTGTTGTGCATATGTCTTCCAACCACATAATTTAATTTTGGTTTTGAATGCAAAATCCGATGACCACGATCAATTGTGCGCGATGCAAATCCAATAAAATCAATGCCTTTCAAAAATTCTACCGTATTTTTTGGAAAAAAATCATGTTTATTTCCCATGACATTATGTATTCCAATATGATAATATAAATTATTAGACAGTGTTTGCATAACTTCACTCTTTGATTTGGTTAGAAACATAAATTCAGTTGTATTCAAACACACTTTATATCCGGTAACCCTCTCTTCGATTTCATTCACCTCCGCATCCACATAATCCGCCTTAAAATTCGGCGTACCATCTTTGTTAATATTTTTGGTTTTTATAACTTCCCAAGTTGGACAAAACTTATTAATTATTTCAATAGATTTGTCAGTTGAGCAATAATCAATAATAATTCCATGGTCAAAAATTGTCCTATGATGTTCTAACCAAAATGGTAGTAAATATTCCTCGTTAAAAATATGAGATATTACAGTTATCATTTGGTAATTTTATACTAATATTTTTATATTATTTGTAGTAAATAATATAAGTCGGCAATTTATTTGTATTTATTTGTGTGAAATGCAAATGGTAATCTTTTATATTTATTAAAATCTACCATTTCATTTATATACAATGGATATTCATTAAGAAAAATATTATTTAAATAAAGAACATATCCAACCGCAATATCTTCAATAATATATGGATACCCATATTTATCATTTGATTCGAAAATATTCCACCCAATACTTTCAAAATGAGCGATTAGTGTATTGCACGATTTGTTGGATAAATATACAACAACACCTCCTGCGTATTTTAATTTCGGAACTTTATTAAACATCATCATTTCTTGAATATTGTATGGAATTCCATGTAAAGGATTTTGCAAATCTTCTCGATGTGATAAATAATAAGATGGCATAAAAGTATTATGTTCTGCAACTAAAATTGGAGAATCATTTGCAATCACCCCCATATAATCTTGTTTATCCTCTTTTTTCAAAAAATTCATAAGAGATGTTTCATTAAAAACCAAATCGTCGCCACATCTCAAAACGCCTTCTTCAATCTCATAATTATCATAAACATACTTTATTCCCATAACAACCTTTTTGGCAACGTGTATATACGAATCCTCGCATTTTAATACAATTGTATTATCTATTATATAATCATTATTAATTCGCGGATCTCCCAGAATATAAAACACTTTCCACCCATTGTATTCATTTTTTTGTAATTTAAATTCCTTTAATCGTGTATCTTTGTGTTTGTGACAGCTATAAATTAAAATTGCACCCTTGATAGTTTCTTTCATTTATTTATAATATAAAAAAACATATTTATATTATATTTTATAAGTTTAAGTTTATTATAACATTTTCTCAATCAAATCATTCAATCCTTTATCAAAATCAGTATCAATTGTCCATCCTAGATCTTTCACTTTTTGATTACTTATATAGTATCGTTTATCATTAAACGGACGGTCTTCAATATAACAAATCCAGTTATTGTAGTCCTTAGTTTTTATTATTTTTTCAATTAACATATGTGCAATTTGTTTAACACTATATTCGGTGTTGTCGTCACTTCCAATGTTATAAATTTCACCAATCTGACCCTTCTCCAATATATGGGTCAATGCCGTGCATACGTCATTCACATGTAAAAATGCTCGCACATTTGTTCCATCTCCCTGTATTGTGACTTTTTCTCTATTCTTCAGTTGTTGAATGAATTTTGGAATTAGTTTTTCAGGATACTGATTTGGACCATAAACGTTGTTTCCGCGCGTGATTATAATTGGCATTTTAAATGAATGATAGTATGATTTTGCAATTAATTCGGCGGCGGCTTTTGATGCAGCATACGGATTGGATGGACACAATACAGAGCCTTCGTGTTTTTTTTCTTCATTTTCAGCGAGCATTGATTCGCCATAAACTTCGTCAGTCGAAATATGAATAAATTTTGTTATCTTGTTATATTTGCGACATGCTTCCAATAATGTATGTGTTCCAACAACATTATCATTCGTATATTGAAGTGCATTGTCGAATGAGTTTTGAACATGTGACTGTGCTGCAAAATGAATTACTGTATCTATCTGATAAATGTTTAGTATATTTATTATTAAGTCATATGAACATAGATTTCCTTTAATCAAATGGTATCGCCCCGAATTTCGAATATTGGCATCTATATTTTGTTCGGACGCACAATAATACATTGCATCTAAATTCACAATATTTACATTTGGGTTTTGTTTGAAGTAATAATTGACAAAATTTGAACCGATAAATC
>Ga0315905_10006071_pt1 | contig 12283 bp, 9 predicted proteins | sample LakEriMetagenome_5_FD_203522 | JGI IMG/M metagenome (GOLD analysis project Ga0315905, IMG submission 203522) | Freshwater fungal communities from buoy surface, Lake Erie, Ohio, United States - Buoy 4 MA121 | ecosystem: Environmental > Aquatic > Freshwater > Lake | place: USA: Lake Erie, Ohio...
CAATATCCGATGCCTGAAGGCGTCCTTCCCTCGACATCTCACTCACATTTCGCATGACCCTGACAATTTCATCCTGGCCGCCATAATCGACCGCAATGTTTAGCTGCAGTCTTGTGCAGGATAGTGTCAGCTCCTCCACGTACTCCATAGTTGTCTTGACTTGCTCAGTTAGCTTGTCTCGGCGCCCGATGAACTTAACCTGCACACCCTCGTCCCGGAGTTCACGCGCCTTTCTGTTAAAGTAAGTGCGCAGAAGTCTGAAAATCGACGTGACCTCATACGGGCTTCTCTTCCAGTTCTCGGTAGAGAATGCGTAAAGTGTGAGATGCTTGATCCCAAGCTCCGGCGCCGCCCTGATGCACTCCTCCACCCTAGAAACTCCGGCCCTGTGGCCAAATATCCTCGGCAAGCCGCGGGCCTTTGCCCAACGCCCATTCCCGTCCAGTATCATTGCTAAATGCAAGCCATCACCCACCGCTTCGTCATTTTTGAGATCACTAGATTCATCTGCGTACATCTACAACAAATAACCCTAAGTTGTTCCTTTGTGATCTAAAAGATATATTCATAAGTTTACATGAAAATCTCTTAATAGATGAAATCGCACAAAAATGAACGGTACTTCGCTCTTTTGGAGTTTGAGGTACATGTCAGCGATGCGCCATCTCGAAAAGGCGCCCTCCACGATCGGTTTTGTGATATGAGAGAGCCTGGCTACAAAACATAGCGCGTCAGTGGTCTAGATGTCGATGTGCAGTTTTGCGACGATTGACCCGACACGACTTGTCCGTTGATCTCTGCGTGACTGCGCGGGGCTCTGCGTCTCCCGTAGGCCGCGGTATCACAGTCAGGATATCAGATCTTGACGAGTTTTATCCCTATTCTCAGACGTTGGGATGATGCCAGTCCAGCCTAGGGTCCAGGCTCATTGATCGTCAAAGCAAGAAGATTGCGGTTGCGGCTTGGGAGACGGCGGAGCGGAAGGTTTTGGCGCACCTGTCGTAACGGGTTGCGATGCGGCGCCAGTCCTTCAATCGACCGAACATGATCTCGATCCGGTTGCGGCGCTGATAACGTCTTTTGTCGTAGCGGGCTGTTTTGCCGCGCGGCTTCCGACCTGGGATGCAGGGGCGTCTCTCCTTGTCTTTCAACGCATCCCTGAACCAGTCGGCATCATAGCCCCGGTCGGTGAGCATCCATTGGGCATTGGGCAGACTGCCCAGCAGCGCTGCGGCTCCAGTGTAGTCGCTGACCTGGCCTGCGGTCATGAAGAACTTCAGTAGACAACCTTTGGCGTCCGTGACGGCATGCAGCTTGGTGTTCAACCCACCCTTGGTCCGCCCAATCAAGCGCCGCTTTATCGCCGGCAGGCTTGAAGCCGTGCGATGCGCCTTCAGGTAGGTCGCGTCAATCATGATGTTCTTCTGCTCGGTGCCTTTTAAGGCCAGTCACTCCATCATCCTTGCGAAGACCCCCATGTCACCCCACCGCTTCCATCGGTTGTACAGCGTCTTCGGCGGGCCATACTCATGCGGCGCATCGCACCACCTCAAGCCCCTAGCGATTGATGAAGATTATGCAGCTCAAAACCCGCCGATCATCGACGCGCGGATTTCCATGGCTCTTCGGAAAGAACGGTTTCAGACGCTCCATCTGATCGCTCGTCAGCCAGAATAAATTGCACACGATCACCCCCGTATCTTGGGGGCCTTGAATCACGCAGCGATCGCAGTCTCAAGCAGATCAATGGTTCCTGTCCCTAAGGCGGATATTCATGTCAACGTCCAGATGATTGTCTAATAATAGAGCCTAAAATCCAAACTTGTGATGGTTAAAATTATCTAATGATATGCGTCGCCGCGAGTTTACAAAAATTGGGTCAAACAATAACCCAGACAATAATTAACGGGTTGACGAGACATCACGACTTGTGGGCGCGGCGCACGCCAGCGCTGATGCGGTAGCTATGGCTGAGGACGGTCACGGCAGGCAGAACCGAACCGACGTTGAGTTCATGCTGCTGAGCCTCCTTAAACAAAACCCATCCCTGAGCCAGAGGCAGATCGCGAGCCGCCTAAATGTCAGCCTTGGCTGCGCAAATTACTGCTTGCAAGCTCTACGGTCCGGGCTCATTGATCGTCAAAGCCAGAAGATTGCGGTTGCGGCTTGGGAGACGGCGGAGCGGAAGGTTTTGGCGCACCTGTCGTAACGGGTTGCGATGCTGCGCCATTCTTTCAATCGACCGAACATGATCTCAATCCGGTTGCGGCGCTGATAACGTCTTTTGTCGTAGCGGGCTGTTTTGCCGCGCGGCTTCCGACCTGGGATGCAGGGGCGTCTCCCCTTGTCTTTCAACGCATCCCTGAACCAGTCGGCATCATAGCCCCGGTCGGTGAGCATCCATTGGGCATTGGGCAGACTGCCCAGCAAGGCTGCGGCTCCAGTGTAGTCGCTGACCTGGCCTGCGGTCATGAAGAACTTCAGTAGACAACCTTTGGCATCCGTGACGGCATGCAGCTTGGTGTTCAACCCACCCTTGTTCCGCCCAATCAAGCGCCGCTTTATCGCCGGCAGGCTTGAAGCCGTGCGATGCGCCTTCAGGTAGGTCGCGTCAATCATGATGTTCTTCTGCTCGGTGCCTTTTAAGGCCAGTCACTCCATCATCCTTGCGAAGACCCCCATGTCACCCCACCGCTTCCATCGGCTGTACAGCGTCTTTGGCGGGCCATACTCACGCGGCGCATCGCACCACCTCAAGCCCCTAGCGATTGATGAAGATTATGTAGCTCAAAACCCGCCGCTCATCGACGCGCGGATTTCCATGGCTCTTCGGAAAGAACGGTTTCAGACGCTCCATCTGATCGCTCGTCAGCCAGAATAAATTGCTCACGATCACCCCCGTATCTTGGGGGCCTTGAATCACGCAGCGATCGCAGTCTCAAGCAGATCAATGGTTCCTGTCCCTAACAGCCAGACTGGGCCACCAGTTAGGGGCAATCAGGTCTGGATCTGAGGCGTTGCGCGCAGGTAATGCTACGCTGAAAATAGACAACCTGATTGGCGCTGCGTTTCCTCAATTCGTATATTATAATAGAAAATTTCGATGATTTAGTTTAATCTTCATTTTGAAATCCGTGAGTAGCGTTATTCATTTTTTCGCTACGACGTCACATCAACACGAAAGCTGCTCATCCGTGCAAATATCCAAAGCGACATTCGGGGTGATCCCACTGAGGCTATATCTAGGTTTCAGTTTTATAGCTTCGCCCGTGTATAATGTATTGATGGGCATTCGGCTTCTGCAGGGGAAAGAAAGTACCCAGCGGCGGCAAGAACGTTTTGGAATAACGAATATCGAGCGGCCTCCAGGGCGGTTGGTCTGGTTTAATGCGGCCAGTGTTGGGGAGAGCATCGCTATCTTAGACCTTATTCGTGCCGTACTCGACGAGGCAGATGATATTCACGTTGTTGTTACCACGCAATCAATGGCATCTGCCCGGCTTTTGGGCGAGCTCTTGCCGCGCCGCGCAATACATCAATTCGCACCTTATGATACGCTGCCCGCGGCCAGTCTATTTTTATCACATTGGCGTCCAGACGTTGCCGTTTGGGTGGAAAGCGAACTTTGGCCCCGCATGATGCATGAGACTGCGGCGCATGAAATCCCGATGCTGCTTATCAATGCGCGAGTGTCGCAAGAGACGCTCGCAAGGTTACGCCGCTGGCCAGTTGTGGCGCATGGTCTGCTGAAACACTTCGACAGGATATTGGTGCAAGAGGAGTCACTGGCCGCAGCATTACAAGGATTGGGGGTTCCGAGTGAAAATCTGCGCGTCGTGGGATATCTCAAGGAAGATCGATCGCCGCTGGAAGCATCGCAAGACCAATTGGCAAGCCTGTCAGTACGGCTTGGGGAACGCGCCCGGTGGCTGGCGGCGTCTACCCATGAAGGCGAAGAAACCGCGCTCGTTGCTGCACATGAACTGGCCTTTGGTCGGGGGCGTGACGCGCCGCTTATGCTTATTGCGCCGCGGCATCCCAAACGGGGGCCAGAGATCATGCGCAAATTGCAAGCCTTGGGATGGCGGGTCGGCCTTCGTTCAAATGGCGATCAGCCCACGGCAGACACCGAGATCTATATTGCTGATACGCTCGGAGAGATGGGTCTTTGGTATCGGCTGTCTCCAATTGCCTTTCTGGGCGGATCCCTGGCGCCAATCGGCGGGCATAATCCCTTCGAACCAGTTAAGCTTGATTGCGCAGTTATACATGGCGCCGAGACTTCCAATTTCATTAATATTTATCAACGGCTTGATCAATGTGGTGGCGCGCTTTTTGCGAATTCGCCTGATGCGGTCGCGCAGGCGCTCTTGAGCCTCCAAGACGTGCAGAAGTTGCGCGATTGCACACAGGCTGCGCGCGATGCGTTGCAGGCCTCTGTGACCGCTACATCTGCAACACTAAGTGTGATCATCGAGCAGCTCAATCTTGCAGGGGAAAACCGTGTCACAACGCCCAAGTATCAATGACGTCTCAGTGATTGCGCCGAATTTCAATCGTCGACTTTCGGGCGTGACATCAACTGTTGTACGGTTGGTCCCAAGACAGGCAGCGCAAATTCCTATCGTTGCAGTCGGTCCAGGCCTTCCTGCAAGCTTGCCTCAGGTCTCGATCTTGTCCTTGCTGACGATGTCACGTTTTGGTCCAGATGGCTGGCGCGTCTGGCACGCGCGCCGCAATAACGAGATGCTTGCTGGATTGGCATTGCGCGTTCTGCTGGGTAAGCGGCTGAAACTTATCTTTACCTCTGCCGCGCAACGCAATCATTCACAGTATACGCGCTGGCTGATACGGCGTATGGATGCTGTATTGGCAACATCGGATAAATCCGCGAGTTATCTTAAATGCCAATCTCATGTAATCAGCCATGGCATTGATACTGTGGAATTCTCCCCAACGCATGACAAAAGAGTTCTTCGGTCCGCTTTAGGTCTGCCAGATGGTGGAAAATTGATTGGCTGTTTTGGCCGCATTCGCGCTAACAAAGGGACAGACCTCTTTATCACAGTCGCAATCAATCTTTGCAAACGGCATCCCGATCTAAATGCTGTCGTCCTTGGCCAGGCGATTGGCAAGGATAAAGCATTCCTGCATGCGCTTAAGCACCGGGTTCGGACTGCAGGTTTAAAGGACCGCATTGTGTTTAGAGAGCAGGTGCCGTTCACCGCAATAGCAGACATGTATCGTTCGCTTGATCTTTATGTCGCACCGCAGCGCTGGGAGGGCTTCGGCCTTACCCCGCTAGAAGCTATGGCTTGCGGAGTGCCCGTGGTTGCAGCCGATGTCGGGGCCTTCAGCAGCCAGATTGTTCAGGGTGAGACGGGTTTCATCGTTCCGCCTGGATCTGCTTCGACAATCACAGATGCTGTCGAGGTCTTGTTAATGGACCCCAAACGGCATGCTGAGTTTGCGTTGTCTGCAAGGGCACATGTGCAGATAAACTTCGACATCCAAAAAGAGGCCGAGGCGCTTATCCAGACTTACCGCAGTTTAATAGGGAAGTGATTCGTAATCGGGGGATCGCGGGTTCTAGTCCTGCTAGGGGCACTCCAAGCCCATATAGCCCTCTAAGCAGATGATGGTTGGATGTGATTTTCTACAACGAGCTTTGTTGCGCAAATGCGATGAAGGATTGAGACTGCGCGTCCAGCTTGTTAGTCAGGTTGCATGATTAAGCCCAAGCCCCCGACCTACCGCACCACGAACTGGCATGACAATAACGCGGCGCTGGCGAAGCGCCGATCACTGGCGATTTGGTTCGATCCTGAGCCACAATGGCTTGCCGCACCGATCGGCAGGCGCGGTCGTCAGCCCGTCTTTACCGTTGCCGCGATCCAGGCCTGCCTGACGCTGAAGACGCTCTTCGGGGTGCCGTTGCGGTAAACGACCGGGATGGTGGCAAGTCTGCTCGATCTTGCCGGACTTGAGTGGCCGGTACTGGACTTCAGAACTCTTTGCCGCCGCCAGAAGACCTTGATTTTCCACATCCCCTGTCGTCCCAGCACCGGCGCCTTGCACATGCCGATCTACAGCACGGGCGTTAAGGCCGAAGGCGATGGCCAGTGGCTGGCCAAAAAACACGGCCCGTCGAAGCCGCGCGACTGGCGCAAGGTTCACCTCGGGATTGATGCGGTTACGCTGGAAATATGGGCCATCGAGATTACCGGTAGCCGGATCGGCGATGCGCCCGTGCTGCCCGATCTGCTGGACCAGATCCCTTGAGATCAGCCCCCCGGCATGGTCACTGCAGATGGAGTATATGACACTCGAGCCTGCCACGCGGCCATCGCTGCGCGCGGGGCAGCGGCGGTCATCCCTCCCCGCAGAAACGGCAAGCCGTGGAATGAACACACGGCAGGAGCGATGGCGCGCAACGAAACACTGCACAGTTGCCACCGCCTTGGCCAGGCCATCTGGAAACGCTGGACCGGCATCACCGATGAAGCCCGGTCAAGGCAAAGATGCGCTTCTTCAGATTGCTGGGCGAGCGCGTCATGTCACGCGACTTCGACAGGCAGGTCGCCGAGCTTCAGATCAGGGCGGCGATACTGAACCGCCTCACAGCCCTTGGACCGCGAGCTGATCTTGCGGCTGGCGCGCGAGCATGAGGCACTGATCACGGTGGAAGAGGGCGCGATTGGCGGCTTTGGCAGCCATGTCGCGCAGCTTTTGGCCGATGAAGGGGTGTTTGACCGGGGGCTTAAATACCGCTCCATGGTCTTGCCGGACACCTTCATCGATCACGCCTCACCCGAGGCGATGTACCGTGCAGCCGGCATGAACGCGCCCGAGATCGAGGCCAAGGTGCTGGAAGTGCTGGGCGTGGCGACGGTGGGCAGAAGGGCGTAAAGCATCTCTTGCTGCCATATTGTATCGCCCTCTTTACGGTTATGCTCTTAATTTTAGGAAAAAGTGCTCCATTGAGAACACACACCCCGCAGATTATTGCGAAACCTGGGATTTTTTCTATCAAAAGTTTTAACTTATGATTTTTTGTTCACAGCCATTGTTCAGTGGCGCCTCATGTTTACAAGCACTTCTACAATGAATAGACCGTACAATAATGAACGAGTTGATGAGATGGCACGACAGAAGGGCGCGGCGTAAGCCAGTGCTGGTGCGGTAGCCATGGCTGAGGTTGGTCACGGCAGGCATAACCGCCCTGAAATTGAATTCATGCTGCTGCGCCTCCTTTCTCAAAGCCCATCTCTGAGCCAGAGGCAAATCGCGAGCCGCCTCAATGTCAGCCTGGGGTGCGCAAACTACTGCCTGCGCGCCCTAGTGGATCGAGGTCTCGTAAAGTGCTCAAACTTTTATGAGGCGGAAGAAAAGCGTCGCTACCTCTACCTCCTCACACCGTCTGGCATATCTGAGAAGGTCGCGCTGACTGGCAGCTTTCTTGCCAGAAAAATGCAAGAGCACGCGAGGCTTTCCGCCGAGATTGAGGCTTTGAAGAGTGAGGTCGTGGAAAATGGCGCGCCATCCTCTGAAATATAGCCCTTGGACGCCGCTGCGCGTGTGTGAAAACGTGCCTCTCTTGGAACCAAAAACAGAATAAAAATCTATCGAGCTCGGAAGATTTAATGTACGAACACGGCAACGCACCTGACGACGAAATAGACCTCGCCGAGCTCTTCGCCGGCCTCGCCTCAAGCTGGCGCATGATTGCATCGACGGCTCTTGTTTCTGTGGCGCTTTCTTACGTCTACGCCAATCACGTGGCGCGGCCGACCTATGAGGCAAAGTCAGTCTTTGCATTTCAAGAGGGCGGAGGGGGGGGCGGCCTCGGTGATCTGGGTGGCGCCGCCACACTTCTCGGTCTTGACCTTGGCGCATCAAAAGAGGATACGCTCGTCTTTGACAGGGTGGCGGGTCGAGACTTCGTCATCGAGCTCGCAGGGGAGGCTGGGCTCTATGAAGACCCCCACTTCAATCCAAGACTGGGCATTGGTCGCAAAGCGCAGCTGATGTCGTATGTCGGGATCGCACCGAAGACCGAGTGGACAGACGCCGAGGTCGACGACGCCATTTTTAACCGCTTTCAAGAGGCTTTGGAAGTTGTTGCCACAGCTAATGGTTCAATTGAGGCAACATTTACACACCCAGATCCTGACGCCGCGGCTTACATCGCCAACGCCGTCGTCAAGAAAATTCTCGACGACACTCTTGAAGACGAAATGACGAAATCCACGAGGGCAGTGGACTACCTAGGTGACCAACTAGCGAAGGTTCAGTCAGAGATGGACCTAGCAGTCATGAAGTTGCAGGAGTTTTCAATCAGTAGAAACGCCCTCTCGATTGAAGACTTAGTGCGTCGCTCAGCGCAACTCGTCAAGTTACGAGAGACGCGCGACGCCACGCGAAAGATGTACGACGGCATTGTCGAGATGATCGCAGTGTCAAAGTCAGGCGGCCAAAAGGCGAGTGTTTTGCAGTTATTCCCAGAACTTATGAGCTCTGAGTTCCGCATTCAATCTCAGATGTCGGTGAGTGAGCCTGAAGTATCTGAGCTTCCTTTAAGCCGCATTCAAGAAATGGCCTTATCTCTGTTTTCGCGCCTACAAGAGATCGATGCTGCGATTGCCTCTTCTGAGGGCAGTGCTAAAATCTCCGCTGATGAGGCTGCGGAGCTTCTCGCTCTGCAGCGGGAAGCGAAAGTTCAAGAAGCGACTTACAATGCCTTGGTGGAACAGTATAAGTCAAAGTCTATTACGAGCGGATTTGTGGAAGCGAGCGGCACGATCTCTCAATCCGCGGTGCCTCCAATAAAACCCTCTGCGCCGAAGTCGAGCCTCATCCTTGCGCTCGGCGCGATTTTGGGTGTCTTCGCCGGCGTGGGCATTGCCATCGCGCGCGGCATTGCGTCGGGGCGACTTCACACGGCGCGCGCGGTTGCCGAGGCAGTCATGGCCGGAAAGGTCTTCCGAATGAAGCGCAGCTCAGTGCCGCCGGAGGTCGTTGCGAACTTGGCCGGCACATCAAAGTACTTGGTCATGTGGCAGATGTCGTCCTCCACCAAGAAGTCTTGCGACGCTGCGGCGCGCCAACTCATCAGGGCTTGGTCTGACGCAGGGTTGAGCGTCGGCGCACTGTCACTCCCAACTTCGGGTTCCCTCGCCTCATCCTCCGGCGCCTCCCCCATCGAAATTAGTGACGTGATGGGCCACCTCCTCCGCGGCAATCTGAGGGACGTGATCGAGGCGACGACGTCTCATCTCGACCGCGTCCTGGTGATCTGCGACTTCGGGACAGTGCCATCATCTGTGCTGTCGACGATGAAGTCATTGCCATCCACCATCGTCGCTGTGGCAAAGCCTGGCGACGTTGTGAAGTCTTCCGCACAAGAACTGCGGTCCTCTGCAGTGACAGACGTCTTGCTGTTGGGATGAAGTAAATGAACTATGGCAAATACCTTTTGTTTGCATGCTCCTCGCTTGCAATTTCCTCCTGCGGGGCGATCTACAACCCACAGAAGCTTCCTGAGCGAGGTGCTCAGGAGGCACAACAAACCATCGGGCTGGAAGTTGTGGCGCTGACTTCGTCCGTCGCGAAAGATGCCAATAAGACGCCCTTCCATCGGAGGGTAGTGCTGGGCTCAAATCTTGGGGGAGCCGCTCAGCTCTTGGAAGAAAGCTCTTTCATCAAATTGAGACTACCGCCCGAGGGTCAACCTCCAATTTACAAGTTAGGTATCGGTGACGTCCTTCAGTTTGCTCGACTGATGCCACGTGTACGTGACGGCGGCACAGTGTCGGATGACTACAATGTGCGACTGCTGCCCGTCACGTCGGAGGGATACGTCAGCATCCTCGAGGTGGGCCGCGTTGACGTCGTCGGCAAGACCATCTCTGAGGTCGAGGCGTCGATTTCTGCGGCACTCCTAAGGTCGGGTGTCGACCCACGATTTGAAGTCTCGATCCAGGGCTTCAATTCGCAAAAAATCTTTTTTGGTGGAGCTGTGCAGCCCGTTGCAGCCCCCTTTACAGACCGTCCTATCTCCCTGACTGAAGTGATGACCACGTCGGGCGTGAAGCTCGATCCGACCTCAGATAAGTTGGTCAAGATCTTCCGAGGGGGGGAGGAGTATCGCCTCTCTGCACACAATCTCCTCACAGGATCAGACCCATCAAAATACTACCTACACGGCGGAGACAGGGTTTACATAGAGAATATGTTCTACCGCCCCGAGACTGTGATCTTGGCGGGCGAGGTGGGGTCACAGTCACTCTTCCCGATTTCTGCGGAAGCGCGCCCTACACTCAGCGATGCGATGTTCTCGCGCGGTGCGATTGCCCTCTTCACCTCAGACAGCAGCCAGATTTATCTCATCAGGCGGCGCGGCGACAGCGCAGTGGCTTATCACCTCGACGGATCCAATCCAGCGCGCCTGTCGATTGCGAGCGAGATAGAGCTTAGACCACAGGACGTGATCTTCGTCGCTGAGCAGCCCGTGACGCGTTACAACCGCGTGATGCAACAGCTCCTCGGTGCGGTCGAAGCGACGCGTGAATTGCGTGACAACGTCGATGCAGAGTTCTGATGATTGTTATCGGAGTTTTACACAGAGCGTCACTGTAGGAAGACGCTCTATGGTCTGAGTGTGCTGCCAACGGATATCTCGTTTTCGTCCATCTGTTTCGCGGTGTGGTCTATTCCAATGATTTCAATCGAATGGATAGCTAAGATTATTTTGTGCTTGGACCCTCTGGCCGTTAGAAAATGTGAGAAAAGATGCCACGGAAGCCTTCAGTGCACTGCCGTAGTTACTGTGCTCTTGCCTTGTCATTGACCGCTACTGTTTTTCGTCTTCAAGCGGTCACTGCGCAAAAATGCCACTTAACCAAGGAATTGCACCTTTCCGGATCAAGTCAAAAATTTGGTAAACCATTAATTTACTTACGACTTTTTCTTGGATCGTCAGCGGTCTGGTTTTCTTCGATTGCTCTGGCAGAGCAGTCTGTGTCCTTCGGCACCAATGCCTCCTCCGGCAACTTCCTCGGCGGGCATCAGACGTTGAACTCAAATTGGGGGGCCCAATGGACGCTCTCCTACGATGAGCTTGGCGAGCATTTCGGGGTCGGCATTCACGCCGGCGTCGTCGGTGTTAGCGACGTAATCCGCCTTGATGGGAGCTATGTCGAACTACACACCGGAGACTGGACTTACGGGCTTGGGGCGGTTGACCGGCACTGGTCTCCATCACGCCACTCATCGATGATCCTATCCACAAATGCTCGCCCATTTCTTTCAGCCTACCTTGGAAAAAACGACTTCTCATCTTTCGACACTCCGTTGCTTGCATGGATCGGCCCGTGGAAAGCGGACTTGTTTCTTGGTCAAACCGAGGGCGACATAAACCCAGAGCACACGAAGCTGTTTGGCGCTCGCCTTCAGCTGCAGCCGCTAAGTGGGTTAGAGATAGAACTCGCTAGGACTTCTCAGTGGGGCGGCGAGGGGCGCTCCGAGAGGCTTAGGACGCTCTTTGCCATGCTGTTTGGCAAGGCGAACGAGGGCGCAGCGGCCGAAGTCAACCAACTCGCGGGAATTGGTATCTCATACACTCTCCCGCAAGATCTTGCACCCGTTCGTCTCTACGCGCAGGCGATTGGCGAGGATGAGGCTGGCTACCTGCCGTCGTGTTTCATGTACCTCGGCGGAGTTGAGGGGAATGTCAACGTTTTGGGCAACCCCACGATCATTACACTTGAGGGCGCGACGACTGAAATCGGCGAGACCCCCGGAGGTTACTGCGGACCTGGAACCGCCTATAACAACAGTCGATACGCAGGCGGATATACCAATTTTGGCGAAAGCATGGGATTGCCCATCGACAGTGAAGGTCGTTTGCTTCAACTGATCTTTGAAACAGAATTGCCGAAGTTCAACCTACACTGGTCACTGGCCTACCATGAGATAAACACCCACAATAAGTCATCGCATCGCCTGACAAGCGTAGAACAAGATGGGCTGCTCGCACGTGTTGGTTTAACGCGTAAGATCGAAAATTACAGCGTCACGAGTGAGGTTTGGTATCAATCCTACGACTTAGACACAGCCGACGTGCGACGCGGCCCCGGCGTCAGCTTCGGTGTATCAGTGGCTTTCTGATAGAAGTTGACATTGCGAATATCCAGTGGTCAGTCATTGCTGCGCCAACCTCAAAGTGACCCGCCAAGTCTACAGCCCTATCTCGTCGAGCTTACTCGGCACCCTTCGCATTTGG
>Ga0315905_10006072_pt1 | contig 12283 bp, 17 predicted proteins | sample LakEriMetagenome_5_FD_203522 | JGI IMG/M metagenome (GOLD analysis project Ga0315905, IMG submission 203522) | Freshwater fungal communities from buoy surface, Lake Erie, Ohio, United States - Buoy 4 MA121 | ecosystem: Environmental > Aquatic > Freshwater > Lake | place: USA: Lake Erie, Ohio...
GTAGTCACGAGTCTGTCTTTCTATGACGACGCTTGAAACACCATTGCGATGGAGTATTTCAGCCAACAACAAACCTGCAGGACCAGCGCCAATGATGGCTACTTGCGTTTTCATAGAAATTTCATTAAGTCAGTACCCAATTTTGCAAGCATTTGAGCATCGGGAAAGCGCATTATTTTTCAATCGAAGATATTTCTTGCCGCTTCGTCCATTTCTCATTATGTTAGCTCATGTAGCGTAAACATAGTCATTGAACTTACAAAAAAATTCTGATTTGGCTGTCATGAAGAACAGAAGAATCAAGAGATCGACAGACGAAAAAAATGCTTCCAAAGGAAGCATATGTAGATTTTCTAGAAATGAAATCCTGAAAACTACATAAGGTAATGAAAGTCTACAGGATTTGGTGTTGTGGTGGGCGATGCAAGTTTCGAACTTGCGACCCCTGCAGTGTGAAGACAAAAAACTATTTCAAGAACCTATATTTTATACGGGTTGCAAGAGGTTTTTAACATTGTAGTACGGTTTTGTAGTACGGCAAGTTTATATTTTTAGAGTACTATTTTATTATTTTAACCCTGTAAATTTAATCACAAAAAACTAATAAAAACGCCCTACTATATTCATTTCAGTTCAAATCCAAAACAGCACCGCAAAGAGTTTTGCAATCATTACTAGCTACAGAACCAACGTCAATACCCTACTGTACTTTCGTACTAGTTTTAGTTCCTTGTCTGACTTATGTACAAGCATTAAAAGTAGGTGGGAGAAGACTACTTTTTCAGAAAAGTAAGGTAGCCCAATTCTAGTTTTAACAATAAACTGTCTCCATCAATTAGATGAGCGCAATTAGTAATGAAAATTTTTCTTTTTTTGATTTATAGTTTTTTAACAATTCAACTAAACGTTACAAATGCTCAGCCATTTGGAGGTGCCAAAGTAGTTGTAGAAGAAGACAGCAACTCAAATGTGATTTGCAAAAATTCACACGAGAGTGCATCAGCTGCCATTAAATCAGCTTTAAGGTACAACAGAATTGAGTCGTTGCCAAAAAACACAACAGGGCGAGTTATCTTCTATACATCTCTGACTAACACTGAAGTTACGAGAGACAGTTGCAGCATGGGGTTATACATGCAGGTATATTTTTACACTTCTGCAAAAATGCCTCAATCTGATAAATCAGTTTTCCTCAGAGGGGAACTTTGTAGTAAATCTGTGACAGGATTTTTTGACAAAGTAAATATGCAGGAAAGAGTCAACGCAAATTTAAAACGCTTGGTAGATGAGTGCATTGCTGAAATAGAAATAGATTTAGCAAAGAAATAATTTATCGACTTCATGTAAATTTCAGTCCCTAGTCAACGAGATACTTGTCGATGCGAAAGTTAGCAAAATAATTAAAAACAGCGTGAAGATGATTCAACTTCACTATTGACAATTACAGCCTACACAGAAAGCCAACGTCATTACTGGCAAGCTGATTAGTTCACAGAATAAAGTTGTTGCTTCTGAAAGCAAACAACAAGAGCCAGAGAATCCTAAATTAGAAAGAGTGAAATGAGGACTATCGAGAATATAAAAAAATTAATAATTTCAAGTTTACTTTTTATTTCTCTATCTCCGCCGTTGTTCGCAGAAATAAGAACATTTGGTGTCGTCGATTGTGGGCAGTGGCTAAACGACAAAACACCATCTCGTAAAACTTGGGTGCTAGGATATTTGACTGGCGTCAATGCTATGCATAACGCCACTACAGATAAAAACCCCCTTGGGAAAATAAACTCAGCGGATCAAATTTATGTCTGGATAGACAACTATTGTCAAAAGAATCCACTCAAATCAGTCGACGATGCTGCAGCAAACTTATTTTTTGAATTGCTAAAAAAATAAACGCAAGTCTTGAAAATGATAGAACTGAACTATGTACATTTGCAACATGCACAGAAAGCAAACTTCATTGCTGGCAAGCACATTGATCTAAAGAAGAAAATGGTTACTGAAGCATAGATATCTGCGAAGCCCAAATTGGAGCGAGTGAAATGATGTTTAAAAATTTTAAAAAATTAATTTATTCAATATCTACAACTATAGTTTTTCTAGCTCCGCCTGTTTTTGCACAACCAGTAAAAACACTTGAACAAGAATGCAATTCAAAAATGGCTATCTCTTGCGTATTACTAGGAGAAAAATACCGTTTAGGTGATGGGGTGCGTGCAGACAAATTGAAAGCAGTAGAGTTTTATCAAAAAAGTTGTGCTGCTGGGGGGGCTTACGCATGCTCAGATTTAGGTGTTATGTACAGTAAAGGAGATGGAGTACGCCAAGACAAACTCAAAGCTGCGGAGTTTTATCTAAAAGGTTGTGATGGAGGATTTGCTTTGGGATGCTCTAATTTAGGGGCTTTATTCGATGAAGGAAGTGGAGTACGCCAGGACAAACTCAAAGCTGCGGAGTTTTATCTAAAAGGCTGTGATGGAGGCAGCTCTCTTGGATGCATCAATTTGGGTGTGATGTATAGGGAAGGCGATGGCATTCGCCAAGATAACTTCAAAGCAGTTGAACTTTATCAAAAAGCCTGCGATGGCGGAGGTGTGCAAGGGTGTGCAAATTTGGGGATTTTGTACAGCAAGGGAGATGGTGTTCGCCAAGATATATTTAAAGCAGTTGAACTTTATCAAAAAGCCTGTGATGGAAGTAATGCACTTGGTTGTTCAAATTTGGGGGCACTTTATGTAACAGGCGATGGAGTACGACAAGATTATTTCAAAGCAATTGAGCTTTATCAAAAAGCCTGTGATGGTGCTAACGCAATTGGATGCGCAAATTTAGGAGGAATGTACGCTAATGGTGATGGGGTACGCCAAGATAAATCAAAGGCACTTAATCTTTTTGGCAAGGCATGTGACTTAAAAAATCAAGTAGGTTGTGAGAACTACGCCAAGCTGAAAAATAGTGGTGTCAAGTAGCTTAATTTAAATATGTAACTTCAATCAGCCGAATTTATTGGTTTTTTTACGGACTTCTTTTTCAGGTAAATCATGAAATATTTTTTCTCATTTTTTTTACTTTTATTTTCTATATCGTCCTACTCTCAGGACATTTGGACGAAAGTTGAAGAAGACATTTATAAACGAATGCAAACTCAAGAGTTTGTAAACTATGCACTTAGCAGCCATACCTTAGCAGCAATGCCCAAAGAGGTAATTCGAGAGCACTTAGTTGAAGTCTATAAGAGCAGAGATGTAAGTAAATTCATTGTCAAAGAACTGCGCCAAGCTGGTTTAGATAAGCTGGAAGAACAAGACATGAAAATTTATGCAAGAAAATTTGGCGCAGAGCTGTTTTTGTCTTTGGCTATGAAGGGCATGGCAAGGCTTTCCCCTGAAGATATGCGAGTCTTTTTGTCATTTATGAATACATGGCTACACCATGCCTCAGTAGAAGACTGCAAATGGATGATGGCAATTGGTGCAACATCATCAGCCAGTGAAGCAGCAAAGATTGAAATGAAATACTATGGAAAATTTAAGCAAGAAGAACTTCGCTCTTACTTTAGGTTTCTTAGAAAAGCGATGTTTGCAGAATTAAACAACTTTCCTTCCGCTAGGAACCTCAATCAAGATCAAATAAAAATAGCAGACGATGCATTTCAATTAATTCTTGAAAGAAAAATCAAGCAGGAATCAGTGCGAATTGAAACACTCAAAGCAATGTCAGATATGAATAACTCGTCTGCTAAAGACGTTTGTGATTCAGGAAAACTGATTTTTTCTTCAGTCTTAGACATGAAAGGATTTGCTGGCGACTTGATGACAACTAAATTCATCTTGTCAATACAATAAAGACTTCATCTTGAATTACAGCTGTACAACGTAACGCTCGCACCATATGGATTTGCAGTAACAGTAGTGGCAATGTTCTCTTTTATGTTAATTGAAATTGAACTTATTGAAAAAGCTCCTTCGTAAACAGGAACCTCATAAGCCGAAATACTATCTTTGTTTTCACTGACTATTTTGTAATTGCTTTGCAACATTTTCTTTTCAATTAATCCGCTGTATTCAGCATATATAAATGGATTAGAAATTTTTAAAATTAAAACTCCTTGCGTATTATTATTATTGTTTCCAGATCTGACTATATTTTGATAACCATTATTTGAGCAAACCAAATTTTGCGCTTGAGTTTGAGTATTAAAAAAGGTAAAAATAATTGTTAAAAATGTTAGTTTCCACATATATAGCCTCTAATTAGTTTTTTCATTTATTCAATTTATCTTCTATTTCTGTGATGCATTTATCTGTAAGTGAACGAACAGAATCATTTAATCTGGTTTGAGTATTTTGAATTGAGGCAGTAGTCAAGCTACCTTTACCGCATAAAACATGCGAGCCCCATAGTCTACCTTTTGGAATATTTATAGGGGACATTTTATAAAATTCTAGGTGTACGTACGTGGCACAAAACCCTTGCCCAGCAGGTAATACAGTAGCTCTTATATAAAGAGATAAATCAGAGCTTCCTATTTCAGCATTACTAATTCTGTTATATCTAAGTGTAGAACGAGCACTAGCTAAAAGTCCTTCATTAGATAAATTACATTTAATAAAGTCTTCATCAGCATTTTCAGCAAAAACATAAACGTTCTGAATCGGCTGAGCATTACTTCTACTGAAAACAAGCATTAATATAACTAAAAAAATTATTTTCATATGGTTTTTCATTTTTCTATAAAAGAGTTACTTTCTAATTCCTATTGAATACAAACTCAATGTTAGCTGATTTTTAATGTGTTGTGAAATTTCAAATCAACTCAACAGCAGCTTTCATCACTGTTGGGTTGAGTTCAATGTAGCGTTGCGTAGTGGCAATTGATTTGTGCCCTGCCAGTGCCATCAGCACACGCACCCCCACTCCCTTGTCAGCCAGTTTTGTAATAAACGTTCTGCGTCCACTGTGACTAGTAGCACCAGTCATTCGCGCATCTTTGTAGATTTTGTGAAACAACTGGCACAGCGTGTTTGCTGTAAATCCACGCTTGGGATTTTTCTGCGTGGGAAACAACGCTCGCTGCGTGTCTGTCAAAGTCACTGCCAACAAGTCCTTTAATCCAAATCGTTGCTGCAAGTAATCTGTTAATTCATCCTGCAGTTTTTTGGGCACTAAAACTGTGCGACTGTGATTGCCTTTTGTTTGGCTAGCTGCCAGTGCTATCTCGTCCAAGACAGCTCCATCTGCACCAAGCACATCGCAAATGCGTAGTGCTGCAACCTCACCAACCCTCATGCCTGCCATGTGCGTGCACAGCAGCATGGCGCGATTGCGTGTGGCGTGTGGTTGATTGCTGCAGTAGTTCAAAACCTTACGCAGTTCTCGCTCTGTAAGTACTCTTGCTTGACTCATTGCTTTTACTCCAAATGTTGTGTTTACATGTGTAAAAGTATGTTTTCTTTGTTTTGTTAGGACAACCTTTTTCTGCCTTCGCAAAAACCTGTTCAAGAACAACGAGATACGCAAGAACCACATCTCTTAACTAAATCCTTTGTTTTTGCTGTGGCTCTTTAGCCACGATGAGTACAGCAAGCCCTACACGCTGTTTTTGGCAGTCTCTGCAACCCAACTGTGCTATCTCAGTATTTATTAGCTTATAAGGCGCTTGCCTTAAGCAAGTGGCGTGCATAAAATAGAGCTATTTGCGATAACAAGAGCTCAACAATTTTTTAATATTTGTTTAGGGATTAGGCAAATCAAATGAAACGTATATTTCTCTTCTTACTTGTATTTTTGCTTCATACAAGTTCATTTGCACAATGTGCTCATACATTTACATGTACAGCTCAGGGCTGCGCAAAAGTAACTGATGCAAGTTGCTCAATACCATTACCACTGACGCCATCCTTCAACTTAGACAGCGAACCCACCAAGGCTAACCCTCAAGGTGCAACGTTTGTCTCGCCCAGCCCAAATCAAAGCTCAACTCCCAAGAGCTCCTCATCTAATTCCGTAGGGTGTGCTGAAAATGGAAGTTGTTATGGTGACATAAGCTCAGTCAATGGCACACCAAAAACTATAAGTGTTGATGGTTATTACCGCAAAGACGGAACATACGTTAGAGGGCATTACAGAAGCAAAGGGCGTTAACGCTCTAAAGTTATTTGAACTTTATTTGGCGCTAAACAAGTACCAACTGCAACTTGAACAGAAAATTTAGCTCCATTTTGTCCACCAACTGAAACCCTTTGGACTCCTTGCCAAAGAATGTCGTTATCTCTATCAATTATTTTTACTCTTATAGAGCCATTAAAGATTTCACCATTTCTATTTACTAAGTTACCCTCCACCCAACGTGTTAAGTCACATCTATAGTCTTTGATAACTAAACCCTGAATATTTGTATCTAGAGTTTGCGCATTTAAATTGCTAGCAAATAAAACAAAAAATACAAGCGAACTTAGAGTGAAATTTTTATTGACTTTCATAAGCCACCTTTCATTTATTTTCAATTTTAATTCATTAACTTAATAAAGCAAGAAGTTCTTGTTTTTTGCGATGCTAAGTTATTATTTTTACAAGTCTAATACATCAATAGCTAGTCTCACCTAGCCTGAAGTAGCGCACGCCAGTTCGTAGCTGTACCTTGACTTCAATCTTGGCTAGTAGCTTGGCAGAGATTTGATTACGCACCACCACAGCGTCATGCACATTTGCCAAGACTGTGTTGCCTGACTTCTTTGCCTCTGCTCTAACCATGTCCATCATGATTGTTTCAGCATGTTGGTAAAGCCAAACAATCTTCTGTGCAGCACTGAACTGCATGACTTTCTTTCGCTGCTGCTCTGCTGTCATCTCTGCTTGCCACTGAGCATCACCTGAGAATTTGGCAACTATGTATTTGCTCAATGTCTGCTGCTCTGCGTTGAACGTCTTCACCAAGTTGCACTCAACAAATCGTTTCAGCACAACTGCGTCCCTGTCAAAGACTTCAAACAATGAACTTTGATTTTCTTCGCCAGTGTCACTACGCCAAGTGCCCAAGCTCAACTTGGCACCAAATCCCAGTGCTGTCATTGCTTCTTTGATTGTGGCTTTGTATTGTTCAGTAGGTTGCGAGTTATAGACTTCTAGAATCACAGCGTCAAAGAATGCTTCTTTGTCTTCCAAGTACAGCGTCATTGCAGGAAAGGTATGTCGCACATCCTTTTTACGAGATTTCTTCTGTGCATGCCATTCTGTGGCAAATGACATCTTCCAAGCAGTGGAGCAACTTTTGCAGTCGTATTCCCAAGATGTGCCAAGAAAAGCCATTCGCAGTTCTTTTCTTGTGCTGAGTACGCTGACACCTTCGTAGTAGGTTCTACCAAATGCTTTCTTGTCTATCTTTTGGTGTAGCAAGCCATTGTTAACTTGAGCAATTCGCAGCACATACTCAGCCTGGACTATAGAGTTTTCCTGTTGGTATTTGTTCAGCGCAGTAGCACCCTGAACTATGGATGTCATGTATCGCTTGAGTGCAGGAATATCCACTGGCGAAGTAAAGTACTGTGTTTTCCTATCTTTAACTGAAAGCGAGTTGTAGTGGCTTTGATATTCAGCAATCAAGCCCTGCCAATCCTGCGTCAAAAAATTTAGGTAAACATCCAATTCAGTTGCAGTCAATGTCTGCAGATATTTCAACAGATTGTCGTTTTTGACAATCAGATTAACTGTAGGTTTGAGTATGGCGATTTCTTTGGTGATGTTGTTGGCATTTGCATTGATGTTCTTTACCAATGCCATGCCATTAGCACCTAACCACTGATGTACCCTATATCTTTTGTTGTTTATAGTGGGACTGAGATTTATCAGCTTGGTTAGTGGAATGTCATAGGCATCAAATCTACGTGCATACACGCTACGTTTTAACAGGCTCAATCGCATTAGACGTTCAAGCAAGACAAGATACTTGTCCAGTTGCTGTTTGGCTCTATTTGGAGGAGTAGGAAATGCCTTTTCCAGTGCTGCAAGCACACTAGGCACATACTCAATTGTCAGCATCATCGTCGCATCCCTTGCAAGCCACTGTTCGTGCGGGTTGCAGGACTGCCTAAAACCGCACGAACTAATGATATATCAAATTACAAGAAATACAAATAAGAAAATGAAATTGACACGCTAGTTTGACAAGTTGAGCGCAGCGAAACGCAGTTCAAACTAGCGATGTCAGATGTGCGTTAGCACATCATTCAAATTGAACTAATTGACTGATTTAATGACTTGAATAATTCAATCAAGTACCAGAACCTAGACTGACTTTGATTTGTTTTTTTGAATGAATTTATTACCTGCTACTAAAAATTTTCGTGTACTCATCAAAGTACTTGTCTGGCAAGCTAATCCATTCTGATTGTGCAATGCTTGAACACATCAAAAAAATGCTTGCTAAGAATGCAAGTTTGATTTTCTTTTTTAAGTTCATTTGGTATCTTTAACTTTTAATGTCTTGGAATTAATCTTTTCCACTTCTACTTCAGACTGTCCTGTAAGTGCACCATCTTTCCATTTCAAATCTGGTGCGTAATTGGTAAATTCAATGTCCTTTGAGCTACCATCCTTTAGAGTTACATTCAACTTTAAAATCGCATAATTACTCATAGGCAAATCTGAAAAAGTGCAATCGATAAAGTAGTAATTTTGATACTTCCCTTGTCGCCTGCATCTTAGTTGCGATATTTCTATCTGCGTAGCACTCCTAAAATTTGACTGCCATGCTTTATTCTGTATTTTGTCTTGCTTGGGGCGTACATATTTTTCATAGCAATTTGATTGCCCTTCATACAAGGCTTCTTTAATTTTTGCACTTTTCACAACTTCATCCACACACTCTGCATAAGTTGATGCGCCAAAAATTCCTGCATATGCGCTAGATGATAAAAAAATTAGTAGCAGTAAAAGACAGCGCATTTAAGTACACCTAAGTTTTTTTCAATTCAATAATTTCAGTCTTAATTTTTGTTACTCAAATGCACCAAAACTTGACTTAACGTCATAGAGGTTAATCAAACTCCCATATCCTCCGCTGCCGCAAAATTGAATGTGGGCAAGATAATTTTTACCTTCTTTGATGAAATTATTTGCTATATCTGTTTGAGATTTAGGTAATTCACCAATATTTGTTGGCACTGAAAAAATATTTCCTTTGTTATCTTTGAATCTAAATTGCTCCAAAGTTTTTCCACTTTTACTAAATTGAATACCTTCAATTTTTATAGTGCCTACCATCTGAGAGCAGTTGTCCCCTGACTTGTCCATTACTTCATCCATGTTCACCAAAGCAACCACATGAGTTTTAAATTTGTTGTTTGCTTGTATTTTCGTAATCTCAATTACTTTTGGTTTTAATTCAACTGCCAACGCAGCTCCACTAAACTGCGCAAATACTAAAGCAACTACAGTAAAAATTAAGTTGGCTTTTTTCATTTTTAATCCTATTCAGATTGGTTTATCTTAAATAAATAGTTGCGAAAGGGCAACTATGAAAATTAAAGAAATCTCAAGTGCAGCCAATCAACTTGAAGCACTTCAAAGCGCCAGCAAACCACTATCCCCAGAACAGGCGCGAGTGCGAGCTATGAAGCAAGGCATTGATAGACAGAAACTAGCACTGGCTCAAGAGCGTGAGCGCCAGCAGAACGCAAAACATGCTAAAAAAATGCAAAAACTGCATCAAAAGTCTTTGGGACTTTGACTATTGCTGGCGCAGTGAAGAGTTATTGATATAAATTGTTTATGACTAAAGAGAGCATTACTGCTTTACAAAGCGACTCTACTCGTTTTGCTTCTTTGAGTGCTTCATCTTTTTTTGCCACGATGTTTCCACTACTGCAACCAATTTCAATAGTCTTACCATCGTAAAGAACTTGAAGATTTTTGTATGTTTGAAAAATCTCAAAATCTAGCCTTTTTTGAGTCAGCTCAACTTCTGCATACCAACCAGGCTGATTTCCAACTTCTGAATAAAATACTTTCTTGATGTCTCCATTTGGATTCACCATGTTTGTAAGTTCTTTGCGTTCAATTGCTCGTTGGACTTGTGCTTTTGTTCTTTTATCGCCAGTATCTCTCACTAATAAACTGATAAGCGACGCCCCACTTCCTGCTTCTGACTTCCAACTTCTAACTGTATTGGGTGTAGTACCTTCTTGCTCTGTCCATGAAAGTGGCAGAGTTATGTTTAAGTCCAAACCCTTGGCTTTTGGCTCGTTTTTAGTATTGAATTTTTGCGTCTTCTTATCTGCGATTTCTTTTTCAGGATTTTCGAAATAGGTAATTGCCAACATAAAGTCTCTTGTTGGTTGATTCTCAATTTTTCCATCAGCTCTGTTTTCTACAGTTTTCAAAAATTCTATCGCTTGATTCTTTGGAAACGCTTTAGGTGCATTTACTAAAACTTGTTGCTCAATATTGGCAATCAGTGTCTTACCTTGCTCCCCTCCAAGCTCTATGATTTTGCTAGCAGTCTTATCCTTTAAGTCTGCATAAGCAGACTGAAACTTTAATCTCACAAGCAAAATATCTTGCTGAAGTTCTGGATAACTTGCTTCAATAACTTTTAATGATTGCTCTTGTCCAATTAAGTAACCATAAACGCGAGCAAGTCCATTGAAGTAATTTTGATTCGCACTGAACGCTTGCACGTTCAAGGCTAACAACAATACTAAAAGTATGGCTAGATTTCTTTTCATATTATTTGCAAACAGTTGCGTCTACAACACTCGTCAATACCTCTTTCATACTTAAGTCATACCAACGATAGCTCACTGTTAAACCATGCTCTTTTACTAATACATACATCATTGGAGTACTACAAATTTGCTTGCTTGTTAAACTTGGCATTGTTGTTTTTATTTTTTCTATTTGAGCCTCATTAAGTTGATTTGTCATTTGGTTATCAATATTTATATTTTTCTTTATTGCTGTTGAGCCTAATGAAAGAGTGTTTGAATCTATTTTTTTGCCTTTGTTTTGATTGAATTGAGTTGCAAGCAATGTAGCCACATCCTCAACATTCAAATTTGGCTTCTTTAGTTCTTTACTCCATTCCTCTCTTGTTTCTTGAGCATGTGCATTGATGCAAATCATTGTCATAACAATATAACTAATTAAGTACTTCACATCCAACTCCTTTTATTGAGTTAATTTTGCTTTAAGCGATTTAGGAATACCTTTCAATCAACAATCGTGATTTGTTGATTGACTGCTGTCAACTTTGTTATCAATAATGTAACCAACTATAAAAGGAATTGCTATGGGTTCATTTTCTATTTGGCATTGGCTCATTGTTCTCATTTCCTTTGCACCTGCAATTGTTGGAATAGCTGTCATGGGATGGCAACATACAGTTTTAGTCAAGCATGAGCAATCTGGCTTACAAAAGAATGGTTACGTGGGTTACAGCCTAACTTACTTCTTTTTTGGTTGGATTGTCCCAATCATTCGTGGCGAGATTGGCATTGGAGTTTTGCACTTCGTTCTAACTGTTATTTCTTTGGGTGTGTTTCAATTCCTAGTCATGCCCTTTCTCTACAACAAGCAGTACATGACTAGATTGCTGACAAATGGATGGCAATTGAATGGTGATGATGAAAGCAATGCTTATGCAAAACGTAAACTTGGCATTGCGAATTAAATGTTTGTTTATTGATTTGCTGGCGCTGTGACAACGAGCGTCAACTACTTGCAACTAGTTGAATTTCTTTTAAGTCAGCCATTGATGCAATTAAGTCAGCTGCGTCACTTTGAGTAGCTGCAAGCCAGTCTGAATATTTTGAATTTGGTACAACGACAGGTGTACGCTTTTCATCACCTGCTTTGTGGAATCTGTTCATTACAGGATGTGTATCAGCATTCACTGTCAGCATTGAGAAGCTGACAACAATTTCCCCAGTTTCTGGCTGCGTCCATTTGTCCCATAAGCAAGCTATTGCAAATGGCAAGCCTGATTCAAGCTGAATCCTAGTTTTAACTGATTTGCCTGTTTCATAACAAGGCTCAAAAAAGCTGTCTAAAAGCACCAAACCATACTGACGACTTTTCCACGCTTGTCTGTAGCTTGGCTTTTCTTTAACAGTCTCTGTTCGTGCGTTGTATGTGTGGCGACTTATCTTGTCATCTTTTGCCCATTTTGGAATCAAGCCAAATCTAGCAAGTCCACAGGCAACTCTTCCAGTGGTGTGACTTTGAAGCACGATAGGTGATGGGTAGCTTGGGAATACGTCAGTGGGGTATTCTTGCGCTGGCAAAT
>Ga0315905_10006073_pt1 | contig 12279 bp, 14 predicted proteins | sample LakEriMetagenome_5_FD_203522 | JGI IMG/M metagenome (GOLD analysis project Ga0315905, IMG submission 203522) | Freshwater fungal communities from buoy surface, Lake Erie, Ohio, United States - Buoy 4 MA121 | ecosystem: Environmental > Aquatic > Freshwater > Lake | place: USA: Lake Erie, Ohio...
ACACCGAAATTGCACAACCCCTCATCGTCGCCGCGTCGATTGTCACAGGATCTCTCCTCGTCAACAATCGGCGGAGCTCGGTCGGAGCAGTGGCCGGGCACTCCGTGGGTGAATTCGCGGCGGCGTATGTGGCCGGCATTTTGTCTGACACCGACGCGATACGTCTTGTTGGCGTTCGTGGACGAGCGATGGCGAATGAAGCGTCCAAGGTCGCGACCGGTATGAGCGCTGTTCTCGGCGGAGAACCAGAAGTGTTGCACGCGCGACTCAGTGAATTGGGGCTCACCGCTGCGAATATGAACGGTGGAGGGCAGGTCGTCGTTGCCGGTGAACTCGAAGCCCTCGCCTACCTGGCCGCCGAGCCCGCTGCGGGGACACGCGTGATTCCGTTGCAGGTTGCCGGGGCTTTTCACACAGCATTCATGGCAGGAGCGGTGGACACACTGCGTGAGGCCGCCTCGACAGTGGAACCGAAAGACCCGACCATTTCGATTTACACCAACCGAGACGGTTCCCGCGTAACGAGCGGTCCGGATTACCTTGAGCTTCTCATCGGACAGGTCAGTAACCCTGTTCGCTGGGATCTCTGCATGGAAGCCTTCGCGGCCGAGGGAGTCACGGGATTTATCGAACTTGCCCCGGCGGGTGCGCTTGTTGGGCTTGTGAAGCGTGGCATCAAGGGACTACCGACCGTTGCAGTAAAAACCCCAGACGACTTAACCGAGGCCGTCGAATTATTGGAGGCATCATGACCCAGCCAACCCTGAAACAGGCAGTGGGCACTCCATTCACCCGAATCATCTCGGTGGGAGCCGCCCGCGGGGATCTCATTGTCCCCAACGACGACATTGTTGGTCCCATTGAGTCGAGCGACGAATGGATTCGTCAGCGCACCGGGGTTATCAGTCGCACCCGTGCGAGCGAGTCGGTGAGCGCGGCTGACCTCGCGACAATCGCCGCCAACGAAGCGATTGCAACCGCAAAGATTTCGGCGAGCGAGATTGGCGCTGTCATCATCGCTACCATCTCAAACGACGTTCTCACCCCGTCTATGGCGGCATTGGTCGCTGAGCGCATTGGCGCAACACCAGCGGCTGCTTACGATGTCTCCGCTGCGTGCGCCGGCTTCTGCTACGGAATCGCTCAAGCTGACGCACTCGTCCGCGCAGGAGCAGCGAAATACGTCCTTGTCATCGGCGCAGAGAAACTGAGCGACTACGCCAAGCCAACTGATCGCACGATTTCGTTTCTACTTGGCGACGGTGCTGGCGCCGTCATCGTCGGTCCGGCAGACTCCCCAGGAATCTCGCCGACCGTTTGGGGCTCGGACGGGGGCAAGTGGGACGCCGTTGGTATGGACCGCCCAACCCGCGAAGCGTTCGAGGATCGTGATGGCGAGTTCCCCACGCTTCGTCAGGACGGACAGACCGTATTCCGTTGGGCCGTTTGGGAAATGGCGAAAGTCGCGCAGGAAGCGCTCGATGCTGCCGGAATCACAGCGGCCGACCTCGCCGCTTTCATCCCCCACCAGGCCAATATGAGAATCATCAACGAGTTTGCGAAGCAACTGAACGTGCCCGAGAGCGTCGTAATCGCCCGAGATATCGAAACAACGGGAAACACCTCGGCTGCGTCCGTTCCACTAGCAATGCACAGAGTCCTCGCGGAAAACCCGGAACTGAGTGGTGGATATGCTCTCATCATCGGTTTCGGCGCCGGCCTTGTGTACGCAGCACAAATCGTCCGCCTTCCGTAACAGAACCGCCGTAACCCCATAAAATGGGGAACGGTATACCAATCCACTAAGGAGAAATAATGGCTCAGTCCAAAGATGAGGTCCTCGCCGGCCTCGCCGCACTCGTCAACGACGAGACGGGCGTCCCCGTAGAGAGCGTCGTCTTCGGCAAGTCTTTCGCGGATGACCTCGACATCGACTCGATCTCGATGATGACAATTGTCGTCAACGCTGAGGAACATTTCGACGTCAAGATCCCCGATGACAAGGTTTCCGAACTGAAAACTGTCGACGACGCAGTGAATTACATCGTTTCGGCTCAGGCCTAGAACGATTCGTGCGGCGGGGTTAAACCCCCGCCGCATTTCTGTATAAAAAAATGCAAACGGAAGAGTGACCAGATGACCACCATCGTTGTGACCGGTATCGGTGCGACCTCGTGCCTGGGTGGGAACGCCCGCGACACCTGGGAAGCACTCCTCCGTCGCGAGAGTGGCATCCGGCTTCTGACCGAAGAATGGGTCGATACGCACGAGCTCCCCGTGAAGTTTGCGGGCCGAGTAAAGGTACCCGCGTCCGAGGTTCTCGAGCGCATCGAGGTTAAGCGCCTCGACCCCTCTGCCCAACTTGCCGTCATCGCCGCGCGCGAAGCGTGGGCGGATGCAGGCGCGCCGTCGGATCCGAAAGAACGGATTCTCGTCGATTTCGCGACCGGAATCGGTGGCCTGAACACGCTTCTCGACGCGTGGGATGTCATGAAAGAGAAGGGCGCCCGCCGAGTTCTCCCGATGACGATTCCCATGCTCATGCCGAACGCCGCCGCGGCCGCAATATCGATGGACCTCGAGACTCGGGGTGGGGCCCGAACATGTGTCTCGGCCTGTGCTTCGGGAACCGAGTCAATCGCGAATGCTGTCGATCACCTTCGCGCCGGCATCGCCGACGTCGTCATTTGCGGTGGAACCGAATCTGTCATCCACCCCCTGCCCATCGCTGCTTTTGCGGCAATGCACGCACTCTCAACGCGAAATGATGAACCCGCACGCGCTTCCCGTCCCTACGACAAAGACCGTGACGGATTCGTCCTGGGTGAGGGTGCTGCCGTACTCATTCTCGAGACAAAAGAACACGCTGAGGCGCGAGGTGCCAAGATCTATGCCGAGATCGCGGGAGGCTCGGTGTCGTCCGACGCGCACCACATCACGGCGCCCGATCCGGAGGGAAGCGGTGCAGCTCGCGCAGTCCTCGACGCTCTCACGGATTCTGGCGTCACCCCGGCTGACGTCAATTACATCAATGCGCACGCGACTTCTACTCCCGTCGGCGACATCGCGGAGTACACCGCACTTCACCGAGTTTTCGGGGACCGAATCAAGGAGATTCCGGTGTCGGCGACGAAGTCTGCGACCGGTCACCTGCTCGGTGGAACCGGAGCGCTGGAAGCAATGTTCACCGTGCTGTCCGTGAACGAAAAGATTGCCGCGCCGACTCTGAACCTTGACAATCAGGACGAAGCAATTCCTCTCGATGTGGTTGTGGAACCTCGCGCGCTTCCGGACAAAATCGTCGCAATCAGTAATTCGTTCGGCTTCGGCGGGCACAACGCGGTCATTGTCGTCAAGTCGATCTAGTTCCCGCGCGAACCCGTCGCTGCACGGTCATCTGTTGCTCTGCGGCCCGTCGATAGGGCTCCAGTTCGACATCCCACGCCGTACCCAGAGCGAGTGACAATTCGTTTTCGATTTCGGCCGCGTTGCCGTTGGCCATCTCGATCGCGTAGCGAATTCGGTCTTCCCCGACCATCGCGTTCCCAGCCGCATCGGTCAAGGTGAAAAAGATGCCAAGTTCCGGGGTGTGAACAAAGCGAACCCCGTCTCGGTTCGAATCGGTCGCCTCCCACACCTCGAACCGGGTCTGATCCCAGCCACGCAGAGCGGAAGCACAACGAGATGCAGAGCCACTCGGCCCGTTCCACGTCAATGTGGCGCGCACACTCCCCTGTTCACAGGGCTGATCAACCCATTCGAGTCGAGCCTCGGCCCCGAGAATGTGTTCGAGAGTCCATGCGACGTGTGGCGCGAGCGCGACAGGGCACGAGTGAACATGAATCACTCCGTGTGCGTCGTTCATCCATCCTCCTCATGCCGTACGACTTCCCCTCGAACGGCACCACGGATGGAGATTCAAGTATGCGCGCGTCTGGAGAAAAAGTCCAATTGGACAGTGGGCGGAAGTCGACTAGCGGTGAAGCAACGACCCATCACGTGCGAGCACGTTCTTTTCTCCCGCCCTCACGGGGAACGGAAGCCGGTTCTGCTTGGGCGGGATCGGACAATTGAAGTTATAGGAAAACGCACAGGGCGGTAAAACAGCAAGGTTGAAGTCCATCGTGACCGTGCCATCGGGATTCGGGACGACGAACAGGAAGCGCCCAACCGAATAGGTTTCCGCCTCGTTTGTGTGATCAGCGAAAACGATTTGCAACGCTTTTCCGGTACCGATGGTCACGAGTGAGACCGTGTGCTCGCCGTGCGTGAATTCGATTTCGCCGGGAATAACTTCGGACTTTGCGGAACCTTGTTTCTTGTCGACGTCCAACGTGGTTCCAATGGGATTGGGCTTCCACCGTCCTGTCACCACCCAGTCGGGGTCATATTCGTACACGTCGATTCCGCCGTAATTGGTGACCCACTCGCTCTGCGCGTCCCACACGCGAAGGCCATACAGTCCGTCTTCGGCGATTATTGTCCCGCTTCGTGTTTCAGAAAATCGAATTGTCGAGGCGTCCTCGCCCGGTCCGTTAAGACTCACGGTCCCATCAACAATCGTGCCGTTGACAGAAATTTCGTCAGCCGCGACTGCCGTAAGTTGAAGGCCACTGCCCCCGTCTGGTCTCGGCGCCCAGACTCCGGGGACTCCCCATACCGACTGTTCCGCGTCAATCCACTGGGTCAAAACCAACGAAAGACTTCCAAACGGTTCCGCGACCTGCGCTTCTCGACGCGAGTGAAACAGTGTGAATCTCTCGCTCGCTTCCGTCATGTTCCAATTCTGCCGAGTAAACCGTGAGGGTGGGTGAGGCTCACCGTGCCATCGCACGGCGATAGAGCCCGAGCATCGTTTCCGTTCGTCGTGACTGTCGATACTCAACGAGATGCTCAAGATCTCGTGCTCCCTCGGCGGGGATATGGTGCTGTGCCGTCGAATCCAACACTTTCCCCATTTCGACTGCACTGAGATCGGCAGTGAGGGTGTACGAACCGCCCGGGAGGTCCGCCGCGATTTCGGCGTCGACGATGATCACATGTGTCCCCATCGAAATTGCCTCGGTGACCGTCATACCTTGAGTTTCAAAGTCGTTCGAGGACTGCACGAGAAAATCTGCCCCTGCAATGACCTCGATTGCGCGCTCATAGGGAACCGCCCCGAGAAAAACGACGTTGTCCCCCGCGATGGATTTGGCTTTTTCTGCAAGTGCACCATCGCCCACGATTGTTACAGACAACGGCTCGGTAGCGAGGGCCACCCCTTCCAGAAACTCGAGAAGACGTTTCTCTGGGGAGAACCGCCCGACCCAGGCGTACACAGGTTTGGAGTGCTTGACTCGCGGTGTCCGGGCCACAGCATCGAGGACATCGTCGTCCACCCCGGTTGGAACGACTGCTATTTCTGGGTTGAGACGAGAGGTGACGTCTTTGCTCGTCAACAGTCTCGCGAAGTGGCCGGATGGCGCTGTGACAACGTCTGCGTGGTGGGCATAACCAGCCAGATAATCGAATCCATTGGTGGGGCGATCGGTAAATCGCGCACCGAGCGACCACTTTTGCCACAGTCCCAACATTGCGTAAAAGACCCCGGGAAAAGGAATAGACCCGTCGACACCGACGTCCAAACGGTGGTGCATCGTGTGGACGAGAGGAAGCCCATTGGCCTCGGCAAAACGGTAGCCGAGCGCCGCTCCCCAAAAATCTGATTGAACGTGGACGATGTCCACCGGCGGTCGAGTCGAGAGCGCTTCCGTAATCTGCGCCAGATGGGACCGCTGTGGCCACAACCAGGTGTATTCCTTCACGGTGGGAATCGCGAACGACGGGAGGTCAATAAACCGTGCATCGTCCACTGGTCCGGTGCGCAACGCGGGAGACACAAAGGTCACGGTGTTACCCGAACGCTCAAGGAATTCAGCTTGGAGGTTGACCGATACCTGAGCACCACCGAGGGTAAAGGGGTGTTGTTCGCAGAAGATCAAAACATGCATTGTGTCGTCAGTCTATTGTTTTGGTTTGCTCTGAATAAAACAGTGGCGAAACATGGCACGATGAACTAACTGGACCAAAGGAGAGCAATGACAAACGGGATACCCACCATCCATGAAGCCGACGTTGCGTCGATAACGATGCCGGCCGCAGTGCTCAAGCCCACTAGCCAGAATGGGCAGACCGAGTCGACCCTCTCCTTGTGGAAATCACCGGACGGGAAACTCGAGATGGGCGTGTGGGAATGCGATCCCGGCACGTTCACGGCACGTCGCGACGGGTATGACGAGGTTGCCCACATCGTTGCGGGAACAGCCACCGTGTCGAGTGACGCGGGCGATACCGTCGAACTGGCCCCCGGAAGTGTTTTCGTTACACCCGCTGGGTGGACTGGCACATGGACTATTCACACTAAGGTTCGTAAGACTTACATCATCCGCACACTTTCGTAACCTGCGCTGGGCATGCTCGTGTCATGCGTCTTCGCACGGAATAGGTAGGCTCGTCCTATGCGATATCTGGTGACGGGCGGTGGAGGCTTTCTCGGCTCGCATCTCTGTGAACGTCTCCTACAGGCGGGACACTCCGTCATCGCGATGGATGATTTTTCGACAGGGTCACGCGAAAACGTCCGAGATCTTGGGTCCCTCGGTGACTTCGAAGTCCTCGAATGGGACGTCGCGGTTCCATTCGATCTTGCGGTCGATGGCATTTTCAACCTCGCCTGTCCCGCTTCGCCCATCCAATACCAGCGATACCCGACTCGAACGACCAAGACTTCGGTTCTGGGTGCGATTAACGCGCTAGAACTTGCCAAGAAACTAGATATTCCCGTTCTTCAAGCTTCCACCTCGGAGGTATACGGAGACCCGCTCGAGTCCCCACAATCGGAGGAATACTGGGGCAACGTCAATCCGGTCGGCATCAGGTCATGCTACGACGAGGGCAAACGCGCAGCCGAAACTCTTTGTGTTGACTATTTCAGGGAGTTCTCGGTTGATATTCGAATCGCTCGGATTTTCAACACGTACGGCCCAAGAATGGCCTTGAATGACGGTCGCGTAGTTCCCCAGTTCATCACCCAAGCCCTCCGTGGCGACCCGCTGACCATTTATGGGGACGGTAAACAAACGCGGAGCTTCTGCTACGTGGATGACCTCATTTCTGGTTTCATCGCCTTGTTTTTCGAATCCCATGAACATCGTCCCGTCAACTTGGGAAACCCGCAACCAATCACGATGCTTGAGCTCGCTGACGAGATTATTCACTTGACCGGATCATCCAGCACGGTTTCGTACTTACCGTTACCTGAGGATGATCCGTTGATTAGGGAGCCCGACATCACTCGCGCTGCCGAGGTTCTCAACTGGAGCCCCCGCATGGAACGCGGGGAAGGCCTCATGGCGACGATTGCCGACATTCGCGCGCGCGTCTGACCACCCAGCGGAACGCCACGCAGAATTCGGCGGAGAACGCTTCCGTGAGGTGTTCCCCTCGCGGGAGAAGTAGGGCGAGCGGGGCTTGAACCCGCGACCGACGGATTATGAGTCCGCTGCTCTAACCAGCTGAGCTATCGCCCCGAGACCCCCAGCCTATCGAGAGCGCTTACGCACCGCGGTAAATCTGCTCGAACCGGTCGAGGGTCGTAGAAATGTCGTGATCGGACACGATTGCGAGTGACTCGCGTTGGTAGGCGCGGTACTCGCTGTCGGAACTGTCGAGAATTCGTTCGATCGAGTCTGCGAGGCCCGAGATATCGCGCGGTTCGTAGAGATATCCGTTGTCACCGTCGTGCACGAGGTGCGGAAGTGCCATCGCGTTAGCCGCAACGACCGGCAGCCCGCTCGCCATTGCCTCCATCGTCGCGATTGACTGCAACTCGGCGATAGACGGCATCACAAAGACTGCGGCCTCGGACAGTAACGTTCGCAGGGTTTCCTCGTCGACATGACCAAGGAATGACACTCGATCCGCGATTCCGTTGTCGCGCGCGATCTTTTCGAGTCTGCCCTGGTCATCACCTGAACCAGCAATGACCACCCGAAGAGCGCCTTTCGGGAATCGCGCAAGAGCGTACAAGAGTTCTTCAATCCGCTTTTCCTGTTCGACCCGGCCGAGAAACAGCGCGTAAGGGTCTTTCCGCTTCCCCAGAATGACTCGATAGTTCGAGATATCGAGCCCACACGAAATCGCGTGAACGCCGGATCGACGAACGGCTCGCTCCAGATACTCGGCGGCCTTTCGGGTTGGTGTCGTCGCTTCGTCAACCATTGCGTAGGTCTTCATTGCAACTTTCCACAACGTACGCGTCAGCCAGTCGACGCCGAATTGAGGCAAGGGAAGGAACTGCGCGGCGTTCTCTGGCATGAAATGGTTGGTGGCGATCACACGAATCCCCTTGTCGTGTGCTTCGCGAACGAGACCCCACCCGACATTGATGTGCGATTGAATGTGAACCACATCGGGTCTCACCGCGTCGAGGATTGCGCGGGTGTCGGGACGAACCTCCCACGGCAGAGCAAAGCGCGCCCACGGATGGTTGAACCACTTCCATGACCGCAGTCGGTACACCTCGAGATCAACCCCGGCATGATTCTCGACTCGAATCCCAAATTTCTCGTCCGGCGATGGGGCAACGATGACCACTCGATGTCCGCGACCGACGAGTCCGACCGCAAGGCGCTCGGCAAATTTCGCCGCGCCGTTCACGTCGGGTGGGAATGTGTCCGCGCCGATAAGGATGGTCAGTCGTTTGTCCGCCATGACTTTTGCTCTGGTTAACGCAGCGTCTGCGGGTGATGACGTGCGAGCAGGACTACGCCAATGACGGACAGGGTTCCACCGATTGCGAGGCCGGCTAAGGCAAACGGTGGGAACCTATCTGCCTCACCGAACACGGTGATGGCAATCGCGACGGCAATAAGTGGATCGATGACAGTCAAACCGGCAATCACCAAGTCTGGCGAGCCAACAGAGTACGCGGTTTGAACGAAGTAACCCCCGAGTAGTGCGGCGACAACGATCCCGGCAAGACAGAGAATCATGAACGCGTCAACTTGATTGGACTGCCAACGGTTGATGAGGACCTTGGTTATCGTCACGACGAAGCCATATAGCGTTCCCGCCGCCACGATGTAGAACATTGCTCGAAGACGTCGGCGGAAAATCACAAACGACGCGACGACTCCGAGAATGACCGCAGCGAGCAACCACATGATGAACAGCAGTTGCGCATCCGATAGTGCGCGCTCGAAGGCGTAAATCGCAGAAAAAGCGACGAAAATCGCGATTCCGAGGACCGCCAGGGCGATGCTGCCGCGAACGCGGGCATCCGGTGCAATACCGTTGACGCGGGAGTTGATGACATTGGTGAGGACCATCGCGACAACTCCGAGCGGTTGAACCACGATGAGCGGTGCGAATGCCAGCGAAACAAGTTGAATGACGATCGCGAGAGTCAGTAGAAGCGTTCCAAAAACCCACGACGGTCGCCGAACCAGCAACATGAGCTGCCCTGCCGAAAGGCCCGATTTAGCACCAATTTCGTGGGTTCCGTCGACCTTCGAAACCCCTCGGTGTTGTAACTGCGCACCGATGGACAGAAACACCGCGCCGATCAGGGCAATCGGAATTCCGATTGCCTGATAAGGGGTTAGCGAGATCTGTCCAACCAGATTCGAAAGTTGGTCGTTCACCTCTCTAGGCTACCGACATTAGGCTGGGCGGGTGGATATTCGGGAAATCGTCATCACGGGAAACCCGGTGCTCCATCGGCCGTGCGCCCGAGTTGAGCACATCGATGACCACCTGAAGGAACTAGTTCAGGACATGTTTGCCACGATGGAACTGGCACCAGGCGTCGGCTTGGCTGCATCGCAAGTCGGAGTTGATCTCTCCCTGTTCGTATACGACTGGGTCGACGACGACGGCATTCAGCACCGTGGCGTTGCCATCAACCCGACGTTATTGCTCGAACCGCCTCCCATCGGTCCGCTGGATGACGACGAAGAACTGGAGGGGTGTTTATCCGTTCCTGGCGAACGATTCCCGCTTCGCCGAAGTGATCGAGTAACGCTCACCGCAACCAATCTGGATGGAAACGAGTTCACCATTCACGCGGAAGGTTGGCTCGCGCGAATCTTTCAACATGAGTTCGACCACGTTCTCGGAGTTCTGTATGTTGACCGCTTGGTCGAGCCACATCACACCGAAGCGCGCGAGGCGATTCATCAGGTTGGGTGGGGAGTTCCTGGGTTGTCCTGGCTGCCCGGCCGCGACCATCTCGAAGGCTAAGCAGCCCAGCCCATCGCTCGAAGAGCAGCGGCCGCGGCCGCCGCGGCCAACACAACGACAATGAATGGCGCGCGAACCCACAGCAACGCCGCTCCGACCCCCAGCGCAGCGAGTCGCGCGTCGACAACGATTGCGCTTCCCGTTGCCGCCGTTTGGGTGACAACCAGCGAGGCGAGAAGCGCGACCGTGAGCACGTCGCTGATGCGCTGAATCCTGGGTTGCGCGGCGACGCTCGCGGGGACGAGGTATCCCAGCAGTTTGGTGCAAAGTACGACAGCAGAGGCGATCAGAATTGTGGTCCACAGAGTCACGCTTGTCTCCGTTCTGCCAACAACGCCATGACAATCCCTGCAGCGGCGGCAATGAGGACAGGTAAGCCAGCAGGAGCCGTGGGCACGGTCAACACCGTGATGACGGCAGCCACAGCGGCGACGGCGACGGGTTGTCGAGATTGAATCCGTGGCCACAGAAGTCCGAGGAACGCTGCTGCAGCCGCGGCATCAAGGCCCCACGCCCGTGGGTCACCCAACGCGTCTCCTAGAATCGCACCGGCAGCGGTCATTGCGTTCCAACCGACAAAGATTGCGGCACCGGTGAGCCAGAAACCGATTCGCTGTGCACGTGGCTCGGTTTGGGCAATCGCCACAGCAGTGCTCTCGTCAATCGTCCAATGACCCGCCAACAGGCGCTTCCAAAACCCAGTGCCCACTACTGACGACATCCGAACCGCGTACAGACCGTTTCGAACACCTAACAGACCAGCCGCCGTAATGACACTGAGACCCGGGGCGCCGGTCGCGACGAGCCCGATGACCGCGAATTGCGATCCCCCCGAGAACATGAAAAGCGACAAAACTTGTGTCTGCCAGAAATCCAGACCCGACGCGACAGCCAACGCGCCAAACGAGATTCCGTAAAACGAGACCGCGGCCGCCACGCCAAGGGACATGCTCACCGAGGCACGTACGGCGGAAGTCACGTGGCTGACTCTGCGGTGTATTTTGGATCAGTCGCGTACCTGAGCATCGGGAACGACGCAGTGATCGTGAATCCGACCCCTGGCACTCGCTGAGTGTGCACGATTCCATCGAACGCTTCCGCTCGGCTCTTCATCTCAAGAAGACCGCGTCCCGTGCTCTTTTCGATCAGCGCTTCCTGGTCGCTTTCGATAGTCACGCCCTCGGGGAGTTCCTCACCGGCCTTGATTGCTCGTCGAGTTGCGGCTCGTTCGCCGTCATCGTTGATCGCAATGGACAGCCCGTGGGGACCCCAGGTCATGAGAACGTCAACCTCGGTGCCTACTCCCCCGTGGATTCGGGCGTTGTCGATGGCTTCGGTGATGATTCTGAACAGCGCGAGTTCTGCGGATTGCGAGAGTGCAAAGCGATCACCAGCTTCTTCGAGGTTGACAATCAACCCCTGTTCTTCTGCCTCGGCGAAAAGTTGAGTGATGGAATCGAGCGTCGGCCAATCCTCGACCGATTCGTATCCTTGACCCGCGAGATCCATCGCGCGGCGCATATCGTCGAGCGCAGTTTTAGCGGTTTCGGAGAGCAAACGAGAGTGCCGTTGCAATGCTGGGCGGTCTTTGATGGACTGGAAAGCCACACTTTCGGAGCGAGCGAGGAGTTGCACCAAGGAACGCGTCACAATGGCCTGGTGTTCGTGGATGATGCGCAATCGGTCTGCCAATTCCGCTGCACGTAGCGCGGCTTCGGTTTGACCGACGGTCGGTGTTGCCGACAACGAAACGGCCGACCTTGATTCGGTTACCTTGCGGCTCAATCTGAAGAAATAGAACGCCGCAGAGCCAGCAACCACCGCGATAACGGTAAGTAGCGTGTCCAGCAGTGTCCAGGTGCCCATTGCTTCTCCTTGGAGGTGATTCTCCGAGCTCATTGCCCTAGGTGTTTGGCTCCCCGACTTGGACTCGAACCAAGAACCTATCGGTTAACAGCCGATTGCTCTGCCAATTGAGCTATCGAGGAAGGTGTG
>Ga0315905_10006077_pt1 | contig 12276 bp, 17 predicted proteins | sample LakEriMetagenome_5_FD_203522 | JGI IMG/M metagenome (GOLD analysis project Ga0315905, IMG submission 203522) | Freshwater fungal communities from buoy surface, Lake Erie, Ohio, United States - Buoy 4 MA121 | ecosystem: Environmental > Aquatic > Freshwater > Lake | place: USA: Lake Erie, Ohio...
CTCGTTGCGCGAGCGTTTGCCGTTGCTGAGGAGCCGGGTCTCGCGCGTTTCCATGTCGCGCCAGTACAGCTGCCAGAACTCCGAACCCCCCTCGTCGCGCAGGAACACGAAGCCCGGCTTCCCGCCCGCGGAGGCGACAGCCACGTTCACCGGCTCGCGGTAGAACGTGAGCTGCTCGCGCATACCCAGAGGTTCACTCACCCGATGCGCCTGGCTGGTGTCGCCGAAGCGTGTCAGCACGATCAGGCTGCCGTCGCGGGTCCAGCCTCCGAGCATTGCCTGGCGGGTGTTCTGGTAGCGCGACAGGCGCTCGAGGAGTGCCGGCGGAATCGCCGGGACGTTCTCGGTGACACGTTGGCCGACCGCCTCGCGGCGCACCGGTTCTGGTGCGGCCTCGGCGAAGGGCACGGTGGCAAGGCACAGCAACGAGACAAGGCCCAGTACGGGCCGCAGCAACGAGCGGTGGATCAGAGTCACGTCGGGTCTCCGAGATGGTTCGGGTACAGAAGAAGCCGCTTCCTTCAGCGCGCGTTCAGCGCTCAGACCAGCGGCACGCCGCCGAGATAACGGTGCAGGTACAGCAAGATCGCCCCCCAGCCCGCCACGCCCGCCGTTACCGCAACTGCATCACGCTGCCAGCCAGAGGCCGGGTAACGCGTGCCGCTCGCGGCATCCCGCGCCCGCGCAGCGTGATAGGCGAAGATCGACCAGCCCAGCACGCTCCCGAAGAGCGCCACATCGGCCAGCCTGCCGTTGGCGAGCAAATGGGCAAAGGCCCACACCCGTGTGCCGAGGAGCATCGGGTGCGCCACCCACTGCCGTATGTGCGTGCCGGGCACGTAGGTTGCCGTGAGCAGCACCATCGAGACCAGCATCAGGGCCAGCGTGACCGTGTGCGCCCACGCCGGCGGGTGGTAGAGCTCGGGTGAGTCGAAGCGCACCGCCGCATAGCCGCTCACCACCAGCCAGATGCCGGCCAACGAGACGAGCGAATAAACACCCCGCCAGCCCTGCAGGCCTATGCGTGCGATGGCAGCGCTGCGCAGCGGTTCGGCCACGATGCGTGCCGAGTGCATCCCCAGGACGAGCAGCAGCCCTGCGATCAGCGTGCCCATGGCGGAGTTCCCGATCAGCCCCAGACGCAGGCAACGAATTTGTTGCCGTCCAGGTCGCGGAAGTACGCGCCGTAGAAGTCGTCGCCGCGCAGGCCGGGCGCGCCTTCGTCCGTGGCACCAAGGGAGATCGCCTTGTTGTAAATGCGGTCCGCGATTTCGCGGGTACCTGCGTTGATGGCCACCATCACGCCGTTGCCCACGGTGGCCTCATTGCCGTCATAGGGCTTGATCGCGGCGATCATCGGCTGCCCGGCGCCCGCGGACCAGATGATCATGCGATCGAACTCCATTGCACGGGTGGCGCCGAGTTCGCCAAGGATGGCGTCGAAGAAAGCGCCGGCACGGGGGAGGTCATTGGTTCCGACGGTCACGTAAGCAAGCATGCAGAGCTCCAGAGCAGGATGGTGAAGACCCGCGCATTATTCGGCAGCCGGGGGCGAATGAGGAAGGGGAAGGCGGCCTCGGCGCGTTCACTCGCTTCCGTGGCCTATCCACCGGCTGTTGATGCACACTGGCCACTCATCCTGAGGAGATATCCCATGCGCCTTCGCCCCCTCGCCCTGCTCGTTCCCGCCGCGCTCGCCCTTCTCGGCAGCACCGCGCGTGCCGAAGACACGCACGCCCTGATCGCCGCAGCCGCGCAGGCCGCAGAAGCGCAGGTGGTGGCCTGGCGCCGGGATATCCACGAGCATCCCGAACTCGGCAACCGCGAGAAGCGCACGTCGGCGCTGGTCGCCCGGGAGCTGAAGAAGCTCGGCTTCGACGAGGTGCAGACCGGCATCGCGCATACCGGTGTGGTGGGCATTCTCAAGGGCGGCAAACCGGGCGGCGTGGTGGCGTTGCGCGCCGACATGGACGCGCTCCCGGTGGAGGAAAAGAGCGGCCTGCCCTTCGCCTCGAAGGTACGCATGGAATACAACGGCACCGAGGTGCCGGTGATGCACGCCTGCGGTCACGATGCGCACACCGCGATCCTGATGGGTGTGGCCAAGGTGCTCGCGGGCATGCGTGATCAGATCCCGGGCACCGTGAGCTTCGTGTTCCAGCCCGCAGAGGAAGGGGCCCCCGAGGGTGAGGAAGGCGGCGCGCGCCTCATGATCAAGGAAGGGCTCTGGGAGAAAACAAAACACCCCACCGCGATCTTCGGCCTGCACACCTGGCCCGGCCCGGCCGGCAGCATCCTGTATCGCAGCGGCCCCACCATGGCCGCATCTGACACCATCAAGATCGTCGTGAAAGGCAAGCAGACCCACGGCTCGCAGCCCTGGGGCGGCATCGACCCGATCGTGGTGGCCGCGCAGATCGTACAGGCGCTGCAAGTGATTCCCAGCCGTCAGCTCGACATCACCAAGGCGCCCTCGGTTGTCACCATCGGCAGCATCCACGGCGGGGTGCGCCACAACATCATCCCCGACTCGGTGGAGATGACAGGCACCGTACGCAATTTCGACGAGGGCATCCGCAAGGACATGCTGGCGCGTATCACGCGCACCGCGACGTCCATCGCGGCGGCCTCCGGCGCCGAGGCCACCGTCACCATCGACAGCTATGGCGGTGGCGTGACCTACAACGACCCGGAGCTGGTGAAGCAGATGGAGCCCTCGCTGCGCGCAGCGGCAGGAGACAAACTCCTCGATGCCCCGCTCATCATGGCCTCGGAGGATTTCTCCGAGTACCAGCAGGACATCCCCGGCCTGTTTTTCTTCCTCGGCGGCAACAAGGATGGGGTGGGGCCTGGCGAGGCCGCGGCCAACCACTCGCCGCTCTACTTCGTGAACGAAACCGCACTGGTGCCCGGTGTGCGCACGCTCGCCACGCTGGCGGTGGATTACCTGCAGCAGAAAGCCCCGAAGTGACGCGGGCCTAGAACTCGCTCGCCTGCGGGTTGCGGCTGTACCAGTCGACACCCGCGCTGTCGCGTTCGCGGCGGATCATGCGCCGGCCTATCAGGCAGTTCAGGTGCGCGAGCGTCTCGCCGGTGGCCATGGCGAGCGTGTCGTTCTCCAGCTCGCGGCGGAACATCACGCGCGAGCAATCGACCACGCGCTTCGGCTCCTCCAGATGCTCGTACAGCCGTGTCAGGCCGCGCTCATGGCTGTCGATGATCTGCGTGAGCCGCACGTGCAGCCCATAGAACGGCGCCTGGTGCGCGGGCAGCACCAGCACGTCATCCGGCAGGCGCTCGCGGATGCGGGCGCTCGAGAGCAGCCACTCGCGCAGCGGGTCACCCTTGGGTTCGGTGGGGAAGACGCTCACGTTCGGTGTGATGCGCGGCAGTACCTGATCCCCCGCGATCAGGAGCTTCAGCGCGGGGCAGTAGAGCGCGGCGTGCTCGGGCGAATGCCCCTGGCCCACGACCACCTGCCAGTAGCGTCCGTCGATCTGCAAGGTCTCGGATTCCACCAGCCGGCGGAAACTCTCGGGCAGCGGCGAGATGTTCATGCCGAAACCGCCGAAGCGGGCGCGGTAGTTCTCCAGCGCGCGCTCGTCGTAGCCAGCCGCGCGGTAGAAACGGATCGCCACCTCGGGCGCAGGCTTGCCGGTGTCGTCGGCGAGCGTGTGGCACATGAGGAATTCCTCGCGCGTCATCCACAGCTCGCAATCGAAGCGCTGCGTGAGCCAGCCGGCGAGCCCCACGTGGTCCGGATGCAGGTGAGTACAGATCACGCGGTGCACGGGTTTGCCGGCCATGAAGCCGGTGCTCAGGTGTTCCCAGAGCGCGCGGGATTCGGGCAGGTCGAGGCAGGTGTCGACGATGGTCCAGCCGTCGCCGTCTTCCAGCAGCCACAGATTGATGTGATCCAGCGAGAGCGGCATGGGGAAGCGCAGCCACCACACCCCCTCGGCCACGCGGAAGGGCTCACCGGGCTCGGGCGCCGCGTGTGGCCCCCATGGATAGTGCAGGCCGCGCAGGGTGTCGGCAGGCGAGATGGCCATGATGCAGTACCTCTGTACTCCGGATCGGATCCCTGTCAGCGGAGCATGGCCGCTGCGGGTGCGATACGCCCTAAACGCTTTCCAGCTTTGCCATCGAGACCACCAGCCACTTCGCGCCTTCAGTCGCGAAATTGACGTTGACGCGCGCGTGCGCGCCCTGGCCCTCGAAACCGATCACCACGCCCTCGCCGAAGCGCGGGTGACGAACCCTCTGCCCCAACCGCAGGCCCTCGCTCTCTTCCTGCCGGAATCCCCCGTGACCACCCCCCGAAAAAATGGGGTCTGACCCCATTTTTCTGGGGCCATGGGAAATGGGGGTCTGACCCCATTTGTTCGAGGAATTCCAGCTGCCCATGGGCCGCGTGACCTGCAGGCGTGGCCGGATTTCCTGAAGCAGTTCGGGCGGTATCTCGCGCAGGAAGCGCGACATGCCGTTCATGGTTTCGCGCCCGTGCAGGCGGCGGCTTTCGGCATAGCTCATGATGAGCCGCTGCATGGCGCGGGTGATGCCCACGTAGCAGAGGCGGCGTTCTTCTTCGAGGCGTCCGGGCTCTTCGCGGGACATCGCGTGCGGGAAGAGGTTCTCCTCCATGCCCGCCAGAAACACCAGCGGGTACTCGAGGCCCTTGGCCGAATGCAGCGTCATCAGCTGTACGCTGTCCTCGAACTCCTCGGCCTGCGTGTCGCCGGCATCGAGCGATGCGGTGTCGAGGAACTGCTCCATCGCGCCGCGCTCGGGATCCTCGGGCGTGAAGGCGCGGCAGGCGCTTACCAGTTCCTCGAGGTTCTCGACGCGCGTCTCGCCGCGCTCGCCTTTCTCGGTGCGGTGGTATTCGAGGAGACCCGTGACCAGCAGCACGCGATCGACTTTTTCGGCGAGCTCCAGCGATTCGATGTCGCGCTGCAGCTGGTTCACCATGTCGATGAAACCCTGCAGCGCGTTGCGTGCCCGTGCGGGCAGGGAAGAAGCGATGTCCTTTGCCGCTGCCCACAACGGCACCGAGCGCGTACGCGCCGCAGCCCGTATCGCATCGATGGTGCTGGTGCCGATGCCGCGCGGCGGCGTGTTCACCACGCGCTCGAAGGCCGCATCGTCGTTGCGGTTCAGCAGGAGGCGCAGGTACGCGAGCGCGTTCTTGATCTCGAGCCGCTCGTAGAAGCGCAGGCCCCCGTACACGCGATACGGAATGCCCGCGCGCAGCAGCGCTTCTTCCAGCACCCGTGACTGCGCGTTCGAGCGGTACAGGATCGCGGACTCCGCGCGCTGGTGTCCGGAGGCAATCCACTTCTGGAGTTCGTCGACGATGTAGCGCGCCTCGTCCTGTTCGTTGAAGGCGGCGTAGAGCGTGATCGGATCGCCTTCTCCGCCGTCGGTCCAGAGGTTTTTGCCGAGGCGCCCGTAGTTGTTGGCGATCACCGCGTTGGCAGCGTTCAGGATGTTCGCGGTCGAGCGGTAGTTCTGTTCGAGGCGCACCAGCCGCACGCCCGTGAAATCGCGCTGGAACTGGTGGATGTTCTCGATCTTGGCGCCGCGCCAGCCGTAGATGGACTGGTCGTCGTCGCCCACCGCGGTGACGCGTGCCTCGGGGCCGGCGAGTGCGCGCAGCCACTTGTACTGGATGGTGTTGGTGTCCTGGAACTCGTCGACCAGCAGGTGCTGGAAACGCTGGCGATAGTGCGCGAGCAGCGCCGCGTCCTTCAGCCACAGCTCCCAGGAGCGCAGCAGCAGCTCGGCAAAATCCACCATGCCGCCGCGCTCGCAGGCAGCCTCGTACTGGCGATAGACGGATAGCAGCGTCGACTGCACGGGCTCGCCGTGGTCCTCGATCTCGAAGGCGCGGCGGCCCTCGTCCTTGTGCGAGTTGATCCACCACTGCGTCTGCTTGGGCGGCCAGCGGTCCTCGTCCAGATTCATGTCGCGCGTGACGCGCTTGACCACGCGCAGCTGGTCGTCGGAATCGAGGATCTGGAAGTTCTGCGGCAGCCCTGCCTGTTCCCAGTGTGCGCGCAGGAAGCGGTGCGAGAGGCCGTGGAAGGTGCCCACCCACATCCCGCGCGTGGAGATGTCGAGCATCTGCTCGAGTCGCGCGCGCATCTCGGCGGCGGCCTTGTTGGTGAAGGTCACTGCCATGATGCCGAAGGGCATCACGCCGAATTCGTGCACCAGCCACGCGATGCGGTGCACCAGCACGCGCGTCTTGCCGCTGCCGGCACCCGCGAGCACGAGGAGGTTCGCGTCGGGCGCGGAAACGGCTTCGCGTTGCGCGGCGTTCAGGGGGTCGAGGATGAGTTCGGGGTTCATCGCCGGATTCTACCCGCCCGCACCTCGCCCGGCATCAATCTCCACGCCACACGCGCTTTTACCAAAGTAAACCACCAGTTCCTCCGGTCGCGGCGTCCCGAAGCCGGTGGCACCTTTCGCGCTCGCCGCCTGCATGATCTCTACTGGTGACATGTCCGCGGTAACGCTCTCGCAAAACTGCGCGGCGCGCCGTCTCTCGGGATTCAGCGGATCCTTGACCCACACCCACCAGGCGCACGCCCCGAGCAGCATGATCACGGCGAGTCTCACGAACACGCCAATCGGCCCTGTAGCTTTTCGCCGCTTGATGCCCGGGATCATGCACGTCCTCTTGTGATGGCGGCTGTGATGCCGGTGCGCGCCTCAGGGCGCAAAGCCGTGATACTGCCGCAGGAAGCGGTAAATCGCGACGATTTCCGCGTCTGTGAACGGCGCGTCCGCCACCCAGCGCATGTTCGGGTCCAGCGTCCGGCCGCCGAGTCCCTCGGCCGTGCGGATCAGGTGCCGGAACTGCTCCTCCGAGTACGCGCCGATGATCGCGAGCGTGGGTGCCTTCTCCAGCGCAATGCCCCTGAACTCCAGTCCGTGGCACTCCGAACAGGTGACGCCCGCCAGATAGCGGCCCCGTTCGACCGGGGTGGTTTGCGGGAGGTTTCCCCACTGCGGCCGATCCCGCTCCACTTGTTCCGAGGAGACTTTCCACTCGCCGGTCACCAGGCTCCAGCGCCCGCGCCAGCTGAGTTCCAGCGTACGTTCCATCGCAGGTGCGGGCGGCAGGCGGCGCAGATGAGCGATGACGTTGCCGAGATCCTGGTCGCCCAGCGCCCAGAAGGTGTAGGAGATCATCCCCACCGCGCTCTTGCCGTCGCGCTTCACGCCATAGCGGACGAGCCGCACGAGTTCATCGTCCGAGTAGTCGGCAAGCACTTGCGAGAGCGTGGGCGCGACGTGCCGCACGATGCCCTCGATTTCCCCGTGCCCGCCTTCGCCGTTGCGGCCGTGGCACCCTTCCAGGCAGCCGATGATGCGCGCCATCCGTCCGCCTTCGGCGAGGTCCGGCGCTGTGGCCGGACGCAGCGCCACGAGCGGTGCCTCGCGCGACCGCTGCATCTCGCGCTCGGAAATGCCCCAGACCGCGGCGAGCGCCGTGACGGCGAGCACTACAATCGCCGCGCAGGCGAGCGCTACGGCGCGCAGGGGTTTCATGCCCAGCCGAGGTCCCGCATCGCCCAGCCGGCGTTCCAGATTTTCACCATGCGCTCGACCTTGCCGTTCGCGCTCATCGTGAGCGCATAGACGTAGTGCGAGTGCGTCTGCCTGTGCGTGGGTGGCACCGGTCCGCCTTCGCCGGAATGTGTGGCGTGGTAGGTGGCAAAGAAGGTTGCCGTGCGCGTCGACTCGTCGTAGCTCGCGGCATGCATGTCGAAGGTCGAACCGGGTGCGGTAATGGTGCCGAAAGCCATCATCCACTCGCAGTAGGCCTCGACCGTGGTGATGTCGGCGAGGGGTTCGCTCTGCGAGAGAAACACGGCGCCAGGCTCGACGAAGGCCTGGCACCCGGCCCAGCCTGCAGGTTTGTCGCAGGCCTCGAAGAAACGCTTTGCAGTATCGAACGCGGTCATGGCTTTCTCTTGTGTTGCCGAGGGTCGCCCCGCGCGCTTGCGGCGCTTGAGGTTGCCAGAATCTCAGGGCTTATCACACGCCGCAATAGATGCCTGCACATGTTCGAGCACCATGTCGTGGCGGTGCATCCCCGGGCCCCAGCCATCTTCCTGCCGGGTCAAAGTGCGTGCGCCGAACTTCGCGAAAAACGCTTCCGAGAGATGGCTCGCCGCGATGTCGATGTGCGTTGAACCCGCACCGCGCGCGAGCCCGATCGCACGCTGCATCATCGCAGCACCCGCTCCGGTGCCCTTTGCGGCAGGGTCGAGCAGTATCCAGTTCACGCGTGCGCTGCCCGCCTCGCCCGGCGTCAAACCGAATGCGCCCACGACGCGGCCGCCGGACAGGCACACCTCGTAGGTGGCATCTGCGCCGCTCAGGAATGCCGCGTAGTCCGCGCGTTCCCCCGGTGCGAAGAAAGCGGGGCAGTTGAGATCGAAGATCGCCAGGCAGGCGGGCGTGTCCGGGGCGCGGAACGACCGGAAGCCGGTGGATATCGCCGATCCGTTCACGGCTGTTTCAGCGTTTGTGTTTTCCGCGCGTACGCAGCGCTACCAGCAGCACGGCAGTTTGCCAAGACAGCATGCAGCGCCAACCGCACAACACGACGCGGCAAACGCCATTGCCGAAAATGCCGATGCAGCGACTGCCGCTGAGGCCTTGAGACAGAATGCTTTCATGCGAGGGCTCCTGAGTGGTGTCAGACAAGTCTTGCGCGTCCGGAGATGCAAAGCCCCACATGGTGAGGACTTCGGGCGTCACGAACGCAAGATACTGGACGGGGGCTCGATCCCCGGCAATTCACGCAGTGTCGTATACCTCACGGACCTATGTCCCGCAGCAGCAATGCTGCGAGAACCGTTTCCGCGACGAGGAAAACGACCGGCCATTTGCCCGTCCGTTCGATCAGCAGGCTCACGACGCGGCCCGCCGCCATGCCGAGCAGTGCTGCGGCAACGGCGAGCAGCACTCCGGGACGCAGTGTGGCGTTCCCGGCAACCAGCATGAGCAGGGCAGCGATCGCGATACCGAAACCGCCGTAAACCGCGCGGATCTCGTTGCGCGCGTCGGCCGTGCCCGGAACGAGACCCACGAAGGCGACGACGAAGGCCGGGCGGGCGAGGGCGCACAGGCCCATGCCGAGGAAGAAGATCGCATTCAGCAGGATACCCGGTGTCATGGCGTCCCCCCGAACGCGCGGCACCGGATCACCGTTGCACCTCGCCGTCGGAGTGCACATGCCACCAGCGCGGCCGTGCCGACACGTAGGAGTGCGACACGGCGGCCAGTTGTTTGCGTCCTGCCGAGTCGAAGCTGCCGAGCAGGAGCGCGATGACCGGGTCGTCGTCGATTGCGCCGATCGAACTCCCGCAGACGGGGCAGAAAGCGCGGCTCGAGCGCGGCGAGGATCGCCACGTGGCAGGGCTTCCGCCCGGGCCGATCCACGAGACGCTGTCGCGCGGGAACTCGACCCATGCCGCCGTCAGCGCACCCGTGTGTCGCTGGCACATCCTGCAGGAGCAGGTGTGAGGGTTCGACGCCGGGCCGACCACCCGGAAACGGATGTTCGCGCAGAGGCATCCACCCTCGAAGCTCGATGTCTTCATGGGCCTTGCAATACGCTGTCGGGCATCGGGACCCCTGATGCTGGCGTCGCCAGCCTGAGACCCACGATGCCCGCCACGATCAGGCCGAGGCTCAGAATGCGGCCAGCGTTCGCCGGCTCGTTGAAGAGCACCATGCCGAGGATGGCAGTGCCCACGGCACCGACGCCCACCCACACCGCATAGGACGTGCCCACCGGCAGGGATTTCATCGCGAGACCCAGCAGGAACACGCTACCGGCCATCGCCGCGAGCGTGAGCACCGATGGAACCGCCCGCGTGAAGCCCTCGGTGTACTTGAGGCCGATGGCCCAGCCCACCTCCAGCAAGCCAGCAACGAAAAGCATCAGCCATGGCATATGAGTGTCCCTCAGGTTCCGGTACTGCGGGCCTTACTCTTGCACGCTTCGGGATGCCGTGTGAACGGCCGCCCTCACAGCTCTTCGTAACACGCCACATCAAACCGCGGCGAACACAGCGCCAGGAAAACCAGATCCTCGTCCCCCGTGTTGCTGATGCGCTGTCTGCAACCCGCGGGAATGATGACGACGTCATGCGGGCCGAGGTCCTGCGCGGGCAGCTCACCCACTTCCACGCGCCCCGTTCCCGCCAGGATCACATATCGCTCGACCGTGTCTTTCAGTGCGTGCCAGCGCGTCGACACTCCGGGCTTCACCCGCGCTTTGGCGATGGACAGTGAGGGGTCGCTCTCGCTGTTGGAAAGCTCGTTGATGTAACACTGCTCATCGATGAAAAACTCGGCATCGGGCTGGTGGCTGAGGATGTGGGCGTTCATGGATTCGTCTCTTCTGCAAGGAATGGGGCGGCGTTGGCTCAGGCTCTGAAGCAAGCCTCGTGAGAGGCGACGCTGGCAAAGAGGGTAAGGCATGACCTGAATTTCAGGGCATCGACTTCGTCCAGGATCTCAGTGATATTCCGGCCGGCGTGCGCCAGGATCGCCTTCACGGACGCCACCAGACGCCTACCCGGTATCGCGGTGTCGTAGTCGCGCTCCTGTGCCTGCACGAATCGATTGAGTGAAGTGTCATGCATCAGCGTTCTCACAGGCGGGGCCCAAGACCGGCTCGACTGGCCGCGCACGCTACATGCCTACGCCGCGTACGGATTGCTGGCCGGGGTGCCCTGCAAATCGGTCCACACATCCTCCGGCTGTGATCGGTCCCGGAGCAGCTGTCGATCGTGCTCCGGATAGGTGATGCGATCACGGTGTGCTCTCGTCCCCACCACCAGCACTTTCGCGGGTGTTGCGCTTTTGTTGCACAGCGCGTGCGCAAGTGGATCCCCGGCCTTGAATGCGGCTGCATCGCCCGACCGCAGCCGCGATTCCGTTGTGCCTTCGAGCACGGTGACCTCGCCTTCAAGCACGTACACCAATTCATCTTCGTCGCTGTGCCAGTGCTTGATGGACGATTGTGTCCCGGGCTGCAGGATGTGGATGAACGCCCCGAACTGCGTGAGACGTCCGGGCTCTGTGAGCCAGCACTCCAGGTTCGGGTTCTCTTTGTCGACCTGTTCGATTCTTTCGATGTGCTGATCGATGGGCCGTATCACGGGCATTGTGATCTCCGGATGTGAGTGAGGGCCGGATTCCTGCGGCCGGTGCCGGGTTCCGGGAGTTTGACCGTCAGTTTCTCCACCACACCATCTCGTTCTGGCCGTGATGCCAATAGAGATGGATCGCATCGCACTCACCGCCGCCGACGGTCAGGCCTGAAGCTGCGGAGGACGCGACGCAGCCAGGCAGCGTGACCTCGTCGGTCTGGTAGGCGCAGGAGACGGGATGCACCTCCAGCACGATGGTCGGGCCGCAGGTTGCGGCGTGCTCGGTTCCATTGATGCCAAACGAAAGCAGCTGTCGGCTGTACGTGCCGGGTCCGGTGTTTCTGCCAATGGCCAGCACGAACCTGTCGCCGACGAACCCCAGCGCCGCCTGGTCGGACTTTCCGTCACCGTCAAAGTCAGCTGTGACGAGACTCTTTTCGTCCCAACCAACCTCCGGTCGATCCGCCGAGACTTGCGACAACAGCGGGCTGCCCGTTCGAACGGGCGCTGCAACGGGCTGTGTCGCCTCTTGGGGCGACCGGGCGCAACCGGCGAGCAGAACAAGCGCGGTGACCCTGAGGATTTGCATCATGTTGGCGGCTGACAACCCTGTAGCGGTGAAAGTCCACGCGTCGTGAAAGGACGCGATCTCCTGTTCGCTTGAAAACATCAGCGTTCTTCCCGAGGTGGGTGTGGCAGTGCATGCTGCGGTGTCCCCCTGCTCACAAGAGCATCATCCGCCTGCGCGGAAAGTAGCCGATGCTGCGGTTGCCGAGAATCTCGTTGCCGATAATGCCTACCGTGCCCGCCATCATCAGCGTCGCGCCGAGCGATTCGGGCAGGCTGCCGCAGCGCAGAGTGAGGGTTTCGCCGCCGAACGTGGCCGGCACGTAGTGCGTGCCTGTCTGGAATTCGCCAAAGCCCGGGTAGAAATCCGTGACGCTGCCAGCCGACGGGAAACGCGTGAGCGCGTCACCCTGGAAATAGGAGAAGCGCGCGCCGGTATCGAAGAACATCCTGCATTCGCAGCCATCGACCTCGGCCGTGATGATGGGAATACCCATGAATTCCTCGAGACTGACTGCGTTTCCCG
>Ga0315905_10006078_pt1 | contig 12276 bp, 11 predicted proteins | sample LakEriMetagenome_5_FD_203522 | JGI IMG/M metagenome (GOLD analysis project Ga0315905, IMG submission 203522) | Freshwater fungal communities from buoy surface, Lake Erie, Ohio, United States - Buoy 4 MA121 | ecosystem: Environmental > Aquatic > Freshwater > Lake | place: USA: Lake Erie, Ohio...
GCAAAAGTTATCTGGTTAACCGGTCTATCGGGTTCAGGAAAATCTACGATCGCCAACCTTCTTGAAAAGCGCCTTCATGCTCAAGGTGCGCACGCCTATGTATTAGATGGTGACAATCTACGTATGGGTCTCAATGTTGATTTGGGCTTTACCCCCGAAGATCGCGCAGAGAATGTTCGAAGAGTTTCAGAGGTTGCGAAGTTAATGGTCGATGCCGGGTTGATTGTTATTACCGCTTTAGTTAGCCCATTTGAAGTTGATAGACAGCGCGCTCGTTCGATATTTGCAGAAGGCGATTTCATTGAAGTATTCGTAGATACACCAGTAGATGTATGTATCTCGCGCGATCCAAAGGGTCTGTATAAAAAAGCAGCTAAGGGAGAGATCCCTAACTTCACCGGCGTAGGTCAAGATTACGAGCGCCCAACAAAACCTGAGATTACAATCGATGGCACCGCAGATCTTGATGCCAGCGTGAGCGCGATATTGAAGGTGGCTCTATGAATTGGATTTTCTTCGCACTGGCAGGGTCTGTTGCTCAGTTAATTGATGGCACTCTTGGAATGGGTTTTGGTTTAACTAGCTCAACTCTGTTGTTGACCTTAGGAGCATCTGCTGCGGTTGCATCCGCTGCAGTTCACGCCGCTGAAATCGGCACAACCTTAGTATCTGGCGCATCACACTGGCATGCGGAAAACATAGATAAGAAAATTCTCTTTAAACTCGCAATCCCAGGTGGCATTGGCGCATTGCTAGGCGCAACATTTCTCTCCTCTATAGACCTGTCGAGCGCCAAAGTCTTTATCTCAACACTTCTTCTCTTGCTTGGATTCTTACTTTTATACCGAAATATCTTTCAGCCACAGGTTAATACGAATTCACTTGAAGTTACCAACCCAAGGTTTTTAACCTACCTAGGTTTTACTGGTGGTTTTGTAGATGCTTCTGGCGGCGGGGGATGGGGTCCAATAGTCACGCCAACCCTTATGACAACTACTCAGATAGAACCTCGCAAAATTATCGGCACAGTGAGCGCCTCAGAATTTATCGTTGCTGTCTCTGCCAGCGTTGGCTTCTTGGCGAACCTGCACCGCTTAGATATCAATTGGGCTGCTGTTGGGGGATTGGCTCTCGGCGGCTGCATAATGGCGCCAATCGCTGCTCGTATCGTTGTGAAATTACCACGCAAACAGATTGGGATACTCGTCGGAATTGCCGTCATCGTAATCAACGGCTACCGAATCATCGCAAGTTAGTCTTACCCAATGAGTCCTAAGGTCATCCCAGTATTTGTGGGTGGAACCGGCCGCAGTGGAACTACCGTCGTTGGCGACCTTCTTGGAAATCATTCTAAGATCAGAACGAGCACACCTATCGAAATCAAGTTCCTCACTAATAAGTCAGGGCTGGTCGATGTGGTCTTTGGATATAGCAGCGAGATTGAAAAAAGCGCAGGAAAAGTTTCGATCTTTAACTTTCGCACTTACCGCAAACGTAAACAAAAAGAGAAAGAACGATTTTCTAAGATCCTTGCAGAGTTCAATAAATTCATCTGGGAGAAGTGGTGGGATATTGATGCACCCCCTCCGCATGGCCGCGGTTTAATTTCCGGCATTGCTAAAACTGATCTGGAAAAATTACTCAAGAGACTCGAAGGTGATTTAAAGATCAACCGCAAATGGGCTGCCCGCAGATTTATGACAACATTTATCAGCAAGCAATTTAGTGCCGGCGGTGAGATCTATTGGGTCGAGACAACTCCAATGAATATTCCAGAGGCCAATAAACTTCAAGAACTCTTTCCCAATGCGTTATTTATAAATATGGTTCGCGATCCGCGCGATGTTATTGCTTCGCTGCTGACCAAGAAGTGGGGTCCAACAACTGCGCTAGAAGGTTTGGGTTGGATCGAAGCTCGACTGCTGGCAGGCCACGAAGCCTTGACCGCAGTAAAGCCAGAAAAGAAAATTACGATCGCTCTAGAGGATCTCGCAATCAAGAACCGAGAAGCCACATACAAGAAACTCCTTGGCTTCCTAAAGGTCACGGATGAACCCGCGATGCAGGCTTTCTTTACTCAATCAATGACGCCAGATGCGGCAACGAGCGGCCGCTGGAAGGACGAGATAAATTCGCCTGAGTTCAGCGTCGGGTATGAGGCCATGGTTGAACGTTTAAAAGCTAATCGAGTTATCTTTCAGTAGCGATTAGTTCAATAGCGCTCTGCATAATCGCTTCTTCGTAGTTTACGTAAATCCCTAAGTGGCTTTCGCCAGCGCGTAGTTCATAACGTGTGTTTGGCATATTCTCAGAAAGCCATTTTCCATGTTGAACTGGCACGTTCTTATCTAGCTCCGCCTGCCAGATAATGGTTGGCACCTTCACATCGCGCGGATCAAAACCCCATGGCTTCAGATAAGAACTGTAATCATCTGCAACCCAATCCCAGCCTTTTTCCATTGTGAAAGCGCAGGAATCGAGCACCACCTTCCAAGTTGGCTTTGAGGCTGCCAATTGATCGCGTTCGCTTAATTCTGCTCCTGCAACAGAGTCAGCAACGTTTCCATCTTGCCATTTCTGGAAGCGCTTAATTAAGTCGTTGATATCGCGAAGTGCATCGGCGTATTCATCGAGATCTGCTTGCTTCATATCGTCGTAGAAGCGCTCACCTAGTTCAGCAAAGGGAGCCAAGCTTCCGACCGTTACAACGCCAACTGAACGAGGATCTAGTCCGGTTGCAATCGCATGTTGTCCGCCACCAGATAGGCCTAAATTTACAAACTTAGTTATACCGAGATGTTGGGAAAGTTCAGCAATGTCTTTGGCTACATCAATGGTTAAACGTCCTGGTTGTTTAGTACTTCCTGCATATCCGCTACGCCCAAATGAGAGCGCGAAGACGCCTTTAGACGCAAAGTAATCAAGCCAGGTCTGCCAACCCGCTATGTCTTGAGTTGTTCCAGCATGAAGAATGATCACGTCCGCAGATTGCAGTCCATTAGTAAGGTACTCAAGATTGCGTCCATCGGAGAGCGTGAAATTCTGGCGAGTCTGCGTCATTTAAAAAGCGTATCGGAGAAAGCCTCAGTTTTGCAGGTAAACGACCACACTCTTTCGCTATTGAGAAGTCCATGCAACCGCTGTTAGCCTCAACCACATGAGCTATGACGTCAACAAAGTCCGCGCAAGTTTTCCGTCACTAAATACCGGCCTGGCCTTTTTCTGTGGACCAGGCGGAAGCCAAGTACCTGACGTTGTCGGCAAAACGATCTCCGATGCCATCACAAAACCGATCTCTAATCGCAATGTGAATACTGAATCTGAGAAGAACGCAGAGGAGATAGTTTTAAGTTTCCGTGCGGCAGTTGCAGATTTGATCGATGTGGATCCACGAGGTGTTGTTTACGGCCGCTCTTGGACTCAGCTGACCTATGACTTTTCGCGCACCCTTGCTAAAAATTGGGGGCCAGGAGATGAAGTTGTGGTCACAACTCTCGATCACGATTCCAATGTCCGCCCTTGGGTGCAGGCAGCAGAAGCAGTAGGTGCAACCGTTCGATGGGCACAGTTAGATCCAGATACAACAGAGCTTTCAGTAGAAGCTGTTGAATCCGTCCTGTCTGCCAAAACCAAACTTGTCGCAGTTACCGGTGCAGGAAACACAATTGGAACCCGTCCTGACTTGAAAGCTATCGGAGCCACAGTCCATAAGGTCGGAGCGCTCTTCTATGTTGATGCTGTGCACCTAACTCCGCACGCTCCAATCAGCGCAAAAGATATTGGCGCCGATTTCATAGGGTTCTCCTTCTACAAGATGTTCGGCCCGCATTGCGCAGCTTTAGCTGCTGCTCCAGCACTTCTTGAAACATTGCAGAACGATAAGTTGCTTCCTGCAACTAATGTGGTGCCGGAAAGATTTGAATTCGGCACCTTGCCTTATGAATTAATGGCCGGCAGCGTTGCAGCAATTGAGTACATAGCAAATCTTGCTCCAGGCAGCGCCACAAGCCGCCGCGATAAAATTGTTAACTCAATGCGCGCTCTTGAAACATACGAAGATGAACTCTTCGAATACATGGAAAGTTCGCTGAAAGGGCTGCCAGGGATAACTCTCTACGGCCACGCCAAAAAGCGGACGCCCACCGTTTACTTCTCATTTAAAGGCTTTGAGAGTTCAGAGATTTATAAAGTGATGGCGAAGAAGTCGGTGACACTGCCTGCATCAAATTTCTACGCGCTGGAGACTTCCCGAAAACTTGGGCTTGGTGACGCAGGCGCCCTGCGTGCTGGCCTGGCGCCATATTCAACACGTGAAGATGTTGATCGCTTAGTAGCTGGATTGAAAGAAATCTTTAGCTGAGTCTTAAATCACCTTTTTCAGACTGCAGGTCAGGTCCAACGCAGTTAAATTGATCCGAATACTCATAAAAGTAACGGAGAGAACTAATATGAAAAAGACTTTAGCGATTGTCGCAATTTTAATGTTCATGGGTTCCCAGTCTGCAGAAGCAGCTACAAAGGTGACCGTAACAAATGCAAAGAAGATATCAACTAAGGATGGCATCGTAACAATCAAGGTTTCAGGGCTTCCAAAGACAAATGGAATCTATATTTCACAATGTATGGCTATCAAAAAGGGTGAAACTGCGCCTACCGCTTGCAACCCAGCTGAAGCCTCAAAGCTTTGGATTTCGAACGTCCCTGCAGATATCAAGATGGGTGCAAAGCCGGGCAAAGGAACACTTAAGTTAAAGGTAGATAAGTACTTTGAGAACGGTGATTGCATCCATACCAAGTGCGTTCTATTCGTAACCAATGATCACAACGCACCAGATGACAGAAGTGAAGATAAGGCGATTCAGTTTAAATTCAGTGGGATTAACCTGTTCTAATCTGAAGCTAGAAATAGAAATGGCTGGGGCGTTATGCCTCAGCCATTTTGCTTCTATAAGTGGGTTGTGAGGGACTCGTTATCAAACCTTCAAACCATTCCCTTTGACCCACTATGCGGATATATCCGATCTTGAATCATCTCCAATATTAGAGATAGCCAGGGACAAATCAAGGTGATTGGAGGGTAGCAAAGCCATTTTGGGAGGTAAGAGCAGAAATGACTGCTCATATTCCCGTATGGCTTGATCTGCCCGTTACCCTTTTGGAATGCGATTCAAGGGGCGTTTCATCAAAGGACTCTTAGTTGCCCTCATCCTTACCCTGGTTCCAATCACGGCCTTTTCTGCGCAGAAGATAACTCCTGGATCTACTTGCAAGGTTTATAAGCAGAAAGTTACTAATCAAAACAAGGTTTACACATGCATTAAATCAGGAAAGAAGTTGGTTTGGAATAAGGGAGTCACAGTTGTGAAACCAACACCTACGCCAACACCTACGCCAACACCTACGCCAACACCAACTGCCACTCCAACTCCAACCGCTACTCCAACGAAGTCGATTAGAGACTGGGTTACCACTCGCTCTACTGATCTTGGATTCATCAATGACTTCAGAGGACCATGTGATTCAGAAAGTGATTTGCCTACTGCTTTTAATGAATTACAGAATGCATATTCTCAGCGAAACATGTGCAGTGGAATATACAGAGTTGCGAAGTATGAATTAGGCACGGATAGACCCAAGACAAAGTTAGATTCCAATTCTTCAGATCTTGCGATTAAGAATTGTGAAATCAGCGAACCTGCAAATAGCAATAATCAACGTGGTTTCATAAATCTATTCGACTCAAACCGAGTGCAGTATTTGAATTCCTCTAAATTTCCGGGTCCTAAAATGACAGTGCAAGTAATTCCAATTTATGCCAGTGACACCGAGCGACCTAAGAACTCACCTGAAGAAGATTACGGCCGCTATACCGATGTTCTATCCACTTGGGCTAAGTATTCTTCGGATGGCGAATCCGCAGTCGAGATAAGATATCCAGAGAATTATATTGAATTCCCAAACAAGGTATCCAGTTACAACATTGATCACGAAAATAGACACGACAGTCCTGAGCACACGAAATTTGTGAAGGATTTAGTTCAAATCGTTGATTCAAAAATTAACTTTGGTGGAACAGATTTGATAATAGTGGTTGTACCACCAGGTACGCCGCTAGTAAATTTTCAGCAAGGTACTTTAAAGGATTTCTTAACTCAAGAAGGAAGGATTAAACTTGGATCGACCATGTATCCGTTTACTCTTACAGGATTGGAAAATGTTAAACATCCAAACTTCTTGAGCCCTTTCTGGTGGATTCATGAGTTGTACCACTCTGGATATGGACTTGATGATCACTACGGGGACAAAAAGATGGACTCAAATACTGAGTATGGAATGGGCCAGTGGACATTGATGACGCCATATGGTGGAGATTTGTCGGCTTGGGAAAAGTGGATTTTGGGTTTCATAACTGATTCACAAATTCATTGCATAAATCCGAATCAAACTACAACCCGATGGATTGTGCCCTCAAGTGTAAAGAGCAAAGAAAAGAAATTAGTAGTTATCCCAATTTCACAAACGAAAGGGATAGTGCTGGAGTCGATTCGTGCCGCGGGCCTCTACTATAAGATTTCGAAGCAAAGCGAAGGCGTGCTTCCATACGTTGTCGACTTAGAAATTGTTGGGCATGGCCTTGGTATGAAGTTGATTCTTCCCACAAATAGGAATCCGAACCAACCACCCTTCTTTCTATCTCAAGCCCCATTAAGAGAGGGAGAGTCTGTAATTTCAAATGGTTTCAAGATTACAGTCGTGGAATCAGGTAATTTTGGTGATGTTGTGAGAGTGGAAAAAGTCGGTTGAGCACAAAATTTAGGGCAGCGATTATTTTTCCCTTAAGTTTGATGCTCATGTCTACTCCTGCTATTGCGGCTATGAAAGCAGGAGCCGCTTGTAGCGCTAAGGGACAGGTAAAGATCTCTTCAGGTTACAAGTACACATGCATTAAATCTGGCAAGAAACTTGTATGGAGCAAGGGCGTAAAAGTTGCCGTGAAAGTAACGCCCACTCCAACACCCACTCCAACACTGGTCGAAACTCCTTCATACAAAACTGCAAAAAATTTCTTCAACACATGGGCTACCAGTACTCAATCAAAATCAAACAATATTTATGCCGTAAGCACCACCCTCAATCAGAGTCAGGTCCAATTTATGATTGATACACAAGAAAAGTTTTATGGATTTTGGTTGTCGCAAGGCGTGACTTTTTCCTCTTCAATCACGACTTACTTTTTCACTGAACTTGATCGGACATGGTTGTCTCAAAGAGAAGTTCCAAGTGGTTGCGTTTTTGACCAATGGCTATCAGGTTCATTTGCGAATCAAGCAGATGGAAGGGTCTGCCAGTCTACTGATGGGCGATCCTTTGTACTCTTTCCAATAGGTAGTGAATTCATTAAGCAGGATAGTCGTTTCAAAACATTCGGTCTTGAAGCGGCGGCGCATGAGATAGAACATGTAGTACAGAATGAACTTTTCAGATACAGAATGCCAGATCCTTGTTGGTTTAGAGAGGGGTTTACAACATATTCGGTTTGGATTCAAACTTCATACGAACCAACCTATAAAGCAATGACAAGTTTAAAGAGTGCAACATACAGAAATCTAATGTCAAACCTGAAAAAATCTAACTTGATAATAAATGGGAAAAAATCTGAGGAATGGACGAATAAGGAATGGTTGGAAATCTTAGATTATCAACCCTCTAATCCAGTTTGTTGGGGTAGAAATGCAGACGGCACACCTTCCCTTACTCCAATTTATCTTGGTTATTCAGCAGGACCATTCATCGTTGAGAAAATGTATATAGATTTTGGGGTTATACCTATTGTGAATTTCATGAAATCTGTTGGTCTATTGAATAACTTTTCACTAGCATTTTCTCAGGTGTTTGGAGTTGAATATTCAAAATGGATGATTAGCGATGCAATCCCATGGTTACTCAGCGGTGGTGAGACTTCTCCGTAGGTTTGGACATAGACCTCGGATTTACCTACATATGTGGGTGGTGAGGGACGCGAACTACATATCCTTCATAGGCTATATATGGATTCAATTGATCTTGATCCACAACCCATATTAGGGATGGGGTCTGACAATTACTAGATTTTGAACAGATTTAGGATTGATTTGGGCTGGTTAAGGGGGAGCAAAGATTGATATGCCCATTACCATTTTGGAATGAGTATCAGGGGGAGTCTCTCTAAAGTCTTGTTAATTGCCCTGGCATTTACCCTGATTCCAGTTACTGCTGTTTCTGCCAAAAAGATAACCCCTGGAAGCACCTGCAAAGTTTTAAACCAAAAGGTTGTTTACCAAAATAAATCATATTCCTGCATTAAATCAGGTAAGAAGTTGGTTTGGAGTAAAGGCGCAAAAATTGTTGCGAACCCAAACCCTAGCAATGCTTCACCCCAAGCCAGTCGCAAGATTGCTGACGCAGAACCATGTTTTGTAGTTGGGGAGAAAATTACGAATAATAAAGGTTATTTAGAATGCAGGGCAGTCGCTGGAGGAAAATTACGATATTTTCAATTATCCAATTCCTTCAACCCAATTACCAACCCCGCTTCTTTAGATTCTCTCGAAACTTGTAAGCTGAAAGATCAACGGCCCGTGAAAGATGCATATTACTGGCAAGAATTTAGGGCAGTTGCATATCCCGCGGTTCCCGAACGAAATTTCGTCAATTCCGGAAATGAGAAAATTGTGGTCGTAGGAATTGACTTCAGTGATGCACCCGGGACGGGAACTCCAAAGCGCGCAATTGAAGATATTGTAAAAAACTCGACTGAGTGGCTAAATTGGTATTCAAACACGAAGTTGAAATGGAATTTTACCACCCATGACAATTGGATAAGAGCTCCGCGAGAGTCACAAGAATTGAAATCCGCTGAAGTAGGTGCCGACGCTCAAATTACAGATGCCATAAAAAGCGAATATGTATCCGCTATAGACAAGGTAATAGATGTTGAAGGTGCTTCGGCAATCTGGGTAATTTATCCAGATACGATAGAAAAAATTTATGCCGAGAGTCAGAATAGATCGTATTTTAATCCAATCCCGATCAAGTCTGGAGTAATTTCTCCAGCTATGTTTGCAATTGGTAAGGAAACCTTTCTCGCTCATAGATTACCTTGGCTGTATTTCGTTCACGAAACCATGCATGGCCAGGGACTGATGGGGCATTCCCCGCAGTGGCCTTACATCTTTGGCATTATGAACAATGAATATAGTGCCAGCCATAATCTAAATGGTTGGGAATCACTCGTGATGGGATGGGCGACCACAGACAATGTCTACTGTGCAGATCTAAAAAACTTATCAAAAATTAATTTAACTCTCGTACCTATCGAGCGTGAGCAATCAGGCGTTTCTACGGTCCTGGTAAAGCTGAGTGAAGCTAAAATTCTTGGAATTGAGTCGCATAGAGTGGATAAATGGGGGCCACTCCAAATCCCAGGCTTATATGGTGTAACAACGTATTTAATTGACCTAACTACCAACAACAGCACAAATGTTGTCGCGCCTACCGCCGCTTATCAAAGACTTTCGAATGTTAATCATGGTCTGTCCCCTATCAGAGCGCCGCTAATTCCCGGTTTTGAAAATTTTGGAACATATTTAATTGATGGGGTTGGCGTAGCAGGAGGAAATGGAACTGATCTGAATGTGATGATGTATTTAGGGGAAAGCCTCTTAATTGAAGGAGTAAAAATATCACTCGTTGGATCAGGTGATAATGATTCAATCCAAATTGAGAAAATTAGCTGATGCACTCTATTTTTAGAAATTTCAGGAGTTTTAAAGCCAGGGCCCTTGCCTTGTGCCTACTATTAATTCTTTTTCCCTCCTCTCCTGCGTCAGCTGCTGTTAAATCAGGGGATAAGTGCACAAAGTTAACGGCAACTACAATTGTTTCTGGAAAGAAATATACCTGCATTAAATCAGGCAAGAAGTTGATTTGGAGTAAAGGAGTTGTTCAGAAAAAACCTGCCTCCACTACTTCTGCTCAACCTATTCCAAAATTCGTTCCGCCAACGCTCCCAACTTCATTTCAAAATTTAGAAGCGAATCTCAGTGGAATCATCTATGGCTCTTGGTTAAAAGCATCGGAACAATTGAAATCCGGATCATCTAATTTGGGAGACATTAAAGTATTTAGTGGTCCTAAATCATTGCCAGGAAATATTAATCCCTTAACGCCATTCAAGCTCACTTCACAGCTATATTCGAACTTTGAGCAACCAAAGACTGTTTACGCGATAGTTATGTCGTACGGTGAAAACGAGTGGGCACAAGATTTATTCTCGCAGTATCAAGATCTTACTTATGGAAATATCAGGACTGCTGTTTCTGAAATCTGTCCTACTCAAACCTGTGGACAAAGTATCGCTTTCCGCAATTCCAAATGGGAAGGCATTTTATTGCTCCAGAATGGCGCGAGAGGGAAAAATCGTGATTCAGATGTTCGAATTGATTCCGGAATGGAGTACGCGCACGAGTATTTTCATACTGTTCAGTTCTATGTAGGGCGAGAAAGATATTATGAAGCCCCAAGTTGGCTCCTAGAAGGAAGTGCAAACTGGACAGGAAACCTCGTTGCTTTCTACGGCGACTATTCCGCATATAGCGCATGGAGATTTAAGGATCTTGGCGAGCAGTATGGAAATCCATCTCTATTCACAAGTGCTTGGGTTGAAGAATTCCTCAACTCATATGCAACGAAAAAGCCAGCCAAGCAGTATGCGATTTTTGATTATTACAATGGGCCATATCCCCGTTATTACCAATATGCAATTGGCGCGATGGTTACCGAAATATTGGTGGCTCTGAAGGGCCCAGATTCCATTCTGGCAATGTATAAGAATTTAGCCAGTGGAAAGACTTTTGAAGAAGCATTCCAAAGTGAATTTGCAATACCGTGGAGTGAGGCTCTTCCATATATTTCTAAAGCTATTTCTGCACAGCTAACCAATCAGGTGAAGTCTTAGATTTCTATAAAAGCCATCGTGGTTGACTTCCTTGAGTGGGTTGTGAGGGACTCGAACCCCCGACCCGGTGATTAAGAGTCACCTGCTCTACCAACTGAGCTAACAACCCATTCAAACGTTCGAATGTTTGAATGCAGAGCAGACCCTATCAGGGCGGCGAGGCTTGTCTAACACGTCCCAGGCGACCAAGATGGTGACATGAGTCGCTGGCAGATACGTATTGCGGTACTACTGGCTGCAGGCGTTTTCATGGGTCAAGTACCAGTTGAGGCTTCGACGAAGACAGCGGAAGCGGTATTGGAAACTTTATCGGTTAAAGGTAGAGCGCCAAAGACTGGCTATGAGAGATCGCAATTCGGTCCTGCATGGTCAGATGTCGACCGCAATGGCTGCGATACCCGTAACGATATTTTGAAACGTGATTTAACGGCAATAGTTTTCAAATCTGGCACTCGAGATTGCGTTGTCTTATCTGGAACATTGATGGATCCGTATTCGGGGGAGAAGATCTCATTTGAACGCGGGGTTAAGTCGAGCATGGATGTCCAAATCGACCACGTGGTTGCCTTATCCAATGCCTGGCAGACCGGTGCCTTCAAGTTAACTGCTGAGAAGCGCATGGCGCTTGCGAATGATCCAATGAATTTGTTTGCTGTGAAGGGAAGACTGAACTCGCAGAAGGGCGATGGCGATGCTGCGACCTGGCTTCCGCCTCTAAAAAATATTCGCTGTGCCTATGTGTCACAACAGATAGTCGTGAAGGCGAAATATGGCCTTTGGGTTACACCACCTGAAAAGGCAGCGATGCAATCCCTGCTTGCTAAATGCCCAGGCTTTAAAGCACCGACAAATTAAAGAGCGTCGGCTCCGCGCTCGCCAGTGCGTACACGAACAACGGTTTCAACTGGGGTAACCCAGATCTTTCCATCGCCGATTGATCCGGTGTTGGCAGTGTTGGCGATGATGTCGACCAAGTTTGCGGCATCAGCATCTTCTGCAAGAAGTTCGATGCGCACCTTTGGAATGAAATCAACTGTGTATTCAGCCCCGCGATAAATTTCGGTGTGGCCCTTTTGACGGCCAAAGCCGCGGGTTTCAGAAACGGTCATGCCGTGAACACCAGCTGCTTGTAGAGCAACTTTGATGTCGTCGACCTTTGCTGGCTTAACGATTGCAGTTATTAACTTCATATTTATCTCGCTTCTCTTGTTTGAACTCTAGTACCGGTTTGAGTTTCCGGTTATGTCATATGCCGATTCGGCGTGATAAGTCGTATCGAG
>Ga0315905_10006079_pt1 | contig 12275 bp, 30 predicted proteins | sample LakEriMetagenome_5_FD_203522 | JGI IMG/M metagenome (GOLD analysis project Ga0315905, IMG submission 203522) | Freshwater fungal communities from buoy surface, Lake Erie, Ohio, United States - Buoy 4 MA121 | ecosystem: Environmental > Aquatic > Freshwater > Lake | place: USA: Lake Erie, Ohio...
CGGCCATCAAGCTCGTTAGGGACGCGAAGATGCACCAGACCGTGGACCCGATCACGGGTCACACCCGGTTCGGTGTCGGTCTCAAGGAGGCGAAGGAGGCGGTGGAGTACTACATGACCTCCCGCTGTATGAAGAACATCGACGGCTCCGATCCCTGGTATCACAACACGGAGCCGGCCGGCCGCATCGTCCCCTTCCAGCCCATCCGCCGGATCGTGGTCGACATGGGAGAGGGCGAGGTGGAGGTGGACATGGACGGGATGTCCCTCAAGTTCCTCAGCACCATGACGACCCTGAAGCTCGACGACCTCGCAAAGCTGGTGGACCTCTACAATCGGGTGAAGGACTGGGAGAAGGGGCTGTGAGCCCTGTCCGTCCCGGTGATCTCGTCCTCGTCAGGAAGCTCCCGAAGTACTGGGGGTCTGAGGACCTCCGCGGGAAGTGGGGGACCGTCCTGTGCCAGGGAGGACACGAGAACCGCTGGATCATCCTCGTCGAGAACAGGCGTCTCTCCCTTCACCGCAATCACATCTCACTTCCTGAGGAAGTCGATGGTCAATCCAGGTGACATCGTGAGGACGAACACCTGGGGCTGGAATGAGAGCTATGCCGGCCAGCACTTCCTCGTCACGAAAGTAACCTGGGACGCAGACCACATGAGGCACCTCTTCCTACTGCAGGATCACATCGGGGGAGGATTCATTTGGGCCAATGAGGACGAGGTAGAGGAAGAAAAAATGTTCACAAAGATGTGTCCTTCTGATCCAGAATGAATTAAAGGTATACAGGAGGCCAAGGAAACCAAATGGAAACCCTGAACACCATCGCAGCCAACTGGACCACCCTCTCCAACTCCACGATCGACTGGTCCCCCACGGCCGGCCCCATCTGGCTCCTCGGGACGACCATCGTCATGGCGGTCTACGGTGCCGTCGCCCTCACCCACATCTCCCGCCAGGAGGCCGCCGAGCGGCGCAAGGAGACCTACCTCGCCGCCCAGAAGGTCGCCGCCCGTCGCCTCCACCTCATGGAGACCCAGGGCTACGTCGACACCCGGAGCTTCTGATGTCCAGGTCCAACCGTCACAAGCTGAAGGCCGCCACACTCAAGCGGATCGAGACTTTCCGTCTACTCCGTGGATTTGACCGGGCAGCCCACTTTGCCGCCGGTGGGACCCCTGCCGACTGGCGTGGGACCCATGACATCCGGCCTGACGAGGCGAAGGAGAACGACAAGTACCTCTGTCGAGAGGAGATCCCCGAGGAGGAGTGGGAGGAAGTAGAGTGAGCCCTGGTGACCTCGTCAAGATATCCCATCGGTTCTACAAGGGAATCATCGGGCACTTCCCTCTGATGAAGGACGAGATCAGTCGTCCCGCCATCATCATCCCAGGAAACAGTGTCATGCTCTACCTCGGCTTCGACGGACCCTGGAGCGACATCAAGATGCAGAACATGGCGAGGGTCATGTGGGGAGAGCAGGAGATGGTTGTGGTGGAGGGCTGCATCATTCCCGTGGACGAATATGAAGCCGGGTGACCTCATCATGTTCGCATGGCCCGATCAGCTGTCAAAGGTTGACGATCCGCTTGATTGGGAGAGGGCCCGGATTGGTCTTCTCATGGAAGTGCTGGTGCGTCGTCCGGGAGATGTAAAGTACGGCGATGAGTTGTTAGTATTACACGAAGGGGAGAAATGGTCCATCCCCAGCACATGGTGTCGACCCATCAAGGTTTAGCATGAACAACATTCGTGAAGTCTTACTGCGACACAAGTGGTCGATCACCAGGATCTACTCCTACGTCCTCATAGCCCAGCTCATCCTCCTCGTGGAGCCCTGGCTTCTCGGTCGGGCCATCGATGGTCTCCTCGTTGGCACCTACACCTACGTCTGCCTGCTCCTCTCTGCCTTCCTCCTCGAGAGCACCTTCATCTACAAGCGGATGGTCCTCGACACGAAGGTCTACCTCCAGATCTACAACGAGATCATCCTCGACTACCTCCGGAGGAACAAGGATGCCCCGGCATCCACGCGGGTGGCGAGGACCGATATGGCCTACTCCATCGTCGCCTTCGTCGAGAACGACCTGCACTACTTCATCGTCTCGGCGATCACCGTGATAGGGACGCTCCTCTTCATCTACGCAGGAAGCGTTCCGGCTGGAATCGTGGTGACACTAAGTGTGATACCAACGATCCTCATCACCAAGAAGTTCTATCGCAAGATTGGACAGGCGAACAGGGTCGGAAACGATCACTATGAACAGAAGGTCGACTTCATCCAGTCATGTGATGACACGAGGATCGAGAAGTTCTACAGGCGGAGGAAGAAGATCATCACTGCGGCATCCACCCTTCAGGGAAAGAACTGGGCGGGACTCAGTGCCTCGAGGTCGACATTCCTCATTCTCTCCATCGTCGTCTTCACCCATGACAGGTTGGGTCTCACTCAGGGTGAGGCTGTGACTATGTACTCTTACGTGAGCCAGTTCCTCGGCTCACTACTCTCAATCCCAGTCGCTGTTGATGTCATCACTCGGATGAAGGACGTCATCCACAGGCTCAAGGAGAACGAATGAAAGTCTGGCACATCTCCGACACCCACATGAACCACGGCCAGCTCATCGTTCCCGAGGGCATCGACACAGTCATCCACTCCGGGGACGCCTCGAACTGGAAGGACCCCTACCGCAACGAGTCGGAACTCCGTGCCTTCATCGACTGGTTCGCCACCCTCCCGATCCCCAACAAGGTCTTCGTCCCGGGAAACCACGACACCTCCCTCGAGAAGGGTCTCATCACCCGTGACCTCATCGAGCACCGTGGGATCCACCTCCTCATCAACGAGGAAGTGAACATCGGTGGACTCCGCATCTGGGGCTCCCCTTTCTCTCCTCGCTACGGTGACTGGTCCTACATGAGGGACCGCGGCACCATCAACCGGATCTGGGACACCATCCCTGAGAGCCTCGACATCCTCATCACCCACGGTCCACCGTATGGCGTCCTCGACGCGACATACGATCACCACAACAAGGTGGAGCTCGTCGGATGTTCCGCCCTCCGGAAGCGGGTCGCCAAGGTCCCACCCAGGTTCATGCTCTTCGGTCACGTCCACTCCACCCATGACATCCGGAACGCCGGGACCCGAACCGTGAGTGAACTTCCCACCGTCTTCTCCAACGGTTCCTGTTGCGATGACGGGAAGATGGGTATGGTGACGAGCCACGGAAACGTGCTTGAGATCTGATGAAGCCCGGTGATCTCGTCAGGATTGTCCACTCATCCGAGGCGAAAATCGATGACGATATCCTCGGTCACACCGGGGTGATTGTCGAACCCGTCACACTCGAGGACGGCCATCCCATCAACAGTTGGTGCGACTGGTGGGTCCTGATCGATGGTGAGATGCAGCCCTGGGCCGAGGAGAACCTGCGACTTGTAAACGACGGAACCGATGGTTATGATAACATCAAGGAGAACACATGAGCCGAGACATTGAGATCGATCCTGATCCCCGGACGATCAAGTATTACGAGAAACCGGATGTGGGCTCGATCCGAGAGGACATCATGATGGGTGCTCGCATCTTCAAGACAGAATCAGTGATGGTCCTCCTCGATGAGATAGATCGAATTCAGAAGCTTATCCCCCCTGATCCTGAGCGTGGTCCCGGTTTCGTTAGTCAGGGGTCCCGGTCGGTTTTTGCGGAGAAGGTGGTGGAGGAGAGGGACGAGTTGAGGATCGAGGTGCAAAATCTCAGAGCTTGGGTGGACATCGCGGATAAGGTGGCGGATGAACGGGATGCTGCCCGTGAGGGCATGAAGCAACTTCTCGAGGAGAAGATTGAGTTTCGGGATGAGCTGAGTTATCTCTGTGAGGAGATTCGTTGCCTGAAGGAGGAGAACGATGAGCTTCAGGAAGAGGTGAAGAAGTTGGGAGCCCAGCTCGCTGCAAAGAAGGAGCACACTAGCGTCGACACAGACGGAGATGAACCCCTCGAGATCAGTGGCTACGGCAAATTCAGACTCATTCGGACAACAGCTGACTACCAGTGGATGCTATTCCTCAACAAGGAGAATATCATGCTCTACAACCGAAACGGCAAGCGCGTAAGGGCAAAGTTCACCGAGTGGTAGGAGGATTAGATGGGACGAGGCAAGGCATTCCGACGCAGCAAGACCGAGACGAAGAAGGCCCGAGCAAAGGTGATTCTGCGGAAGCTGGGTTACAGTGAGGAGAGCCTGACGAAGCGGGCAGGTCGATTCGTGGAGTCACGATTCGGCTGCAACTGCCAGCTCTGCCAGAACCCGCGCCGGCTCTACAAGGGGAAGAACTCCGCCACCCTCACCCTAAAGGAGTACCACGCGTGGTTGGAGCGGGGTGACGAGGACCTTCCGCAAAATAGTTGAAGTTTGTTCCCTCCGAAGGTGTCCTCGGTTCACAGAATGAATTAAAGGATCATATCAAGGAGGAAACAATGACAAACTTCACCACTATCCGAATCCCGCAGAACTCGCCTAATGAGCGCGCCACCGTCGTCGCCGCTTCAAAGCAGTTCGGCACCCTGCATCCAGAGCGTTGGGCTATCCGTGGGAAGGTTGTCGCGACGAGTGAGGACGAGGACGGGAAGCGCTGGGCGGACGTCCGGCTCGAGTGGGTCGGTGCTCGCTAAATGAAACGCCTTCAAGGGAGCCAATCATGACAAACTTCACCAACGATGGCGAGTCTCAGATCTTCACTCACGCTGGCTGGCAGGTTCGAATCTGGCCCGCCCACTGGACCAACCGAATCGACGTGACGTCCCCCTTCTCCGGTGCGGATGTCGAGATCAGTGCAGACGGCGTCTGGGTCAACGGGGTCTCCTCGGGAACCTGGCACGACGGACCCCGGGCCTTCACCATCCCCTGGCCCGTGATCGAGGCCATCATCGAAGCACGACAAATCGTCGGTTGAACACTTCTCCCCCTCCAATACCATTCACGTGGGACTCCAATGAACAACAACGACATCCTCTCCAAGGCCCTCAATCAGCCCATCCTCGCCATCGAGGGCCTCGAGCAGAGGAGCGAGAAGATCGTCTTCCGGATGATGACCGGCAACCTCGTCCTCGAACACCAGAAGGAATGTTGTGAGTCCGTCGCCGTGGAGGACCTCGAGGGCGACGCCTCTGACCTCGTCGGCCAGGTTCTCATTCATGCCGAGGAGGTCGTCAACGGAAAGGGAGAGCTTGAGACCGGTGGTGAGCCTGAGTACTCCGAGTCTCTCACCTGGACGTTCTACAAGTTCCGGACCACCGGCGGGGACCTCTGGATCCGCTGGCTCGGTGAGTCCAACGGCTACTACAGCGAACGGGTCACGGTGGCCTGGACTGACTTTGACGACACGGAGAACTAGAATGCGATACGTTCCGATGAATGCAGTGGGAATTGAGCTCAATGACGCCGTGGCAGAGGCCCTCGGCATCACCGAGGCGTGGGAAGAGTGGCAGGGATGGGAGGACGACGAAGAAATCCTCGAGGCCCTTGACGAAGCCCACAGCGTCACCGCCTGGAAGCTGAAGAGCTTCCGCGAAGAGAGGGGCGGTGAGACCACCGGGATCAGCGGTTTCGAGGACGACACCGTCTACATCCTCTTCGATCCTGACGACACCCGTGATCCGCGTTGGGTCGAGTTCTCCAAGAAGTGTGCCGAGGCAGGAAGCGAGGCAATCGAGGGCTCCTGGGCCCAGCTGATGTGACTGTAGAGGCAGGCCAACTTCGGACATGGGGCAAGAGGTACTTCCAGCTCACGCCACCGAACGAGGGATTCGAGTACTTCATCGTCCTTTGGAAGAGCGGAGATGTAGTGTGGACAGTGAGATTCAGGAACGGGAAGATCGAGGAGATGAGGGAGGAAGTGATAAAGAGCCTCACGGTCATCCTCGACTCGGAGTCTTCGTTGTCGATACCCTTGTCAAGGCAGCTCTCATCTGGTTCTTTCACCTGATCTTCTCAGCGATAAGGATCCAGCTCGGAATATGAGAATTGTCACACCCGGTACCATCATGCGGACGAGGATTGAGACAGAGTTCGATCCGATGGACCCACATCGAGATAACGTGCAGTTCTACGTCCCAGCGCACACCAATGTCCTCATCGTCAGCGTTTGGACAGGTTCACTCGTGAACACGACCAGCAACCACTGGGTCGAGGTCCTATGGGACGGTCGGAAGGGTTTCGTTTTTGCCCCTGACCTCGAGGCTATCGATGCCGGCACTCCTTTCTCTTGAACAAACAGAAAACAAATCTTAGAATCAAACACTGGAGAAACAATGAAGTTCCACAAGTCCGGCAACGTTTGGTCCCTGGCTCCCGACTCTCGAATGGACGTCCGGGACAAGCTGCCACCCGGTAACTTCACGGTGTGCAAGAATCCCATGACGGGTGAGTACTATCTCGAGGAGAGTGAGCCGTTCTTCCTGCCACCGAAGCTCTACGGCAAGACGGAACGTCACGGTAAGCGAATTCTCAACACCTTCTGGGACCGCCAGCCCGGCACCCAGCTGGGTGTCTTTCTCAGTGGCCTGAAGGGTTCCGGCAAGACACTCCTGGCGAAGTACATCGCAGTGAAGTCTGGTCTGCCGGTCATCATCGTCAACACTCCCTTCTCTGACGAGCGTTTCATGCGCACCATCCAGGGAATCGAGCAGGAGGCCGTGGTGGTCTTCGACGAGTTCGAGAAGCTCTATGACGAGGACGCACAGGAGTCCATCCTCACCCTCTTCGACGGCGTCTACACAGCCCAGAACAAGGTGATGGTCATCACCTGCAACGACAGATACAAGGTGCGGGGCTTCTTCCACAATCGACCGAGCCGACTCCGTTACGCCATCTCCTACGACCGCCTCGACACCGAGTTCATTCGAGAGTACTGTGAGGACAAGCTCAAGGACTGTGGTAAGTACCTGGAGAAGGTCACCACTCTCTCTGCACTCTGCGACGACTTCAACTTCGACATGCTCCAGGTCCTCGTGGACGAGCTCAATCGCTACGGCGGAGAGTTCGATGACGCCATCGAGATCCTCAACGTGAAGCCGGCAGGCGGAAATAGCGGAGTCTTCTGGGTCCCGACTGTCACCACTCCAAAGGAGAAGGGACGCAAGTGGAAGTCACTCAACGCGAGGTACGACTCCTCTCCCATCTACATGATCTCCAGCGATCGCTACGACAACCAGATCAACCTCCGCATCGAGGAGGAAGGTCTTGCCAAGAAGGCCAGTGAGGAGGACGATGACGAGTGGGCAGAGACCGACAGCAGGATGTACCTGGAGCTTCGCCAGGAGAACCTCTTCCGCGTCGATCCTAACACTGGGACTTACACCTTCCGTGTGGAGGACTTCGATACAGAGTTCGAGGTTGTCTTCACAGAGGTCCGGAAGGGTGGTGGCCTGAGCAACTATAACTTTGGTCGAGAGGACTTCTGAGATGGAGAGGGAGCAGGAGATCGAGAACCTTGTGACGTGGTTCTTCATGTTCGCGGGTTTCATGAGCATCCTCGCTTGGGGAGCTGCGACATGGGAGTTCGAGGAGAAGTGTGAGATGTTCTGTGTCCCAGACAGGGCCATGACACCTCTCTACAACCTCGAGCACACCTGCTTCTGTGAGACCTCCCGAGGAAAGTGGGAGATGAAGGAACCATGAAACTTGATGGGCATGCGTGATATAGTTACTCGTAGGAGATAACATGTCGCTAAACTGGGCCAAGCCTAATCACAATCACGCCTCAGAGTATCAGGTGGCCGGATGGCCATTCGTCACCAGTTCTGTCACAGCAGGGACCACCAAGGGAGTAGTGACATTCCCACAGGTCACGCAGTGGTTTCAGGTGAGGAACAGTCACGCAACCCTCTCGCTCAGGGTGGGATTCACTGCTGACGGTGTGGACGGGACAAACTATCTTCTCATCGGGCCCAGCTTGGCGGCAGGCACAGATGGCATGTCTCCTGTCTACAACATCAAGTGCAAGGAGCTCTGGGTAAGGGCTGACACTTCAGGTGCTGCCACTTACTCGGTCATCGCAGGCCTCACCAACGTGACAGGCAGCGAGTTCCCTGCACTTGGAGCATCAAACGGATTCGTTGGCACCTGATGTTTGGTAACTTCTCGTACGAGCTTCTTAGGGTTCTGGAGAGTGTGTGGCAGAGAAAGACTTCTTTTACGGAATCCAGGTCGGTGACCTAGTCTATGTTGACAACGGCCCTAGACTCTATAAGGGAAAGAATGCCCTGGTTATAGCGAGGGACGTTATCGAGGACCCAAGTGAGGACCTCATCAAGGAGCCTGAGCCCAACATCACGGTCCTCTGTCACGGTGACAGCGTGAACCTGTGGCCAGGCTGGGTCAAGAAGATTACAATACGGGAGCATACAAATGCCTGATGATAAGAAATTCATAGTCACTTATCCTGATGGTCTTGAGGTTGTGTACAATGAATCCGCACTAATGCCGGGATTCGATGAGACCTTCCACCCAGAGGAAAACTCAGATGGTTGAGTCGGGTGAGATTGCTACAATCGTGCACTATGACAATGAGGGTATTGAGAAGCCATACGGTTGGACGACAGTCGACACATGGGATGGCAAGTCACGCCTGAAGGGGCGTAAGGACATCCCTGTTGGCATCAATGCTCTTGTCATAGAGAGGGTCGCAGTGACACTTGAGGATAGGTTCCACCATGACCAACCAGGTGAGAGAGTCTACTACTGGTGCATGTGCGAGGCCGGTAGACTCATGGTCGATTCAAGGTTTGTGCGCAAAACTTAATTTGAAAAAGTTTCTCCTGGGGGTGTCCTCCTGGTCCAAAGTTGATTAAAGGATCATGTAAGGAGGAAACAATGGATAACTCCCCGGAAACAATCGAACTCCGGCGAAAGTACGCCACCCTTCGCAACGAGGCGACCCGATGGGGTGACAATGCCGACGACTTCACGGCCTACACGATCACCATGGTGATGGAGCGGTCCCAGGTGCAGGCAACCGGCCCGAAGGACTACGTGGAGTTCGCCTTCGATCGTGTCAATCGCCTTCGTGGTTCTCGATGCTGTCCCAAGGCAGCCTGGCTGGACTGTGTCTGCTCGATTGCCTTCAAGTGTCCCGACCACGGCACAAAGCACATTGGCACCCATGACTGAGGAGAACAAGATGAAGAACGCAATCATTCACACCTACAAAAGGCTCGACTACCACACGTACGGTCTGGCTGAGGTGCTCCTCATCGGAGGAATCAGTTCGATCATCGCGATCTCTCTTTACTTCGTCCTTGCCGCCGCCTTCTACGGTTACGTCCAACTCTTCTCCCTTCTCACCGGAGGTCTCTGATGCGCGACTCCTTTCTCGATGACCCGAACCTCCTCCTCAAGGCTGTCGGTATCATGGTCTTCGCCCCCATTCTCGGCTTCATTCTCACGGCCTGCTTCTCTGAACAGCCGTTGAACCCCCAGAATGACAACGGCTGGCGTGAGGTCACCCCTCCACGCCTGGATCTTCAGTGCTGGGTCCGATGGAACCGCTCGGAATCAACTGTCTGCGTCCCTTCCCTCACCTCTACCCACGGAGCCTCCCAATGATCGCCATCCTCATCACCCTCCTCGCCTGCACCGACAACCAGCGTTCCAAGGCCTTCGGTGGCATCATGGAGATCAAGGTTCCCTGTGACCAGGAGGTCTTCGATGTCACCTGGAAGGGTGAGAACCTCTGGTACGCCACCCAGCCGGCACGTTCGGACTGGCGTCCGGAGGCCAAGCGCTTCGTTGAGTACTCCTCCTACGGTCTCATCGAGGGTGAGGTCGTCCTTCTCGAGAGCAGGTGCAGTAGCTGATGGGCACCAACTATTACACTGTGAAGAAGGGTGTGGAGGAGATGGACTCCGAGGCATTCTGGGCCTCTCGGGGTTCCGAGGACAACCTCCACATCGGCAAGTCCTCGGCAGGCTGGTGCTTCTCCCTGCACATCATCCCCGAGCTCAACATCCACGACCTCCCAGGATGGGTGCCCTACCTCCTCGACCAGGACCGTCTCATCGTGGACGAGTACCGCCAGGTGGTCACCTATGAGCAGATGCTCGCCATCATCACGGATCGAAAGAGCAATCGCACTTGTACATGGACCCGGGAAATGTACGATAAGAACTACGCCGAACCTGGTCCCAACAACCTTGCCCGTCATTCCCTGGGCCATGGGTGTACTCGTCAGGGTGCAGGCAGTTGGGACTGCATCGAAGGAGAGTTCTCATGAGTGAGACAAACTTGAAGAAGCACAGTGTGATGCTCGATGCCAAGGGTATCCAGGTGAAGACCGGTCAACCCTGCCGCTTCTGGGCTGAGACTCGTGAGGGATGGCTTGAAGGAACTGTTCGCAACGTCCGCACAATTTCCTACTACAACGAGTTCGAACAGCGTGAGGACGTGTGGGAGGCCCTCGTGGATGACGGCGATCTCAAGAACCCGGACCCCTGGTCGAACGGCTTCCATGTCACGGCTTGGGTAGAGTCACAACACATTGAGGTGAAGATTGATCGACAGGAATGACAGAGGGCTCAGGGAATGTTTCTGGTATGAGTTGGACCTGAGGGCTCGACTACGATGGCTTCCCCACAATCTCGTTGCCCACCCACTCATGGCGTTCCTCCCCCGATCCTGGGGTGAGCGTCTTCACAACATCACGCTTCCAGAGGAACCACCAGAATGAGCAATACACTCACCATCCACGAGTCTCGATTCGAAGAGTTCGCAATGCGAATCATGGAGAACCTCCTTGACACAGGAGTCATCCAGCTCCAGTCCACCATCATTGGTGATAGTATCCGAAGCAAGGATGAGGAACTCGTTGACCACGGAGTTGCGGTCATCAAGCAACTTCTGCACTTCCAGAAGTACGCTCACGAAAACTGGGAGTGGGACCAGGAGGAGACTCACCGACGTTTTCGCGTTGACATTCCTGAGAGCCTGCCCCGTGACGGCTCCGCCGCAATCTGAGGTGAAACATGGGCTGTGACATTCATCCCTACTGGGAAGCAAGGGATCCAGACGGAAACTGGCACATGATCGAAGATGTCGACTGTGGTCGCAGTTATGCCTGGTTCGGTGTGGCAGCCGGCGTCCGACAGGTGAACAGGTACACTAGGAAGCAGAAGGGCATGCCTGACACACCCTCCTGGGCTTGGGAGTACATCTGTGAGAGGCAGGGTCCCGGCTTCCACAGCAAGTCGTGGCTCACCCCGAGCGAGCTTCGAGAAGTCAACCGTGACTGGTGTCGACTCCAGTTCGACCAGTACCCAGAGGAGTTTCCCAACGGTCCCAACCCAGACCGTCAGGAGTTCATCAGCTGCATCGATCCCGACCACATCATCACAGGAATCCTCATCCCTGACACTGGCGGTCCTCTCAAGAGGCAGCCCTTCGCCGGCACCCTGGCCGATTTCGTCGGTTCCCGTGACATCGAGGACAAGGTCCGCCTCGTCTTCGCATTCGACGACTGATGGGACGCATGCCCTGGTGGGGAATGCCACCCCTCATGGAAGGTAGCCTTCCTAAGCCTGTCTACCTCAGAATTCCGAAGGGAAGCATCATCATGGCCCGTCCTCCCAAACGTAGGGCATCGAACGGGAAGAGGTTCATCTCCCCAGGCGCAATCGTGTGGAGCTCAACAGACTCCAAGGAGGAACACGATCTCCTCGGATGGGGGACGATGGGTGTCTATCTTGGGAGGAAGGGACCCTTGATAAGTGTTCTTGTCGAGGGCAAGGTAGTCCTCTCCTGGGCCAATCGCTGGGCTGTCGTGGACCCACCAAAGAATGTGAGAAAAGTTTCCCACAAGGGTGTCCTCCTTTCCTGAAGTGAATTAAAGGATCATAGGAGGAAGGAAAACATGACAACCTTCGATATCGTCAACAACGAGACTGGTGAGATCCTCTTCAGCACGGATGTTCTCAACCTTGCGGTGGAGGAGATCTCCCTTCGTGGCTGGACGGCGACCGAGATCAAGCCCTATATCGTCGGCACTTTCATCTACGTCAACTGCAATCGCTGAGGTCACATGCTTATCAAACTGTTCCTTCTTCTCCACACGCGAGTGGTGATTCCCGAGCCACAGGTGGAGGTCGTCGCTTCCGAGATCGAGGCATTCTGGGTCCCAGAAGGTGCGGATGCTCCCTTCGTTGCCATCCCCCTCAGCGAAAACTGCTTCCAGGGAGAGTAGCGTGCCGACACACTCCACAATCGGATACGAGCTTCCAGG
>Ga0315905_10006081_pt1 | contig 12275 bp, 10 predicted proteins | sample LakEriMetagenome_5_FD_203522 | JGI IMG/M metagenome (GOLD analysis project Ga0315905, IMG submission 203522) | Freshwater fungal communities from buoy surface, Lake Erie, Ohio, United States - Buoy 4 MA121 | ecosystem: Environmental > Aquatic > Freshwater > Lake | place: USA: Lake Erie, Ohio...
TGTTGAGCGAGTCCGCCAGCGCTACGGACTCAATCTCCGCATGATGACTGTTGCGCTCCAGGACGAACCGCTGTGGCTGGCTGACCCAGAGGGTTGCTGCTCGGCGGTCAAGGTCGGACAACTCGACCGAGCACTTTCAGGAAGGGCCGCATGGATGAGCGGATTGCGGCGCGCAGAAGCCGATTCACGCGTCACTGCACCGCTCGTTGCACGAGATCTACGCGGCCTCATCAAGATCAATCCGATCGCCATGTGGTCCGACGAACATGTCACGACATACATCGATCAGAACAACATCATTGTGAACCCACTGCTGTTAGATGGGTTCACCTCGATCGGTTGCCAGCCGTGCACCCAAAAGCCCACTGACCCAAGCGACCCGCGGTCGGGCCGTTGGTCGGGACGTTCAAAAACCGAATGCGGCCTTCACCTGATGTAGCAGGTAACCCGCTATTCGAGGATGTCGACGAACTTCTCGAGCTGGCGAAGGTTTCGGCACTCGTAGACGCCATCAGTGTGAGCGCCGTAGTCACTCACAATTGAATCGCCCGTGTCCCAGTACGCCTTCGGCTCGGGGTTCAGCCAGTAAACGTGTCGGGCCTTCTTGCGCATCTCTTTAATTGTCCATGACTGCGAGGCGTGGTAATTGTTGCGCGCATCGCCAAGGATAAGAACTGTGGTCTTGGGTCCAACTTCTCGGCCGTACTTTTCCCAAAAGACTTCGAAGGCGTGGCCGTAGTCAGAGTGACCATCGACCCAAACGACATCGGCCTCGGTGTTCACCCGATGAATAGCGACGCTGATGTCTTCGACGCCCTCGAAATACTGCGTAACCTCATCGAGACCGTCGATAAAGACGAACGATCGAACGCGTGAGAACTGACCGGAAATTGCGTGCACGAGTTGCAAGGTAAAACGAGCAAACGCAGCAACCGAACCTGAAATGTCAGCGATAACGAAAATCTCAGGCTTCGATGGACGCGGATAGCGGAATCGAGGATCAGCTGGCACACCGCCATAGCTCAGCGACTGCCGGACAGTGGCCCGAAAATCAAGTGGGCCCTTGCGGCCGTGGCGCCGTTTACGAGCAAGGCGGACTGCGAGTTTGCGAGTGAGTGGATAGATGGCCTTGCGAAGGCTCACCAGTTCTTCGCGGTTCGCATGCATGAAGTCAACATCTTCAGGAAGAGGCTTACGCAATGTCTTGGCCATTGCCTCCACACCACGATCGGCGACAAGGCGACGACGAATTTCCGCTTCGATCTCTTTCTTCATTCGATCGATACGGGATTCAAATTCGTCGCGCTCAAGGCGTTCTTCAAGCGGCGTCAACGGGTCTGGACTTTCCTGCTGCGCCTCTTCCATGAGGCGTTCGAGAACGCCATCAAGATCGAGATTCCGTAGCGTGCGGTAGAGGTAGTACGTGCCCCCCACTGGCCGGCCAGGTTCCATACCTGCGAACCGAGTTACGGCTTGACGGGCAAGGGCCCGCATGAGCGCGTCGTCACCTTGGCGCATCGCTTGAAAAAGCATCTCGGCCATCTGTTCAGGCGACATTGCTTCACCGCCGCCACCGGCACCGGCTCCCCCAGCGTCGGGATTCATCGAAATCTCGTCGTCATCGGTGATCTCGGGAAACTCCTCGTCACCACCGAGTGAGTACTCACTCCCGCGGAGTGAAAAATACACTTCAAAAACCGTTTCGAAGGCCCGCCAATGGGAATTGTTCTTCACCAAGGTCGCAGCAAGCGCGTACTTAAAGGCATCACGATCTTCAATCGGAATATGCGTGATGGCTTCCATCGCATCAAGGTTCTCGGTGAGGCTCACCGGCAAACCCGCAGCGCGGAGTTGACCGATGAATCCCGAGAGCAACTCGAGCATCGGAGATGGCGTTGCCTCAGTTGAGGTCATGGCGGTCGGTATCTACCGATCAGCTCGTACGGGGGACGCCGGGCTTTTTGGCACCACCGTCACCTTGGAGTTCCTTCGAGGCCTTTGCGATATCGCTCTGGTATTTCAGAAGAATATTGAGCGTCTCGATTGCCTCGGCTTCAGTAACGGATTCAACACCCAGGATCAGAAGTGTCTTGGCCCAGTCGAGCGTTTCCGACACGGACGGAGACTTCTTCAATTCGAGCTGACGAATCGAACGAACGATTCGGGCAACCTGATCGGCGAGGCTGTCGGTGATTTCAGGAATCTTGGTGAGAACGATTTCCTTCTCGCGATCCATATCGGGATAATCGATATGCAGGAACAAGCAACGACGCTTCAGCGCCTCGGAGAGCTCACGAGTGTTGTTGGATGTGAGGAACACCATCGGGATCTGTCGAGCTTCGATTGTTCCAAGTTCAGGAATAGACACCTGATAATCGGAGAGAATCTCGAGCAGGAGGGCCTCGGTTTCGACCTCGACGCGGTCGACTTCGTCGATAAGGAGCACGACGGGATCCTCGGAACGAATCGCTTCAAGGAGCGGACGAGTAAGCAGGAACTCGTCGGAGAAGATGTCTGTCTCGATGTCTTCCCAACTCGAATCCGAATTTCGCTCCGCCTGAATGCGTAGCAACTGCTTCTTGTAATTCCACTCATACAGTGCCTTCGATTCATCGAGGCCCTCGTAGCACTGAAGGCGGATAAGTCGTGCGCCGAGTATCTCGGCTACCGACTTCGCCAACTGCGTTTTGCCGGTACCGGCTGGGCCCTCCACGAGAATCGGCTTGCCGAGGCGATCGGCAAGGAACACGACACCAGCGATGGCCTCGTCGGAGAGGTAGTCGACCTCACGGAGTCGGGTACGTACAGCCGCGGGGTTTTCGAATCGATAATCCATTTCACGACAGTACCGGCCCGCCGACCAGTCGAAGGCACCCAAGGGATCGGGGCGAAACGAGAAAAGAGGACTACCCCCGGATTTGGCCTTGACCCCGCACGACGAACTTGGCGGTCGTCAGTTCACGCAGACCCATGGGACCTCGGGCATGGAGTTTCTGGGTCGAGATTCCAATTTCGGCGCCGAAACCGAACTCTTCACCGTCGACGAACCGGGTGGATGCGTTGACGAGGACTGCAGCAGCGTCGACCTCCGTCGTGAATCTGTCGGCCGCCTCAAGTGACCGGGTGATGATCGCCTCGGAGTGACCAGAACTATGTCGGGCAATGTGATCAATTGCCTCGTCGATGCTCTCCACGACGCCAACAGCAAGGGTGAGGTCAAGGAATTCGGTCGACCAATCCTCGGCGGTCGCTGGCACCGCACCGGCGAGTAGCGCAAGGGCATGCTGATCGGCTCGAAGCTCGACGCCATCGAGGGCAGCCGCGGCTCGGGGCAAGAACTCGTCTGCCACTGAGCGGTGCACGAGCAACGTCTCTGCTGCGTTGCAAACCGACGGACGCTGCATCTTCGCGTTCACGATGACATCAATTGCGATGTCCAGATCGGCGTCGGCATCGACATACACATGGCAATTACCGTCGCCGTCGATCACGTAGGGAACGGTTGCGTTCTCAAGAATCGAAGCGATAAGCGAGGGGCCGCCTCGCGGAATGAGGCAGTCAATGGTGTCTCGTTGGCGCATAAATTCAACGGCCGCATCTCGTGACGTGTCAGCAACGAGGATGACCGAATCAGCGGGCAATGACGCGCTCTCTATCGCTGCGCGCAAGACGGACTCGATTGCGATATTGGAATCAATTGCTCCGGACGACCCACGAAGAAACGCAGCGTTGCCGGATTTCAGACAAAGCCCTGCAGCATCCGAGGTGACATTCGGACGGTTTTCGTAAATGATTGCAATGACTCCGAGTGGAACTCGAACGCGGGAAATACGCAAACCGTTCGGCCGCACCCACCCGTCGATGACCTCACCGACAGGATCAGCAAGAGACGCAACCTGTCGCAATCCACTGGCCATTGAACCAATTCGCTTTTCATCGAGACGAAGTCGATCGACAACTGTCGGGCTCACACCATCGGTTTCGGCACGAGCGACATCAACCGCATTTGCAGACAGGATCGAGTCGGCCGAAGACACCAGGAGGTCTGCCGAGGCCAGCAGCGCATCGTTCTTCTGTGCCGTAGAAGCGGTCGCGAGAACACGCGAAGCTGCTTTGGAACGGCGTCCGAGTTCAGTAATAGGGGTCGTGGCATCGTGCGAAGTCATAGAGGCAAAGGGTAGTCGTCGCTACGATGGCACCAACGGGCCTCACAATCACTGCAGCATGCGGGAACTAGCGTGAGGGACGATGAGCAACTCCGGCGAGGGCACGACCTCACAGAGGACGCATCACCTCGTCCGATCAAGCGCAATCGTCGCCATCGGAACGGGGCTGAGCCGTCTTACCGGGTTCCTTCGCGTCGGGGTCATGGCCTACGCGATCGGCGCTACCGCTCTTGCCGAGGCCTACAACCTGGCCAACAACACGCCAAACCTTCTCTACGACCTTGTCCTCGGGGGCATCCTTTCGGCAACGCTTGTCCCAGTTGTCGTTGCCCATTCGGGTCGAGACGACAACCGTGGCATCGACGCCCTCGCCACCGTCATCAGCGTTGTCCTTGTCGCTGCCACCGTTGTTGGAATTGCGCTCTCACCGGTCATCATTCGCCTGTACAACCTGTCGTCATCGCCCAGTGAGGCATCGACACAGGCGGCCGTTGCCGTTCCGCTCTTGATGATGTTCGCCCCGCAGATTCTTTTCTACGGTCTCACGAGTCTCGGAACCTCGTTACTCAACGCTCGCCGTTCATTCGCAGTGCCAGCGTTTGCGCCGGTCCTTAACAACATCGTTGTGATCTGCCTCTTTCTGGCACTCCCCCATCTCGCTTCGGGCGATGCCTTGACCATCGATCAAGTTCGTCAGGACACTGGGCTTCTTCTCCTCCTGGGATTCGGAACGACTGCAGGCCTCGCAGCGATGACTCTGGTTCTTTGGCCGGCAATGCGCAGCGCCGGTATTCGCCTTCGTTGGAACTTCGATCTGCGTGATTCCGCCGTTCGCGAAGTCGGTCGCCTTTCGGGTTGGACCCTTGGGTACGTCATCTCAAATCTGATCGCCTACGGCGTCATCCAAACTCTTGCTAACGGTGTCGACGGAGTTTCGATCTACGCGTATGCGTGGCTGTTCTTCCAACTTCCCTACGGCCTTTGGACAGTTTCGGTGATGACCGCCTACACACCAGAACTTTCGGCTCTGCACGCTGCGGCAAATATCGAAGGGATGCGGCATCGTTTCGGAGCCGGACTTCGCCTGATACTCGTCATTGCCCTTCCGGCCACGATTGGAATGATCTTGTTGTCGGGCCCGATTGTTCGTCTGGTTTTGGCGCACGGTGAGTTCACTTCAGCGAACGCCGACACGACGTCGAACACGCTGATCGCGTTCTTGTGTGGCCTTCCCGCTTTCTCACTCTTCCTCTACGCAATGCGCGGTTTTTACGCTCAACGCGATACTCGACTTCCGTTCCTCGTGAATTTGGCTGAAACGCTGCTCGGGTTGGCTATCGCATTCGCTGTCGTCGATCGATTTGGTGTCGTTGGGCTTGGCGCCAGCGGTTCCATCGCCTATTGCGTCTTCGCTGTTGTCGCGCTCTACCTGTTGCACCGCCGCATTGGTCGCTATCTCAATTCGGCGACCATTCTCGCGATCACAAAGTTGCTCGCAGCAACCGTTGTCATGGCAGTCGGAGTCGGGGTGTTGATCAACTTCGTATCGATGAGCGACCTACTCACCATCGTCTTGGCAGGTGCGCTTGGAATCATTCTCTATGCCGGAATGCTGGTTCTCCTGCGCGTCGACGAGGCGAAGTCCGTCGTGAGTCGCTTGGTGCGCCGCTAAGGAAGAATCACGAGGTCATCAGCATGAATGACCTGTGCGGGAACTTCAGACGGCAATTCAGAGCGTGAATGACCCGCGGCTGCCGTAAGTGTCTGAGTGCCCATCCGTACAAGACCCTTTGCGAATACCTCGCCCGATTCGTCAGCAATCTCAACGGCATCGTCAGCGTCGAACTTTCCGGTGACGCTGAGAACTCCGGCGGCGAGCAACGAGGTACCGCCCCGTTCAAGAGCATTGCGCGCCCCTGCATCAACGGTGAGAAGGCCAGATGATCGAACAGCAAACGCGATCCATAACTTGCGAGCCGGAAGGTTGCGTTCGTGCGCCGCAACAGTTGTACCGACTCCAGCGACACCACTGAGTGCGTCAAGTAGGACATTGTCCCTATGAGCAGCGGCGATCACCGTGCGCACACCAGACCATGCTGCAATCTTCGCGGCCGAAAGCTTTGAGGTCATTCCCCCACTGCCGCCGGGAGTTCCGGGGCCGCCGGCAATGTCGTCAAGTTGCTGATCGAACTCGACGATCTCTTCGATGAGCGATGCATTGGGATCGACGCGGGGATCGGCCGAAAGCAAACCTGAGGTATCGGTAAGCAATACCAACAGTTCCGCGTCGACGAGATGTGACACCAGTGCAGCAAGGTGATCGTTATCGCCGAATCGAATTTCATCGTCTGCCACTGCGTCGTTTTCGTTCACGATCGGCACCACACCAAGTTCGAGCAACCGCGTGAGCGTGCCTCTCGCTTGTAGATACTGCCGGCGATCAACGAAATCAAGCGGTGCAAGCAAGACCTGCCCGCCGATAAGCGAGTGTCGTTCAAGAGCTTCGGAATACACGCCCATCAGTCTCGACTGCCCGACGGCGGAAACAGCCTGCAAGGTTTGCGCGTCGCGAGGCCGTTGATCTCCACCGAGACCAAGTGCGGGAAGCCCGGCACCAATGGCACCTGATGTGACGATCACGACCTGGTGACCCAACTTACGAGCCCCAGCTACCTCGAGACAAAGCTTTTCGATCGCTTCTCGCCGGATGATTCCTTGGGAATCGGTGAGCGATGACGTTCCAATCTTTACGACAACGACCATCACTCCTCCTCGTATTCGAAGCTGAGTGATCCGATCCGCACGGTGTCGCCTTCGGTAGCGCCAGCACGCGCGAGTGCCTTGTCGACTCCGATCTTCTTGAGTTGTGAATGCGCAAAGTCGAGTGCTTCGAGATTGGTGAGATCGGAAAGAGCAACAGCGCGTTCCGCAGAGCGACCGATGACTCGATACGAACCGTCGTCTTCACGCTCGATCCGGATGCCTTCAGAAAGGGGCCGATGCACCACGAACCCATCGAGCTCCGGTTCAACAGAACGCGCTCCGCGAACTTCCTCAGCCATTTTCCCGACAAGGCGCGAAAGACCAGCACCGGTAATGGCCGAAATCGAGAGATCGAGTTCGAGGCCGTCGCCGGTGACGAGAGGTTTGCCGGTCTCGGCGACTTCGAGTGCGCCAGGAACGAGGTCGGCTCGCGAGCCGATGATGATTCTGGGCCGCTCCAACAGTTCTGGACGATAGGCACCAAGCTCGGCGAGGAGAACGGCTGCTTGCTCTGATGGGGTCTCGACTGTCATGCCGTCAATCCCGCCGGCGAGGTCGACCATCAGAACAAGGACTCGAGCGCGCTCTACGTGACGAAGGAAACGGTGTCCAAGACCACGACCATCGGACGCCCCTTCGATCAAACCGGGAAGATCGGCAACGACGAATTCAAAATTGTCCTCTACCCGAACGACACCAAGGTTTGGTTCGAGTGTGGTGAAGGGGTAATCGGCGATCTTGGGCTTCGCCGCGGAAATACGAGAGATAAGGGTGGACTTGCCCACGCTTGGGAAACCGACGAGAGCAACGTCGGCCATCAACTTGAGTTCAAGATTGAGCCACTGCTCCTCGCCGACTTCACCTTGTTCCGCAAAGGAGGGGGCGCGGCGAACATTCGAAAGGAAACGGGCGTTGCCCTTTCCTCCACGACCGCCCGCGGCCGCCATCCAGCGATCCCCCTGGTGAACGAGATCAGCCAACATCGTTCCTTCGAGGTCATGAACAACGGTGCCCTCGGGGACAAAAACGATGAGATCGTCGGCTCCGGCTCCGTGCATTTTCTTGCCTTGACCATGAACGCCGTTTAGGGCTCGGCGGTGAGGATGGTCTTTGAAGGCAAGCAGCGAAGAGATATTTCGATCGGCAACAAGCCAAATATCGCCGCCCCGGCCACCATCGCCGCCATCGGGTCCACCTTTGGCCACATGCGCCTCACGACGGAAGGCAACGCAGCCTGCGCCGCCGTCTCCACCTTTGACATTTAGTTGGCACTCATCGATGAATCCAGACACGACCAGAGAGCCTACGGGCTTCGCGGGTGGTGCCGGCCGATAGATATCGGGAGGCTCCGCGCTGTCCCAGCCATGAGGCAGGATGCGGGCATGACTTCGCAGGCCCCAGAACCCTCAGAAACCACTGCTGAGGACACCACACAACGCCAGCAGGAGTGGGTGGCGACGATGCACGGGTCCGTGGCCGCCGAAGATCTCGTGCTTGCTCATCGCGATGCTCCTCCGCCGCCCATCACCGCCCACGCAGTTTTGCGTGTCGAGCGTGAGTCGCGTTCTGCCTCGCTTCTCGCAAATGGGGCGACTCGCGCGGTTGGGGCCGGAACCCGGGCCATCCCCGAAGAACCCGATGAGTACCGCACCTGTTTCGAACGAGACCGCGACCGCATCCTCCATTCACCAGCATTTCGCCGTCTCGCGGGCAAGACCCAAGTATTTGTCTTCCCCGACGACCACCAACGAACACGGCTCACACACGCTCTAGAGGTCGCACAGGTCGCCACAGCCATCGCTCGTGCCCTTGGGCTCAATGTTGCCCTCACCGAGGCCATCGCTCTCGGACACGACTGTGGGCATGGCCCCGGAGGCCATGCCAGCGAAGACGCCTTCGATGCCTTCATCCCCGGCGGCTATCACCACGCCGTCTGGGGTGCCGACGTCGTTCTTGAACCGCTCAATCTGTGCATCGAGACACTCGACGGTATTCGCAACCACTCCTGGTCTCGCCCCACTCCGATGACACCAGAAGGTGTCGTCGTCAGCTGGGCCGATCGCTGCGCCTATAGCGCTCACGATCTCGAAGACGCACTGGGGGCGGGCATCGTTCGGGTTTCAGATCTTCCCCCCGAAGTCTCCGAGATTCTTGGCCAGTCGCGTCGCGAACAACTCCACGCGCTGATTCTCGCCGTCATCAACTGCGCCACTGCTACCGGAGTTATCGGCATGGACGCAACCAACGCGTCGGCACTTTCTGCATTGCGGTCGTTCAACTACGACTACATCTACAACCGTCCCGACTCAATCGCTCAGGGACGCGCCGTCATCGACGTACTCACGGCGCTGGTTGACTCGTTCATCGCCAATCCCGCAACGCTGCCTTCATCGAACAACGCCGAAACCGACGTAGTCACTGCAGCCGTCACCTATGTGGCAGGCATGACCGACCGCTACGCCTTCGATACCGCGGTGCAACTTCTTGATTGGCCTGCCGACCGCCGCCCGTTGGGCATCGACGTCCACGGCTGAAAACGACGAAAGCGGACCCAAAGGCCCGCTTTCGATCAGATTGTGTCAGGAAGTGCTCAGCGAGGAATCGCTCAGGCAGGAAGCACATCGACAAGCTTGCGACCCTTGCGGGATCCAAACTTGACGGTTCCTTCGGTGAGAGCGAAGAGCGTGTCATCTCCACCACGGCCGACATTCTCGCCCGGGTGAATACGAGTACCGCGCTGGCGCACGATGATGGTGCCTGATTGAACGGCCTGGCCGTCAAAACGCTTTACACCAAGTCGCTTACTCTGGGAGTCGCGGCCGTTGCGGGTTGAACCGCCACCTTTGGTCTTTGACATGGCTCAGCCCTTCTTGATGCCGGTGATCTCGATCGTCGCATAGTGCTGACGATGACCCCAACGACGACGCTCGTTGGCTTTGTTCTTGTAAGTGAAGCCGATGACCTTGGGACCCTTGGCCGCGCCGACAACCCGTGCGGACACGCTGGCACCAGCCAGCTGCGCGGGGGTAGCGAGGACGGTGTCACCGTCGACAACGAGTACGGGAGTGAGGGTGACCTCGTCAGCCTCGCCGAGGCGTTCGACATCAAGTCGTTGGCCCTCTTCGACGCGGTACTGCTTGCCACCTGTCTGGATCACGGCATACATAGGGGTGCAACACTAGCCCCACGGGCCCAAAGAACGAAACTCGGGTCCGGTGGGGCCATTGGGCCTGCCTCAGACCAGGAGATCTGGATCGACTCTGACTCCTCGACCCTCGCAGTCGGGACACTGTCCAGCGAAGGACTCAAGCAGCCCCTCCCCGATCCGCTTTCTGGTCATTTCGACCAATCCGAGTTCGGAGATATCGAAGACCTGGGTGCGGGTCTTGTCGCGGGCCAAAGCATCTCGGAAGACTCGAACAACATCGTCTCGATTGCCCTTGATCTCCATGTCGATGAAATCGATCACGATGATCCCGCCGATATCGCGCAAGCGCAGTTGCTTGGCAATTTCGACCGCAGCTTCGAGGTTGTTGCGGTACACGGTCTCTTCAAGACTCTTCGAGCCGACATTCTTGCCAGTGTTTACGTCGATGACCGTGAGCGCTTCGGTGTGCTCGATGATGAGCGAACCACCCGAAGGCAACCAGACCTTGCGATCAAGCGCCTTGTGCACCTGTTCGTGAACATGATGACGCTCAAAGATCGACAGCGGTTCGACCTCACGGTCATACAACTCAATGCGATCGGCGAGCGCAGGCGAAATGCTCGAGACGTAACTGTGGACATCGTTGAACAACGCCTCGTCATCGATCACGACACTTCGGTAATTGTCGTTGAATTCCTCTCGAATCACGCGCACGGCCATATCGGGCTCGCGGTAAAGAAGCGCCGGAGCCTGCACAGAGTTAGCCAGTGCTTCGATTTGATCCCATTGCGAAAGAAGTCGACGGACGTCGGAAGATATTTCCTCTGAGGTCACGCCTTCGGCCGCAGTTCGCACGATGACGCCATGCTGCGGAGGCTTCACCTTGTCGAGAATGTTGCGCAGACGCTTTCGTTCGCTGTCATCGAGTCGCTTCGAAATTCCGTAGGTGCTGGAGTTCGGGATGAGAACGACGAAACGTCCTGGAAGCGAAACTTCCTGCGTGAGTCGCGCACCCTTGTGTGCGATCGGGTTCTTGGTGACCTGACAGATGATGGTCTGGCGAGGCTTCAGGATCTGCTCGATTCGAGCATTCGAGGCCCCACCTTCAACATCTTCGGCATCGAACTGCAGATCGCCGCGGTACAGCACGGCGTTCTTGGGTGTCGCGATATCTACGAAAGCGGCTTCCATACCTGGAAGAACGTTCTGTACCTTGCCGAGATAAATGTTGCCGTGAATCTGAGCGACGTCGTCGGCCGGACGAGACACGTAGTGCTCAATGAGATTGCGGCCTTCAAGCACCGCAATCTGCGTCGCTTCGGGACGCACGCTGACCGCCATCATGTAGCGGCCGACCGGACGTCCGTTTCGCTCGCGACCCTTGCGCTTTTCGAGTGTCTCATCGTCGAGTTCAGGGCCATCGCCGCCAAGGATCGCTTCGACAGGACGAGGAGCTCCGGCCTTCTTCTGCTGTTGACCCTTCTGCTGGCCTGATTGGCCCTGTTGACCAGACGGCCCTTGCTGGGCGCCCTGGCCCTGCTGCTGACCTCCGCCGCCGCCTCCACGGCCTCGGCCGCCTCGACGTCGACGATTGCCACTGCGAGCCTGTCCGCCGCCTTGGCCCTCGGGCTTCGCTGCGTCTCCGTCTCCGTCTCCGGATTCAGCTTCAGCTTCAGCCGAGTCGGCCGCCGGATCTGGTCGGCTATCGCCTATCTGCGGCTTCTTCACAAGAGCTTCTTCGGCAGCGGCGGTGTCGCGAGGTCGATTCTGCGAAGCACGCTTCGGCAGCTCGTCGGGTTGACGCGCAAGATCGGGTGTGCCGGTCTCGTCGCTGTCATCGCCCTCGTCGCCAGACGCGTTGGCAACGCCGCCTTGTCCCCCACCTGATCGGTTTCGATTACGGCCACCGCGAGAACCGCGCCGACGACGCGGGCGATTCACGCCATCGCCAGAGGGCGTGCCATCGCTTGATGCAGCCGCGGCTCCACCATCGGACGTGGAGTGAGAAGACTCGCCAGCCGCAGCAGATTCAGGTGTCGCCTGCGGAACCGACTCAGCTACTCCGGGAAGGGCAGTGTCGCGTTGCGGACGTGATTGGTTGTCCGGCGTTGAATCGCCGGGGTCGACCGTTTGGTCGGTCATGGTTTCGCTCCCTTTTCATCGCGCGCCCGCCTCAGCAGGTGCGCGTGACGTCGCGT
>Ga0315905_10006083_pt1 | contig 12271 bp, 8 predicted proteins | sample LakEriMetagenome_5_FD_203522 | JGI IMG/M metagenome (GOLD analysis project Ga0315905, IMG submission 203522) | Freshwater fungal communities from buoy surface, Lake Erie, Ohio, United States - Buoy 4 MA121 | ecosystem: Environmental > Aquatic > Freshwater > Lake | place: USA: Lake Erie, Ohio...
CAATGCCCAAATTGCCTACCGTGGCAATGGCGACGTCGCCAATGCCGCCAAAGCCGGTTGGGGCACCAGCGCCTTGCACCGCTTTTGGCCCTTTTAAGCTGATGTTTGGCTGAAAGCTACCCATGAAATTCAACACATTCCGACGTGGCCTGTGCCTGGCATTGGCCAGCGCCTTGCTGGCCACCCCCGCCGCTTGGGCCGACCGCGTCAAAGATCTGACCACGGTCGCCTCTCAGCGATCCAACCAACTGATTGGCTTTGGCTTGGTGGTGGGTTTGCAAGGCACCGGCGACGACGCATCGGTGCCCTTCACCACCCAGAGCATGAAAGCCATGCTGTCGCAACTCGGTGTGCGCATCGACGGCCCCTTGTCTGACTTTGAGCAAGCCGCAGCGGCCAGCCGGGTGGACATCAAAAACGCCGCGGCCGTGTTGGTCACGGCCGATTTGCCAGGGTTTGCCAAACCGGGTCAGCGCATCGACGTCAACGTGGCCTCGATTGGCAAGGCCAGCAGCCTGCGCGGTGGCAGCTTGATCCTCACCGCTTTGCGCGGGGTGGACGGTGAAATTTATGCCTTGGCCCAAGGTTCGGTCACGGCCACGGGCATTGACGCGGCGCAAGCTGGCTCGAAAGTGGCCATTGGCGTGCCCACAGCAGCGCGCATCCCTTCTGGTGCCATCGTCGAGCGCATGGTTGACACGCCGTTTGACAAAGCCGAGAGCCTGGTGCTGAACCTGCGCGACAACGATTTCTCCACCAATTCGGCCATCGTCAGCGCGATCAATTCAAAGTTTGGTCCCGACGTGGCGCAATCGATCGACGGCACATCTATATCGGTACGAGCTCCTCAAGACTTGAGCCAGCGTGTGACATTCATGAGCATGTTGGAAAACATCGAGGTGGTTCCCGGCGAACCGCCAGCGCGGGTGGTCATCAACGCCCGCACTGGCACGGTGGTGATCAACCGCTCGGTGCGCGTGTCGCCCGCAGCGGTGTCGCACGGAACCATTTCAGTGGCGATTGCCGCCACCAACGAGGTCTCGCAGCCCAACCCCTTGTCGCAAGGCCAGACCGCTGAGGTGCAAAACGCCCAGCTCAATGTGGCCGAGCCCAACAAACCCATGTTCTTGTTCAAGCCCGGTGCAGAACTGCGCGACATCGTCGACGCGGTCAACCAAGTCGGTGCCTCGCCTTCAGCCCTGATCGCCATCCTCGAAGCCTTGAAAAGCTCGGGCAGTTTGCGCGCCGAGCTGGTCATCATTTAACGCCGCTGCCAGCACCATGTCCACCGCCTTGAACCAAACCAGCACAGCCCGGTCCTACTTGGACTTTGCGGGCCTGGGCGAGTTGCGTGGCAAGGCCCAGAAAAACGACGACCAGGCTTTGCGCGAAACCGCGCAACAGTTTGAGGCCTTGTTCATCCAAATGATGCTCAAGTCCATGCGCGACGCCAACAATGTGATGAAAAGCGACTTGGTCGAATCGCAGGCCGCCGAAACCTTTGAAGGCATGTACGACAAAGAAATGTCGGTGCAAATGGCCAAGCGCAACACCATGGGCCTGGCCGACATGCTGGTGCGCCAGTTGGGCCCCAAAGACAAAGTGGCCGACACGGCCGAGCAACTCAAGCTCAAGGGCCAGGCCCCCATGCCCTTGGCCAAGCCACAACTGCCCATGAGTTTGGGCACCGATCAGCCCAAGCCCATGCCTTTGGTCAAGCCCTTGATCAAGCCTTTGCCTGCACCTGTGGGAGGCAAGCATGGCTGATATGCTGAGCATCAGCAGCACCGCGGTCGCTGCATACCAACGCGCCCTGAGCACGGTCAGCAACAACATTGCCAACGTCAGCACCGACGGCTATTCACGCCAGGACGTCGCGCTGCAATCCAACACCCCGGCCAAAGCCGCCAACAGTTACTTGGGCACCGGGGTGATGTTCACCGCGGTCAAGCGCCAGTACGACGAATTTGCCGAATCCAATTTGCGCAAAAGCACCAGCGACCTGATGAGCCAAGACCCCTTGGTCAACTACAGCCAGCGCGTCATGGACTTGATGGGCGACAAAAGCGTGGGCCTGTCGTCTGCGCTGGACCAATTTTTTGCCTCGGCCAGCGGTTTGGCCGCCGACCCGGCTTCCACCGTGCAGCGCGGCAGCTTTTTGCGCAGCGCCGACGGCTTGGCCTCGCGGTTTGCGGAGTTGTCCGGTCAACTGGATTTGATTGGCGAAGAAACCACCCAAGCGCTCAACAGCGCGGCCGGCCAGTTCAACACCTTGACCGAACAGCTGGCCTTGGTCAATGCCAACTTGAGCAAAGCCTCCAGGCTGCAAAACCAACCCTCCGAGCTGCTCGATCGGCGCGACCTGCTGCTGCGCCAAATGTCTGAGTTCGCTGGTCTGAAAACCACGTTCGAGAACAACGGGGTGGTCAATGTCAGCTTGGGCGCCACAGCCAACCAAAGCGTGGTCGTCAACGGTGACAAAGCACGCCCGATTGGGGTGGACACCAGCAACGGAAAAATCGATTTTGTGATCGACCCCTATGGCACCACCGAATCGTTGGCCAGCGTTCCCAGCGGCACCATTGGTGGCCTGTCCAACTTCATCACCAATGTGCTCGAGCCCGCGCACAAAAGCCTGAACTTTTTGGCCACCACCTTGGTCAACGAGGTCAACAAAGTACAAACCAGCGGCATCGACGGTTATGGCGAAGTCGGCCAAAACCTGTTTGCCATTGACCCCGCCGCTTTGAACGAAGCCGCCGGTGTCAAAGTGGCCCTCAATGACGCGATGCGCATCGCCACCGCGGCACAGTTTCGGGTGTCAGAAACCGAAACCAATACCAGCACCGTCAAAGCCAGCTTGACCTTCGCGCCGTCAGCCGCTTCCGCGCTGCTGGGCAACACGGCGATCACCAACAACGCCAGCCCGACCACCGGTGTACCCATCGTGGTGCAAGGCTTCAATGTGTTCAGCCCGGTCACATCGGTCGGTGCTGGCTTGAACGACGCCACCTTTTACCTGGACAACGCCACCGGCGATCAACAGCTGCAAATCCTGACCCGCGATGGGCGCCACATCATGGGCGCCAGCTTGGACCGCCCGCCCACAGAGCCAGAAAACGAAAAATTCCAAATCATCCAAACTTCCAATGGGTTTGAAGATTTCAGCTCGTACAGCGACACCTATTTGAACCAATCGGGCGAGTTGGGCTACCGGGGCATGAACGTCTTGTACGGTGCCAAGTCTGAAGTCTTGAGCCGCCAGTTGTTTGATGAAAAAGGCAACACCACCACCATCATCCCCAAAGACGCCACCATGCGTGACCTCTTTTATCCGGCGATTTTGGAAGGGTCTCGGGTGGGCCAAAACCTACCGGGCACCATCATTCCCCCCAAAGGTGTGCGCATCAACGGCGTGGACATGCCCGAGTTGGCTTTTCCCTTCATCACGCCATCGGTCGAGACCAAAGACGGCGGCAATGGCTTGGACGAGGTGTCCACCGTCACCTTCAAAGCCTTGAAAGCAGGCCAATCGGTCACGGTGGCGGGTTTGACGGTGTTGGCCAAAACCAATGTGACGGCCTCCGATGTGGCCGCCGCATTTGCCGCACGAACAGACGACCCCAACGAGTACCCATTGGCCAGCACCACCTTGTTTGACTTTGCCGGCCAGCTCGAGGGCTTCACCAGCGCCGAAGCCGTGGACGAGAAACTGGTGTTCACCGCCACCAGCGCCGATGAGAACATCGACAACATTGCCATCACCGTGGATGCCGACACCGATGTGGATGCCGATGGCCAAATTTTGGATCCTGCCAGCGAAATCGCCGCCTGGGTCAACACCCAATCCAAGCTCACCAAGGTCACCGCAGAGGCATTCAACACCATTGAAATCAATCCGAAAAGCATTGAGTACCAATACAGCATTGGCAAAGAATTTTTCGATAAGGAACTCGAAATCAATGGCGTCAGCATCACATTCGACCAAAGCATAGAAGGCCTGATACAAGGCATCCGCGACAAATCGGCCCTGACCGGTGTGACCGCCGACATCGATGACCGCGGCCAGTTGGTGCTCAGCAATGTGGTCCAAGTCAGCGATGGTGGCAGCCCCCCAGCCATGGTGGACAACCCCTATCCGGGCCGCCCCATCACCATTGGCCCGCCCGCCGCCGACAAGGTGCCCAACGTGTTGGGCATTGAGTCGGGCGAATTTGCCGGAAAAATCCGCCTCAGCCGCGCACTGCCCGACCAGCCGGTGGACGAAAACGGCAAGTCCATTCCCTTGAGCGACGCTGTGCTCAAACAAGCCCGCGAGTCCGACATCCGGATCACCTTTGGCGCCAATGGCAAGCCGTCGCAGTTGGCCAGTTTGGGCTTGCGCACCGGCGCCTACATTGAAGGCAAGGTGCCCGATGACTTGTTGGTGTTTGTCACTGGCACCGGCAGCAGCGCCACGGTGTCTGCCAGCTGGGACCCGGCCTCGACCCCTTCAGACCCACAAATCGAGCTGCGCAAACAAAATTTGGAAGTCAAATTCACCGCCCATGACCGGTTTGTGGTGATCGACAAAGACACGGGCACCGAGTTGGCGAACCGCAGCTACGACGCCAGCGTGCTCGAACCCGTGGTGAGTTACCAGGGCATCGATGTGCGCTTCACCTTTGCGCCAAACGTGGGCGACAGCTTCACCATCGACGGCAACAAAGACGGTGTCGGCAACAACCAAAACATGATCGCCCTGAGCGATCTGGCGAAGAAAAAAATTGCCGGCGGCAAAACCCTGGCCAACAACTACATCGACCAGGTCAATGATGTGGGTAACTTGGCCCAACAAGCCAAGATCACCCAGCAGGCATTGACGGTGGTGAAAGACCAGGCGGTGCAATCGCGCGACAAGATTTCTGGCGTCAACCTCGATGACGAAGCCGCCGAGTTGATTCGCTTCCAGCAGGCCTATCAAGCCTCGGCCAAGGCATTGCAAGTGTCCAGCCAATTGTTTGATGCCATTTTGCAAGTGCGCTGACCACCAGGATTGACCCATGAAAGTTTCCACCAGCCTCTTTTTTGAACGCGCCAGCACCCAGCTGGGCAATGTGCAGGGCAGCTTGGCCAAAACCCAAGAGCAGTTGTCCACGGGCAAGCAAATCACCAAACCCAGTGACGAGCCCGACAAGGCCTCCACCGTGACCCGCTTGGAGTCTGAAATGGCTCGCCAAAAAAGCTATCAAGAAACCTTGACCACGGTGCAAACCCGTTTGACCAGCCAAGAAACCTCTTTGCGCAACGTCAGCGATGTGCTGATCCGCATCAAAGAGCTCACCGTGCAAGCCGCCAACGACACCGTCAGCTCAGCCGACCGCAAAGCCATTGGTTTGGAAATCATTGGCTTACGCGACCAATTGCTCAGCCAGGCCAACGCCCAAGACACCAACGGCAACTTTTTGTTTGCCGGCAGCCGCAGCACCCAAGCCCCGTATGCCTTGGATGCCAACGGCCACATCACCTACCAAGGTGACCAAAGCCGCATGAAAGTGCAGGTGGGAGACAACCGCCGCATGAATGCCAACACACCGGGTTCGGATGTGTTTTTACGGGTGGTGCGTGACGATGGCAAAGGCCGCCAAGTGGGGGTGAATTTCTTTGAGGCCTTGAAAGACCTCTCGGACGCCATCATCAATGGTTTGCCCAAAGACATGGACCGTGGCCTGGGTGAAATTGACATCCTGCAGCAAGGCATCAGCAATGCCACCGCCCAAATCGGCTCCGATATGTCGGTGGTCGACATGCAAAACAGTGTGCTCGACGAAACCACCTTGCGCTTGAAGTCCACCCTCTCGGATGTGCAAGACCTGGACTACACCGAGGCCATCACCCGCATGAACAAAGACCAATTGGCTTTGGAGGCGGCCCAAAGCACCTTTGCCAAGATTGCCAAGCTCACCCTTTTCAACTACATCAATTGATGGCTCAAGCTTTTGGCATTCGTGTCGAACACTGATACACACACCTTCTGATCTTCCATGGCCACCTCCTCCGTCAGCACCACCACGCAAAGCACTGCGGCGCAAGTGGCTGCGGCCAACAAGGCCAATGCACAAAAAATCATGACCAAGCTGGGCGCAGGCTCGGGGGTTGATGTGGCTTCATTGGCGCAAAACCTGGTTGATGCCGAAAAGATGCCCAAGGCAAATGCCATCAATGCCAAGATTGCAAAGAATGATGCTCGCATATCTGGCTATTCGGCAGTCAGTTTTGTGGTCAACGAAGTGCAAACGGCTTTGGCGGCCTTAAAAGATCAAACCAGCTTCAGTTCGGTCACGGCAGTGAGCAGCAACCCCAGTGCGTTCACGGTCAGCGCCGGTGCCAATGCTGCCGCGGGCGCACACGAGGTAGAGGTGCTGCAGCTTGCAAAGCCACAACGGATGGTCAGCTTTGGGTATGCCTCGCCCACCGCTTCCCTCAACAGTGGTAGCGCGCTCACCTTAAACTTGACGCTGGGGGGTGTTGCCAAGACACCCATCACCCTTGCTGCGGGCAAAGACACGCCACAAAACTTGGTCAATGCAATCAACTCGGCCAATACGGGTGTCAAGGCCCAGTTGATCAATACCGGTAACGGTTCCGCCAGCCCATACAAAATAGTTTTGACCGGGCCCACGGGCTCGACGGGCGCATTCAGCCTGGGGGTAGACATTGGCAATGGATTGGCCGGCTGGGTGTTCAATGACGCCGATATATCCAAGCAAAATGCTTCCGATGCCGTGTTGAAGGTTGATGGCATTTCAGTCACGCGCAGTACCAACAGCATCAGCGACGTGGTCGATGGACTCACCTTCGATCTCAAAACCACCACGTCATCGGTGGCACAAGTCAATGCAACCCGCGACACAACAGCAATCAAAGCCAAATTTGATGCCCTGGTCACGGCTTATAACGACGCCACCTCCATGTTTGGTGTGGTGACAGATCCCAAGTCCACCGTTGACACTTATGGCGCCACTTTGGTGGGAGACACCACAGTGCGCTTGGTGCGCCAGCAAATGCGAAGCATCTTTCAGGGCAACTCCTCTACGCCGGGCACCAACATCAGTGCCATGTGGCAAATGGGGTTCAAGTTCGATGAAAAGGGCGTCATGTCACTGGACGCCACCAAGATCGAGTCTTCTTTGCAAGACAACTTCAGCGATGTGGTCACCGTCTTCACTGGCAACCAAAATGGCCTGAGTTCTTACAGCACTCAAAATGCAGGTTTTGCTGGGGACGGAGTTCGCAAGCTGTCCAAATTGCTGGGGGCGACCGGCCCCATGCTCAGCCAAAGCACAAACGCCGACAAGCAAAGCAGCAAATACAGAGATGACTTGTCAAATTTGGACACACGCATGACGGCTTTGCTGGCCCGCTACACCAAGCAGTTCGCGGCCATGGACAGTTTGGTGGGCAATGTCAACAGCCAAAAGACCAGCTTGAAATCCAGTTTTGATGGAATGATGGCCTCATATACCAATAAATAATTAATAAATAAAATTAAAGAGCACTATTTAAGTTATTAAATTGTTTGCCACAGGAATTTCACTGTGCAAGCTAAAGCTATTGAATATCAATCCGATTCAAGGTTGTAAGCTTCTGTTTTTGCCGCTGGCAAAGAAGTTTAGAAAGGCATCGCCATGACTTCGGAAATTACCATCAAAGCGCCGCATCAACCACCCCGTGCATCGGGTGTTGCAGCTTATGCGGCCTCTGCAAATGATGCACACAAAGTGATGCCCATACCCAAAGCAGAAGTCAATTTTGATGCAGACCGCATGCGCCAAAACATCACCGATGCCATCAGCAAGCTAAACGACATGATGGTCGCTGCCAAACGCGGTTTAAATTTTTCTGTGGACGAAAAATTAGGCCGGCCCATCATCTACGTTAAGAACACAGCAACCGGCGAAGTGGTTCGACAAATCCCCAATGAAGTGGTGGTTCGCATTGCCCATGGCATTGAAGATTTAAAAGGACTTTTGCACAATAAATCTTCATAAACTTTTAAAGTTTTGGATGAACCAGTCGAATCATTGTTCATCAAGAATTGAATCTTGAAAATTTTTTTTAACCTCTTTCGTTGGACTATCAAGGAGTAACACCATGTCCGTAATCAACACTAACGTGAAAGCTTTGGCCGCTCAGGCCTCCATGTCAAGCGTGGAGAAAAAGATGCAAGCGTACATGGAGCGACTCTCGACGGGTTCGCGCATCAACAGCGCCAAAGACGACGCTGCTGGCCTGGCCATCAGCAACCGCATGACCGCACAAATCCGCGGTTACGCCGTGGCCATCCGCAACTCCAACGACGGCATATCCATGACCCAAACCGCCGAAGGTGCGTTGGGCCAAGTCACCGACATGCTCCAGCGCATGCGTGAACTGTCGGTTCAAGCCGTCAACGGCTCCATGTCAGCAGCTGACCGCTCTTCCTTGCAATTGGAAGTGGACCAGATGAAAGCCGAAATCAACAACGTGGCTACCAAGACCAACCACAACAACATCAAACTGTTGGACGGTTCTGCCGGCAAAATCACACTGCAAACCGGTGTGAACAGCGGCGACACCATGGCCATCGGTTTTGGATCGGTCAAGACCAAAGACATTGGCGAGGGCGGCAAACCATCGCTGAGTTCAGTGGGCGCCAGGTTCAGTACCGCCGCAACATCGTCAGTCAACCCTGCGACTGGATTGTCTGGTGCGATTTTCAACGGTGACTTGGTCATCAATGGTGTGGTCGTTGGCGCTTCATTGGCCACTGATGACAAACTGTCTTCAAATGCACTTTCTGCAACCCCTGCAACTGACCCCAACCCTAAAGCAGCCAGCGCCATCGCCAAGGCCGCTGCCATCAACCGTGTATCTGAAGACAGTGGCGTGACAGCCACAGTTGGCAAGACCACCGCTTACGGGACCGCAATGAGCGCTGCCAACGCCGGTACTGCATCAACGATTACGATCAATGGGTGGGAAACAGCCACCATCACCATTGGTTCTGATTTGGAAATCAACCGCTTGATGGTGGCCACGGCGATCAACAATCTATCGGCCCAAACCGGTGTGGTTGCAACCAACACCCATGACGACATCCAAGGCGTAGTTTTGCAGGCTGCAGATGGTCGAAATATTGAGGTGGACTATGTTGGAGCGAACGCCGGCACATTTGTTGCGGCTGACGTTGGCCTGAGCGCCCAGGGCACATATATTGGCACTTATGAATTGAATTCAAAAGACGGTAAAGCCATCACGCTGTCCAGTGAGACAGATGGTTCGATTCAAAACGCAGGTTTGTCCTTGGGCACGTTTTCATCCAACACGGCAACCATGGTTTCCATGCAACGTGCTACCGCTGCCGCAAATACTGCACCCAGCATAACCACCACCGGCTTGCTGAACGGCAATACCTTGGTCCTCAACGGCGTGGGCATTGATGCGGCTATCGGAAGTGATGACGATGCATCAAACTCCTTTGCTGCTTCGTCAACAAAAGCCGGCAGTGCAATTGCCATTGCTGCAGCCATCAATAAGAAATCCGATATGACTGGCGTGACTGCCGTGGCCCAAGCCAACGTGGTGCGTGGCACTGGCTTTACAGCAGATGCAGTGACTGCGTTGAACATCAACGGAGTTGCCATTGACATCAATCTTGACGCCAACTCCAATCGGGACGATGTTTTGGTGGCGATCAACAAGTTCTCTGGTCAAACCGGAGTGGTGGCCACAGGGTTTGGTGCTGGTGTTCAATTAACCGCTGCTGATGGCCGCAATATTTCCATCAGCTCAGACGCAGCTGCAGCTGCAGCTCTGGGTCTTACGGGAATGACCATTGGTGCCGAAGATACCGCACTCGATGGTTCTACTGAAGTCACGTATTACGCACAGGTCAAACTGGAGTCTGATAAACAATTTGATGTGGCCAGTGGCAGCGAAGGCAACGCTAACTTCAACTTGCTGGGATTTACCCGAGGCACATTTGGTGGCGCGGACAATGGCCTGAAAGTGTCTGATGTGGACATCTCCAACGTAACTGATGCCACTGCAGCTATCGCTGCCATTGACGCTGCTTTGGAAAATGTGTCGAAGATGCAAGCCACTGCCGGCGCTTACCAAAACCGCTTGGAATCGGTGGTCAGCAACTTGACCGAGTCAAACCAAAATATGTCTGCTTCACGCAGCCGCATTTTGGACACCGACTACGCGACAGAGACCACCAGCCTGGCCCGTTCGCAAATCATCTCGCAAGCGGCCACCGCCATGTTGGCGCAAGCCAACCAGTCCGCCCAAAGCGTTCTGTCCTTGCTGAAGTAATTGGCGCAGCCCCATAAGGGCTTGCCTGATCCCAAGACGCCCCGCCACAGCGGGGCGTTTTTATATGGTGCTTGGCATTAGTCACTAGAATTTGGGTGTGAAGTTCAAATCTAAATCCAAGCCCAAAGCCCGGGGGGTAACTGGCCCACAAAGCCATTTGCCCGATGGGCATGTGTCAGATGTTCAGCACAAATTGATGCAAGCATTGGCTTGTCATCAACAAGGCCAATGGGCCCAAGCAAAATCAGGGTATGAGCAAGTCTTGGCCACCCACCCCCAGCACTTTGATGCTCTGCACATGTTGGGTGTGTTGGCCACCCAAACGCAGCATGCTGAACAAGCGGTGGGCTTGATACAACAAGCCATTAGGATCAACCCTGGTGTGGCCGGGGCCCATGTCAACTTGGGCGTGGCATTGCGGCAGTTGGGTCAGTTGGAACAGGCCTTGGCAAGTTATGACCTGGCCCTGCACCTGGAACCGCAAGACGCACAAACCCACACCAACCGAGGCGTGGCTTTGCGCAGTTTGCATCGCCACAGCGAGGCGCTAGAGAGCTACAACACCGCTTTGCAATTGGCGCCACAAATGGCCGAGGCCCGTTACAACCGGGGATTGGTGTTGAACGACTTGAACTTGCTGGAAGACGCCGTTCAAGATTTTGACGCCACACTGGCACTGCGACCAAGTTATCACCCCGCACTTTGGGCCAAAGCTTTGTGCCTGTTGCAACTGGGTGAATTTGCGCAGGCTTGGGACTTGTATCCCCTGCGTTGGCAGCAAGACGAAAAAGAGTTCACATCTCAAACATTGCTGACATCAGTGGCCAAGTGGCAGCCGGGTGCGCTGGCGCCGCGCTTATTGGTGTGGCCTGAGCAGGGGGTGGGCGATGAGCTCATGTTTGGCGCATTGCTGCCGCAGGCCCAACAGTTGTGTCAGCACCTTTTGGTACAGATGGATGCACGCCTGATTCCCATGTTTCAGCGTGGCATGCCTAGTATTGGCTTTGTGCCAAAGCACCAGACTGTAGATGAGGCGATGTACGACGCCCACTTGCCCATGGGTGACTTGGCACAATTGTTTTGTCAAGAAGAGAAAAAATTTCAAGCGATTCAACCGGCATATGTCAAGGCAGACACCGCACGTGTTGAAAAACTGCGCCAAGAAATCAACCCGGATGGCAAACACTTGGTGGGCATCAGTTGGCGCAGCAAGAACCTTAAAAAAGGGCAAGACAGAAGCTTGCCTTTGCCTGATATGCTGCGTGCCCTGAATATGCCAGGTGTGCGTTTTGTCAACTTGCAGTATGGCGATGTGGCTGTTGAGTTGGCTCAAGCACATGTTGAGCTTGGCATGGAAGTGGTGCAATGCCCAAGCGTCGACAACCAACACGATTTAGACGGCTTGGCCGCATTGATCCAAGCCTGCGATTTGGTGGTCAGTGCCGACAACTCTACCGTGCATTTGGCCGGTGCGCTGGGTCAGGCTGTGTGGGTGCTGCTGCCTTTCAACGCAGATTGGCGTTGGCTTTTGGGCAGAGACGACAGCCTTTGGTACCCATCCGCCAAGTTGTTTCGACAAGAAAATATTGGCGACTGGCAAAGCCTGTTGGCGCGTGTGAGCGCTGAATTAAAGCAAAGACCTTATGCAACACCCTGAAAAACCGCAAGCGGTTTTATTGAACTTCACTGCCAACACCTACCACTGGGGCTGTTATGGCACTTCAATGGAGTTGTGGCAAAGCCTGGTGGAGCTTGGGTATTACATCGAGATGGTCAATGTGCGAGAAATTCACAGGTTCGACCCCACGCCTCAGAAATTGGGCGACTTTGATGATCCAGACTTTGGCACAAGTTTTTTAAAAGCCAATTTGCGCATTTACCACCTGTTGCTCAGTGCCGATGTGGTGGTGGTCAATGGCGAAGGCACCTTGCA
>Ga0315905_10006084_pt1 | contig 12269 bp, 27 predicted proteins | sample LakEriMetagenome_5_FD_203522 | JGI IMG/M metagenome (GOLD analysis project Ga0315905, IMG submission 203522) | Freshwater fungal communities from buoy surface, Lake Erie, Ohio, United States - Buoy 4 MA121 | ecosystem: Environmental > Aquatic > Freshwater > Lake | place: USA: Lake Erie, Ohio...
GCACGAGCATCGTTTAATTCTTTCTCGCTAAGTACGCCTGTCTCACTAGCTTTAAACTCTAATAATGCCCAACCTTCAGCAGTCTCAGCTCTGTCTCTGAAGTCTGCAAAGTGATTCCTGCCTTTAGGTGTGCCAATAAACAAGCACCAACCTAGTCTATCCGCTAGAGCTGGTCTGATTACTTCGTTCCAGATTTTGGGGTTTTGATCCCCAATCTCGTCAAGCACCACCCCATCGAAATACTGACCACGTAAAGAATCGGAATTGTCAGAACCATAAAGACTGATACGCCTACCCCAAAAATCCACCCTAAGCTCAGATATGTTAGCCGTAGCACCCAATGGACGAGTGAACTCAAGAAGGTAATCCCAAGCCACACGCTTAGACTGAGCGTAAGTAGGAGCAATATAAGCAAATCTCGGATTCGGTTTATCACACTCAATCGCAGCCTTTATGAGTTGATTGATAGCACTTACAGTCTTTCCCATTCTTCGATGAGCCACAACGACTGTAAACCTGTGGTTGTCAATTGCCTCATGAATCTTGATCTGTTGGTCACGAGGCTTGTAAGGAATTACTATTTCAGCCATGTCACGCTGTGTTGCATTGGTGCGCCATCTACTCCAGAATGTTCCTGCTTCTGTGTTTCAGCCCATTTCATCTGAGCCTTAGTCCACCAGATCAAAGCAGTAGTATCGCCACCCTGCGCTTTGTTGAATAACGTCTTAGCTATCTGTGCGCTGGCTTTAGCCTTACCTATGTCTAACTCAGACCGATAATGTTTGCGTAATGTTTTATCGTCAATGCCAATCAATGCCCCTATTTGCTCATGAGGCAGCCCAAGACCAGCCGATGTTTCGACTAATCTCTTGTTTTCTGCGTTAGGAATATGCTCATTCATTTTATTAAGGGGAAATGTTAATCATTCGTTAATAATACAGCCTGTTTTCCTGTGAATTCTTCCCATCTCTTTACTATTACATCACAGTATTTAGGATCTAATTCCATTAATCTTGCATAACGGTTTTGTTTTTCACAAGCAATCAAAGTGCTACCGCTTCCACCAAATAAATCCAAAACGATGTCTCCACCTTTGCTACTGTTTTCCAATGCTCTAACAGGTAATTCAACTGGCTTTTGTGTTGGATGAAATTCATTTTTTGAATGGCGTTTTACATCCCATACAGTAACTTCATTGTTTGGGCCATTCCAATATGGTGCTTTACCTTTTTTAAATGCATAAATGCACGGCTCATGTTTAGGTTTATATTGCGCTCCAATAGCACCAAACTGCGCCAAATTTTTATTCCAAATAATCCATGTTCTAACTTGATAATTGCACTCATCAAGAGCAACAAGAACATCTTTAGCAAATCTATCAGCAAACCATAAATATAAAGCAGCACCATCTTTTGATGCCATATATGCTATAGGCAAAGATCCTGCATACATTAATGTTTTATCATCATTTTCTAATTTACTACGTCTTTTATCTGTGGCATGACCGCCATCATAATCTACGCCGTAAGGAGGATCAGTAAACACCATATCTGCTTTCTGACCATCCATTAACTTATCCACAGCGTCAATACTAGTGCTATCCCCACACATTAGCCGATGATTGCCTAGCTGATATATATCACCTAGCTTAGTCTTAGGTTCCTCTGGCACTTCAGGTACAGCATCTTCATCCGTTAGCCCATCTACCTGCTCTGGCTCTAGTAATGCGGTTAGCTCGTCTGTGTTAAAACCTAGTATATCTAATGCAAATCCATCTTTAAGTAGCTCATCTAGCTCAATAGTTAGCAAAGTTGTATCCCAATCAGCATTTAACGCTAATTTATTGTCAGCTATTACTAATGCTTTACGTTGGGTATCCGTTAGATGGCTTAATTCTATTGTCGGTACTTCTTCCATCTTTAGCTTTCTGGCAGCCATAAGCCGACCATGACCAGCTATGATGCTATTCGTTCCGTCTATTAGTATTGGGTTAGTCCAGCCGAATTCCTTGATGCTAGAGGCTATCTGAGCCACCTGTTCGTCAGAATGTTTGCGGCTGTTATTGACGTAAGGAATTAAATCCTCGACCTTGCGGTACTTAACTTCTATTTCCATTGCATTACCTTTCTGGTGTCATGCGTAATACTTATCGTACACATCTGGTCTATTTTCTTTTATCCAAGCTCTAGGTTCCTCGTGGCACTTTGCGTAGTCCATTCCTACAGTTTGACTTCCTGCATGATGCACGTAAGCCGTACTAACAAAATGCTCGAACCCTGCTTTAGATAGATCATCACAAATAATGTTATCTGAATACCAATTAGTGCTAGGGAATCTTGCTACGTCAAACGCTTGTTTATTGATGTAAGCAAAAATAGGCGCAATAACCCCTACTTCCTTGATGTGATCTTCTGATGCCCATTTTAACCCAGACTTAGAATCATTAGTAATACTACAACGAATATTTTGATCCCAAAGTACATAGTCACTTCTAGCTCCTACGAAACCTAGTTTGTCTGTGTGATTCTTTAGTAGCTCAATATCTGACTGTAGATTCTTATATGTTGTCGGAGTTATAACAACGTCATCGTTAGCAATGATAATCTCGTCATACCCATCGTAGAACGCTTTAGCCATAGCTTCGTTATACGCATCGCCAAAGTTTGTAGATACGTTGTATATCCACGTGTGTACAAGTGCAGCATCCTCAACATTTTTACTTGATAGATATACAGGTATGTTCGGACAATAGGCTTTTAGGCTACTTAGTAGCACGTTTAACCCAATGTTTCCTGTGGAACAAATAACGATAGCTTGCATAATTATTAAGAATCCAATACGCCAGGTATGTGCATTACCCTGTATTTTGCTTCAATCTTTTTGTAAGGATATTTCATTAGCTGCTCAACAACACGCCAATCATGACCATATCCATCAGTCCAAACAATACCAAGACTTTTTTTGTGAGCAATACAAGATGTGCCAATACAGCCTAACTTTAACTCTACAGTACGTTTAACAACGTCAATATGATCGTCCCACCATAACCAATCAGTATCTAAGTTGCTAACTATAGAATCTAAATGACCATCCCCAAAAATATCATCAGAATCCAAGTACGCAATGTAGTCGTAAGAAGCCGCAGCTATTCCTGCGTTTCGTAAATCACCGCTAAACGTACTGCATTTTAGCAATGGACTTAAACATTTAACTGGATACTCTGAAGCAATTTTTACCGTTTCCTCGCAGCCATCAGGAACTACAACCAACTCACCTATACCCTGCTTGAGAAAACTTTCTATTGCCCTTCTTAATTTATCTGGTCTGTTAGTAGCGCAATTAGGATACGCCCCTAAGAAACTTGGCATAATTACACTAATCATGGCTCAATAATTTACTTCTTTTTGGCTTTGTTTGTCTTTGTACGTGAACCACGCATAGGAAGGCTAATCTCAATCTCTAACTTGCCACCTTTTTTACTTTTCTCTTTATCTTCCATCATGCAACCCTTACCGCCTTTGCACTCACCACCCTTACATTTAGGACAAGATTTCATGCCTTTCATTTCTTTTTATTCCTTTCAGATATTGCTGCTGCTTTCTTTTTTGCATCAGCTTTTGAACTTGCACCCCAAGCATTTAGACTTAACAGCAGTCTAGTAGGCTCACCGTTTGGTTTTCTCTCAGCACCAGGCATATTACCCATACGAGCCAAAAAACTTGCTCTACGTGGATTGTCACCTGATTTAACTGGAGCTTTTAGATCAGAGCCAGGATTCGCAGCCTCGTAAGATTTACGACCTTTTTCGTTAAGACCGCCTTTAGGATTCTTACCTGCTTTCTTTGTCCAAGCCGCACTCATTTCTTTTTCTTCGCAGTCTTAGCAGCTAACTTAAAGTCTGCTTTAGTTGGCGCACCTTTAGTTCCAGGCTTTTTCATCTTCTCGCCTGAACCTTCTTCTATACGCTTGCGTTTAGCGTGAATATTTGCGTAGAGTCCTGTTTTCATTTCTTGGCTTTCTTCTTAGCCATACCTGCCTCGCTGAGAGCGATTGCTACAGCTTGCTTTTGAGATTTAACTACAGGGCCACCCTTGCCAGAATGAAGCTCACCCTTACCAAACTCCTTCATAACCTTGCTAACCTTCTTAGCTGCCTTAGTTTTCTTCATCATTTAAGATTTCCTTTACTTGTTCAAGTAGTTCCCATTGTGTACCGTATATAGGTTCCCAAGCCTTGCGACCCATTCCATGTATTCCTTTGTTGCCTCTGTGATGTAAAGGGCATAAAGGTAAGGTATTAGTATGACTATTTCGTACTCCCATACCTAGTCCAATGTCTCGAATATGATGTATCTCGCATGGTGTTTGCGGATAACCTTCATTAAAGCAAATTATACAACCTATATTTGCTACTTTCGATAAATATTCTCTATCTGATTTCTTCATTGTCTTTTTGTTAATGCCTATTTATTGAGCAGTCATAATTCTCTGATAGTATTGTCATACAGCGTTCGGGCTGTGTTTACTTGGAGAAATTTATGATTACGATTACTGTTGGCGATATGGTTATTTATGTTGAGTCCGATGATGTTGTTGAGTACGAGGACGATGTTGAGTTTGAGGACGATGGTTTTGAGTACGATGAATATGGCATTGCTTGGTCTTTCGATGAAGAAGAAGAAGTCTGGTACTGGTACTGTGAAGAGGATGGCGAATGGTACGCAGACGAGTTCGATTACTTTGAAGATGAAATCTAAATAGTAGAACGCTCAAGGAACCGATTAGAAGCCTCCTGAGTACGAAATACATCAATCCTAGCCTGAGCCGCTATGAGCATCCATCGTAGCGTCTCAGCCCTTTCTACAGCCTTCCTAAGCCCATCTAATACCTCTTGATACTCTGGATGAGCATAAGCATCAGCTTCCTTCTCTGCCATCGTGCTTTTCATGCTATTTTGAAAACATAACGCCTTCTTTGTTTTCCTAAATTCACTAAGGTAAGTAACGTCAGCTTTAGCCTTAGCGTATTCCTTCGAATGTTTGATTATGTAATCTATTGCTGCGTGCGGATCGTTCATTTTCCACTCTTTAGTAAATTGTTAATTGTTGCAATAGCATCCTCTGGACTAGTTACCACATCAGCCTGGCCTTGCCAGTTGTAGTGCCAGATAACCTGATCTGGAGTTAACTTCCAGAACTTACTGCCATCTTTAACCTCTAACAGAAAGTTGTACTTAGCACCGTTCTTATTTAATCCAACCAATAAGTCAGGGCAACCCTTACCTACTGAATGTAAATGTGTAACTGACCAACCCTCAGCTCGTAATGCTTTGACGATCTTACTTTGATTATCGTCAACCCTCTTATACGTCATTGCTACCCCTAGCTTTAATAGCGTCAGCAGCAGATTCAAAAGCAGCAATAACAGTTTCGCTATGCCATTTCGCAAGATCAAGACAAACAGCAGCACACGCCTCACGTTCTGCCTCTAACAATTTTTGTATATGCTCTATTCCGCAAATAAACATATTGTCATCTTCTTGTGAGAATCCAGCTTCTTCTGCCATACGAATTACATTACTCACGCCAATCTCCTTTTAACCCTCTATTTCCACGCTCCCACTGCTCTCTGCAATCCTTCTCTAGCTTGTCTGCCGCATTATTTCCTCGCATCTTACGCACTAGCTGTAGATATTCTGATGACTTGTTTCTGTCCTGCGCTCTCCATCGTATTACAGCCCAAACTTCGCACCGATGTCTGTATTCTTCGCTTTCAGTATCAATTGACTCATTCATCCCCATTGCTCCGCCATTGCATCGGCTATTCCTTGAAATGTCTTACTTCTAACTTTTGCAGACTTATTGTCAGAATACCACTTAGGTAATTTTTTACCAGTTGGAGAAATGTAAAACTCACCTTTATCTACAATGTTTGTATGCTTTAACAATGGCAGACCTTTAAGCCACAAGCAAGTCGTTTTCTGAGCTTGATCGCCAAATTGCCACGGCTGAATTATTTGATCTGGCTTACGATAAATGCTACTCATAATTCCTACTGGATTCTCTACTGCAATCTTAGGAATATTGGCATTAATCATTTTCATGAAAAAATCTATACCTTGTTGCTGTCTGCCATCCTCACGCTTTTTAGCAAAATGCTTTGCGCCACTTACCGCTAAATGCGTACAAGGTGGGAAAGCAATCATTAAATCCCATCCATCGTTAATGATGTCAAAAATATCTCCTTCATAATGCGGTCCAGGAACGTCAGTAGGAAGAATGTCGCAAGATACAGCCTCATGACCTTTTTTAATAAAGCCATCTCTGACTGCGCCAGAATACTCACAAGCAATTAATACTCTCATCCTCTAAACCTACCCTTGTTATCAAAGTCCATCGTAGCACCACCCCAAGTCTCAATAAACTGCTGACTAGATTGATGGTAATAAAGTGAGTACATTTCCTGAGCTTCACCGTTGCGCTGTTTCTCGCACATCAAGTAAGCGTCAGGTAAATCCTCCTCGTACTTCTCACCATTGCGTTTACGATTCTCTTTCTGCTTATTGCGCCACATGATAAACACGTTATCAACCTGATCCGTAATTGCTCCAGTGCCTTTGATGTCGTATTTACCAGGCTGCACTTCCTCAGACTGTAACTTGCGGATATGGTGGATTAAATGAATGTGTACGTTATGGTCTCTAGCCAATGCTGTTAGCTCATCGACAAAGTATTTCTGCTCGTTGAAATTATCCTCAGCATTACAAACTTTCATTAGCGAGTCAATAAAAATATGTTCGATACCTAGCTCTACAGCGCAGTACCTAGCCATAGCAATAGTTTGATTAGGAGTTGTAGAACCCTGCTGATCGTAAATGTATAAATGCTCTCCGGCAAACTGGTTAAATCGCTGAGTTAGCCCTTTGATGTACTTCTCTCTATCGTTAGTAAGCGGATCATCAATAAACTCACCAGCGAACTGACGTAGCATCCTGTGAATGGTGCTAGTAGGCTTCATCTCAAATGACGCTATAACGCACTTACGCTTTTGCTTAATCAAATGCAACGCTATCTGACCAGTTATCAGAGACTTACCACCACCGTTGCCACCTGCGTACAGAGTTACCTCACCTAACCTGAACGAAAAATCATCCTGCGTTTTTGTCCACGGCATTTTTGCATTATCGTTAACAGGTGGATTGATGTAGTTCTCTGTGATCTCATCAAGCCAATCTGAAACAATAAGCACCTTCTGACCTACATCGTTATTCTTCAAATACTTTTCTACGTCAATATCCTGCGATTTAAGTAATCGTGTCTTGCGTTCTTCGTCTAGCTGTACCGATACTAATTCTAAGTTTGTAGTCATCTTATGTGCCTCGCTGCCTCAATGATCCGTTCTTGTGCTTGTCTCAAACGTGATCTGTCATTATCAGTTAATTTAACTCCGTTAGCTAGATTACTTGCAGCTACAGATACCAGTACGGACTCGAACTCAATAACCCTAAGTAAGTCTGTTGCGTAAAAAGCATTTTTAACTTTAGGCTTGTGATGAGATAACTTATCGTCAGGTGGGAATAACTCACCTATATCCATACCGATAGCACCGACTATTTCCTGCACAGAACAACCACCAAAGCATTTCAATAGAATACGACCATCTTCTGTTTCTCTTATGGCTAAGGAAGGACTACGATCTTCGTGAGCAGGACAACTAGCTGTCCATCTATCTCTACCACCTTTTACTTTCGTTAGACGCTGGAGTAAGTTTTCTATGCTCATTTAGCACCTCGTAGTCTGCCATCAAATACTGGTCTACTTACGTTACTAACTTTAGGTTCGTAAATGTCACTCCAGTTATTAGCAATACTTGTATTCATTGCCAATATAGGATCATGTCCGTTATCTTTAATCTTTTGTAACTTAGATAACATTAGCTGTTTAGCTTTTTCTGTCATTGGCTTTTTGATAAAACTCCTAAACTCAATAAAGTCTTTCCAATGAGTTTCTGGCAACCAACTAGGAAGCTCTATATTTATTATTGAAGATGAAGAAGAAGATGAAGATGAAGGGGTTGGTTTTTGCTTAACCTCTTTTTCAACCTTAAGGTTAACCTTATCCTTAACCTTTAAAGCAGGATTTCCTCCTAGCTTTCCACCTAAAGCCCTGATATTCCTAAGATTTTCGTCTTTTACCATTCTTCTGCTAACAATAGCTCCATCAATTAAGTCATAAACTCCAGCCTGACTTAACTCAGAAAGCCAACCTTCTACTTCAGGTAAGGTTTGCCCAACCATACGTGCAAGGTTGTCTGGAAGGATAACCTTATCGCCAACCTTAAGATAACCATAAGGATTACCTTCATGCATATAGCAGATCATATCCATCCACAAACCTCTAGCTCCAATTGAGCAAGAACGGAGTGCTGTATCACGTAACCAATCAGATGGGTAGAATTGAAATGAAGGTCTTTTAATCATTTTTCTCGACCCCTTCATTCCATAATGCTGTGATAGATGCTTTATAATCTTTAACCATTAATTGCAAATGCTCAAATTGCTCTAATGTTAAATAAATCTCTACAGGCTTTCCAAAAATAAAAGAATCTTGTTTTAATGCTATTTTTCCTTCTTGAGTTACAAAAAATTCAACAGCTTGAACTTCTTTTAATTTCAACATAGCTTTTTCCAATAAAAAAAGCCTTAGGCGAGGCTCTCATCATTTCTGATGTTGGCGGACTAGTGGACACTAGCAGAACCCCGTCTAAGGCTTGTCCATATATTCACACCGCCAAGTGTGATCTAACTATACCGTTTTCTGTCTAATCCTGCAAGTCTTACAAATATCACTATTCTTAAACTGGATTATCGACCTACTACGTTTGCAGACCGGACATAACTTCGTTGAGAACTGATAAGTCGTTTCCGATTTCTTCTTTTGCTCCATTGCTTAATCCTATGTGGCAGAAGTCTCGTAAAACCTGACCTCTTGGTGATACCTTTGGTAAATAATGTTTAGCTTTCATTGGTTCAAAAGGCTTAGGCTCACGTGGTTTAACGTAATCCACACCTTCGAGCTTAATACCCTCTTTGAGCTTGCCAGAAGGGCTGTAGTTGCCTTTAAACTCCTTCAGCAACCCTTCCCTTACCAACTCGTCAAACTCGCACCTGAGACTCGCTAATGTAGGTGCGTTCATCATTCCGTAATTCTCAACAAACTGTTCCGTATTTAACGGATAGTCTTTGAGGAAATACATACAGATTCGCCACCTTTTAGTACCTTCTTTTGGCAGCTCTTGGAAAACATCACTCATCGTCCTTAACCTCTACCTGACGCTTTCTCCAGAGAGATTTATGCTCTTTTATTTCTGTAGAAAATTTCTGATTCTCAGCCCATATTCGGTCTTTTTCGTCAGATTTTTCAGCTTCTTCACGTTCTACTTCACGCCAATAACTAAGATCTCTCATTTTTATCTCCTATCCAAAGATTGTTTGCAAAATTGCTACTGTACCAAAGATTGTTACAGCAAAAAATACACCCATTGCTACCGACAAATACAGCCAAATTAGTATTTTATTAATCATTGTCACCTCCAATGAAGCTATAGATTGACACACTTTTGATGTTTCTGCTTATAAATTATTCCTATTGATTTCTATGTTTCTATTAATAAATAGTTGTTGACCATGTTTACAGATGGAACTACTATCTGTTTCACCAACTAACCAGGAAAGGGAAACAAATGGACTTAACAGAATACAAGAAAATGCCTGATCTGCCAAATCTAGATATAGACTTTCTTAACGACTTGGACGATACGCTACTAGGCAGACCAGCAGAAGATTACGAGTCTGAAGAAAATATGCAAATAGAACGTGATCGTATTGATAACGACATGGATCTGTGGGATTCTGAAAGAATTGCTGAATTCGAGAGAGCTATGGATTACAAATCTAAATGCGGGGTGTGGCCATGATAGATAAATGGGCTATGGCTGAAATGACCTACGTCTTACGCTTGATGGTAGATAAGTTTGAGCGTAGAGAATTGTCAGCAGACGAACAAAACGTGTTATTGATGGCATATCAGGCTTTAAGAATACCGTCACGAGAAGTTCACGAGATGGCAAACATGATGGAGGACATGGAATGATTAAATGGCTTGATGAGCATCAGTTGGTTATAATCGCAGTTTTGTTTTTTTTATGGGTAGTATGTTCAAGTTTTTAATTCAGGAGATAAATAATGGAAGATTTTAAAGTTTACGCTAAGTTACAAAAATGTCGTGTAGAGTTGCAGAACATGGAACTCAAGAAATCAGGACATAATAAGTTTGCCGGATACCGTTACTTTGAACTAGGTGACATACTGCCAGCGATAAATACTCTTTTTGACATCTACGGTCTTTGCTACTCTTTGCAATTTGATCGAGATATGGCAAATATGTTTATCGTTGATGTGGATACAGGTAACTCAATCAAGTTCTGCTGCCCAATGGAATCAGCGATATTAAAAGGTTGTCAGCCAGTTCAGAATCTAGGCGGTTCGATTTCCTATATTTCTCGCTACCTTTTGGTTATGGCCCTTGCTGTATCAGAGCATGACGCAGTAGATGCCTCTGAGCCGCTAAAGGAAAAGAAAGCCACTATATCTGCTACAGATGGTGCTAGAGAAGCCTTAGATGCTCGTTTAGGCAGCTTGGTAGATAAGTTAGCTGCACACATACAAGCTCAGTTTGACGCTGGTAATGAGTGGGCTGCTTTCGAGGCTTGGGATTTACGAGATCAAAAAACCTTTGATGAAACAGCAACAACAGCAGTATGGTCGCAGTTAAGCAGCAAATGTAAGTCAACACTTAAATTAATGGCTAAAGAAGCTAATGGAGAATCTAAATAATGGCATATGAAGCGAAAGCAGGTACATTTTCCCTATTTAAAAATGACAAGAAAGAAAGCGATAAACACCCCGATTACAGAGGCGATGGGAAGGATGCAGAAGGTAATCCTATCTGGGTATCCGCATGGCTAAAAGAAGGCAAGTCAGGCAAGTTTATGAGCTGCTCGTTTAAACTAAAAGATGAACAAGCAAAGCCAAAAGCTGAGAAGTTTATTGATGACGATTTATCTGACGTACCATTTTAATGTTTAGTCCAGCTAGAGGTGACTTATAACGCTAGCAGCAGGGGCTACCTGTCTCCTTCGGACATCACTCTCGGTAGTGACCCTGCACCAACTAAGGAAAACAATGAAATTGCTTGATTATTTACAAAAGACTTATGACGTTAAAAATGATCGTCAACTTGCAATAAAACTAGGATTTAGCACACCAACTCTGTCTAAGATTCGTACAGGAAAGTATCCAGTTAGTGCAGATATGATTATCGCTATCCACGAAACATTCAATATGTCGATTAAAGATATAAAGGCACTGCTATGAGAATATGGTTTTTACTAGGAGTTAGTTTGATGTTAGTAGGTATTACATTGGCTATACAAGACCAACTAGAGCATGAGTACGAACGTGGATTCCAAGATGGACTGCACGCTTTAAGCTCAAAGAAAGTCGATAATATTTGTATGCAGTGGTGGTTCCAGTCTGATCTGGAAGCAGCTAAAAAGAGAGCTTGTGGAAAGTAATTAAACTTTGATCACTTGCCCTCTAAAGTAAACAAGTCCTTCTTCTTCATCAATAACTTCACATAGCTCAGGTGGCATTAACTTACCATTATGAAATGTTAATGCTGCCCATCCGCTCCTATGGTTGGATGGTGAATCCTCCCCATAACTAAAGGCAGCAGCATTTACTGGCGATAGAGTACCTGTATCTACACCGTAACGAGTTTTTAAATTACTGAAATCTGTCCAGGGAACAACCTTTAAGCTGTGCAAATGGCCTGTGCAAAAATTTATGCCCGATTTCAAAATATTATTATGAATGGCGTGTAATCCGTTGTGCCATCTATGTTTAATCATAGTGTGATCGTTAACCATTAGTGACATCGAGAATCGCCATAATGGAAAATGCTCTGTCAAGTTCATCCCCATTACACCCTTAAAAGTATCACCTACTTGTTGCTGGAGTCTAGCATTGAAACGAAGATCGTGATTTCCCCACAAAAAACTTAAATGTGCATTTCCAGCAGCCTTCTGAATCTCCTCTAAACGATCCTGACACGCTTCTAATTCTTGCTTTACAGATGGAAGTGGCTGCCATGTACCGCCAGCAGGATGACGAGAGATTGTCGCACCGTCAAACGCATCCCCATTAATTAC